>Ga0180438_10002021_pt1 | contig 34270 bp, 32 predicted proteins | sample SS_ome_12_FD_132455 | JGI IMG/M metagenome (GOLD analysis project Ga0180438, IMG submission 132455) | Hypersaline lake sediment archaeal communities from the Salton Sea, California, USA - SS_3_D_2 metaG | ecosystem: Environmental > Aquatic > Non-marine Saline and Alkaline > Hypersaline >... | reverse complement strand
TCCAAACGACAGAAACTGCTGCTTCCCGGCAACTACCGCGTGCTCCGTCTGAGCGAGATGCCTGCGCTACTTATCGAGGTGTCCTACATTACCAACACTGAGAACTTAGCGGCGCTGATGTTGGGTCGCACGCACAGGTTGGTAGCCAGCTCGATGCTTCGCGGCCTGGTCACCTACTTCAGCTCGGGCGTACCTGAAGCTGTGTTCCACAGTCCTCCGGACGAGACGATGGATGTTGCAGCACCGCTTGTTGTGGCCGAGCTCAAACCAGGCGCGGGCGGGATCGACTCCACATCCATACGGATGGAGCTCGACGGTGTTCCCGTCGTTCATGAATACGATCCGGAGCGTAACCGTGTGCTGTATCTTCATCCCACACCTCTTGCCAACGGCGAACATACTGCCACGCTTCAATTCAAAAATCTTGCAGGAAACTCGTCGGCGATAGCCAGCAGATCCTTCAGCCTGGCGAGACCACCCGCAACTGTCTCGCTCGAAGTGCAGCCGGCGGTCATACCGCCCATCGAGAAGGCGCGTGCCGTCATGACAGCCTCGGTCATGGACAGGTTCTGGATGCCCGTAGCCGACGGTATGGAGGTCAGGTTCGCCGGAAACGCAGGGTGGGTGCGGCCGGAGAGTTCCCAAACGACCAACGGGAACGCGTTCTGCTACTTCGTCCCGCCGGATAAAGAGGGGAAATGGACTATGCGGGCCGAATGCACCAACCTGACCGGTTTCCGCGACGTCGAAACACGCAATGACTCGGCGCTGGCAATCGGTCGAGTCAGGAGAAGCGATACCCGTTCGCCGTTGGCCGGCGCTTTTGTCCGATTCGCCGCCGACCAATACGTGCAGACGGACGTGCACGGGATATTCCTCCTGCCCGAGATCCGAACCGAGAAAGTCATGCTCAAAACCGCGAAGGACGGGTACGTGCCGTTAACGGAAGAGATGACCATGTCGGAGAACATCGGCGATTGGCGGTTCAATATGGTGCCGGTCGCCGAGGGGGCGCTTCATGGTGTCAAAATAGCCGTCGATGCCGAGTTCGGCGGGTCAACCGGCGGTGCGGTCGGACCGACCGGACTTCGCGCGTCGATCGTGAACCTGAGCACTGCTCGGTATCTGGCCGACATGCTCACCGCCGCAGGTGCCGATGTGCTCCTGGTGAGAGAGGCGGAGACCGTTGTCACACCGCTCGAAAGAGTTGAGAAAGTCAACGACTTCGGCGCTGATATCTACGTCACCATCGGTCATGGCGGGAAAGATCAGAATCTGCTGGCCGTTCTTGACGAGACGGAGCGGTTGATATCGATACCGCTGCAGGACGTCGCGTACGTCGCCCACTATCCCGCTAGTATACAGGGGGAGCGGCTCGCGGGAAACATCGCGCGGTTTGTTTCCGGCTTGCGCGAGGAAACCAGTCCGCAAACGTTCCCGAGCGTCGCATACACTTTGGTGCAGACGGCATGTCCCGCCGTTGCCGTGCACATGCTCGAACCTTTCTCGTTGGCCGCAGAGGATCTACTGGGCAGACAATCGTTCCAGCGGCGTGAGGCGTACGCGGTGTACAATGGTATCCTGACTTACTACGGGTTCCCGAAAGAGGCCGTCGGGCAACTCGCCGGGCAGGTGCTGGGTGAGGAGATCCGTCGTCCTGTGGAAGGTGCTATGGTCGCTCTGGACGATTATCTCTTTCTCGAAACGATGAGCGACGGCAGGTTTAGTTTCGATCTGGTGCCTCCCGGAAAACACACTTTACTCGTGCGAACGCGCCAGGGCGACCAACTGGTGGCGGAGGTGACTCTCGAAGCGAACCAGACGAGGAACATGACCGTTCTCGTGCCCGGGTGGACCCCGCCGAGAGAGACACAACCGTTCCGTCCGGCCGTGCCGGTGACACCTGCGGGAAGGTAGAGGCGCTGCTTGCCGCGCCCTTACCCTGATCTTCTTCTGGAGGAGTTTGAAAGGGCGGTTCGTCGAAGACTCGACGTGGCGAGCGAACCGCCCCTACAGGGCATTCCCTCCTGCGCCGCGGTGCGTGCTCAGAGTGACACCAAACACCTGCCCTGGCTGTCTCCGAGAAATCCGTCTTTCACGACTACTCGATCGCGTTTGAAGCTTGAACTGGCCGTGATTGATCTGGTATATTAGCATCGTGGAATTATAAAGTGGGAAGATCAGTCGGGACGGTCCTCGTTAGTCGAGGGAAGCGCCGGATGTTTCGGGTTGTCCGGCAACGTGGAGGAAACCGATGTCGGGTCATTCGAAATGGAGCTCAATCAAACACAAGAAGGCGGCAACTGACGCGAAGAAGGGTAAGATCTTCTCCAAGCTCGCGAAGGAGATATCCGTAACGGCGAAACTCGGTGGGGGCGATCCGGACGCCAACGCTCGTCTGCGGACCATACTCACCAAGGCAAGAGCGGCCAACATGCCCGCAGCCAACATCGACAAAGCGATAAAGAAAGGTACGGGCGAGCTGCCGGGGGTCTCTTACGAGGAGGCTAGCTACGAGTGTTACGGTCCGGGCGGTGTGGCCATAATGATGACCGTGCTCACCGACAACAAGAACCGCACGGTCGCCGAACTCCGGCATCTCATTGACAAACACAACGGCCGGATGGCCGACGCTGGTTCAGTGTCGTGGTTGTTCGAGAAGAAAGGCCTGATAGTCATATCGAAGAACGTTATTTCGGAGGACGATCTGATAGAGATCGCGCTCGAGGCGGGCGCAGACGATGTATCCTCGGACGATGACGAGTCCTACGAGATATACACCGACCCGAGAGAGTTCGCCGCGGTCAAGGAACAGATAGAGGCGAGAGAGGTGCCGATCGAGAGCGCCGACTTGAGCATGATCCCCAAGACGACCGTGCAGCTTACCGGCAAAGAGGCCAAACAGACGTTGACGCTCGTGGAGCTGCTCGAAGACCACGACGATACACAGGAGGTCCACGCCAACTTCGATATTCCGAGCGAACTCGTGGCGGAAATAGCGGGCGAGTAGATGAGGGTCATTGGGATTGACCCGGGCACGGCAGTTACCGGGTACGGTGTGGTGGAGGCTATCGGCAACCGTCTGCAAGCGGTCGCTTACGGAGTGATACGAACACGTTCCAACCTTCCGGCGGCGACAAGGCTGGATAAGATTTACAGCGGTCTGCGAGAAGTCATAGCCGAGCACAAACCGCAGGTGGCGTCCGTCGAGAAGCTTTTTGTCAGCAGAAACCCGGCCGTCGCGTTAGCTGTAGGCCAGGCGCGCGGAGTGAGTCTGCTCGCGGCGGCGAACTCGGGATTGGAGGTCGCCGAGTTCTCGGCACTCGAGGTCAAACAGGCTGTGGTCGGTTACGGCAAGGCGGACAAGACCCAGGTTCAGCAGATGGTGAAGGTGCTGCTCGGCCTGTCCGAGGTGCCGAGACCCGACGATGCGGCGGATGCGTTGGCCGTCGCGATATGTCGGATCCACACGGCTCCTATCGAGGGTTAGGGCAAGGGTGCACCACAGTGTACGCGTATCTTAAAGGGAAGATAGACCGGAAGACGCACGAGGGCGTCGAGGTCGACGTGAACGGTGTCGGTTACCTCATTTTCGTACCGCTGTCGACGTACTCGAAGCTTCCTGATGGCGACGGCGCGCCGGTGAAACTTTTCACCCATCTGCACGTTCGCGACGACGCCATTGACCTGTACGGTTTTCTGACGCTCGATGAAAAACGGCTTTTCGAGATGCTGCTTTCGGTCACCGGCGTCGGACGGAAAGTAGCGCTGGCGGTGCTTTCGGGTCTAACGCCGGACAAGTTCCGCAAGGCTATTATGGGAAACGACGTCCAGGCGTTGTCCAGCATAAGCGGTATAGGAAAGAAGACCGCCCAACGGATCGTACTCGAGATCAAAGGAAAACTCGGGGAAGATGCGGAAATAGAGCGAATTCTCGGCGAGGAGGAAGCGCCGCTGCGCGACAGCGATGTTGTTCAAGCTCTCATGAAGCTGGGATGTACGGCCTCCCAGGCGAAAAACGCTGTGCGAAAGGCGCGTGGCGCGACGCCGGAGGGCGCGACCGTAGAGGAGCAGATAAAGATCGCGCTCAAGTTCGTGTGATGCAGCGCTGGGACGGCCGCAGGAGCGAACATGGAACCGAAAGAGACTGTAATAAACCCTCGACCGGTTGATGAAGAGCAAGAGTACGAACTCCGGCTGCGGCCGGAACGGATCGACGATTTTCCCGGTCAGGAACCCACGAAGGAAAAGCTGCGCATCTCCATTACGGCCGCAAAACAGCGGGCCGAACCTCTGGACCATCTCCTTTTCTGCGGCCCTCCCGGTCTGGGCAAGACGACGCTCGCTTACATAGTCGCCAAAGAGATGGGCGTCAATATCAAGGCTACCTCGGGACCAGTGATTGAGAGACAGGCGGACCTCTCGGCGCTGCTCACCAGCCTCGAACCGAACGACATCATGTTCATAGACGAAGTCCACCGACTCAACCACGTGGTCGAGGAAACGCTGTACGGCGCAATGGAAGATTATCGCGTGGATATCATGTTGGGCAAAGGACCGACGGCGCGGTCCATAAAGCTTAGCCTGTCGCCGTTCACGCTTATCGGCGCAACCACGCGGACCGGTCTGCTGACAGCGCCGCTGCGTGCGCGATTCGGCGACACCAGCCGTCTGACGTTCTACACCGTGGAGGAGCTTACACGGATAGTGAAACGTTCGACAAAGGTTCTGGACGTCGAGATAGACGAGGAAGGTGCCCGGGAGATCGCTCGAAGATCGCGAGGAACGCCTCGCATAGCCAACCGGCTGCTCAGACGTATACGGGACTACGCTCAGGTAAAAGGCGACGGGAAGATCAACGCCGATATCGCTGACAAAGCGCTCCTGATGCTCGATGTGGACCAACGAGGTCTCGACCATATGGATAAGGCGATTATCGGGACGATTATCGAGAAGTTCTCCGGTGGACCCGTTGGCGTTAACAGCCTCGCGGTCGCCGTTGGCGAGGAATCTGACACCATTGAAGAGGTGTACGAGCCGTTTCTCATCCAGGCGGGTTACATAAAGAGGACGCCGAGCGGTAGAGTGGTTACGGACCTTGCCTACAGACATTTCGGGGCGGTTCATCCGAGCGATCAGGGTGAACTCTGGACCGGCGGCGAATCGTCATGAACCTTCTGCTTCATATATGCTGCGGGCCTTGCGCGGCCGGCCCGGTGGAGCTGCTCAAGGAGGAGGGACACTCCGTCTCGTGCTGTTTTTTCAATCCGAACGTTCACCCGTACCTGGAACATCAGGAACGGTTGGCAGCAGCAGAGAAGTTCTGCGAATCGTCCGGCATCCCGCTTGTCGGCGAGCCCGAATACGAGCTTGAACAGTTCCTACGGATGGTGGTGAACCACGAGGACGAACGGTGTCCCATATGTTACCGGTACCGCCTCGAGCGGGCGGCTGATCTGGCGAAACGTGAGGGATTCGACGCGTTCACAACCACGTTGCTCGTCAGTCCTCACCAGAAACACCAGGTTATAGACGAAATCGGCCAGGAGGTCGGGAACAGTCTCGGGATTGAGTTCTATTACAAAGATTTTCGACCGGTGTGGAAGCGCGGACGTCAGATAGCGAAGGAGCTGGAGCTTTATCGACAGCAGTATTGCGGGTGTGTCTACAGCGAGAAGGAACGGTATCTGGGTTAGCCCGGGCGAGGAGATCACGCTGAATTGAAGTTCCTCATGCCCGGGTCTGCTGTGTTTGGGGAACGGAGAGAGCGATACATGGACGCGGCTGAGATCTCTTGCGCGCTAAAAGACTACGACTACGAGCTTCCGGAGGAGTTGATCGCGCAACGTCCTTCTGCGGAACGCGCAGGGTCGCGGCTGATGGTTGTGCAGCGCAACTCCGGCGAGATAGCGACCCACAGCTTCAACGAGCTTCCTGACTTTCTCAGCTCGGGCGATTGTGTTGTCCTGAACGACACCAAGGTAATACCGGCACGCCTCAGGGCTCAGAAAGTTCTTGGAGAACCGGATCCGGGCACCGGCGCGCAGGTGGAAGTCGTCCTTCTCAGAGAACGGGAGGACGGCGCATGGGACGCGCTCGTCAAACGCGGCAGACGAGTCAAGATAGGGACGAAGCTGGCGTTCGGCGACCGATGGCGTGCGACGGTCGAAGATATACTGCCTTCAGGAGCGAGGGTCCTGCGGTTCGAGGACGAGTCGGCGTGGAAGGCCATCGAGGAGATTGGAGAAGTGCCGCTCCCGCCGTACATCAAAAGGGACACGCCGGATGAGACGGACAGAGAACGGTACCAGACGGTTTACGCGGCGGTGCCCGGCGCTGTCGCCGCACCTACGGCCGGTCTTCACTTCACGCGCGAGATGCTCGACGCGCTGTCAGAACGCGGAATCTCCATTGCGCATGTGACCCTGCACGTTAGTTACGCCACGTTCCGCCCGATCGCGACTGAGGACATACGAGAGCACACCGTTGATCGCGAGCACTTCAGGATGACCGACGAGGCGGCGAAGACCATACGAGAGGCAAAGAGTTCGGGAGGAAGAATCGTCGCCGTCGGGACCACGACGTGTAGGGTGCTCGAGACGTGCGCACGAAGCGGGAAGCTCAAAGCCGCGGAAGGTTGGACCGACCTCTATATCCGACCCGGGTTCGAGTTTCGCGCGGTAGACGCGCTGCTGACAAACTTCCACCTTCCGCGCAGCTCGCTGCTCGTGCTGGTATGTACGTTTGCCGGCCGTGGACTTGTCTTTGACGCATATAGTAGGGCGATTTCAGAGAAGTACCGGTTTTACAGTTACGGAGATGCAATGTTGATTCTGTGAGGCAAGGCCGCCGCTGAGGATATCGACCTGTGAACTTTGAAGTGGTAGCGCAAGACACTGCAAGCGAGGCCCGCGCCGGCACTTTTCACACGGCACACGGTGCTGTAGATACCCCTGCATTCATGCCGGTAGGAACACAGGGTTCGGTGAAAACCGTGTCGCCCGACGAGCTTCACGAGATGGGTGCTCAGATCATACTGAGCAACGCGTACCATTTGTACCTCCGTCCAGGCCACGAGCTTATCGCGGAAGCCGGGGGACTCCACAAGTTCATGAACTGGGATGGTCCCATACTGACGGACAGCGGCGGGTTCCAGGTTTTCAGTCTCGCCACGTTGAACGAGGTCACCGACGGCGGTGTGAAGTTCCAGTCGCACATAGACGGTTCACGCCACTTCTTCACGCCCGAACTCGCGGTAGAGGTTCAGCGCGCGCTCGGTTCCGATATCGCCGTAGCGCTCGACGAATGTCTGCCTCACGGCGCCGACCGGCAGCGTGCGGAACAAGCGGTCCGAAGAACCGTTCACTGGGCCAGACGGTCCGTGTCCTCAGAGAGAGGCGACGACCAGGCCCTGTTCGGTGTCATCCAGGGCGGCGTGCACCGCGATTTGAGAATGCGATGCGTCGAGGAAATCACAGCGATCGGATTCGACGGGTACGCCGTCGGAGGGGTAAGCGTCGGTGAGCCAAAACAACAAGTGTACGAGGTAAGTGACTATACCGCGCGGGCGCTGCCTCCGGACAAGCCGCGTTATCTGATGGGTGTCGGACCCCCGGAGGATGTATTCGAGGCCGTCGAGCTAGGAATCGACATGTTCGACTGTGTGATGCCGACGCGAAACGCCCGCAACGGTTCTCTGTTTACGCCACGGGGCAGGGTCAATATTGAGAACAAGCAGTACGAGCGGGACTTCCGGCCTCTCGACGAAGAATGCGGCTGTTACACGTGCCGCAACTACACAAGAGCGTACCTACGACACCTGTTCAAATGCGGCGAGATTCTCGCGTTGAGGCTCAACACTTTACACAACCTCCATTTCATGCTACAATTATGCGCTAAAATTCGCGCGAGCATCGTTGAGGGGAATTTCAGCGTTTATAAGAAGGAGTTTCTATCCACGTACAGGTACTGAGTCGGTTATGAGACCGTTCTCAGCGGACCGCAACGCGCTCGGCGCAGTTGAAAGCCGAGCACGAAGGAGGTAATCTTGTTATCCAGCATAGCATACGCAGCAGCCGGCGAGCAGGGCCAGGCACCATCAAGTCAGTTGGTGAATTTTCTCCCTTTTGTTCTCATTTTCGTCGTCTTCTGGTTTCTACTCATACGCCCCCAGACGAAGAGGCAGAAGGAACATCAAGCGATGGTGTCTAACTTGAAGAAAGGCGATAAGGTTGTTACCAACGGTGGTATCCACGGCACGGTCATAGGTGTCGCCGACAAGATCGTTGTGTTGCGGATTGCAGAGAACGTGAAGATCGAAGTTGCCAAGGGTTGCGTCGCGTCGTTGCAGCCCAGAAAAGACGAGGAATGAGTGGAGCCAGGGCATGCGTCGCCGTTTCGTTTCCGTCCAAAGGAGACACTAGGGAACACTAAACGGATTTATCAGGTCTCCCCACTTTGCCCGGAACGGGATTACCCGAACATGAACATGGTGAGGATCTATGAGTCTTAAGTGGAAGATAATCTGCACAGCTGCGGCGCTGGTGTTCAGCGCAATATTCATCTACCCGACGATCAGATGGGTCTCTATGTCGCCCGAACGACGGGAGGCGTTGCAGGAACAGTGGGACGCGGACGAGCCGGTACCTCGCGGCAGCATGCGGTATTACGTCAGAGCGCTCCGCCGCTGGGCTCAAGGCGACCGAGAGCGGGTGATTAACCTCGGTCTGGATCTGCAGGGCGGCGTACATCTCCTCTACGAAATTGAGTTCCCTCCCGAAAAAATGGGTTCGGAGGAACGTGAAGCAAAGTCGCGCTACGCCGTGGAGATCATACGCAACAGAGTCGACCAGCTTGGCGTCCGAGAGCCGATTATTCAACGCGAGGGAGATAGGAGAATACTTATCCAGTTGCCCGGCGTGAAGGATCCCGACCGTGCCAAGAATCTCATCGGCCAACCGGCGCAGCTCAAATTCCACATTGTGGAAGGGCGGGACAGAACCCGGATGGTACTGGACAACATCGACCGTGCGTTGGAGGGCAAGCTGTGGCCGCATTTGAACTATGCCGAGAAAGAGGGGCTTGTGCTTGCCGAGGCGGAGATGGACGCCGTTAAGAACCTCCTGGAACAGGAACGTGAGCTGTGGCCTCAAGATTTCGTATTCGCCTTTGGAACTTCACCGCCCCCCACCGAGAAGAAGCGGGTCGTCGGTCTGTATCTCATGAAGGAGAAGGAGGAGATGACCGGCGAAACACTCACGACCGCTAATTACAGCACCAACACACAGGATCTCTCGGGCGGTCAGCAGGTCAATCTCCGGTTCAACGCGACCGGCGCAACACGTTTCGGGGCCGTCACCAAGGAACACGTGGGCGAGCAACTAGGCGCGGTGATCGATGGTCGCGTGAAGAGCGCCCCGACGATCCAAGAGGAGATATTGACTGGCAGCGCGAGGATCACCGGCGGGTTCACGTTGGAGGACGCGCAAGACCTCGCTATAGCGCTGCGATCCGGCGCTCTGCCAGCGTCGCTCAAGGAGATCGAGGAAAGGACGGTCGGACCTACCTTGGGTGCCGAGTCCGTTCAAAAAGGCGTGAAAGCGGCTCTGATTGGTTTGGCCGTAGTCATCGTCTTCATGATCGTATATTACCGTCTGGCAGGGATCATAGCCGACTTGGCACTGCTTCTAAACATACTTATCATAATGTCCGTGCTGGCGTGTCTGCAGGCAACGCTCACACTGCCGGGTATCGCCGGCATAATCCTCACGATGGGCATGGCCGTGGACGCAAACGTGCTGATATTCGAGCGAATAAGGGAAGAACTTCGTAAAGGCAAGACGATCCGCGCTGCTATCGAGACAGGGTACTCGAAAGCGTTTCTGACGATTATCGATGCGAACGTCACCACGCTTATCGCGGCGCTTGTGCTGTTCCAGTTCGGTACCGGGCCGGTCAAGGGATTCGCCGTGACCTTGAGCATCGGCATATTCGCGAGCGTGTTTACGGCGATCGTTGTCACCCGCTTGGTGTTCGATCTGCTGACCAAGAGGCGCACGTTCCGGACCCTGACCATGATGAGCTTTGTCAAGGATACCACTGTGGGCTTCATAGGCAAGCGCCGGTACGCATTCGCCGCGTCGATAGCGGTGATACTGCTCGGCATGGGCTTCTTTGCCGTGCGCGGAAAGGACAACTTCGGCATAGATTTCGTGCCGGGGACTATCCTGCAGATGCGCTTTACGGAAGACACAACCACCGGTCAGGTTAGAGATGGGTTATTGCGTGCGGGAATAGGGGATGCGGTGATCCAGTCGGTCGAAGGCACAAGAGATATACTGATACGGACCAGCGAGTACGAGGCTCAAGATTCTTCGTCGCAGGGTGTCGCCGACACGAGGGTCCAGGATGCGCTTGAAGCGGACTCCACCTTGCCTGCATTCACCGTCGAGAAGGAGGACCATGTCGGGCCCGCCGTGGGCAGGGAGCTTGCCAAGGACGCGTTCTGGGCATTGTTTATCGCAATCGCTGCGATCATAGTATACATATCGTTTCGGTTCGAGTTCAGATTCGCCCTTGCGGCAGTGGTCGCTCTGTTCCACGACGTGCTGGTTACGACAGGATGTTTTGCGCTGCCGTTTCTGGGCAGGAGGGAGATATCCCTGCCCGTAGTGGCGGCACTGTTGACCATCGTCGGGTACTCGTTGAACGACACCATAGTCGTGTTCGACCGAATCCGCGAGAACTTGAAAACGCTGCGCGGTAAGAGGTACAGCGAGATTATTAACATAAGCATCAACCAAACGCTGAGCAGAACGTTGCTCACCTCACTGACGACGCTGATCGTTGTGCTTTGCCTGTACCTTCTTGGCGGTATCGTGATCCACGATTTTGCTTTTGCGATGCTCGTGGGGGTGATTGTCGGAACATACTCGTCCGTTTTCGTGGCGAGCCCGCTTCTTGTCGCCTGGCACCAGCGAAGACACGCGTAGGCTGCGACTCAAGCGCCGTCCAGCACAACGTCTTTCAGGCAGTGATGAACAAACTGTACCTTCAGGAACTTATAAGAAACGCATTGGCCGAGGATATCGGCGCCGGTGATTTGACAACGGTGCTTGTCATAGCTCCGGGGCGGCAAGCAAAGGCTCAAATACTTGCCCATGAGAAGCTCGTGTTGGCGGGAACAGATGCAGCCGAGCTGGCCTTCAAGCTTCTCGATCCAGACATTCGGTTCGATCTCAACGGCGAGGACGGCGCGGTCCTCGAGCCAGACGAACTGATTGCCGGGCTTTCGGGCAACGCCGCTGCCATCCTTTCTGCAGAACGTGTCGCGCTGAATTTTCTCCAACGAATGTCCGGCATAGCCACTCTGACGCGCCGTTTTGTGCAGCGGGTTGAGGGGCTGGGCGCGCGCATAGCAGACACCCGAAAGACCACGCCCGGCCTGCGCATTTTGGAGAAGCAGGCGGTGCGGGCCGGCGGAGGCGTCAACCACCGGATGGGCCTGTACGATGGCATCTTGATCAAGGAAAACCATCTTGCGCTGGCGGGTGAACGTGCTATCGAACGCGCAATCGAGCTTGCGCGTCGGCAGGCGCATCATCTGGTCAAGGTGGAGATAGAGGTGGATTCCGCCGACGCTGCAGAAGCAGCAGCGCGAGCAGGGGCTGACGCGATACTGCTCGACAACATGGTGCCGGCGGAAATGAGAGAAGCTGTCAACCACATACGGAACGTATCAGAACGTATCATCATAGAGGCTTCCGGCTCGGTGTCTCTCGACAACGTCCGAGAGGTTGCGGAAACCGGTGTGGACGTCATATCCGTGGGTAAGCTCACCCATTCCGCCCCTGCGGTTGACATCTCGCTGGAGATCATCGAGGATTAGGCGCACATTGAGTTGGACGTTGCGCAGTTGTAATACGATTTGTGCTGTGTTGTGAGATGCTCTTCGCCAAAAGGGGTGGCTTCGAGGATAACCAGGAGACACAGCCTCGTTATTTCGCTTAGGGACAGAGGACGGCATGGTTACTGACGAGATGGTCCTGGCCGCGCTGAAGGAGGAGGAAGGAAAGCTCGTGTCAGGTGCGGAGCTTGCTGGAAAGCTTGGCGTATCGCGTGCGGCGGTCTGGAAACACATCAGCCAGCTCAGGAACGTCGGATACGGGATCGACACAGTTCCTTTCGAGGGGTACAGGCTTGTATCGCGACCCGACTTGATGTTGTCGGCTGAGATCAAGTCCGGTCTCAAGACAGAACGATTCGGCAAGGAAGTGTATGCCTTTCGAGAGACATCGTCGACGAGCGACGTGGCGTCCGCACTGGCCACCGGAGGAGCTCAAGAGGGCACGGTGGTCGTCGCCGACAGACAGACCGAGGGACGAGGACGGATGGGCAGATCGTGGGAGTCGGCACCCGGCGTCGGCATATACATGTCCCTTGTCCTGAGGCCGCGCATTCCGCCGATGGACGTCCCGCGGATTACCATAACTTCAGCGGTCGCGGCCTCGGAGCTGCTGAAAGAGGAAGTGGGACTTGAGGCGCCTATCGAGTGGCCTAACGACATAGTAGTGAACGGCAAAAAGGTGTGCGGGATACTGACCGAAATGGTTGCCGAGCAAGACCGCGTCGAATCTGTTATACTGGGAATCGGACTAAACGTAAATCATGCCGAGAAGCATCTCTCTCCTGAGTTGAGAGAAACCGCGACGAGTCTGTACATCGAGGGGGGGGTGAAGCGCGACCGAACGGCGCTGCTCAAGCGGTTGTTGGAACGGCTCGAACAGTTGTACGACATGCTGCAGGAAGGGAGGTTCGAGGGAATCGTTGCTCGATGGTCGGCGAACTCGTACACGCTTGGACGACGGGTTCGATGCACGGCCGACGGCCAACCGGTGGAAGGTATCGCTGAAAGCCTCGCCTCCGACGGTGCTCTCGTTGTTCGAACAGACGACGGGACCGTCCGGCAGATAACCTGTGGTGACGTTCTCTACATATGACACGCAAGCGGTGAGGTGAACGAGATGTTGCTCGCGGTGGATGTGGGAAACACGGAGAGTGTGTTCGGCGTGTACGACGGGGATGATCTCCTAGCTCGCTGGCGAATATCCACCGAGGCGTCCAAGACCGCCGACGAGCACGCCGCCCTGTTTCGCACCCTGCTGGATTCCGCCGGGATCGACTTCCGCAGCGTTGATGCAGTGTGCATGTCGTGCGTTGTGCCCCCGATGCAGGGCGCGCTCGAGGAAATGACGGTGAACCTCTTCGGGGTGCACCCACTGGTGGTCGGGCCCGGGGTCAAGACCGGTCTGTCTATTCTCTATGATAACCCCCGGGAGGTGGGCGCGGACCGAATAGTCAATGCCGTGGCCGCTTACGAGGAGTATGGCGGACCGACCGTCATCGTCGACATCGGTACGGCAACCACGTTCTGCGCCATTTCCGCTCAGGGCGAGTACCTCGGGGGAGCAATAGCTCCCGGGCTCGGCATTGCCGCGCAGGCGCTGTTTTCGAGGGCGGCTAAGCTGCCGCGCGTCGCGTTCGTGAGACCGAAGAACGTCATCGGCAAGGATACAGTATCGAGCATACAGTCGGGGCTTATCAACGGCTATGTCGAGCTCGTGGACGGCATGGTCAGGAAGGTCTCCGGCGAGCTCGGAGGCAACCCCACCGTTATAGGTACGGGCGGACTTATCGATATCATAGCTGAACATTCGAGCACGATACAGCGGGTGGACCATCTGCTGACCCTGAAGGGGCTGAAGCTCATTTACGAGAAGAACTCGTGAGACAGTGACCGGTGCAAACTGGGGGTACCGATGTTCGTTGGCGCAAGGTTGCCGTTGACTTTGCTTGGTCTGTTATTTTGGCTGGCGGCCGGCGAGGCCGAACAGCCGGCCGTCCGCGTCGAAATGGGCGGCGTAAAACAGATGCGATATGACAGGAACGGTAAACTGGCTGCCGTGATATGCGCTGAGCGGGCCACGGTGGACGACGAAGGAACGCTCGTAATGGAGGGGGTAAAGGGAACCGTCTACACCGAGGACGGCCGGGAAGTCGCGATTAGTGCCTCCAAAGCTATAGCCGACACCGAAGCGGCAGGTGATGCCGTATTTGAAGGCGACATTGAAGTGTCGTTTTCCGATTATGTCGCGAGAACGTCGCGGGCAGTATGGCGCGAGTCCGACAGGACGGTTAGAGGTGATGACGAGATTGTGCTCGAGGGCAAGGAATCCAAGATTGTCGGTTCGGGATTCGTGGTGTTCACAGCCGGCAACGAGTGGGTCGTATATCGGCCGCGGGGTGCCATGAAGGTAGAGAAACCGGAGGAGCGAACGGGCACGACTCCTTCCTCATTGGGCAAGGAACGACAATGACGTTGGCTACTGATCAGGAGGGCCCAACATGTTGGCGTTCGCGATAATGCGGCGGTTTGTTTTGCGATGGGTGTCAGCTGCGCTGCTGGCAGTGTCTGCTTTTGTCGAGTTTGCGCATCCGGTTTGCATAGCTCAAGGGGCAATAGAGTTCCCAGGCGGCGAGAACTTCAAAGAAATGCGCATAACGGACGGCGAGCGGTTTACGTTCTTCCAGGGGGGGAAACCCAAGTCTCTGGAGGAGAACGTTGAGTTGAAGCTCATTGCCGCTTCGGACGAAGATAAGAACGCTACGGTGAGAGCCGATAAGATCGAGTTCTTTTACGCTGAAGATACCGGCGAACTCGCACGCATTGTCGCTACAGGAAAGGTGAGTTTCCTCGTCGAGCCCAGCAGGAAGGAAGTGCTCACGCCCAAAGATTCCCAAGAGGCCATGGAGCTTCACGGCGAGACGGTGACTTGGATCACATCGAAGAATACGGTGGAGCTTCAAGGTAATTCAAGAGCTAAAGGCGAAGGATGGACCCTTACCGGAAAATCGATCGTCTACAACATCGAGGAGGGCAGTGGTCAGGTAATGAAGCCGAGAGGCACATTCGTCATACCGAAAAGAGAGGACACGAAGCAGAAAGAGCAGGGAGAAAAAGGGAATAAGCCGTGACAGCCGAAGTCCAAAACTCGGTATCGCTTGAAGCGCGAGACCTGACAAAATCGTTCCATGGCAGAGAGGTCGTGAGCGGCGTCTCCTTCGAGGTTCATAGCGCGGAGGTCGTTGGGCTGCTCGGTCGCAACGGTGCTGGCAAGACCACCACGTTCAAGATGGTCGTCGGTTTGCTGCGACCCCAGCGGGGCCGTATCTACCTGAACGAGAACGACGTGACCAAGCTCCCGATGTACATGCGTGCGCGGCAGGGCATCGCCTATCTGCCACAAGAATCGTCCGTCTTTCAGAAGCTCACGGTCGAACAGAACCTGCTGGCGGTGCTCGAAATGATGGGGATCAGCAAGAGAGAACAGAAGGAACGTGCCGCCCAGCTCATGGCGGAGTTGGGCATAAACCATCTGGCGAAACAGAAAGCGTTTACTCTGTCGGGCGGCGAGAGGCGTCGTACTGAAATATGTCGCGCTCTGGTCCGGTCGCCCTCTTTCCTGCTGCTCGACGAACCGTTCACCGGTGTCGACCCGATCGCCGTCGCGGACGTGCAACAGGTCGTCATGGACCTTAAGAACAAGGGGATCGGCGTTCTCGTTACCGACCACAACGTGCGGGAGACGCTTAAGATAACCGACCGCGGCTACATCATAGACCACGGTAAGGTACTGTGCTCCGGCACCCCGGAAACGATAGCAAGCGACCGACGCGTAAGGGAAACATACCTCGGCGAAGATTTCCAGATATAGCCGGGCTGGCTACGGCTGCCGGTGGCAGGAAGGCCAGCTTCACCCACCAAAGCCAGCGCTTGCCCTGCAGGAGAAACCCAGAGCGTTTCTCACTCATCCCCAGTTTCCGGGTACGTCGGGATTCTTCGATAGCTACGCTGTCGCAAATTGCCAACCAGCAGCCCTTTCTCCGTTATTCCCGCCTTAGCCCATTACTCACGTCATCCCCGCGCAGGCGGGGATCCATTCTGATCTGATAGGGCAACGACGTGCCGGAGCCCCTGGATTCCCGCCTGCGCGGGAATGACGAGAATGAAATGGTTCGAGAAAGAAGGGGCTGAAAACAAGCATTGTCCTGCCAGAAAACTGGCGATCACTGAGAGAGCGTTCCGTTGACATTGACTTTGCTTGCCATGTTTTGCTAAAATACCCTTGCAATTGAATTAGCGTTGGTGGCATTTCGATGTCGGCGAGATAAGATTCTTTCGCGGAAAGTGGGCGTTTTCAGAAATGGCTTCGGTCAGAGTTGGCATAGTGGGATGTGGGTGTATCGGCTCCAAGCTGTGTCAAGCCGTAATCTCCGGCGCGGTGCGAGCCGAAGTGGTCGCGCTGAACGACATCAATCGCGAACACGCGGAGAGAGTCAAGCAGGAACTGGGTCTGAGCGCGGAGATTGTCTCGTTCGAAGAACTGGTCGCTTTATGTGACGTTATTGCTGAGTGTGCGGCGGCCGAGTGTGCGCCCAAGGTCGCGGAAGCCGCCATTTCTTCCGGAAAACCCGCGCTTATCATGAGCGTCGGCGGACTGATGAGGCATCCCGATCTCTTTGACCGCATACGGGAGACCGGGGCTCGAGTTATCATACCTTCGGGAGCGATTGCCGGCGTGGACGCGATCGAGGCTGCGGCGCAGGACAGCCTGGACGAGGTTGTGCTGACGACGACAAAGCCACCTGCGGGGTTACGCGGCGCGCCGTACCTCGCGGAAAAAGGCATCGATCTCGACAGCATAGAGCAGCAGACGGTAGTGTTCGAGGGAACAGCGCTCGACGCCGTGGCGGCATTCCCGAAAAACGTCAACGTGGCGGCCACGTTGAGCTTCGCCGGGATCGGGCCGCAGCGGACGAAAGTAAAGGTTGTGGCTGATCCTTCGGCGTCAGCCAACATGCACGAGGTGAGAGCGACCGGTGCGTTCGGTACGCTCGTTACGAAGACGCGAAACGTGCCGTCCGAGGACAACCCGAAGACGAGCCGTCTCGCGGCGCTGTCAGCAATATCGGCGCTCAAGAGAGCCGTTTCGTCGGTCGCGCGCAGTGATCGAGATGAAGTTCGAAAGGTAGGCGAGAATGTACGCGGTAGTTGAGACAGGAGGAAAACAGTATAAGGTTGCTGAAGGGGATGTGATCAGCGTCGAGAAGCTCGAAACGCCGGTCGGCACCTCTCTTGAGATTCCAGCAGTCAGACTGTTTGTGAGCGGCGACACGGTGATCGCTGATCAGAAGGATCTGAAGAAAGTCAAAGTGCACGGAACCGTGACGGCCCAAAAGCGAGGCAAGAAGGTTCACGTTTTCAAGATGAAGCGCAGAAAGGGGTACCGGCGCAAGAAAGGCCACCGCCAGGCACTGACAGAGATTCGTATCACGAAGATCGAGACACCTTAATCGGATAACAGGCCCTGTTGCCGATTGCGCCGGTCACGCCGCGTCATTGACAACAGAGCAAGATCGGTTCATACAGAGGAGGTGGGCTGGACAATGGCACACAAGAAAGCCGCGAGCAGTTCGCGGAATGGTCGTGATAGTCGGTCGCAGCGGCTTGGCGTGAAGCTGTTCGGGGGTCAAGCGGTTCGCGCAGGAGGCATCATCGTTCGGCAGCGAGGCACCGTGTTCAGACCCGGGGCAAACGTCGGTGTGGGAAAAGACCACACTCTCTATGCCAAGGTCGACGGCAGAGTTGCGTTTGAACGCGCCGGGAAAACGAAACAGCGGGTGAGCGTTTACGCCCTTTCGGATGAGCCGAATCCTTCCTGAACACCAGGCGCAGGCTGAAAACCCGACTCCCGTCAGAAAAGGTTGACGCTGCCGAGTGGCGGGGCTGCCTGTGCATTCGGTCCCGCCCGATGGTCTGTGGATACGTTTTAACTGCAAGCATCTAGACAAGCACCTTGTTCTATGTTCATAGACAAAGCCAAAATCTACGCTAAAGCCGGTAGGGGAGGGGACGGGTGCGTCAGTTTTCGCAGGGAGAAGTACGTTCCGAAAGGCGGTCCCGATGGAGGCGACGGCGGAGACGGTGGCAGCGTCGTGTCGCGAGCTGATCGGCGGCTGGCGACTCTCATTGATCTGAAGTATCGTCCACACCAGCGGGCCCAGCGCGGCGCTCACGGAAGAGGCAGCGGTTGCCACGGCCGTCAGGGACGCGACCTCGTTATCCCCGTGCCGGTGGGAACCGTAGTGAAAGATGCCGAGGGGGACACAATCCTAGCCGACTTGAACAGGGACGGAGCTGAGGTTATCGTGGCGCGGGGCGGTCACGGCGGACGCGGCAACGCGCGGTTTGCCAGCTCCACGAACAGAGGGCCGCGGTTTGCCGAGCGCGGTGAGCCGGGCGAGGAACGTACGCTCCTGCTCGAGCTGAAGCTGATCGCCGACGTCGGTCTGGCGGGGCTTCCCAACGCGGGAAAATCGACACTGCTGGCCGCACTCACGGCGGCCCGGCCCAAGATAGCCGACTATCCATTCACTACTCTAAGCCCGAATCTCGGCGTCGTCCGGCTGGAGGAGAATGTGAGCTTCATCGTTGCGGACATTCCCGGTCTCATTGAAGGGGCAAGCGTCGGCGCGGGTTTAGGTCATGACTTCTTGCGACACGTCGAGCGCACTCGCGGGTTGGTCGTCATTGTGGACTTGTCAGGTGCCGACCCGGTCGGTGATTACCGGACCGTCTTGAACGAGTTGGGGCTGTACAACGAATCTTTGGCGGAGAAGCCTCGTATCGTCGCTGCAAACAAGGTCGATCTGGGAAGTTTTGACGAGAAACTCGAACAGTTGAAGAATGCGTGTGTCGAACCGGTGTTTCCGATCTCGGCTTTGCGGCGAACGGGTCTGCGCGAATTGGCGTTCGCAGCCTACCGGCTTCGCGAATCCGTCGTGGAAGAGGATCTCGCCACCGAGGAAGAGCCTGTAAGAGAATACAGGTTTGAACCCTCGTTCAGCGTTGAGAAACGCGATGACACCTTTGTGGTGACGGGTGAGGAGGTTGACCGGTCCGCCAGAATGACTGATTTCGGTAACGAGGAAGCCGTAGACTATTTTCATTCGCGGCTGCGTCAGATGGGGATTTACGGTGCGCTGCGACGTGCGGGTGCAAAGGCCGGAGACCGTGTCCGTATAGCAGAAGTCGAGCTAGAGTACACGCCCGACTAGAAGGCATGCGACATTGGCGATTATGTAGCCAAGATCTCTCGCGGAGCAGCTACGGGGAATAGACCAATGGACCGTCTGGGAATCCTGGGGGGAACGTTCAACCCGATCCACATTGCGCACCTGCTTGTTGCCGAGCAGGTCGCCGAGGCGCGCCGGTTGGACAAGGTGCTGTTCATTCCCGCGTGCATTCCGCCCCACAAAGATTCGCCCGATGTCGCTCCGGCGGAAGACAGATACCGTATGACGGAGCTGGCCACGGAATCGAACCCGCGTTTTGAAGTGTCGAGTATAGAACTCGATAGATCCGGCAGGTCGTTCACCAAGGATACGCTCCGAGAGCTCCGCCAGAGCTACTCGGGCGCCGAGCTCTTCTACATTGTCGGCTCGGACGCTGTTGCGGAGCTTTCGACGTGGCGAGAGCCCGAACTGGTCTTGAGACTCGCGTACTTTCTCGTGGCAATGCGTCCCGGACACGACCTGACGCGGTTGGAGGACAGGTTTAGAGACAGTGTCGAGGTTGTGCACGTGAGCGGGCTCGACATCTCCTCCACAGAGATTCGCGAACGCGTCAGAAAAGGCCTGTCAATAAAGTATCTCGTGCCGGAAAAGGTCGAGCAGTATATTGCTCAAAGAGGGTTGTACCGGCCGTAGGCCGCGCGGGACTGTGACTTCTCGTCATGAGGCTGCGGGAACGATGATACCATGAATCTAAAAGAGTTTGTGCTTTGCCGTGCCTCAGAGGAGATATACAAACACTGCGTTGCCACCGGCGAGATGGCGGCCGACCTGGCGAACCACCACGGACTGGACGTGCAAAAAGCCAGGGACGCGGGTCTGCTCCACGACGCGGCCCGGTCTCTCGATGACGCGACGCTCATCAGGGAAGCCGACCGATTGGGCATCGAACCGTCCGATATAGAGAGAGACAATCCCGTCCTGCTCCACGCCAAAGTGGCAGCGCGAATGGCTCGGTACGAGCTCGGCATAACTGATCGGGAAATACTCGAAGCAATCGAAGCGCACACCACCGGCGCGCGCGGCATGGGCAAGCTGGCGCGCGTGCTGTTCGTTGCGGACTACGCTGAACCGACACGCGATATGCCCGGCGTAGAAACCGTCCGCGCCCTTCTGCCCGATCATCTCGACGAGGCCGTTGTCCTGATCCTGAAGAACAAGATGGATTATGTCAGGCGACGGGGACGGGCCGCCGATCCGCGCTCGATAGAACTCTGGGATGAACTTGTCAAGAAAGTGGCAGTGCCGGAGGAGCCCACTTGAACGCAAGTCGTTTTCTTCCGTTTAGTATCCGTTCCCGCTTTCCAGACTGAAAAAGGTCACAGAGTACAGAAAGAGGATCAGGTGCGATCCAGCGAGTTCCGCTTCATATCATAATCATAGGCCAGATGCCCGAGCAAATCAAGACGTGGTTTCTAGATCCTCCATTTTCGCGCTTGATCTGTCTTGCCGTGTTCCTATATAATTGTTATCACAGTATTTGACGGTTTATGAGTGACCTGGGCAAGGAGCAACAGCAGGCTTTGGGCCCCACGAAAGTAGCCGAAGGCGAGGAAGAGAAGGGGATAATGCGACTTACAGAGTACATCGTCAAGAAAAGGATAAAGCTTTCGCTCAATGCGAAGGACAAGAATACGGCAATCCGGCAAGTAGCCGAGCTGCTCGGCGGCAGCGGTATTGTCAAGGACCTGCCAACAGCGGTGGCGCGCGTTCTGGAACGCGAGAGTTACGAGAGCTGCGGAATAGGGCACGGCGTAGCGATACCGCACGCGCGGTGCAGCGGGTTGAAGAATCTGGGGTGCGCGATAGGTCGCTTGAAGAAGCCGGTGGATTTTCTGTCTTTCGACGGGGAGCCGGTCAGCCTCGTCTTTGTCATACTGTACTCGACGGAGACTACAGCGAAATACCTGCTGTTCATATCCTCGCTGACGCGCATGCTCCAGAAAGAAGAGGTGCGCCTAAAGCTTTTGCACGCCAAGACGCCGGCCGATTTCTATTCCGTTTTCGAGGAGGCCGACGTCGAAAGCGGGGAGCTTCCGCCTAAGAAACCGGCACGCCGGAGAAAAGCGAAGGCCGCAAGCGCCGGCCAGGAGCCTCCGGAGATGCTGTTGCTCATCAGGCTGCAACGTTTGGAAACCCTTAAGCAGGGCGTGTCGAAGAAGAAAGCGGGGGCGATCCAACCGCAGATTGACAACCTGAGAGCCTGTATTAACTCTGACACACTTCGCCATTTCGACATGCTCATGAAACGGTCGAAGCTGGCCGTTGTAGCAGTGGAAGGGGCCATGTGTCAGGGATGCAACATGAAACTCCACTCGGCGTTCGCGCAGGAGCTAAGAAAGGGTGACAAGCTCGCCGCGTGTCCCAGTTGCAAACGGTTCCTTTTCTTTGTCGGAGAAAAAGAGTAGCTTCCTCGGCCTTGCCTGTCCTTCAAAAGCTTCAGCCGCGAATCACGTGCACATAGATGTGCCTGCGGCGTGGACCGTCGAACTCGCAGAAATAGATGGATTGCCACGTTCCCAGAACCAACTTGCCGCCCTCGACGGGAACCATCTGCGAGAACCCTACCAGGCAAGCCTTGATGTGGGCGGCAGCGTTGCCTTCCAGGTGGCGGTAGTTGTCGTCGAAAGGCACGATCTTGTTCAGCTCCTTTATGATGTCCTCTCGTACGGCGGGATCAGCGTTCTCGTTAATTGTTATTCCGGCGGTTGTGTGAGGCACATAGATGTAGCACACGCCGTCGGCTACACCTTCGGCCCGCACAGCCTCCTCCACAAACCCATCTATGTTCACAAACTCGACTCTGGCGCGGGTCGAAACGGGAACCTTTTTCCACATTCTCTAGAACTCCGTGCGTTCGAGGTTCTTCAGTCCCAGCGACATCGGGATGAAAGTAGCCATCATACTGACCAGCACCACAAACGCCGTAACTCCGGCAACCATACAGGCAAACCTCCGGTCGCTCGGTATCAGGTTCAAGGTTCGCGCCTGAAACAGCAATGCTTGCACCCCGACGGCGACCATTATGTACGCTATGCTGAGCAGAAAGTTGAGCGTTCCGCCGAGACCGGACACGATCTTGGCCGGGTTGTCCTCGCGAAAGTTGGGATAAAGTGCTCCCAGCCCGACGGCCAGCCCCGACAACGAGAAGTTCATCATCACTATCGTGCCGCAGGAGAGAAACATCAACAGGGGCTCTACCTTGAGCATGACGTTGGATATAACCATGATGCCCAGCGTGAACGTTATGCAGGTAGCGAAGCTCAGCCAGAACTTCTGCCACACGAGCTCGCGCAACCTGACCGGCGCAAGCCCTATCACCCAGAACCGTTTCCCTTCCAGACTGATCAGCGGGAATATGAACCGGCTCGTCAACGTCGCCAATATGAGCGATGTCGCGCCAAGGTTGAGAAATGACACCGCGTTCTTCCAGATGGCAATCTCGAGGTAGTAATAGCCGGCCGCACGCAGGTTCGCGACATAGACCGCCATCAGGCCGAAAAAGAACGCGAACTGGGACCACTGCGATACATCCCGCCAGAACACCCTTATGTCCTTGACGATGAGTGAGCGCGTTCGCGGTTGAAGGAAACCCAACCAGCAGTCTATTCGTCCCAGTATTCCCCTGTCTCGTGGGCGGCTCCTCGCCTGCCCGGACCCACGCAGGGCTGCCCACCCGGGATAATAGGCTTTCGACGCCATGTATAACGCCAGACGAAACACCAGGAGGCCGTTGGCAAGAAGCAAAAGAAAGTGGAACATGGTTGGGCCCAATTCACCCACGGACGAGCTCAACAGCCCCTGCGCCGCCCAGAAGCTGGGCAAGAACGCGGACTGCGTGTTCTTCATAGCGTCAAGAACCGCCCCCAACATCTGGTCGCTGGAAGAAAGGCTCTCCACATCGAAAGACCTTCTCATGTAGAGAAACAACCCGGTAACGGCGGCCGCGGCCAGCATGATAAGGAGCGGTCTATTCAAATGCGGAAACACTCGCGCAAGAACCATCGTTATGGTCACGCCCAAGGCCGCGGGGATAATCACGAACGGCAGCGAAAACCCGGCCGCCACCAAGTAGAAGTACCACGGTGCATTGTACACTAGGCCGTAGCTTAGCACGAGCGGAGAACCGAGAAACAGGATCGCCCACGAACTGAAAAAAACGCACTCGGCGAACCTGGCGATGAACAGCTCGCTCAAATACAACGGCGAGCTCATGAGAAACTCAACCTCGCTCGAGCGGTACAGCGTGGTCAGAGCAACCAGCACGTTCGAGAAGGTAAGCATGAAGAAAACCGCGAGAAAGAGCAGCGAGATGATCCGGACAGTGACGGTCTCGCCAATGGTCTGCATCTCAGGACCGAAACCGCCGGGATTGAACCGTTTCATGAATCCGAAACCCTTGTAGAAGAGGAAGAATATCCCCAGCCACAGTGCCAGAACGAACACCGCGACAACGCAGACCTTAAGCTTGGACTGTTTTCTGACGCCGGCGATCTCGTGAATCCCCATGCACCACTTCGCCCTGAACAACGCGAGCAGCCGTCTCAACCTTCATTCCCCTCTGCCGTCAGTTCGAGGAACACATCCTCGAAAGTCCGCGTCGCCTCAAGCGCCATGATCTCCTTCACAGTCCCCACGGCGATCAGATGACCGCCGTTGATTATCCCGACCCTGTCCGAGAGCTCCTCGGCTATGCTGAGCGTGTGCGTCGACATGAACACACAAATACCGTCTCGGACCTTCTCTCTGAGATAACCCTTGATGAACCGGATACTCTTCGGATCAAGACCGACCCACGGCTCGTCCACGATGACCACCTGCGGATCGTGGAGAAATGCCGCGCTGAACGACAGTTTCTGTTTCATGCCGTGAGAGTACTCCTCTATCAGAAGATCCGCCGCGCCCAACACGCCAAACATCTCCATGAGCTCCTCGGCCTTCAGTTCAACCTCACGGGTATCCATTTCGTACAGTCCACCGACGAAACGCAGAAACTCGCGGCCCGTAAGTTTCTCGTACAGGAACGGCTGGTCCGGAATATAGCCGAGGGCACGCTTTGCGCTTACCGGATCGAGCTGCACGTCCACACCGTTCACGAACGCTCGTCCCGCCGTCGGGATCAGGAGCCCGGTAAGAAGCTTGATAGTGGTAGTCTTGCCCGCACCGTTCGGGCCGAGAAAAGAGAAGAACTCACCGCTCTGGACTTCCATGTTCAGCTTGTCCACCGCCAGGACGGAGCCAAATCCCTTGGTCAAATCCTCAGTTCGTATCATTTCAAGATCCTTGACAAAATCTCGACCTCCAACATTACCGAATGAAAGGCCGGCTCCCTCGCCTCGGCAAGTCGGCGATGAACCGTCCTTACCCGCCCTTGCTCAATTTCCCTCAATGAAACCCACGACATGCACAGTTGCGAATCGCGACCTTACTCCGAGGCTGCGCTGTGCACCTCGATTATCTCGAGCTTGAGCTTCCTGATCGTCGGCAGTATGTCCGTCCAACGGTACAGCTCGCCCTCGGTCAGCTTGATATGGGTGACGTCGGCTATCTCCTGTCCGAACGTCGGGTCTATGCGGACCCATTTGCCGACGTGCACTTCCGGCCACGCATGATAGTAGAAAAACCCGTCTTTGTAAACGAGACCGACATTGGTCTTTGCCGGAAGGCCGACCGCGCGCGCCAACGCAACGTAGAGCACCGTATGCTCGTTGCAATCGCCCTGCCTCGTCCGGAGAACGTCAACGGCTGAGGGCACGCTGGCGACCACCTCATTCTCTATCTCGGTGTCCACCCAATCAGCCAGCAGCCGGGCCGCCAGCCAACTATTCGTCTCTTCCCCGACGATCTCTCGCGCCATCTCCGCTATGCGGGGGTCATCCGACTGGACGAACGCGCTCGGCTCCAGGAACTTCGCCAGGGTGACGTCCGACACAGGCAAGTCCGGTACCGACTCGAGGTCCGGGACAGCCTTTTTCAGTTCGACTGTCCTTTTCTCGCTATCGATAATCCTCTGGGAAGAGCCCCAAACAGGGAAACTCTCGAGATCAACGCCATCGAACCGGACGACCATTCGGTCGAGATCGGCCGGCCTTTCAATCATCTTGCCGGCAGGAACAGCCGCTGCCGAAGCTATATCCGGCAGCCTCTCACCGGTCGCGATACCCCGCACCGCCTGTTCGGCCGACTCCCTCACCATAGCCAGTCCAACCGGCGTCTCCACCTTGACTATCTCGCCATCCTCGGCGACCCAGACTTGCGTAGTGAACCCCGAGAAGTCGACCTCTACACGTCTTGCATCGACCTTCTCACCGCTCAGATCGAGCCGCTCCATCGCGCCGGCTTTCAACGTGGCTTTTCGCGAAGTCAACGCGACCGGGTCAAGCATCTCGACCGTGTACTCGACACCTTCCTCGATATCCGGCACGGTCATGAGCGGGCTCAACGTGCTTGACATGAAGAAGTTGTCGGCTAGCGGGAGCTCCCTTGTGAACTCCGTTTCTCCGGTACTCACCTTAAGCAGCAGCATGTCATCCTGAACAGTTCCATGAGCGGCGAACAGAGAGTCGCTCGAGTCCATGGTAAACGTCAGATCCTCCACCTTTCCCCCACCGTCGAGCGTCCAGTCCAAAGCAGCGCGTATCTCCGCGGGATGTCCCAGCAGAGACATGCTGATCACAGTAACGTTTCTCGCTCTGTACCCCCCGCCTGCACGCTCCGGACGAGGATGGACGAGAGTATGCGTGTAGCCTATCTTGGTACCGTCACTGAAATAGATTCCCATCCAGCTATCGACGGGACGAACGACCTCCGATTGCTGCGCCAAATCGGCGGCCGGCAACGGAACGCGGCGAACGAAGACCTCTCGTTTCAGCAGTATCGCCGTCATGACCAACCATAACACCAGGATTGGCACGGTCACAGCAACGTTGCGCCAGCTCATACGTCGCATGCGTACCTCCCGAGCACACCCTTCACCTGGGCGCAGTCGATGCAATATCGCACGCAGAAAGTCATTACATAGTCGAGTCTCATCTGGGACATCATCCCGTTTCGCATCTGAGCCAACCATTCAAGGACAAGCTTCACACACCACAGCACTTCTTGTATTTTTTCCCGCTGCCGCAAGGGCAGGGGGCGTTGCGCCCGACTTTCTTTGCAACACGACGCGGAGCGACCGGCTGAGGGTTAGGATCGGACATCTGGGCACTGGCGAACCCGGAAAATGCTGATGGATTGGCCGCGGGAGCCGAGAGCTTCTGCCTGTCCCGCCCGAAAACTTCCCGGCGTTTTTGCTTCTCGGGTCTGACGAAGCGCAGCTTGAACACCGCCCCGAGTGAGTCGCTCCTGACGCTCTGGACCATCTCGTCAAACATCGCGAACGCTTCTCTCTTGTACTCGATAAGAGGGTCAACCTGACCGTGTGCCCGAAGACGGACAGATTCTCTCAAGTAATCCATTGCGAGAAGATGATCCTTCCACTTCCCGTCGAGCACGCGCAACATCACGTCGCGCACGACCAACTGCATCAACTCCGGTCCGCTCATCAACTCTCGCTCTTCATACGCCTTCTCTATTTGCTTCTTGAGATCTTCCTGAACGTCCGCGTCGGTGTCGCTCTCAGACGCGGCCAGCTTCGGGCTGAACCCGAACACCCCTACGGTCCACTCGCACAACCCATCGATGTCCCAGTCTTCCGGATGGCGGCTTCCACCAACGTACTCCTCGACAACCTCCTCCACAACGTCCTGAACCATCTCCAGCAGGAGTGCACCCGCATCCTCGCACTGCAGAATCTCGTTTCGCCACTCGTAGACCGCGGTGCGCTGTCTGTTCATCACGTTATCGTACTCGAGGAGCCGTTTGCGGATACCGAGATTATCCTGCTCCACCCGGCGTTGTGCCATCTCGATCGACTTGGTGACGTAACGATGCTCGATCGGCTCGTCTTCCGGGACGCCGAGCGTCTCCATGATGCCCCTCAACCGTTCGCCCCCGAAAATCCGCATGAGATCGTCTTCAAGAGAGAGGTAAAACCTGCTGGAGCCAGCGTCACCTTGTCGGCCGGAGCGTCCCCGGAGCTGATTGTCTATTCTGCGGGCCTCGTGACGCTCGGTGCCTATCACGTGGAGCCCGCCGAGCTCCTTCACTCCATCACCCAGCTTGATATCAGTGCCTCGACCCGCCATGTTCGTCGCTATGGTCACTGCCCTCTGCTCACCTGCGCGGGAGATGATCTCCGCCTCCATCTGGTGATACTTGGCGTTGAGCACCTGATGCGTTATGCGCTTTTTCTTCAGCATCTTGCTGAGCCGCTCTGATTTTTCGACGCTCACGGTCCCGACCAGCACCGGCCGACCCTGGTCATGCAGCTCGCAGATCTCGTCCACGATCTGCTTGAACTTCTCGCGTTCCGTCTTGTATATAACGTCGGGGTTGTCCCCGCGAACAACGGGCTCGTTCGTCGGGATGACCACAACATCCAGCTTGTAAATCTCGTGGAATTCCGGCGCCTCCGTCTCAGCCGTTCCGGTCATCCCGGCAAGCTTCTCGTAAAGCCTGAAGTAGTTCTGCAGCGTAATTGTGGCGAGCGTCTGGTTGACCTCGCCCACCTCCACGTTCTCCTTGGCCTCAAGCGCCTGGTGCAACCCGTCGCTGTACCGCCGACCGGGCATCAACCGGCCGGTGAACTTGTCCACAATGACAACCCTGTTGTCCGTAACGACGTAGTCAACGTCGCACTCGAACAGCGTATATCCCTTCAACAATTGAGAGACGGTGTCTATGTTCTCGTTCTTTTCGTTGAACTCGTCGTCAACACGTGCCTTTTCCGCACGCTTCTCCTGTTCACTCAAATCTTCCCGGCGCTCAATCTCTTCAAATATCGTGTGCCTGTCGGGAACGATCAGCATGTCGCGGTCGGATGCGGACAAGCTGTTTCTGCCCTTTTCCGTCAGTACAACGTTACCGCCGCCTGCCTCCTCCATCGCGTAGTACAGCTCCTCCTGCAATTCGGGAATCCTCTTGTCCACTATGAAGGCGTTCTCAGCGCGGCGCATGACCCTCACGTTGCGCCCGTCTTCCATTAGCTTCAAGTACTTGCTGTGTTTGGGCCCGGCCATATGAAGCAGCACGAGATTCTTCCCCGCCTGCTCCTCATCCCCATTGTCGAGCAGCTCAACTGCCTCCTTGGCAAGCCTATCGATAAGAACGTCCTGTCTGCGCACGAGCCGATCGACGAGCGGCTTGAACTCGTTGTATTTCTCGGGAACGTACTCGGCGGGACCGGATATGATAAGAGGCGTTCGCGCCTCGTCTACGAGTATGCTGTCCACCTCGTCAACGATCGCGTAGTGATGCCCACGCTGCACCATACCTTCAACCGAGAGAGCCATATTGTCGCGCAGATAATCAAACCCGAACTCGTTGTTCGTCCCGTACGTGATGTCTTTGCGGTATTCCTCTCTGCGCTCATTGGGTTGAATATCGTGCTGGATACACCCAACGCTCAAGCCGAGAAACTCGTAAATCGGGCCCATCCACTCACGGTCGCGGCGCGCCAAGTAGTCGTTCACCGTCACGAGGTGACATCCTCGACCGGTCAAAGCATTGAGGTACAACGGCATAGTTGCCGCCAGGGTTTTCCCTTCGCCGGTCGCCATTTCGGCAATCTTGCCCTGGTACAAGACTATCGCACCCACTAACTGGACGTCGAACGGCACCATCTCCCACGTGACATCAAGGCCGCAGACGCTCCAAGTCTTGCCCAGCAGACGACGACAGGTTTCTTTGACGGCGGCGAACGCCTCAGGCAGGAGATCGTCCAGCGCCTCGCCATCATGCAGCCTCTTCTTAAACGAATCGGTCTTACTACGAAGCTGCTGGTCACTTAGGGACGCGTAACCCTCATATATCTCGTTGATCTGTTCGACAATCGGCACGAGTTTCTTGATGTCGCGCTCGTGCTTCGTGCCGAACACCTTCTTGACAAGTAACCCAATCACGCCCGGATCTCCGCCCAAATGGCTTAAATGCGCACCATCGCTTATCTTGTACAATTATACCAGAATGACGTACCTGCGGCAAGTTGCCGAAGAACGATTTGCAGAGTGATAAGGGCAATTTCGTCGAACCTGTAGCAGTTGGCCGTCTCCGCTAAGATCCGCACGCCAACCGGGAGGCACGGTGCCGGTCAACCGCTCTCGGGGAAGAACGAGGCCGATCGTGCGGCTTGCCAGCCAGACAACGCGGTCTGAAAGACCCTTCGGGCGAGCATTGACCCTGATTATGTGAACGTGTTAGACTCTGCCCGAACAAGTGTCTTGGTGCGGTGCGGAGGGATTGTCCGGGGTGCGAGATGAAACAGGAACAGGAAACCCTATTTGAGCGTCTGGTCGGACCGGGATTTCATGGAGACGGTCTTGTCGAGCGGGAGACCGGCGACGCTTACAGCTCGCGCGACACCGTCGAGCGGGCGCTGAAGATCGAGTACGACGGCGAGATGATAGTGAGCGGCTGCTGGATATTCGCCATCACCACACAGGGATACCATCTCGCAATGCCCGAGATATACGCCGCAGTGGAAAGAATGAAGGAAGTCGGGCTCACGTACATCGAGCTCGAGGGGATTGGGACAGACGGCGTCAACATGGTGTACGACAACCGCGATGAGCTGAAGAGAAGGCTTGACGACCTCGAGTTGCAGGTTGTCAACTTCGCCACAATCCTTTCGGACTTCAGGCATCCGGAGCCGAAAAGACGACAGCAGGCCGTGGAGTTGTTCCGCACGAAAGGGCTGGAGACCGCTGCACTGTTTGGGTGTCGGACCATCCAGACCGATACGTTCCATCCATGGGTGCGCATCTACGGGAAACCGCCCTATACCGACGACGTGGAGTACGAGGGAGCTCAGACGGGATACAAGTATGTTGCGCCGGACGACTACGACGAGAGAAGCGAGTTCGACGCAATTGTGGAGACGTTCGCCGCCTGCGTCGAGGCCGCCGGACGAGCCGGGTTGTCCTTCTGTATCGAGCCCAGGAAGGGCGAGATAGTTGACACGGTGGGGTACATGCTGCGGGTCATAGACCATGTTCCGGGCCTCGGTGTAGTGCTGGACACGGCACATCTGAACTTCGGCGAGGACGTGCTACTGGCTGCGGCGCGGCTCAAAGAGCACATCGTATACTGTCACCTTGCGGACAACGACGGGACCAACAACGACCATCTGGAGATACGCGACCCGCGGCTCGGCAATCGCGGGATAGATTTTCTGGGGCTTCTCACGATCCTGAAATCGGCGGGATATTCCGGCTGCCTGGCGCTCGACACCGGAAAGGTGGACGACATCGACCAGGCGGTAATGAACTCGAAATCGCGTCTGGAAGAGATGCTCGAGCTGCTGGCGATTCCGTACCGGAGCTGAGAGATGGTGACGACGTACGTTTTTCTTGCGTTTCTCCTCCTTTATGTCGCTCTGGCAGCGTTCGCCCCGACAGGGAGCAGGGTGTCGCGCGGCAACTTCGTGCTCGGAAACGCGCTGGTGGTTGCGGGACTCGTCCTGAACTGGCAGGCGTTTCGGGGAACGCCGCCGTTCCGGCCGCTGCTGATACCGGTTGCTCTGCTTTGCGGGCAGCTTCTTTACATGGCAGCGGTTCTCGCCACCAAACTGTCCGTCAGGGAGGCGCTCTCCGCTGCAGTACCTTCCGCAAACATAGCGACCACGTGCCGTCGGCGGCCGCTCTTGCTGGTGCAGTACTGTTTCATGGTGACGTACGAGGAGTTTCTATGGCGGGCAACCGCCCAGCGCTTCCTGGAAGATATGCTCGCCAACGCTCCTGTTGCTATACTCATAACGGCGTGCCTTTTCACACTGCTTCACCAGAAGATGCTCGACCATAACGTGGAGAAGATAGAGTTTCTGGTCTTCTCTGTGGTTTTGGGGCTGGTCTATTATCTGACAGCCAGCTTGTTGTTTGTCGTCCTCGTGCATGCGGTGCGCGATGTCAACGTCAAGTGCAGAGTGCCGGCGAGCGGTGCCGAAAGACCGGAGTTGGCGGCGCCGCATGGAGCTCGACCCGAGCCCGCTCCCGGGGACGTTTCTCGCCGGACGGAATGAAAGGCCATGAATAGTCAATATCCAGCGGTATGGACTTCGCTGCCGAGAGCGCGAAGTATGGTTTTTGTCGGTGTAGTGCTGGCGTTGTGTGTCGCGACGCAGGGGTGTGGGTATACAACGGCATCCACACTGTCCGAGCGTTACCGGACAATACACATACCCGCGGCCCGCAACAGCATCAAGGAGTATGATCTTCAGGCCCCTCTGACCAACGCGCTCATACGCAAGTTCACAGTTGATGGAAGGCTGCGGGTCGTGGATGCAGGCAGGGCGGACTTGCGGCTCGAGACCGATATCGTGGGGTACTCGCTGGCCCCGCTCACTTACGATGACGAAGACCGCGTCGCCCAGTTTCGGGTAGCCGTGGTGGCTGCCGCAAGGCTGGTTGACGCGGGGTCCGGTAAGGATCTGTGGCGCGAAGACCGGGTCCGGGGCACAAGCATGTTCATGTCGGGCGGGCTTGTGCCAGCCGTCAAACCGCGCGGCAACACCGACTTTTTCACGTCCACGGTGCGGTCGTTTCCGAGCGGTAACGAGGGAGAAGCGACTACGGAAGCGCTTGAAGACCTCGCGAGCCAGATTCTGTATCTCACCGTTGAGCGATGGTGAGGGTTCGCGAGATGGTGCGGAACATATAACGAGGGTCTTACTGTATCAGAGATTGAAGCACGCCGAAGAAATAGTATCGTACAGCGAATTCTGCGATCGCCTGTCCCGGAAAGAGGTGGCGCCGGTATACCTCTTTTTCGGCGAGGAGCCGTTCCTGATGGAGCGCGCTCTTGAGAAGCTGATCGAGGTTGTGGTCGATCCACAGCTAAGAGATCTAACCTTCTCGGTCTTCGAAGCGGACAGCGTCGACCAGAAGAGCATCTGTTCCGAGGCAAGGACCGTCCCGTTCCTCGCCGAAAGACGACTTGTTGTTGTCCGCAAAGCGCACCGGCTGGTGCTGCGTTCCAAGACAGCGCCCATCGGCCTTTACCTGGAGAACCCGTGTCCCACAACCTGTCTGGTGCTTGTCGCGGCGCAGATGGGCGAGCGTAAGAAAAAGGAAGGCCGGACGGAGAAACTCGATCGGCGGCGCAAGCTCGTTTCTCTGGCGCTAAAACACGGTGTGGCGGTCAGCTTTCCCGGCCTCAAGCGTTCTGAGATCATCCAGTGGATACGCGCAGAGGTATCGCGGTCCGGCAAAACGATATCGCCGCAGGCGGCGGCGGAGTTGCACCAGCTTTCTGGAAAGAACTTGTCAGAGGTCAACAACGAGCTACAGAAAGCCGTGGCGTACGTCGGCGGCAAGGAGCGCATCGAGGTCGGCGACGTCATCGCTGCGGTGAGCGATGTGCACCACGAAACAACCTACGCGTTGGCCGACGCGCTGGCGGACCAGGACGTGGTGAAAGCCCTCGAGGTGTTGGAAAACCTCATCCGGGACGGGGAGAAGCCGCTGGGTATCCTCTGGCGTATCGACTGGCAGTTTGATCGGCTGTATAGCGCGCGGCTGATGATCGACGACGGGATCAAAGCGCAGGAGGTCGCGGGCCAGTTGAAGGTCCCGCCCTTTTACCGCCAGCGTTTTCTCGGTCAGGTGCGCAAGTTCACGCCCGAACGGCTGCGCAACCTGTTTCACGAGCTTGTCGGCACGGACCTGCAACTGAAGTCGACCGGCATTGACGAGAAGCTGCTTCTCGAAATCCTTATTGTGAAGATGTGTGGAGAGGGTAAAGCTATTGTTCAGCCTGCTCGGACGGGGTAGCTGCTGCGGCACGAACCTCCGTGGCATGTTTCATGAGCTCGGACTTCTTGCGCGCGGCATTGCGCCAGTTTATAACGCCTTTTGTGACTGCCTTATCAAGGTAAGCCACCGTTTGAGGCAACAACTTATCAATCTCGGCCAAATCCTTACTTTCAATTGCCTCTCTGGTGCGCTTCAAGAAAGTTCGCAACCGCGACCTGACGGCGACGTTTCTCTCTCTGCGTTCTTCCGCTTGCCTCATTCGTTTAACCGCAGAACGGTGGGTTGGCATATACTCGATCCTTTTCCGGGTTGCCGCGAATGCGTTCGCGACAATCCTCCTCATGAACTTCAGTATGTATCTCTGTTGACAAACCAGGAGGGATCCTACCAGACTACAGTCGGTTTGTCAACAGGTTTAGTGAAGAATACCGAGACATGGGTAACACCAAACACTCAGCCTTGAGATGGATAAAGAACTGACCGAAGGTAGACACGGTTTGGCACGAGGTGTGGCGGTATTCTCCTCGCTGACCATGCTCAGCCGTGTACTCGGACTAGTGCGCGACATCGTGTGGCTTGTCTTCCCGGAGGACATGCGCGGCGCGTTCATCTTCGCATGGCGTATTCCCAACACGTTCCGCAATCTGGTTGCCGAAGGTGCCGCGAATGCCGCTTACGTGCCGGTTTTCTCCGAGTATTTCGCGACAAAGAGCCGCGACGAGATTAAACGGCTCATCGGCGCCGTCACGACAGTCACAGTGGTCGTACTCGCCATAGTGACCATAGTCGGCATGGGAGCAGCACCCGTTCTCGGCACGTTCGTCCGAGGGCTGCAGAAGGTTAGCGCGGGCGAGGGACCGACCGAGGAGAATCTTGCGTTCACAATCAGGCTGACGCGTCTGGTTTTCCCGTATCTCTTCTTGATAGGCGTGACGGCTCTCGGCATGGGGCTCTTGACATCGCTCAAGAGCTTTGCGGCGCCCGCACTCTCGCCGGTTTTGCTAAACGTGTCGATCATAGCAGCCTGTCTGCTTCTGAAAGACCAGTTTGACCCGCCGGTCATGAGTCTCGTGGTGGGGGTGTTGGTTGGCGGCGCCGCGCAGGTGATCTTGCAGTTCGGCGCCCTGGCGCGCAGGGGCATCCACCCGCGGTTCGGTTTTAATCTGTCTCATCCGGGTCTCAAGATGATGGGCATACTGATCTTGCCGGCCGCCATCGGCCAAGCCGTGGGC
>Ga0180438_10002020_pt1 | contig 34297 bp, 52 predicted proteins | sample SS_ome_12_FD_132455 | JGI IMG/M metagenome (GOLD analysis project Ga0180438, IMG submission 132455) | Hypersaline lake sediment archaeal communities from the Salton Sea, California, USA - SS_3_D_2 metaG | ecosystem: Environmental > Aquatic > Non-marine Saline and Alkaline > Hypersaline >... | reverse complement strand
GACGGATCAACTCTGCATGCTAATACGACTAATTATGAAACTTTAGTTACTGATAATAATGATATTCCAAATAAAAAATATGTTGACGATGCAGTCGCTACAGAAAGCATTTGGGATAGAACTAGAACTACAGTTACATTACAAAATGCTGGCGATACTACAGAGCTTGACGCAACTGGTGGACTTCAATTTTCAGGTGGTGGTCAAAATGTAACAGCTATTTCTATTGATGGGACTTTTACAGGGGCTGTTGATACAGCTGTTGTCACACAATTAGCTATCAAAACCTATGTAGATAATCATAGCACAAACGGTGTATGGACAAGAACAGGAACAGATGTAACGCTAACAAATGCTGGCGATACAGTTCAATTTGATGCAACAGGTGGAATTCAATTTGGTGCAGGTGGTCAAAATATAGTTGAATTTTCTACCGATGGAACTTTAGTAGATAATTCTGATACGGCTCTCCCCACTGAGCAAGCTGTAAAGACATATGTTGATGCTCATACAACAAATGGAATGTGGACTGAGACTGGAACTCTTATAAGTGTTTCTACAGCAGGTGATACCTTAGATTTAGGAACCGCCAAAGGAATATATTTATCTGAATCTTCAATTGTAGATGTAGTGGCTGCAACAGGAATTCCAAATGTTGATTTTGATGTAATATATATCCGATCTTCAACAGCTGGTGAAACTACTATAACAGCTAATCCTCAAATTCCAGTTCCTTCTGATAGCGCATCAAAAAAAGTTATTTTTATAGGAACTGATAATACGAAAACCGTAACTTTTGTAAATGGGAATGGACTTGCAACAGCGGGTGGCCAACCTTTTACATTAGGATTGAATGATATGATTGTTTTTGTTTATTCCACAGTTAATAGCATTTGGGTAGAGCAATCAAGATCAGATAATAGTTAATTGGAGATATAGAAATGCCAGATTTAGGACATGATAATGATTATAAATTTGTCAAAGATGCCGAAATGGCAACTGGCAAATTCTATAAATATGAAAGCTCAACTGTTTTTACCGATCCATTGCAAGTTGTTACAAAAGAATATGTAGATTCAGCTCCTTTTGCAGATTTATCTCAAGAACAATTTTTTTGTGTAGGGAAAGCTGGAAATGATTCAAATAACGGTAAAAGTGAAAATGAATGTTTATTAACAATTGGAGCTGCGATTGCAAAAGCAGCGGCCCAATTACCTACTTTTGGAAATCAATTTAATATTAGAATAATTGATGGTGGTCTTTATTCTGAGAATATTACAATACCTGAGTTTGTACATGTAACTGGACCAGGGGCACGAATAGAGGGGACTGTAACTACAAATGCGGTTAACCCATCTAGTTTGCTTATTGGCGAATTGGCAACTCCTGTCGGAGGTGCTCCAGCATTAGTGTTAAATACGGCAGCAGCTTCTCAATTTTCATTAAGAATTATTAGTCGTTTAGATGTTGAAAATGGACCTGGAATATCAGGTACAGGAGCTCTTGCAGATGCATATATACATAGAATATTCGCATTAAATCATTCTATTGTATCACCAACTTACAGAGGAGAATTAAATTTATTTTGTAATATGATAGATTGTTCAAATACAACAACTACTACGTCTTTCGATTTAAATCATGCTATATTGAATTTAACTGCTAATTTTGTTCTTAATGAAGATGGGGTTATTTTTAAAGCAAGTAATGGTGCAAGTTTCTTTATAAAAGCAAACAGAATAATCTCAACAAGTAACAAGATTTATGAGTTAACAGATGCTAGTGATTTATTATCATTGCAAACAGAATATTTTGAGGAAGGACTTACTTCTACAGCTGTTGTAAATGCAGATTATGCCGTTACTATAGGATTTAATGATGCTGATTTAAAAGGACGATATAGTTCTAATAATGGATTGGTAATTGATTCAGATACAGTATTTCCAAGTGCTAGAGAAATTATTTACTCTTCTCATCCTACATTTACCTTAGATACACAACTTGTTGATAAACAATATGTAGATGAACATACATCAAATAGCATATGGGAAGAAGATGTCCCAGGTAATCAAATAAAACCAAAAGATGATGGTCGTAATTTGAATATGTTATCGGGGGGTTATAAGGATGATAATGTAACTACTCCTAAGACTTTAGGAGATATTAATAATTTAAATTTTAATACTAATAATCAAACTATATTAGGTTCGCCAAATGAAATTTTAACTAATATTTTAAGTGCAGGATATTTTTCAGGTGGTGCAATTCAAGATAATTTGGATGGTACAGTAAGTGTTGCTGGAGGTGCTGGTTATCTTAGAAATCTTAATTCTCCTACTGCAGTTTTAGCATATTTTTCTTGGTCTACCAATCCTTCTATGTCTTTGGTAGATAATAGTCAAAATTATATTTATGTAGATTATGCTGGTGGGTTTCCTGTATTAAATGTAACTACAAATGGTGCTTTGATTACTGATAATGAAAATACAGTTTTTGAACTTTATTCTGTTTTTAGAGAAGGTACAGAATTACATATTACTGATCAAAAACACTTTAGTAATGACGCTATATCTTTGGTTCAAAAACGGTTATATGACATAAGTGAACTTTATTATGCTGCAGGTCTTGTTATTAGCGGAACAGGCACACGAAATGTATTTGTAGGAGCCGGAACTATCTGGGTCAAATTAAATAAACTTCCAATAAGCGAAATTGATACAAGCACAGGTGATAATTTTGATAGGTATTATAGAGATGGAGTAGGAGGTTTTACAAAACAAAATAATGTAACACAGTGGGATAATAATAATTACGACGATGGAAGTGGAACATTAGTAAATATGACTGCTGATAGATGGGCGAATCAATTTTTTTATATAGAAAGCGATGGCAGTCTTGTTTCATTATATGGTCGCGATCAATATACAGCTGAAGCATTAGCTAAAGGAGAAGGAAGACCTCCAGAAGTTCCTGCACGTATAGCGAGTCATGCTTTATATATTGGAAGAGTAACTTTTGAAACAGGTGCTACGATAGGCGATTTTCAAACAGCATTTGAAGATACAACTGGATTAGCAACAGTTCAAAACCATGATGAATTAGGCGCCAGAGATTTACCAACTAATCATATAAATGCTGCATATTTGCCAGGCCGTGACGGTGGCCAAAAATTAAATGGTGGTACTCAGCCTAGTGAAAATCTAACTTTAGTATCTACAATAGATAGTACAAAAGGTGATGTAATTATATCTAACGATTTTAATAATTTTACTTTTAGGTTTCAACCTGGTGAAAATCAAATACTTACGTCGTTAGCGAATTCTGCTTTTCAAGCTTCTTCTACAGATTCATCGACTAATTTAATAGTAAGAGGAAATGGTACTGGTAATGGTAGTTTATCTATTCAGCATGGGGATGGTACAGACTCTGAATGTTTAACTACTGCTTCTGGGACTTCGATAACTAAAACCTTTGGAACTAATGTTACAAATTATATAACAGAAGGTTCTACAGATACTAATTTAATAAATACGGATATTACAAATGATCAGGTAGGAATTGGAATTGTTCCACAAAGTAAATTTCATGTAGATGGTGAAGTAAGAATTGGTCAACCAGTAGATAATGGTGTTGGAAAAGTAAGAATTCAAGGAACTGCCTCTGTTCCTGCTGAAACTGGAATGTATTTTCAAACTACTGAAGACCAATATCCAGTTTATGGGGTTTTACCATTTAATCATACAAACAATTACCTTCTTTGGGATTGTTATTTTGATGGAGCATTTAAATCAAGCAATGTTAATAGTAATTATTTACATTTTAAAACTAATGCCGGTATTTTTATGTTTGGAAATACAGGATCAGCGCAAGGCTCTACAATTACAGGGTGGAGTATTGTATATAGATTAGATGCTGCTACAAACCAAGTCTTTCTAAATACGGGTGCAGGTGTTAATGATATTAGTACAGATGACACAATGGCATCTCCTTCAAATACACAATTAGCTACCAGTTTAGCGATTCAGCAACATGTAGAAAAACATTTATTAAATGGCATATGGCAACGGCTTCCGGGCCCTACAGATACTATCTTTCCAAACCCAAATGCTGATGTTTTAAATATGGAAGGTGTAGAGCTTTGGGTTGGTAGGACATCTGCTAATACAGTTGTTTCTGGTGAATATGCGTCTTATGTAAATTTAGGACCAGTTGCCCAACCTGCTTTTACATTTGATGCTCCGGGTAAGTTTTTTGTAGTTGTTACAGCTCCAAATGGAGATGATGGGGCATTTGATATGGTAATAGTTAGAACATCGCCAATTTTAGCATTACAAGTTGCAATTAGTGGATTAGTAAATTGTGCCGTAGCTGTGACTGCCCCGGGAGTATATCAAATTACAGTGGGAACCTATTCTCCTGATTATATTTTAAGGATCAATTTAACAAGTGGAGTGGCCACCATGGAAACATTCATTGGAATTGCAACTGGTACTACAGAATTACAAACTACAATTTCTTCATTTAATTAGGAGATAAAATATGACTGATTTAGGGCATGGGAAATTATTAAAAGTAACTAAAGATTTCGATAGGCTTTCCCCTTTAAAATATGATGGGGCGCCTTCTTTAACTCTCGATGATGAATTAGCTACGAAAGGTTATGTTGATAATGCTGCAGGAGGATCAGCTGATCAAGAAGTATTGCCTGTTACTACTCCAGGGCAGACCGCCTTCACATTAAGTCAAACGCCTTCTGGAACGGATGCATTCGGATTATTTCTAAATGGACAATTGCGATTAAATCCGACTGATTATAGTTTTAGCGGAACTGCTTTAACATGGAATAATGCTGGAATTACTTTACAAACAACTGATCAATTAATTGCTTGGTATAATTTTTCTTCTCCAGCTATTCCTATATTTGACAAACAAAATATTTATTATGTAAATAAAGCGGGAAATGATACTAATGGTGGAAAAAGCGATGATGATCCTCTACTAACAATTGGACAAGCAATTACATTAATTAATGCATTAACAGGTGGAGATATTCCCAGTCAAACCAATAGATATGTAATTAAAATTATCGGAGGAGGTCAATATACTGAAGATTTTACCTTACCAAATTGGGTAACACTAGATGCCCCAGCTATAGTACTTAAAAGTAATGTGATAGGAAAAAATGGGGGCACAATTATAGTAAATGATTGGTTTAAACCAACGACAGGAGATAGAATAAATTTACAAATCACAAGCCCAACTAATGGATTTAATGTTTTTGTAAAGAATTTTTTTCAATGTGCTGATAATGGAGGAATCAAGCATACAAGTACAGGTCCAGTATATTTTAGTGCAACACAAATTTTGTGTGATGCCCCTCTTTTACCAGCCGGAAATACAGGTAATATGTATATAAATTTTGATGAAATTTTTAGCGCTGGTCCTTCTGTGATTGTCTATAACAATCTTGGTAATCTTTATATGAAAGGTAATAGAATTAGACATACTAATTTTGGAGCTCCTACATCTGTATTTTCATTACAAGGAGCTTGTTTTATAAAAATTATAGCTAACGATTTATATAGCGAAAATGATAAGATTTATTCGGTTCAATCTGGTCCAGTTTTAGATTTTGAATGTAATACACTAAAAGAAGGAAGTGCTTCTATTGTATCTGGTGCAAATGTTAATTCAAGAATTACACGAAACGATAATGATAAATTATTACTTCGTAATGATACTTTTGGTCTTTTGTTAAAATCAGAAGGAGGCGGAAATACAATAGACTTTGAGGTAGAAGGAGGAAGTCCTTTAACAGTAAGACCAAATTCTGTTGATTTACCGGTTGCTAATAAGCTAGGATTAGGCGATAGTCATTTAATGGGAAATTTCCAACTTTTTAGTAATTTGGGAACGACCCCGGTTGCTTTAAACTTTGAAATTACTAGATATACTATATACATGATCTCGTTAAGATCGCCTGGTAACCATACAAACACATTTCTTTTGTCAGTTGACTATAATTCAAATGTACCTGAATTAGTTTTAAATGAGTTTATTGAAAACAATGGTGCAGTTACACAAGGACCTGCGGGAACATTTAATATTTTAATAAATGGATATGCAACTGCTTCTTTTAATTTAGTTGTTACCACAACAGGTGTAGGAATTGGAGATGCAACATTAGCAGCATCGACTGCTACTACAGGCAGCACACGATTGTATTGTATAAGACTAAGTAATTATTTAACATAATAAATTAAACTGGAGAAAAAGATGTCAATTTTAACGATTAAACAAGGCGGCACAGGATCAGATACAACATTAAATAATGATAGAGTTATTGTCAGTTCTGCAGAAACTTTGGTAGAAACAACAACTACTACTACACAAGTAAATTTATTAGATGGTTTTGCTTCAGTTAGCACAGGTACAGCAGATAACGATAAAATGGTGACAAAAGGATATGTTGATGATCATGATGTTATAGGGTTTCCAAAAAATAAAATTTATTATGTTAACTCAGCTGGATCAGATACAAATGACGGGAAAAGTGATGAAACCCCTTTTGCTACTTTAGCTAAAGCAATATCTGAAGTTAATTTACAAACTCCTTCTATAACTAATCAATTTGAAATAAGAATCATTGGTGGAATGAGTATAACTGCTGATTTTATTATTCCTGAATATACTGTTATTAATGCCCCATCAACAAGAATTAATTGTGAAGTTGTTGGTTCAAATGGAAGCTCTTTGATCTTTTATGGAGGAGCTACTGGTAAAGTAGGAGGATTAAATTATGCATTTTCTAAAGATTCGGGGGGATTACCTTTTTATATAAGAGCTTTAAATAGAATAATCGCCTCTGAAAGATTAGTAGGAGGTAATAGTGCTGGATCTGAAATTATATTGGATGCACCTGGAATAGATTGTAATTCTTTAATTCTTGTAAGTAATAATACTGGACCTATAGAGATAAATGTAGATGGAGATATTTTAAATTCAGGAGGATTAGAGCCTATAATTTTTCTTGTTAGCGGAGGTGGTGACTTATTTATACGAGCCAGAAAAATTATAGATACAACCTCTGGCGCAGGGTTGCCTTCTTTATATTCTAATTCAGGGGCAAAAATTTCTCTTCGGGTAGAAGAATATTTATGTCCTAATCGTCATCTTTATGAGCTATATAATTCTACAATTTTAGATGTAGTGACGAATAAATGGGAATTAACAAATACATCAAATTATGCTGATAATACTTGCAAAGTGAATGCAATTATAACTTCTGCAAGTGCATCTAGAAATTCGCATACGTTTACTAATTTGAGCACTTTTCAGCGAAACATATTTACATTTGATCCAGCTTCTGTTTATATTATAACTGTTACAGCCCCTAACAACAGTAGTAATACTTTCTTTTTATCTATAGATTATAACCAAGTTAGTGGTGGCTATATTTTTAGTGATTACAATGAAAATGATGGCGCGGTTATAGAATCGCCAGCAGGTACTTTTAATATAACTATTAACGGTTATGGTTTAGCTTCTTTTAATTTAGTTATAGGAACGTTAAATGGGCATGCAACATTTGCAGCAAGTACGGTTACTACAGGAGATACAAAACTTAGTATTATTAAACTGAGTAATAATTAATTATGCGCTCATTAAACCCTAAAGATTTGCAATATAGAATACGTTATGAAATCAAGCGTTTAGGTATGTGGAGTTTGGCTGCTGAATATTTATTATTAGGAACGGCAGCTCAAGAATCACATTGTGGTAGATGGCTTGAACAAATGGATAATGGTCCAGCAATTGGGATATTTCAAATGGAGCCAAAAACTTATTTTGATGTCTTGCAAAATGTAGTTCCGGCTTTTACTAAAAAAACTGGATTTAAAAAATCAGATTTTCCTGAAAATCCAGAATTTTTAAAATATGATATTAACCTCGCTATTCAACTAGCTAGATTTTATTATGCTAGATTTTCTGAACCATTACCTTTTCCTAAAGTAACTGCTCTTGGTAGATATTGGAAAAAATATTGGAATACCTCAAAAGGCAAAGGTACTGTTGAGGAATATGTTAAAAATTTCCCTATAATTATTGTATAAATCTTATATCTTTTTTAAGCTTTCTTTCATATAATTAAAAAGCTTCAATATGTTTCAGATAAAAGGAGGTGCTACATGATAGATGCTATTGCGTCTGTAATTGGATTAGTGGTGCCTCCGGCATTCGGTCAGTCTGGGGCTATAGCTCAGCTGGGAGAGCACTTGCATGGCATGCAAGGGGTCGGCGGTTCGATCCCGCGTAGCTCCACCAAGATACGTCTCCATCGTCTAGAGGCCTACGACACCGCCCTTTCACGGCGGCAACACGGGTTCGAATCCCGTTGGAGACACCATATTTGCTTCAATATGTTTCAGATAAAAGGAGGTGCTACATGATAGATGCTATTGCGTCTGTAATTGGATTAGTGGTGCCTCCGGCATTCGATTTTATAAGAAAAAAATTTTTAAAACCGAAAGCCGATACACCAGAAGCTACTCTTTCAACGCTGGCAACCACGAAGCCAGAAAAAATGGGAGAGTATATCACCTCTTTAGCTGAACTTTTAAAAGCCAAAACTTCTTATTTCAATCGAGATGTAATAGGAGAACCCAGTAAATGGATAATAGATCTAAGAGCTTCTATAAGGCCTAATTTCGTATATATAGCCATGATTACACGTATTATTGGAATAGCGATGGGATGGCATTTTGATGAAGGTTATAAGGCTATGATGGATATGTGCTGCACATCTTGGTTTTCATCCAGGTGGTTTAAGATTTGAGGTTTAGCCGGATAAGCAAAGGATTAACATGGAAGTTGCCGGCTTCTCCTCACTTGTGGAGGTCATTATGAGTGAAAAATTAATATCCGAACTAAAAATAGGGAATAAATATATAAAAGAACAAATTACTTCAATTTCTGATTCTTTAGATAATATGAATTTAATTTGGCATAATCATGATGTTCAATTGGCAAAAAACAATTTAGCAATAAAAGAAATTCACAATAAAATAAAAGAAATCCAATTTTTAATGGATAAATCAGGTTTTGGCAATTTTATTAAAGAAAATTGGTGGAAAATTGGTGGTTTTTTGCTTACATGGATTATTATTATCGAAAAAGTTCATTCTTAGATAATGGTGTATGGAAATCAGGCTCGCATTGAAAACACATTCCATTAATAATTTCGTTTTTATCATTCAAAATAATTAATCCATTTTCATCTTTAATTATCTCTCCACATAATTTGCAAGAAACTTTTTGCTTTATTTCATTTGGTAATTTTATAGTTAATATTGTTAAATCGCTCAATTTTGGATCTCCTTGTGTAGGAAATATTCTATTGTATTTGTAAGTTTTTTACCATCCTGCTGATTTTATTCTTGACAAGGCTGGATGTACTTTTTTTGGTCTATAAACTTCATGTTTTTCAGTATTAAATTTTGCATCCATTGTTAACCTAAATGCTTGAAATCTAGTAATTAATTGTTTTTTAGGCCCAGTTAAATGATTTAAATTTGGAATGTTGGGTTTTTCAAAAGACTGATAATTACTATTATCAGTCTTTTGGACATTACTTTCTCTTGAACTTTCTTTGCTTTTTAATGTTTGAATAACCTGTGATATCGATTTACAATTTCTTTTGAAATCTTCTTCTTGATGAATAAGACGGTTTTTATTGTAACGTTTAATTGTTATGCAATCAAGTATAGTATTTTTAAGGCCAATAATAATCAATGATACGATTAATATAGGTGCTAAAGCCAATGTTATAGGGAAAAATATTATTGCTAATATTGATAAGGTTATGATAATATTTCTTTTTTTGTTATTTTTCATGATTAACTCCTCTTTGTTAAATTGATACCCCTCCTTCATAAGAACAAGAAGTACATCTTAATTTTCTGCCGCATCCTTGATTTGGATTTATACAGTAGAAATTTCTTATTTCAAGCTCTTTGCCACAGTCTGGGCAAGCTATTCCAGAAAAAGACCATTCTGGTTTTTTTTTGGCTTGTTGTGTATGATCATCTATATATTGTTGTAAAGATATTAATTTAGTCATTATATTCTCCTAAGTTAAATATTCTCTAATCCATGAATTAGCAGCAAAACGGCCTGTATTTTGTTTTTTATGCTCTATTGATTCTTTAGCCATTTCATCAGTCCATATTATAACATATTTGCTTAATATGGGTCTTATTTTAGATTCTGGGGTGAACCTAGTGAGACGCCTTAAAAATGACATATCATCAGGTAATAATTCCATTCCTTGTTCACTACAATATTTAAAAAATTTTTCAATTAAAAAAGGATGTTTTTTTGCCATTTTTTTTCTTCCAAAGTTTATTCCCAAGAGTGTAACAAAATAGCAACCAAATTAAACCAAATCCAATTAGTTCATAAGTATGCATGTGATTCTCCAAATAATTTTTGCCTAAATTTTTTATTTAAGTTATATAAAAATTCTTCAGTTTCTTCTTTTTTTGCTTTAAAAGCTTTAAAGCTTTCCCTTTGTTTTGTACAACGATAAACATCATCGTTTTGCATTTTTTTTATTTCTGGATCTATATCTGGCTGTTGAGGAGGCATAAAATCTAAATATAAATGATATTTATATATCTTTTTTTCTATAGGTACTGATCTGTTAGCATTACGAGTATCGACTCTTCTATCTTTGTAGCAATTTCTCATATTGCTATGTACCCGTTTAGCCATTTATAACTCCTCACATGTTAATATGTAAATTCTGTTTTTATAATGATCAATGATCTCCATAAACGGGTTTTCTTTTTTCATAATAAATCTAAATTCAAAATTATCCCACAAATCTAATTTATCTATAAACATCCACATTTCTTCTAGATCTTTACATTGTGTACTACTAATTCTCATTTTCTTCATCATCTTCCAAATAAAATGGAGTTTGGCAATTGATGCAGTACATATCTCTATCATCAAGATTTCGCGAATCATGATAAAGTTTTTTTCTGAAAAATGCGCAGACATGTGGAGTCGGTGTAAAAATTATAACGGGTTTTTCTAGAAGTGGTTTTATTTTTTCCATAACTTTATCTCAACTGGGTATCTTAATTATTTCTCAGAATATTTCATGTATAAATCCAAATATTCTCTGCTCATGAATTCTCCATCTTTGTCTAATGTAAATTGCGCAAGCCTAAATTTATCTAATTCTATTTTTATATTTTCTATAATTGATTTATCATAATAATAACCATTGGCAACTGGTGTTCCTATAGTTTCTAAACTCGATACTAACGCATAAATTTTTATTAATTTATCTTTCAATTTATCTAAATCATTCATTTTTTTCTCCACATCTCTATTTTAATCGGATATTTAGATTCAACTAATTTTTTTTTAAGTCTATATGTTGACGTTTCATAACCTTTTGCGTCTAATATTGGTAAAGTTATACCTTTTGGAACTAACAAAAAATCAGAATAATGCTTTGCCCCTCCTCCTAATTCAAATCTAGGTTGTAATATAAAATATTCTATTTCACCGTTATTTTGTAATAATTTGCAATATTGATAACATTCTGCTTCTAATTTTGATCTAAAAAAAATATCATCGATTATATTAGGAGTATTGTGGTATTTTTGTGGTTTTGCATTTTTGCGTTTAGATTGCAAATTTGCATATTCTTGTAGTGTCATTCTCATTTTTCGAACCACATTGCTAAAAATGTTACAACTACAATAACTACAAATCCAATGATTACATACGTATGTATATTCATATTAATTCTCCATATTAATCCGCCGAAGTGAGTTTAACAAAACAGGAAGTTGGACCTAATTTTGAAACTTCGGCGGAAACCTAGTATATCATTTAAAATAAAATTGATCCTCCTTTGTTCCAGCTTGTATATAAATGCCCATCTGACTGGTATATTAAACTTCTTATGTTTTCATTTGTATTTGTTTCTTGAATACATTTATCGAAAAACGTCAATCCAATCCCATTATAATCATAGATAGATGGTCCCCAACATAATTTTCTAACGATTGGTGAATTAGTTGCTAAAAACTCGTCTTTTAACTTATTATACAAAACTTCGTTTGCGTTGTCTTTTATCCATTCTGTAACAACATTATTTCCAATTGAATGCTTAGGGTAATCAGTTTTTCTAAAAGTTATTTGATTCGCCTGAGATTCTCGTGCCAGTTTTATAGCATATGTGAAATTAAAATTTTCAGGCAATAATTTAGATACTATCAAAGTTATTCTAATAACTTTCCCCATTTGAGCATATTTAGACATTGTTGGTATCAAATATTCCCAGTCTTTAATATTATCAATTGAAAAAGCGATTACATTGATTGCCTTCTCCAAGCATTCTTTTATTATAGAGCTTTCTGATTGTCCCTTTTCTATTAACAATCCATTTGTTTGCAATTCTAATATAATTTGGTTGCTAAATGCTTGGCATATTAATCTTAATCCATATGGATTCAATAAAGGTTCGCCTTTTCCAGTAATTAACAGACTAGCTGCATTTGATCTTTTTACTAAATTTTCTAATAAAAATATATTTTTGCCAAATAATTCAATATTGTTTACGCTTTGGGGGGTAAGCTTAGATATACAATATGGACAATCTTTATTGCAACCTAAGTTTGGAAGGCTTACAGTAATATTATTAGCTAGCATATATCCTCCTAAAAAGGTAAATCATCAGCTGGCGGCAATGGTTCAGCATTTTTCGTAGGCTTTGATATATTAGGGTTATCATTAGGATCTCTAACCGGTTTAGGGGTATATATAACCTCTTCCGTTGCTTTATAAAACCTTTTGATAATATTTTTTGTGAATGTTTTTTCTTCCATTTGGCCATTTTCATCAGGAAGTGTTCTAGTATAGTTTTCATTTTCAATTAATGCTTTCATTGGCTTATTTAAAAACTCTACCATTTTGACTTTTGCATGATCAGGTTTGTTTAAAGCTTTTGCGATGTTGTATAAGCGTTGTTTAGCTATTCGTTGAACAGTTTCTTTAGGATGATATAAATTTACATTATCTGTTACTTCTGTTCCTTTAAACAGACCTTCTATAACTTTATATTTGAATACCAAATATTGGTTACCATTTTGAGATGTTTTTGGTTCTATTTCTTCAAGCATTATTTTATAAACACCTGGATCAGCTCTTTCAGATCTAGCGTCAGCTGGGTCTACTTCATATTCAAAATCAATCATTGTTTTTCTCCTTTACATTTTAATATCTTCATCATAATACTTTTCAATAGTATCAATAACGAACTTAAGATCATTAGGTATATAACGATCCTCAAACATTTCTATAGGAGATTTAGCAATTGTTGTTGCATCTCCTTGTGTTTGGAATACATATTTTTCGTCAACAATCTTAGAATGTAATACTACTGTACACATTCCTTCTAAAGTGATTTTTTCGTCAATCATCTTTCCTATTGTTTTAAGCTTCGTTTTACCCATATCGTCAGTAGTTGAATGAGCTAATAAGACAACGTTTAAATCAGGTCGCGCCATAATAGAAGTATCGATAACTTTAAATATATGAGCTGCTATTTCTGCAAATTTATCCCATCCTTTTTCTTCTGCTCTTCTCATAAATTCAAGACTCATGATGTATTGAAAGTCATCGATAATGACTGTCTTGATATCTTTGCGGTTTTCTCCTAACCACCCTATAGATTGGCTTATTTTTACATAATCATCAGTGACAAGCTTATTTCCTTTTCCCTCTTTGTTTACAGGTATAAAAGATTTTTTTACACCTCGAAAAGGGAGCGGTTTATTTATTACTTGTATTAAAAATGTTTTCTTTGGATCCATTGTTCTTATAGAAGTAGATTTTCCTGATCCACTTTCACCTATTATCATAATTGTACTCATTGTGGTTTCTCCTGTGGTTGATGTTCTTGAAAACTTATTGCTCCCAAGGCTTCTTGCAAAATTGTTTGCTGGGTTTCCATTTCTGATTTTGGTATTTTGCATCCAAAAAATCTGGATTTCGGGCGTTTATTAAGTCGTTCTATAATAGATTTTGGTTTTTTTTTGCAGCAAAAACATTTTAACATGTCTTTTCCTCCTATCTACTTTGCCATTCTTGGCCATACTCATTCTCAATATCAAAATGAGAGAATTTTCCGCTTTCTTTATGAAAAGCTATTTGTAAAAAATATGTGTTATCTTTTGGTTGATCTATTGCGATATAGTCATATGGCATATCTTTGTATTTTTTTGGTTCAAAGTTATGCTCAGACTCGGCAAGCATTTTTTCTAGTGATAATTTATCATTCATTGTTTTTCCTTTAATTCAATTTGTAAATCAGTTAATTTTTTTCTAGCAGTTTCCAATTCTACAAGAGCCGTTGAGACTTTATATAATAAATCTAAAAATATTTGTTCTTGTAACGTCGGTTTGTATGGTTTTTTTAATTTATATATTATATCTATAATTATCCAACTAAAAGAAAAAGCGGCCATGCAATCAACTATTAGATTTATTGTATACATCTTTATTAACTCCAATATAAATTGTACTAGTTTGTTTCGCAGGATGTGTAAAATTAATTTTTATTCCTGAATGCATTATTTTCCATAAAAAAATAGCGCAAACAACTCCTATAATTACTGTTACACACCCACAACCATTTGAATTTTCAGCCATGTACAACTTCCAATTTCCTATCTCCTTCTTTCTGTATTTTTTTATATATTTCCTCTCTGTGAACTGTGACAGATTTGGGGGCATTTACCCCTAATCTTACTTGAGCTCCTTTTACCATTAAGATTTCTACAGTAACATTATCATTGATAATTATTTTCTCACCTATTCTGCGAGTTAAGATTAACATTTTCCCTCTCCTTTCTTTCTAATGCATATACATTTTGATCATATTTGATCAGTTGTTTCTCATAAAACCTCATCTTAGAGAGTTGATTGCTCTCTCGACAGGTTTGTATTCTATCCTTAAGCCATAAGCGTTTGGATAAAAGCCGGTTTTTGTGTAGATTTAATTTGTAGTTTTCCATGTTGTTCTCCATTCATTATAAGAAGATAATAAGCTCGCCTCTTCTTTTTCTTCCTCCTCGTCTCCTAACATAAACTCTAGATCATCATTTCTGTCAGGAACTCCGTAGCGATATGGATCGCTTTCTATAAACTTCTCATATTCATACATTATTGTTGCTCCTTTAGATAATGTTCAATCATTAGCACTCGGTCATTTAATTGGCTTATCTGTTTTTCCATATCTATAATTATGTGTTTTTGCATATCTATAATTATGGAAAGCATTGAAATATCTTGCTGTATTTTTCCTTTTTCTACAGATTCTAACAAAGTATTGTTGTCCATTATAAAAACCTCCTAATTTCTTTAATAGTTAAATATTTAGCATGTAACCTTGGCATTTCTTTTTTAAATGTCTCTTCATCAAATGATTTGCGTTGTTCATGCTTATAGTAATGAAGATGTGTCCCGCTAGTATCAACCATTTCCTCTTTTTCTCCCATGTAATCTTTAAGTTTAGTTTTTAAGGAGTTGGCCTTTTTAGTCAACTCCTTAATTGTATTTTTTAGTTGCACATATTCTTTTGAATAATAAGCAACTATTTCACTAGCAACAGCATGAGTATGCTCGAAAGGGTTAAAATCTAAGTTATTGCGTGCTTCAAATTCTGCTTTATATGTTTCATAAGTTTGCATTGTTATTTTCCTTTGAATAGAAAGGTTTTAGTTAGTTTGTTTACTAACTCCAAAACCTCAGGTTTAAGACAACCATCAAACCATTGTGTTTGTTTGTCATTCATCATTGATCTTACAGTGGCAAACTTAATCGCTACTTCTAAGAAATCTGGCGGTATATTATTTTTTTCTGAAATTTTTCTTGCTTCTTCTGGTAAGATATTCATTTAATTATCCTCGTCACTTACATGTGTAACACTTGCTTTAAAAGCTTGAACGTCAAGCAATCTATGCTCTATATATTTTGTAAGTTTATAAGCATTTTTAGATATATCTTCTAAATCTTCAGTTGCTACACTAATTTTATGCAAAAGATTAAATAATTCTTGTTCTGCATGTTGGAAAAATTTTACAGTATCATTATACATTTTAGTTCTCCTTAATTTAATTCTGCTTGATGTCTATAGTAAAAATCACAAATAGGTTCATATAAGGCTATAGGAATGTGTACGCCTATTTTATGGCCCCAGCTGCATATATCTTCAAGATATTCAAAACAGCCTTGGCATTGATCTAGCCAGCGTTGTTGTTTGTTTGATAATTGTTGGTCGGTGGGTGAAATGAGGTCTTGTAAACGAACTTTGATGTTCAATTCTTGAGTAGTCATTTTTATTCTCCAATTTGTTAAACTCGAGAACATAATATAACATATGTCAATAAATGTCAACACTTTTATTTGCTATTTCTTTATTTTTATCTATCCAGTTCATAACTTCTTGTTTTTTAAACCTCAAAGGTGAGTTTTTTTTATGACTGATACGATAAATTGGTGGATAGTACTGAGGATTTCTATGAAGATTTTGTAATAAAGATATTCTGGTAACGCCAATTATGTCAGCAAATTCTCTAACATTTATTAATTGGTAATTCGATAATTCGTAATTTTGTTCCATTTGCTTCCTCTTTTTATATAAATGTCAACAAATGATAACAAAAAAACCCTCCTGAAACAACAGCAGGAGGGTAAGGAGTTAACCACATATGCCACTCATGAGTCTGATATCGCGTAAAGCATAAAAAGGATCAACATATATATTATATATAAGGTTAAAATTATTATCAAAAAAATAAATCTTAAAAATTCCTTAACTTTTAGGGGGGAAAAGAGTTAGAATTGCTTCCTAGCGCCAGTTAGAAGTTGATAGCTACTAACTGGCAAATCCTATTACTCGAATACCGGGAGTAATTATGTCGACAGAATATCAAAATACTAACAAATGTAAACACTTTTTTTACAAAAAAAATCAAGATCTCCACATTTTATCTAAAAACTCTACTACAAGAACCCAAATTCTCCACTTATTATATCTAATTAGGATGTTTTCGAGAAAAAGTGGAATTTGCTTTGCTCATAATGATACATTTGCTGAAAAAGTGGGGATTTCAAGTCGAACTATCCAAAGATATATAAAGAAGGTGGAGAATCTAGGTTTTATTAAAATCACATACGATGTTAATGGTAAGCATTATAGGACCATAACTATTACTTCTTCGGGAAATCAATTATTTACAGAAAAAGTTGTCACCCCTCCCAAAAAAGTTGTCATCCATAATATAAATAATGAATTTAATATATATAATATAACAACAAGCGATGATACCATTTCCAAAGTTAGGGAGAAAAAACCGAATCAAGAGCATGTGGCAGATCCTCCTGTTGTTAATTTGCCTCAAAATACAAATGAGTTGCAGTATCTCCACATGACTCTTGCATTTTTCCAAGCCATAGCATTTCAAATTAGAGAAGAAGGAACAAAGATAAGAGTTGAAGGAGGTAGTTTTGATGAAATTAGAAAGATTGATGCCCTCGAAGCTGCTTATTTGCAAAAAACAACCGAAACGCAAGCAAAAATTAATTATCTTAAATCCCAAGAAAGATTGCCAAAATTGTCAAGTTCGCAACTCAGGAGACTCAAAACTCTTTGTGAAACAATGGGAATAGGGTTTACATGTATAGCAAAGGAAATAATATTTGCAATTACGAAAGGGTCGTTGAGCGTTTGCAGAACAACTCAGAAAGCAATGAATTTTGAGATGGGATTTAATATTGCTTTGAAACTGCTTAGAGAACGTAGATGGACAGTGCCAGTGGGATATTGTTAAAATAATAATTTATGGAGAAGAACATGAATAATTTACAAAATTTTGAAAGTTTTTTACAAGGATCAAAAATTGATTATGGGAAATGTTGCAGTTGTGAAACAAAACCAGCTGTAGTTGTTAAAGCAGCTAATTTTCTTCAGGTTAATTTTGATGAAAATGGAAACTTCATTTCATGGGATACATTTATTCCTTCTTAGATAATTAAAAGCGCGGTGGTGTAGTCTGGCAACATACTAGACCTATACTCTAGAGATCCTCAGTTCAAATCTGAGCCGCGCAACCAAAAGATATGATGATTTCTTTTAGTTAGATTTTGTTAGCTAAATTTTTTTTTCTTAATTACCCCGACCGAAGCCGGGGTTCTACTCTATAGTTACGCGCTCAAACGAATTAAGAGCGTGAAATAATTTAATATAAATGTTGACAAATGTCAATAGTTGTTTATAATTTGAACATGAAAGAGAGACAAATGTTTTTTAAAATGTTAAATGATTTTGGGGAAAATCCTCAATATAATACTGATAAAACAATTATTAGATGTAAACGTACTACTGTTCTCACAACTTTATATTTTTTTAATGATAAAGGTAAATTTAAATATTCTAATTGCTATATTAATCCTATTTGTTCTAAAAAACTTGGATTTAATGATGACTGATCTAGAAAGATTTACCGACATGCTCCATGATTATGGTATTAATTTTACTGAATCTCATGAGGAAGATTTTATTTGTGTATATGGAAATCATGAGGATCAATGGGCTAGTTTTTGGTTTGTATTTAATTATGATGGGAGTTTTAAGGATGACTGATTTAGAAAGATTTGAGGAGTTTATTAAACCTTTTCCTAAAGATATAGGAGAGAAGAAGATAGATTCAGATGGTAATCTTTGGCTTCGTTTTCAGGATGCTTATTTTATTTTTAAACCAGATAATTCTTTTGATGGATTGTTAGCTGTTTGGGATGAGTTATTTGATGAAGATAACCAAAAGCGTTATAATCAAATGACTTAATAAACGGAGAGTTATCATGACAGCTGGAAGACCGACAGAATATAAGGAAGAATATTGTGAAGAGTTTGTAATAAGAAGAGCTAACGGTGAGACTCATGTTATGATCGCTGCAGCATGGGACACAACGCCTCAAACTCTTTGGAATTGGTCTAAAAAACACCCAAAATTTTTTGATGCTTTTACACGGGGACACGTGAAATTCCAGGCTTGTTACGAAAAAATGTGTGTTGCGAACTTTTATAATAACAAGTTTAACACTAACCTTTTTGCACTTTGGATGAAGAACAAAGCAGGATGGTTTGAGAATGCAAAAGATCAGAAAGTAGAGCTAGGTGATCTTGGTAAAAATCCAATTAAGAAGCTTATCTCTTTGTTGAAGGATGGTCAGTTATCATCTTCAGTATTCAAAGAGCTTGTAGAGACGTTCTGTAAGATTAATGAAATAGAGAAAGGAGATCAGTTCTTAGAGGCGATGGAGGCGTTGAAAGAGGTTAAGAAAGGTGAGTGATAAAATATACTAAGAATGAAATATGCACGTTATAACTATGAAGCTCGCAAAGAAATTGAAAAGATTCGTGCTTACAAGAGACGTAAGTGCGATGTTCTTGTTAACGATTGTGATGTTGATATTGGGTTATCTTCTTATCGTCCTTTCCCTACTCTTGCCAAGTTCCATGTAGATCTTTGTCCTATTAAATTTATCATAGGTCCTTTTGGATCTGGTAAATCCTCAGCATTGACTTTAGAAATTGTTAGGCATGCTTGTTCAATGCCTAAATGTTTAGATGGTATTAGACGAGCCAGATGGTTGATTGTTAGAAACACTTACGACGAACTCAAGTCAACCTCTCTTCAAATGTGGGAAGAATGGACGCAACAATTGGGAGAAATAAAAACCAATCGACAACCTCCTGTTACTTGGTCGCATAAGTTTACAGATAAGGATGGCTTGATAGAATTAGAAGTTATATTCTTAGCTCTTAACAGCGAAATACAGCTACGAAAATTAGGAAGCTATAATATTACGGCCGCATACTTAAATGAGGCTAGAGAGCTTCCTAAAGCGGTTTTACAGTTTGTTTCTTCGAGAACTGGTCGTTATCCTGCTCAACGAATGCTGCCAGAGGGAGCCACTTTCTGGCACGGAGTGATTGCAGATACAAATCCCCCTCCGGTTAAACACTGGATTCCAGAACTCGAAGAAGCAAAATCTATTAAATATAAAGATTCGGAAGGAGCCGAGAAATCAATTGATATTCAAGTTTATCATCAGCCGCCAGCTCTCCTTCTGGAAGATGGTCAATATGTTCCAAACCCAATCGCTGAAAATATAGATAATCTTCCTGGCGGCTATGATTATTATTTTAAGATGCTAGCAAATGGTGAGGATTACGTTAAAGTTTATGCGCTTGGTCAGTACGGCACATTAAGAAGCGGTCAGCCAGTTTATGCAAAATATAATGATGATCTACATAGCGTAGAAAGCATAGATGTGGTTCCTAATGTGCCGATTGTTTATGGAGTAGATTATGGCCGAGTATGTCCAGCAATAATTTGTTGCCAATATGTTTTAGGACAACTGCGGGTTATAAAAGAATTTGTTGGAGATCATATTTATATCAGAGATCTTGCTAATCAAGATCTTATTCCCTGGTTGCAAGCAAATGCTCCTAAACGATCTGAGGGTGTTAATCAAATTGATGACGCTCAAGGTTTTGACGACGTGGCTCAGACTGATGAAGGGCGAATGCAACTGCATGCGTTAGGGCTTGATGTTCGTGCAGCACGGACAAACAAGATAGAGCCCAGGCTGTCAGCGGTGAATGATATGCTTGGGCGACTAACGTCAACAGCTAAACCAGCTTTATTAATTTCAAGATCTGGATGTCCTCGTTTACGTGAAGGTTTTATTTCAGAATACAAGCTTGAAGAACGTCGGGTGATTGCCACGAAAGAATATAAAGATACTCCTACAAAATCTCATCCTTATTCTGATATTCATGACGCTTTACAATACGTATGTTTAAATTATGTAAAATTTGACGACGCTAACAGAAAACCTGTAAAATTACAGCCCTCTAAACCAAAAAGTATGTGGGTATAAGGATGGTTAAATTCAGTAAAAAAAGATTTTCGAAGGATAAGCGAAAAGATATTCTTTCAAAGGGAAAAGAGCATATTGGTAAATGGCGAAATTATTACAAAGATAATCTCACTTATTGGAAAGAATCAGTTAATTTCGCTAATGGTCAGCAATGGGAACAAGATGCAAAAGCTTCTTATACGAATGCTGGCAAAGTTATGCTTACTTTCAATAAGATTCGCCCCCAGATTCGACAGATTTTAGGTGAAGATCGTAAGTTTTCAGTAGATATCAAGCTCAGAAATGTTGGTGATAATTCAGAAAATAATTCTCAAGAAAAGCAATTACAGAAAAGCGAAGAAACATTAAGAGGATTGGTTCGTAATATTGCATATCATTCTAGAGCGATGCATATTTATAACCATGCCTATCAAGATGCTCTTGAGGGAGGATTTGGTGCATGGAGAATTATCGTATGGAAAGATGGTATTCATAATGAATTACGAATTGATAATGTTAATAATGCATTGTCATGTTATTGGGACCCTAATGCGAGAACTCCTTGCAAATCTGACGGTGAATATGCAGGTGTAATAACATTTATTTCAAAAGCTGAATGGGAAATGCGTTATCCTGATATTCCTTTTCCGGCGACAAGTGAGTTTACTCCTGCTGGTGAATTTAATATGGAATGGGGAACACAAGATAGGATAGCTATTGTTGAAGAATATAGACGTGAAAAATATTATATTAAGAAATTTATAGACGAACAAGGAAAGGAGTATTCTCAAGAAGATTTAGAAGAAAATCCTCAACTACAAGAAATGAATTTAACATCGAAGCGTGAAAGAAAGTCTAGAATTGTCCATTATAAATTTAGCGATCATCATTTATTAGAAAAGTCAGAAACACCATTTATGGATCTTCCGGTATTATTTGTGGGAGGCTATTTAAGATTAATAGATGGTATAGAAACTATTTATAGCTATCATGATGATGCTAGAGATGCTCAAAGAGAATTAAATTTTATTGGATCTGATATTGCAGAATGGTTAAAGATTACTAAGAAAACTAAGTTTATGGTTCCAGCTCGTCAAATTGAACGATATATAGAAGCATGGAATCATCCTGATAGAGCTGATTCAGCATTATTGTATGATCCTGATGGAGCTCCAGGCTATAAACCTGAGACTATATCTCCTCCTAATATGCCGGGAGATTTGCCAGTTCAATATCAGCGAGCAGAACTTGATATAAGAATGGCGTTAGGAAGATATGATCCTAATATCGGAAAGCCTCAGGATGCTCAGGAAAGTGGAATTGCTATATTTAATCAAGCTATCCAAGGTAATTCGACTATAGAAATATTTAGAGAGAACAGAAATTTCGCTATTGCAGAAACTGGCCGAATTATATTGAATGCTATCCCCCGCGTTTACGATGATACGCGAACTATTACTATCACAAACGATAATGAAGAAGATGAAGATGTAAAAATAAACCAACCTCAATTTAACCCAATGGAAATGGCTTCTCAATTCAATCCTACATTTCCTGAGAATTCTTTTTCCATTGAGGTTGATGTTGGTCAATCATTTCCTATGCAAAAATCTGAAAATGCTAGGTTAGCTATGGAGCTAATTAGAGCTGATCAATCTGGTAGAGCTTATCCTTTGTTGGCAGAATTTATAGCTGAGAATTTGGATACTAGCAAAGCATCTAAAATGGCATCACGCTTACGAACACTTGTCCCTCCTGATGTTATTATGCAAGAGGAAAATCCTCAGCAAGCAGAACAATTGCAGATGCAGCAGCAGCAAGCAGCTCAAGCGCAGCAGATGCAGCAGCAACAAATGCAGCAGTTGGCTATGAAGAATGCTGAGGCGGAAGTTGCTACAAAGCTCCATAAAATGATGGACGATCACACTAAAGCAATGGCGTCTCATACTGATTCGATGGCAAATATGATGAAAGCAATGGTAGCTAAGTATGAAGCTATGCATAAACAGTCAATTGCAAATGTAAAAGCTGGTGCTGAGATTGAAAAATCGCAGAATGAAGCTTTAAAATCCAAGTATGAACTTGGTAAGCAGGTTGCAGAAGATATGCAGCCGAGAATTGAAATGAACTTAGGAGAAAGATAATGGCATATAAAAACAAATCAAAAACACCAAAAGAGGGCCCTTTTATAGCAACAGCAAGAGCAAAAAAGACCCCAGGCAAAACTGTTAAAGTTGGCGGCACAGTTGTGATAAAAGGAAAGAAAGGTCAAAAGCCTTTAGTTCATGAAAAAGGCGCTCTTCACGAAAAGTTAGGAGTTCCTCAAGATAAGACTATTCCTCCTGGTAAAAAAGCAGCTGCTTTAGCCGGCAAATATGGACCATTGGCAAAAAAAGAAGCTATTTATGCGTTTAAAGGTGCTTTGGCAAAAGGTAGACAAACAGCAGAAGCGAATAAATCTAAAGAGCGTAAAAAAGCAGCTAATAAAATGAAGGTTTATCGCAATACAGACATGTAAGTGATTGACCATGATACGTGTAAGATTTATAATAAAAAAAGGTAGTATGCACCTCTAAGCATAGCGTAACTTCCACGCAGCAAAAGGATGGCTCATAAACTAAAGATGAGGTAAGAAGATGGCAGAAGAAATGCAGTCTGACAATTTAGTATCGACTCCTGATGAATCTCAGGAATCTGGGGCAGTTGAGACAGAAGTTAAAACAGCCGAAGATAGTCAAGATGGATCAAGTGTCGAGAGTAAGGCTTCTAATCTTTATGACAATAAGGAATTTAGAGCAGAAGCTGATAAGATTAGAGAGTCAACAAAGCATAAAGTCTCTAAGCAGTATGAAAAAGATCTTGCTGCAGAAAGAGCCAGAATTGCCGAGTTACAATCTAAAGTAGAGCAGATGAGTTCGCCACCTGACGAGGAAAGTGTTTACGATCAGATGTTAGGAGATTGGCGACCTAGAAACATGAGTGTTGATGAATATCAACAGCGGTTGCAAGAAAAGCAGCAATATGAGCAGCAAGCAAAGCAACAGCAAGAGATTTATCGACCCATGGAAGAGCGAACTGCTAAAGTAGCTCAAGCTATTGAGGATTTTCAGCCTACAATGGCCTCAGCTGTACAGAGCGGCGTTTTAAACCAGAATATGGTATTAAGTGCGGCCCAAGAAGATGGTGGTTTAGAAATGCTCTACGGGCTTGTCAAAGAGAACTCACCTAAATTAGTAGAATTGCAAAAATTACCTTCCCATCTACAAGCAAATGAAATTCTGAAGTTGACGTGGGCTAGGCAAAACATGCCAAAAGAAAAACCTACAGAAGCTGATGAACCGGTTGCTCCAGAAGTAGCAAGAGATAGCGGTAATAGAGATTATTCTAGTATGAACTATCAAGACGGTTACGAGGAGTGGAAGAAACAAAGATCTAGAGGAAGATAGATCACTTTGATTTAGTTACCTCTAGGTTAATGATTAGAGGTAATTAAAAATGGCTAATGAAATTTTATCAGCCGAAGGTCTGGGTCTAATTGGACGTGACGCGGCTTATGAGTGGAAAAATAACAATACTTTTCTAGCAACAGCAACCCGTGATTATGATCGAATGTATGATGCAAATGCATACTATAATCCCGGTGAAACAATCTATGTTAGGCTTCCTAACAATTATTTAACTCAAGAAGGTGATTCCGTTACAGCAAAAGATGTAAAAGAAGCTGTAACTCCAATCGTTCTTGAGCCTTTGCTTTCTGTTCCTTTGACATATACAACTACAGATCTTACGACTAAAGTTGGTATGGCAAATTGGAAAAAAAGAGTTTTGTATCCAGCAATGAGATCTTTAGTTTCACAATTGAATCTAAAAATTGCTTTAAAAGCAGAATCTCAAGTTTCTAATTATGTGGGTGACGAAACATCAAACATCAATTCATATGCAGACATTGATAACGCAGCTGCAAGCTTAGATGAGTTAGCAAATAGCAGAGCAATCAAAAGATATGCTTCACTTTCAGTAAGGCAATCAGCAAGTTTGAGACAATCAGCTACTTTACAAAACAGTTTTGTAGAGCCATTGAACCGAGAAATTACTTATACAAGTAAACTTGGTCGGTTAGCAGATTTTGATATGTTTGTTGATCAATCTATTCCTTATCATACAACTTATACTGGTGATAGAAGTGGTGTAACCGTAAAAACTACTGTTACAACATCTGGTACAAATACTATTGTATTGACAGGCTTTACTCCAAACGATCCTAATGTTGTATTAGTAGGTGATGTATTTGAAATTGCAGGTGTAAATAGTGTTAATCCAATTACTCTAGCTGATACTGGTGTAACTAGAAAATGGGTTGTCACAGCAAATGCAAATGCCGATGCTGGTGGAGATGCTTCAGTTTCTGTAGAGCCAGCTATCATATTTGACACTGATAATGCTCGCAGAAATGTAACAGCTGCTCCTGCTGCAACTAATGTTGTAACTTTCGTAGCAGCGCATCATGTAAACATGGCATGGTCAGAAGATGGTTTATGTGTTGTATGTCCTAAGTTGGCACCTTTAGATAGCCCCTATTCAGTAACTGTACAAGATCCTGATAGTGGTTATAGCTTAAGACTTTCAAAGTCAGCCGAAGTTCTGGATAACCAGAACATATTTAGGTTAGACGTTCTTTGGGGCGCTACCTGGCTTGATGATAGAGCAGTAAGAATACTGTCTCTATAGTTTATAGGGGGCAAATGTCCCCTCCTCTTTTTAGGAGAATAAAATGGCCAGAACTGTTAATAGATTGATCGAACAGTCGTTTCGTAAAGCTGGCTTATATACTCAAGATAGAAGTATTGAAGGGTATAAAGTCACAGAAGCATTGGATATGCTTAATGATATATTAGATGAAAACAGTTCTGAAATGTCTTATGTAGCTTTTTATGAGCTTTTGACATTTGCTATGACTCCAGGAAAAAGAGAATATACGATCGGAAGAAATCCGGGTAACGATGTTGATCACAATCGAATCTCAGCATTAAAAGAAGTAGCATTAATAGCAAGTGGAACTCGTTACCCGGTTAGAGTTATTTCAGATAGAGATTATTATTCAGTAATTTATTATGAATCAGCTCAGGGTCGACCGGCCTCCTGCTTTATTCAGAATGAAATAGGACAAACCAATTTAATTTTCATAGCTAAACCTGACATAGCGTATGATTGTGAAATAAAAGCAAAATTCATTTTGAGCGATCTTGAGCTTAATACTGATATTACAAATGTACCTCCTTATTTTCTTCAATATTTAAAATATGCATTAGCAAAAGAATTAGCATTAGAATATTTACCGCGTAATTGGACTGAGAGACACGAAACACGACTTAAAAAGTTTGAAGATCACCTGAGAGTAATGAACGATTATGATACATCCCTTCGTGTATCTGACGCCCTTATAGGACGCAGACAATGGTATTATAACAATCTAGGAGTTAAAACTTAATGGCCTTAATTGAAATACCAGTTGGCGGAGGGTATGGAAAAGCTGATCCTATGCAGGCATCCCCTGCCGATCTTTTAAATATGTATGATATTTCTACTCATGATGGTAAACATAAATTGTTTATTACTCCAGGCCTAGACTCTTCAAATGGATTAAATTTTGGGCGTTCAGGAGGAATAAGAAACACTTATATTTCAAGGTTAGTTGATAATGTTCAAGTTGTAGTGGGAGATAGAATAGTTCAAGTAGACCCAGGATTAAATATAATCCCGGGAATCACACTTACGACTTCTCAAGGATACGTAGGTATAGATGATACAAAAACTGATATCGTATTTGTTGATGGTGTTAAAGGTTATAGATACAATAAATCTACAAATATTTATACAGAATTGAATATAGCAGGATTTCCAAGTTTACCTCAAGATGTAGCAGCATATGGTGATAGGTTTTATGTTATTAAAGGCGATTCAAATGAGATTTATTATTCTGGTATAGATGATCCAACAGATTGGAATACCTTAAATAGAATTGATATTACAACATATCCAGATGATGCTGTAGCAGTACATGTATTTAGAGGGCGCTTATATATTTTCGGAAGAAGAGTAACTGAAGTTTGGGTACTTCAAGGTGGTGAATCACCGGTTGCTCGTGATGAAAGTCTCGTTTTAGAATATGGAGTTGTGAACCCTGGGGTGATTGCATCTGAAGGCGGTATCATGACTTGGATTGGCTATGATAAGCAGGGAATCACTTCTGTTGTAGCCTCTGAGGGAGGATCTCCGCGCAGGATTAGTACCCCAGACGTTGAAAAAGAATTCCAATCTTATGATATCGTAACAGATGCCAGAGGTTTCATGTATATTGAAAATGGGCATCTCTTTTATCAAATTAATTTCACTACTGCAAACAGATCTTGGCTTTATTGTTTTAATTCAAGAACTTGGAGCAGGCTTGCTTACAAAGACGAAGACAGACATCGCGCACAAACTCATGTGTTTTTCAATGGAAAGAAATATGTGGGTGATTATGAATTACCAATTTTATATGATTTTAATAATGAATATTTTTCTGATGATGGTGTTGGTATTAAAAGAAAATGGATTAGCAATATATTTATTCCCAATAATGGCGATCCTTTTTCTGTACAGCAAGTTAGGTTTTTTATACAACAAGGTGTCGGATTAGAAACTGGAAAAGATGAAGAACCAGCTCTTTTATTAAGGGTTTCAAGAGATAGTGGCGTTACTTTTGCAAATCAACTATCAAGTTATATTGGTCAATTGGGTTTAACAGATGCTCATACCGAATTTTATCGGCTTGGCTATTTTGAATATGGAAGTATGGTTTTAGAAGCAGAATTTTATAATCAAACTAATTTTGCAATTATGAATTGTTTTGCGGAGGTGACCATATGACCACTAAAAGCATTAAACCAAATATCCATGAAATAGTTAATAATAACCTTAAAGAACAATGGGTTAACGTTGATAATTGGCTTACTTCTTTACATCAGCTTGTAAGAAATGGTTCGCCAATAGATGCGGCTCAAAAAGTGGTTGCAGCAAATGGAGTTAAAGTAAAATCAGATTATAAAGAATTGTTAATAAGAATTGAAAGCTCTACAGGTTCTCCAATTACTATTACTGCTAATCCCCAAATTAGCCAAGGTGGAATTGATGGCCAACGAATTACATTAGAAGGTGCCAGTGGAACTGGTCATGTAGAGCTTACAGACGGGAATGGATTGAAATTAGCGGGCGCAGCAAGTTTCAATTTAGAGTTAAATGATATGCTTACTTTAAGATATAACAAATCTCAAGATTTATGGCTTGAAGTAAGTAGGTCTAAAAATACATGAGGTGATATATGTCATTTTTTGCAAATATTTTAGGAACCACACCATATCAAACAATGGAAAAAGGATATGGACAAATTATTCCAGGAATCCAACAGGCTACGCAAGCATCTTTAGGGTATTTATCTCCATACCAGCAGGTTGGGACAGAAGCCACAAGTGATTTATACAAGCATCTTCAAGGAATGGCTGATCCTAAGGCATATTTACAAAGCATTTTGTCAGGATATCAAATGTCTCCAGGAGCCAAATTTCAAGAACATGAAGGCACTCAAGCATTAATGAACAAAGCAGCAGCTCTAGGATTGACAGGCTCTGGCCAAGAAGCTAAAGATATTGCGCGTTATAGTCAAGGTTTAGCTTCCCAAGATATGCAGCAATATTTGCAAAATGTGCTAGGAATTGGGCAGCAGTATATGGGAGGAATGCGCGGACTTGGAGGAATGGGATTGCAAGCAGGTTTAGGAATGGGTAGAGAACAAATGGGTGGTGCAGAAGATATTGCAAGAATCCAAGAACAGCAAGCAATTGAGAAAGCTCGGGAGGAAGCCCAAAGAGAAGCCAGCTTAGGAACATTGGGTTCAGATATTGGAAAATTTTTTGGAGGACCTATAGGTGGTGCTTTAGGTGGGTTATTAGGTGGTTTATAGGAGAAGATTATGGCATTTATACCAGCAGGATTAGATCCAAGATCACTTCCTATTGCTCCAGGGGGAGCTTTAGGAGCAATGTTAAGAGAAACACAAAGGCAACGTCAAATACAGCAGCAACAAGAGATAATGCAACAAAAAAGGCAAGAACTTGCCGCTAATTTAGCACGAGCCCAAGCTGCTACTCAATTAGCTCAGGCACAGACCCATAAAATGGGATTGCCTTATGGAGGGCAAATTCTTCCCGGACCAGCAGGAATATCACAAGCCATGGAAATGTTGAGATTACATGAAGGAGAAAATAGCCCAACATATCAGGATGCGAGACGCGCTTTTGATGCTATGATGTCTGAAAAAGCTGGAAAAGGGCAATATTATAAATCAAATGTTGCCTTAAAATATATGCAACCTCTTTTAAAAAATCAAATGGTGCAAGGTTGGCAGCAATATAATTCTCAATTGCAAAAAGCTGGGCACAAATCAATTTCTTTTGATGATTATTATCAAATGCGATATCCAGCATTAAATCAATCCCCAACAGCTTTACATGCAATTGTTGGAGTAAAACCAGCTGGTCAAACTGGGAATATAGTTCCTCCTGTTCAAGCTACACAACAAATACAAGCAGGACAATCACCAATCGCCAAAGCAACTCCTCCTGCTGCGATTCCTAATGCGCTGCCGCCGATGCCACCAGAAGATTATGATAGGCTCGCCAATCAAACCGCACAAAATGTAAACAAACTAACTACAGATCCTGGGCTTAGACAACGAATACGTTTTGGCGCTCAAGCACATCAAATATTCAGAAGATTAAATACTCAATTACCATTAATAGCTAAATATTCTGGACCGAAGGGGCAAATATTGTTGGCTGAAGACAAAAAAAATGCTTTAAAGGGACAAACCACCCCATCGTACCAAGCGTATCAGAATTACTTGGCTAATACTGACGCATTGGCTTCAAATTTAATTACTTTTTATAAAGGTTCGATAATGCCTGTAAATGTAAAAAGATGGTTAAATAATTTGCGTCCGGTTAAGTTTTTAAGTAATCCACAACAGGTATTGAATTCTCAAGCTGGTGTAGAAGATTTATTTGATAGAGAATTTAAAACAGATTTAAGAGCTGCTAATGATGCAAAATTTTATCATCAACAAAGACAACCTTTGTTACAAAATTTAAAGCAACAAACTAAAAAGCCAACGCCGCAACCAACTGTAGTTAAACAGCAACCCACAACAGTAACATCTTTTGTAAAAATGAAAACACCTGAAGGTAAGACTATTGAGGTTTTAAGTTCAGATGTGCAGAAAGCTATTAAACAATATAAATTCAGGAGAATATAATGGCAAATAATTCTTATCCTGGCATAACGACAAGAGAAGTTCAAGATACTGGTCCATATCCTGGTATAAAAACTAGATCAATTCCAACTTTAGGGGAAAAAGCCGCTGCCTACGGCCTAGGAGTATTGCAAAGTGGCGTGAAAGCTGGACATGCTATTAACCAATTGGGGACATATGCCTTAAATAAAATTTTAGGAACTCATTTGCAATCTCCACAAGAATCAATGTTTGCCATGACACCTAAATTACAAGAATTGCCAGAAGCTAAATACGGAGAAATGACGGGGGATGTTTTAACTACTACCTTACCAGGCGCCGGAGTAGGAAGATTTGCAGAAGAGGCATCTTTGATTCCAAGAATGCTTGCCTATGGAGGTGCTGGCGCAGTTACAGCAGAAGGAGGGGTAATCCCTCGTACGGAAGCTGCATTAATGGGTGCTGCTGGAGGAGCCGGAGATTATTTATTAGGAATATTAAGACATGCACCTGCATATTTATCTGATGCAGCTTTAGGAAGGTTAATAAAATCTGCAGCTACAAAGCAAAAGGGGTTAGCCAGAAAATTATACGGAAATGTTTTTAAAGGGACTGAAAAAGAAGCAGTACAAATGTCTCCAGAAAGTTATCAGAATTTGCAAAGTCTCTTAGATGAATACAAAGGAGAAAGGCCAATAAAAAGAGCCTTAAATACTTATAATGAAGACCCTTCGATTGAAAATTTACATCATCTTAGGAGTGATTTAGATAAATTAAAAATAAAAACTAAAGCTAGAGTAGATCTAGGTAGTGGTGATAGAACCGATGCCAAAAGAATTGATATGCTTGATGATACTATAAATTCATTAAGTGATGATGTTGGTAGTCATTTAGGTCGTATTTCTGAAGGAAAATATAATCAATATGAACAAGCTGCAGAACATTACAGACAAAACGTTGTTCCTTTTAGAGAGTTTAAAGCATTGAGAGATCTTTTAGGAGAAAAAGGAAGTGTAAAAGGAATCAGAAGGGCTATTAGTGGATATGAAATTCCTGAGGCAACATTACGGCCTGCAACAAGAATTAGAAAAATTACTGGTCTTTACCCTGGACCATTAGGTGGGAAGCCGGCTTTAAAACAATTTGCTTGGAAAGCAGCATTACCAACTATAGCATATTTACTAGGTAGAGATGTTATTCCAAGATATGAAGGAGAACTTTAATGGCAGTAAATTATACATTAATAGGAAGTCTTATAACTGAATTAACAGATCCTATGACCGGGGAATTAGTGCAAGGAGGTTATCTTTATTCATATAAAGCTACTGACCATAGTACTAAAAAGAATATTTCAAAAATTGAAGACCCCACAGATCCTTCAGATTTTTATACTAATCCTATTGAGCTAGATTCTAGTGGAGCAATTCCAGATCCTTATGTGACTTATTTTGCAGATGATGAATTATATTATTTAGTTCTTACAACAGCAGATCAAAACCCTACCCTTCCTCCTGATGCAGGGAATATTTTAAGAACTTGGGATAATTTTGGACCTAGTGAAGGACCAGGGCCGGTAGTAGACGAAGTTGATTTTACCAATTATGCAGTTATTGCAGATTTTGCTCAACCTATCAAACCTAAATTTGAAACCTCACAAATACCAGCTGGAGATACTAAAGTTGCATTGGCAAATTGGTATTATAAAAGGAACAATACAAATGCAACTCGAACTTTAGAATTTGTAGCTTTTGGAATTGGCCAAACAACAGTACCAGGAAATCCTATAAATTATTTTAGTCAAGAAACGACAACTGGTGGTGCAGGTGAAAATGAAAATGATTTTATTATAAGAATCAATGATGTAAGAAGTTTTTCTGGAGAAACTATTACACTTGTCTTTTATGCTCAAACTTCTTCAGGAACTCCTCTCGATGTTGTTTACACACAAAACTTTGGAAGCGGAGGGTCTCCGTCAAATACTAAAACTCCAGCGTCTGGAATTACAATAGCATCCTCTTGGACCAAATATGTTGAAACTTTTACAATTGATTCTGTAAACGGTAAAAGTATAGATTTTAGTACAGAAAATTATCTAGATGTTGGTTTTAGATTTCCTCCTGGAGTAACAAGCCAAATGGATATTGCGCGAGTTCAAATATTAAGAGGACCAGATGAACTAGAATACAATTATTTGCCTACCGGTTATAGTAATGCAGAATCAGTTGGTTTAGGAATTCCTGAATTACCGATTTCTATAGTTTCAACGGCAAATAAAAAATATTTATGTACTGATGAATTAGGTAATCTTACGTGGGAACAAGTTATACCAGCTGGTACCGAAGTATGGTGGCCTACAGATACTGCTCCAGATGGATGGCTGCCAGAACATGGCACTACGCATTTAACTGCTTTATATTTAAATTTGGCTGCTGTTATAGGAAAAGATTATGGTTATGAATATGGAGATGCGACTGTTGTAACGGATACCGTAACATTTACGGCTAAAGAAAATGGAAGTGTTGCAGATGCAACAGCCGGTACTTCTGGATTTACAGTTACCGTAACACAACAAGGAACACCTTCATTACCTGAAATATTTACAATTCAAACCTTACCAGCAACATCAATTACTCCTGGTTCTTATTTTGATTTTGAAGGAATTGATAATGGGCTTTCTGTAGAGCAATTTTATGTATATATGGTCATAAATAATTCTGGAGTAGATCCAGCAATAGGTGGAAAAGTTGGGGTGCCATTGATTTTAAACGGCACTGAAACAAATGTAGAAGTTGCAGCAAAACTTAAAACTATTATGGATCCTTTATATTTTGCTTTACAAGATGCTCGTGGATGGTTTGTTAGAAACTGGTCAAATGGAAGAGCTGGGATAGATCCTGACAAAGACACACGTGGAGATAGAGGTGATGGGACAACTGGAGATAATGTTGGAACTGTTGAAGAAGATGCTTTACAACAACATACACATACAGTAACAGTTTTTGATACTACTTCCCCTTTGATTTTTCAAGGTGGTAACACTTTCAGAGATTTTCCTGGTCCATCAACTGGAGTTGATTCACCCGGAAGAACTAGCTTGGAAACTAGATCTAAAAATATTTATAGAATGTTAATAATTAAAACTTAGGAGAAAAAAATGGCGGCAAAAACTTTAGATCCAAATGTAATTAACAATTCGATTGGATTATATATAACTAAATCAGGTCAAGTTGTTTTAGATACCGATATTGGTGAATTAGCAACTTGGGTCAAATGTACAACTGCTGGAACGATACGCTGGTATAATAAATTTACAGATGAAACTGGAAATTGGATTTTAGAAGCCGGTGAAGGTTGGCCTATAGGGTTCACTCAAATTCTAAGTGCCGGAACAACAGCAGGCGGTTTATATTGGGGTTCAACTGGTACCGATTTAGGAAGGCCTCAATAATGAAAACACCACATAAGTTTATGTTGGTAAATCGTTTATACCAACATGTTATACAAGTTTTGTTCAAAGAAACTGAAGATGGCAATAATAAAATAACTGAAGATGGTGATAACAAAATAACAGAAAATTCAGACTATTAGGAGATAGAAATGGCCAATGTAAAAACTAGTGATTATAATCCGTTGCCGGGTGGCATTATTGATGCAACATGGTTATTTGATATTGCTAATGCGGGAGTGATCAACTATAAGGGAACAGCTGAAGAAACAAGAACATTTGTAAATTCTGGTGTTACAGGCGGTAAAACTATAACTGGTGGTACTGCAGCATCAGAAAATTTAATTTGGGATTCCACTTCTGATGCAACAAAAGGCGAGATTCAAATAGCTGACGGATCAACTCTGCATGCTAATACGACTAATTATGAAACTTTAGTTACTGATAATAATGATATTCCAAATAAAAAATATGTTGACGATGCAGTCGCTACAGAAAGCATTTGGGATAGAACT
>Ga0180438_10002018_pt1 | contig 34306 bp, 27 predicted proteins | sample SS_ome_12_FD_132455 | JGI IMG/M metagenome (GOLD analysis project Ga0180438, IMG submission 132455) | Hypersaline lake sediment archaeal communities from the Salton Sea, California, USA - SS_3_D_2 metaG | ecosystem: Environmental > Aquatic > Non-marine Saline and Alkaline > Hypersaline >... | reverse complement strand
GGCTTGATATGTTGCATAACCAGCGCAAAATCACGCTGATTGTCTCGGTCCGTAAAATAATAATAGGCATTACTAAAAGCATGAAGGCTGTCGTTCAAGGCCACATCCGTTTGAAAGGAATACGTTTTCCGAAAAGTGACCTCGGGATAAAATTCACCTTCCGGATAATATTGAATGGGCTCACTGCGTAGGCCGGTGTAAAAATTCCAGATGGAGAATGCTTCTAATTCTTTTCGAAAACTACTGCTCTGTTGGATCAGCGCATAATCCATTGCTTCCAGGGCCGGATATTTCGCAATGAATTCCCAGGTGGAACGAATAAGATCAACCCCAAATTTTTTTTCTAACAAATGATTCCACAGACAGGCTCCGTATTCATGCGCCCCGTCATAAGTGTTAAAGGGAACATCGGTATTTCGAAAAAATTCTGACAGATAAGCATAATAATCATTTACCTCGTCGTAAGCAAAATCTTCCATCCAGGTGGAACAGATTTCCATATAAAACCGATCGTTAAAACGGAACGCGTACCCTAATTGGATCATGTGAAATAATTCGTGGGCACAGGTCACCCGAACCGCATCCAGTCCGTGAGTGACAAAACCCGGGCCGAATTTGTTATTGATGCTCATATAACCGGTGTAAATGGAAGGTCCCTTGCTAATTTCGGTTTCGGGTTGAGTCATGCCGTACATGCCGATATTCAAAAAATAAATATCGTATTCGCTGCCATCAACGCCGCGATCGTCGGGAGGCGGATTATACTGTAAAGTGTCAATCATTAAGCGATAGGAGTAATCTAAAGCCTGCCCTGCGGCTTCAACAAAGTCCGGCAGGGCATTTTGATTCGCATCGCTGGCATCAACCGCGTGGTAGCCGCTACGATCAAAATGTATTTTAAACCGTCCCGATTCACTGATGTATTCCTCAGAGAGATCCGGGCGATTCAGAAACGGTTCGATTTTGCTTTTCGAATGAGTAGACAGCGAATGCCAGTGGTGTTTTATTTCCATCAAAAGTGGTGTCCCACATTTTAATGGTTTGACCTCAGCGGTTTGATAAGGCTGGGGGAGTTCTTCGGGAGCAAATACCGCTAAAATTGAATTTACCAAAAATGTCTCGTAATCAATTTTCGCGCGCTGGTAATCTTGTTCAATTCGGGAAATAATCGTGGTTGAAAATGCGAGCTGCGATAGACCGATTAGAATCGTGATTATGACTGGTAATTTCATTTTCTTGGCTACTTTCGTTTAATAACCAGAGTTAGGGGGACCCCAAAAAATCCGTATTGTTCTCTTAATTTATTTTCAATGTATTTCTTGTAGTTAGCTTTAATTCCCTCCGGAAAATTGGTAAAAAATGTAAACACCGGGGGCGCTGTTTTTACCTGAGTACAGTAATTTATCTTTACCGGATGTTTGCCAAAATCAGGCGGGGAGTTTGCTGAGACAATCTGCTCTAAAAAACGATTCAATTCCCGCGTTTGAATCCGTTTTTTTCGTTCCTCACAAACCGATTTTACCAGTTCAATGGTTCGGAAGAGGCGTTGCTTTTTCAGGGCAGAAATAAAAATAACGGGAATAAATTTTTCGCCCCGTAATTCATCAAAAATATTTTTTTCATAATGCTGGGCGGTTTTCGTATCTTTGTCGACCAAATCCCATTTATTCACTGCTAAAATAATGCCTTTTTTTCTTTTAATAACTTCTTCAATGATTCGTTTGTCCTGATCAGTAAGACCTTCCACCGCATCCATTATGACCACGGCCACATCACAGCGACGAATACTGTCAAAGCTCCGAATGATACTGTAATATTCAATGTCTTCTGTAATTCGACTTCTGCGACGAATACCGGCGGTGTCAATTAAAACAAAATCCTGACCATAATGTTTAAAGGGGGTATCAATTGCATCCCGGGTGGTGCCGGGAATGTCGGTGACAATGTGCTTTTCCACCCCTAAAATCGCATTAATGAAAGAAGATTTCCCAACATTGGGTTTTCCGACAATGGCCAATTTAATCAGCGAATCAGAGGCAGTCTCCGGAACCGGTTGCGGTGTCTTCCGGGGAAGCAAATCAATGAGCTTATCTAAAAAATCACCCAGATTTCGCCCGGAAATGGCACTAACCGGAAAAGGTTCACCGATACCCAGTTGATAAAATTCAGGGAGCTTTAATTCGTCATTAATACTGTCAATTTTATTCACGGCTACCAGAACCGGCTTATTCGAGCGAATCAACAGGTGAGCGATTTCCTGGTCGATATTTGTCAGCCCGTCTTTAGCATCCACCAGGAAAACAATGACATCGGCCTCATCAATGGCCCCGTGAACCTGCGTGAGGACGGCCTGGTGAATGACTTCCTGGCTGTCCGGTAAATAACCACCGGTATCAATTAAAGTAAACGGAACACCGCTCCATTCACTTTCGGCATAATTCCGGTCGCGTGTGACGCCCGGCAAATTATCCGTAATCGCTTCACGTTTCCGAATAATTCGATTAAATAAGGTGGATTTCCCCACATTGGGTCGACCAATGATTGTGATGATCTGTCTTTTCATAAATTTGATTCATTAAAAATTTCTCGAAAGTCATTATCAATTACAAAAATCTGCTTGCGGAGAAGCTGCTCGAGCCGCCCCACGGTCCAATTATCCAGAAAGAGCTGATCGTAATTGACGCAATTGTTGGGCAAAAAAATTTTATCGCCCAGCAGATGCTTTTTTAATGTTTGATAAATGTCCTGCCCGGTTAATAATCCACTCACCGTCACGGATTCACCATAAAAATGATTGGGTACCGCTATTAAATTGACGGTTAAATGCTCAATCTGCGCTAACCGGCGCACAACCACTGATTGAATAATTGGCTCCGCCAACGTGCCGGTAACCAGTGTAATGGATTGGGGAGCAGGTAATTTGTCCGGGAATTCGGTAGCGGCTTTTTGAAATTCGTCAATTAAATGCCGCGTCATTCCGACTCCATTTTCAAACTGGGAAAAATCATCATAACGTTCGGCAGGCGGAATGGGTTGTTGCGCCAATAGATAAAACTCATCAGCAAAATATATCAGATGATGGTGCCATTTTTGATAAAATTCATTGGCGAGCGGGGTACCCCACTCCAGTAATTCCACTGCCATTTTAGGAGTAACGGCTTGAATCGAAGGTAATTGCGCCCGGTGTCGAGTCAATCCCACCGGTACAATCGCAATGCTATTCAAGTAGGGATAAAACTGACTGAGTTCACGGATTGAATGCGCCAGCACCGGCCCATCGTTGTATCCCGGACACAATACAATCTGAACGTGAAGTTCGATTCGATTTTGCGTCAACCGTTTTATCTTTTGAAGCAGTTGGTCATCGTGATGAATCCCCAGCATTTTCTGCCGTACTTGCGGGTCAACGGCGTGTACCGAGATGTACAGCGGTGAGAGACGTTGGGCAATTATTCGCTTTAAATCTTTCTGGGTAATATTGGTTAAGGTAACATAATTACCATATAAAAAAGAAAGTCGAAAATCTTCATCTTTAAAATAGAGTGACGATCTGAGTCCGGGCGGATTTTGATCAATGAAACAAAAAATGCACTTATTCCCACAGCAGCGATATTTGAAAGGTTCAAATGTCAGTCCCAACGTTTCATCAGGATCTTTCTCAAGCACTACTTCCGCCGTTGTTCCGTTGCGGGAGATTTTAATTTTTAATAACTCATCGCTAGCGTGGAATCGATAATCTATCTCGTCGCGAATGGGCTGTCCGTTAATATGGGTTATTTGATCACCGACATTAAAGCCCTGTTGAGCGGCGATGCTATTGGGTTCAACGGCTACAATTTTCATTTAAAATTCCTGATTCTCCTTAGACGCGGTTTCCGGTTGGTGTTCCAGCACCCAATCGCCTCGTGCCACCGATTCACCTTGAATAAGATTTGCCTTCGAAAGTTTATCCTGTAAAAATCCGATGACTTTAATAATTTTTTTGGGTGTATTGGCGGGATAATTTACTTCATCACGTGACTGGATTTCGAATAATTCATTAAGTTCGATTCCCGCACTTTTGCCCGGAGTGAAATAGATCAAATCATTCCTGACGCGAATAACTTTTCCGTACCAGGTAATTTTTTCGGCGCCTGCTGCCAATTTATTGCCCATTTCAGTCACGACTTCATTTAAGGCTTTGCCAATTAATGTCTGGTCAATTTCAAATAAATTGGTAAAATCGAATTCTTCGGTTTTCAATCCAAAAGCGGGTTTCAATTTTTGGCGAGAGATCTGATCGGAAAAAATAACCTCGCCCGTAATCGAATCGACCAGCCGGTATTCAATGGTTACTTTGGCAAAGGCTGCTTTCAGCTTAAAATGCCACTTATCTTCTTTGTCACCAATGCTACCACTCTCCGCATGTTGATTAAATTCGAGAACAGAACCCAGTATTAATCCCTGCACCCCCAGCATTTTCCCGGCAGCCGCACCCGATTCCTCGGTTATCACGCCGGCCTGCATCAATGCCTGTTCGTTTAAAATGGCTGCCAACCGTTGGCGTTCCACCAGAATGAAGCGATTGGTTTTGGCTAAATAGCTAACTAATTTATCGGCAGCCGCGCTGCCAATTTGAGGCCCCCCCTCTGCGGTTTTATTCTCAAAATCCATAACGGCAATCAGTCGCTTATGGCCATAAAAAGCGGTTTCCAGTGGCTGGATTACCTGATCGGAATAGGGTAAGCGTTCTGGCGGAACACATTCAAGCAGCAGTAGTAGCAGCAGAAAGCCAAAAAGCTTTTTCCAGATACACCTTAAATTTTGCACAGTGCCCTCCCTCTGTTCCTGTCGACAGATAAAAAAAAGGAGGGATTTTGCCGCCTGGTCCCTCCTTTTTTATATCAGATAAAGTAATAATTTTAAGTGTATTAAATCTGAAGCTTAAGGCATGTTAACATTAATTTTCGCGGACAAAATCACCACGGCTAAATCCTGAACCTTCGATTACCGTGCATTTCGAAGCTTTACCATTGCCAATACTATTATCAATCACTCTAATTCGACCCCTTTTTTCTTCTTCGGTCCCCAGTGACAAACCCGTGTCAGGATCGATTAATTCTTCGCCAGGGGCGTAAATCACAAATTCCATCCCGACCTCAACTCCGGTGGCTGCTCCGGCATTAATAATCACACCACTCGCGTCGGCTTTCACGACTTTCGCCTGCCAGGCAAGGTTATTCATTTGCTGTCCAATCATCTCCTGTATTTTTTGGATGGCCTGACGACAGGCTTTTCCAACCAGAGATTCATCGAAGGCTTTTTTATCGCTGAACGAAATGTCGGGGGTACTGACTGACAGACCATGCGAAGATTCTTCGGCACGGGCACTTTTGGCATCTAAAATTTCACCGGTGGTGGTATCCACGAAGCGAACATCAACGCCGACAGCCGCCGACAATTTCTTGACACCCAATCCAAATCCTTTGACTCGGCCGCCGACGCCCCCTTGTTTGTGACCAAATTCAGTCACCGCTCCGATGACTGCCAGCTCCACCCCCAGTAATTTGCCCACCTGAGCCGCACTTTCAGGCGTTACCATTCCGCTTTGACCCAGTCCTTGTTCCTTCATTACCTGCTCTAAGGCGGTTCGTTCCATCACCTGGTATTGCCCCGATTCTACGAGAGCAGTGGTGAGCATGTCAGCCATGCCCGACCCAACTGGTTGACCGGTCCACCAGCGAACACGATGATCGGTTTTATCTTCAAATTCAAAGACTGCCACCCGTTTTTTCAGGCCCTTTAATTGGGCGGTATTGAGGTTTGCGGGGAAAAAATTCCCAAAGACGATAAAACTAACAATGATAATAAATAGCTTTTTTAACATCATAAGATCTCCCTCAGTTTCCAGAAAGTAAGGCATCGTTTTTTCTCAGGGATATTATTTAAAATTAGATTCATTTACTAAAACTAAATTGTGTTGTTATGTTCTACTTTGTCAAGCAGCTTCCCCTTGCGAAGGTCTCGAGATCGTCAATTGGTTGTTTTAGAAAATTTTGATAAAGCGCTATGTTGATTTGAGCATCAAATCGAATCCTTCGCAAGGATCTTAAATGCTAATATTGCTGAGTCGTATCTACTGGTACGAATTGCTGCGCTTGATTGACTCGGTTTAATTTCAGAGTGATTTGATTGGAAGAAACGCGGGTAATTTTTACCTGAAAATCATCCAACTTTTTACGTTCAAGTTCTCGTGACAGTTGATTGGCATTGCCCGTAATCACGACATCTAATTCAGCCGTTCCCGCTGCAAAATTCCGTTGATGGACCTTTTTAACCCCCCGAAAATAGGTGCTTAAAATTCCTTTAAAGGCATTTAAATCGGTGTATTCCACACCCGTGATTCGTAATTTGACGGTGGTTTTGTTATAAAACTCATCACGCCATTTGGCAATGATTTTTTCGATGAGATTATCACCGAGTTTGTTAGCAGCCTTTTTAATGGCTTCAAGACCGCCGCTAATCTCATCAATGTGGGGGTGGGCGGCGTGTTCGCTGCCAGTTGCAATAACAGTACCAACATCGGCTTTCACCACTCGGGCGGTTAAATTGGCCTGGCACGACTTCATATCACCTAAAATTTTCATCTGAACCATTTTAGCAATCGCCTTTCCGGTGATTACTACGTCGGCTTGTAATTGAGTACCAATGGCAGCGGCGGCTTTCGAATCGCCTTCCAACGCGGCCAGCGCCTGTTCCCGTTTAATGCTGGCGCGAACCGTAGCCGGATCAACCACTTCAAATCCCTTTTCCATAAATTTTTCCATTAAAGTGGTTTCGGCCTGGGTCATATCTACCTGGAAAAACTGAAAGCGATTGTAGGCTTCACCAATGTTTTGTTCATTCATAATAATCATAATGCGGGGATTTCCGGCTTTTTGCAGGATACTTTCTACCATATCCCGCGCCTGAGATAAAGCGGCTGTCTCAACCGCTGCATTCAGAGTTACTTCATAAACATTATCCGGTTGCTGTCTTTCCGAAATGATATTGTAATTTTTAACGTACCCGTGAGTCCAACTTAGAATATTATCTTCAACCAAAACATAATTTTGGACTACTGATTCGGATTGCAACCACATTCCCAGGGATTGCTCGACGGCTTTTCGCAAGGCATCATCAATTGCCTGATCGCGTGCCAGCGCAAGGTCACCTTGATAAATGGTGCTTACTCCGGTTACAGTGATATTATTCACCCCAGTTGGTTGACTTTGCACAAACGCGGGAGAAGTCATGAGCAACAGTACAACCACGGGGGTAAAAAATGGCATAAATAGTTTGATACTTGTTTTCAATTTATGCTCCTCCCGAATTAATAAGCTCTATTAACAAAGAGGCCGCAGTAATCGCCTGCGGCCCGGACTTTTTTATTCGTATTTAGAGACGTAGAATCGAATTTCGTTTCCAATTCCAATTCATTATACTAATCTTAAAATTCCATTCGTAAGGCATTTTGGAACTGCCGAATCGAGAGGAGAGCATCGGCCCCAGACATCGAACCATTTAAATTAAATTCACCCGTGAGTGGGTTGTTGACGCTCATTACATCCCGATCGACCATTAACGCAATGGCATTATAGGCAAAATGACTACTATTTACATCCGGAAAGCGCGAAGGTTCACCAATGTATTTCGTGGCCAAAGCCTGGTCACTTGTTGCCATTATCAGAATATTTTGCATGACACCGGCATATTCGGCGCGGGTGATTTTTTCATCAGGTCGGAAGGTGTGATCCGGAAATGCTTCCATCCCACGGGCTTTCACAATGTCCATAATCCAGTTTTTGGCCCAGTGACTATCAATATCGGTAACCTCAGGTAATTTTTGGGCTTCAGGTTGAGCCATCTGAGTGGGATCATCAGGGGCTTTAAAACCGGTATCGTAGACTTTGGGACGTTTTTTCTCTAGAATTTCCATGAGTTTTAATTCTTCCATTAAAAGTACGGCCAGATCGGCGCGATCAATCGCGGGAATCAGCGCAATCTTCATTCCGATTTTCGTGCCGGGAGCAGCCCGTTCGATTTTTTGGACCAGCGCATATTCTTCATCGGCTTCTTTGGCATAGGCAGTTTTCATTGAAATGACTTTGCTGAAAGCATTTGCCGCCTCACGGAATTGAAAACCATCTTTATAAGTCAATCCCAGAAAATAATGCGCTTTGGGATTATTCGGATTTATTTTAATGGCTCGTTCGAATTCCTTGACTGCGTCCTTCACCCATTCCTCAGTTTCACCTTTGCGCTCCATTGTGATAATTCGACCTTTGATAATTCGACTTTCATAAGAATTATCATTTTTATCAAGGGCGCGGTCTACGAATTCATAAGCCTTATCAAAATTTTCTTCACTGACTTTCTTATCTTTGCTCAGTACGCCTTGTTGGGCATAAACCAACGCCATTCCGGCATAAGCTTCCGGATAATCCGGATTCAATGCTTTTGCCCGCTGAAATTCATTTAAAGCGGCATTCAAATTATTCCGATCAAATTCAACCATACCGCGACTGAAATGGTTTTCAGGGGTATCAAGAACCGATTCTTCTTTAATCGGCTTGGGACCACAACCAACAAAATTCAGGATGAGTCCGACGATTAAGAGAACACCCAAAATCCTGATTTTTGCATTCATCATGTTTTATCCTCCTTAAACTTTTTTTCAATAAATCGATTAATTAATAATTGAGCAGGCAGGTTTAATTTAGTCAACGATAAACATGACCTTACATTTATCAAGAAAATTCATATTAGCCGCCGCCGCTTGAATTCGGCTGGCATCCATCGCAGAAACCACTAGATCCGCCTGATTCGGTCCATCAACTTTTGTTGCACGCACAATCAGCGGATTATTGGTGACTCGATCATTGGTTCGAGCCCGGTTCACATCTTTTTCATAACCGACCATTCCGATTTTTACCGCCCATTCTCGACTGACATAGCGTGACCCATAAATCTCGTTTCCGTTCTCATCCAAAATTTTCGGCGCCATTGCGGGTCGTAATCCCAGCCCTTTGGCATCAACAATTAAGCCGGTAAAAACACCGGCACCGCTGGCAGCCCCTGTCTGCATCGTTCCTCCGGAAGGATAAGGCATGCCGGCTGGCCAGGGGCGTCCGCAAACCGGACATACGGCTGGTGTAGCGGCAGTCGGAGCTGCGCCCCCAAATTGTTCCGGTAGTACGGTATTTAACAAATCACCTGTCAGTGGCATTTCAACTGTAATTTCCACATCGCCGGTGGACATATAGCGCGGTTCGCCAACGATATTAAAATTGCGAACCACACCTTCCACTCGGGTAACAATGACATCGTTGACTAACATGGCGTTTTCAACGGTTGTCTCCGATGTTAGGTTGATGCCTTTAACAATTTCCAGTAAATTTCGGGCGGCATTTATTTTCGCTGCCCGTAAGGCGCCCGCCCGTTGAGCGGTTAACGGCAAATTGGGATTGGGGGCGCCAATACCCGTAGCACGAATGACCTGGGTATTCCAATCAACATTTCCGCCAGCAATCTGCTGGACAACCTGTGCGTTCATGCAAAATGCAAATACGCCAATCATTAATATTGTGAACAGTATTCGCTTCATCTTCAACATTCCTCCTTCGGAAAATTGGAAATAATTATGATAGTTAAATAAAATATCCTCTTGATAGACAATACCGTTTTTGAGTATATAAAAAGCTCACCTCCTTTCAATGCTTTTCATTACTCAAATCGGAAAAATACTTCTATTTTAATTGCTAATAATCTTTCATTCGTTTTCGTGGCTAAGAAAAGCCTCGAATATGATAATAAAAAGAGCGAATGACGGGATTCGAACCCGCGACACCTGGCTTGGGAAGCCAGTGCTCTACCACCTGAGCTACATTCGCTTTATTAGAAATCGTGTTTTAACGCCTTTGAAATTTAACATTTTTTATTCAAAAATCAAGAAAAAAATTCTATTTTCCTATTGATATTGAAAGAAATTAATTGGGTCACTTGTAGCATCATGGTTTTGAGCCACTGCTTAGGTTAAATTTTTTAAATCTTCTACGATGCTTTGGATTAAAAGTTCAATTTTTGATAGGTCAGCCCCCTTATACCATGCAATACGAGGGTCGGCCTTAAACCAGGTGAGTTGTCGTTTGGCATAATGACGTGTGTGTTTTTTAATTAGATCAACCATTTCGGAATATGATATCTGCTGGTTTAAGTAATAAAAAACTTCCTGATAGCCAACGGTTTGCAGAGCGTTCAAAGACAGATCATAGCCACGACTTTGAAGCTGCCGTACTTCATCCACCAATCCCAGTTGCAGCATTTGATCCACCCGTTGCTCAATCATGCGATAAAGCCGTTGTCGTTCACAGGTCAAACCTATGAAATCGGGTTCGAAATCGGGTGGCACTGGTGGTTGGTCTTTAAAACTTGAAAATGGTTTATGAGTGATTTCGTAAACTTCCAGCGCGCGGAGGGTGCGGTGCCAGTCTTTCGGATGAATCGCGACAGCGGCAGCGGGATCAATTCGTTCTAATTCCATCCGTAAATTCGCCAGTCCCTCGGTTCTCAGTCGTGCTTTTAATTTTTTTTTAATTTCTGGATTACCGATTTTGGGAGATGAGAGACCGTCTACTAAGGCGCGAATATAAAAACCTGCCCCACCGACGACAATAGGAATTTTTGATTGTAATTATAAATCGGCAATGACCCGACGGGCCTCCTTCCCGAATTCGCCAGCACTGTATTCCTCGTCCGGATTGCGGATATCGATGAAATGATGGGGAATCAACTGTCTTTCAGCGAGAGATGGTTTGGCCGTTCCTATATCCATGAAACGATAGATCTGGCGTGAGTCGGCAGAAATGATTTCAGCGCCGATTTTTTCAGCAATGCCTAAGGATAAACGGGTCTTCCCAACGGCGGTCGGGCCAACAATTATTGGTACTTTTTTCTTGTTCATTGTTTTATCTGTAACAGCTTACATATCATTCCGGTTCAGTCACGGTTTGGTAGATACCAGGAATCTCCCTCTGCGGGTTAATGAAGAGATTCCGGCGCTTTTCTCACCAAAAACCGGAGAGAAAAGACCGGAAGGACAACATTGGGAAGTTTGTTGAACGAATACGAATTTTTCAAAATTAGCTAAGTCCGGCCAAATCGTCGATCCAATTCCTCCAGGGAAATGGTAATAATAATTGGGCGTCCGTGGGGACAGAAGTACGGTGTTCGCGTTTGGAAAAGCTGATCAATAAGCGCAATCATTTCTTCTGAGGTTAACTTTTCACCGGCTTTGATGGCCGTTTTACAGGCGAATGAAGCAGCTAATTTTTCACGAATATCATAATTGTCAGCCTTGCTTTTTCGATATTCGTCCAAAATTTCTAATAATACTCTCGGTGCCGCCGCATTTTTGACCCCCGACGGGACAGCGTCAATCGAAATGGTACGAGCACTAAACTGTTTAATCTCATAACCAATGTAATTTAAAAATGGTAAAATCTCCATGAAATAGGAATGTTCTTCAGGAGATAATTCAATGACTTCGGGAAAAAGAAGCTGTTGGGAAACAGGGGATTTGTTTTCAAAATTCGCCATTGCCCGCTCAAAGAGAATTCGTTCGTGGGCGACGTGTTGATCGATGACGATGAGCCCCTTTTTGGTCTGTGTAAGGATATATCGATTATGAACTTGCCACACAAAAGGCCGCCTATCTCTGGTTTGAGATTCAGGTGACGTCGTGGCAGGCGTCGTTGGTGCCGCTGGTGGTGTCGAGGATTCAGATGGAGTAATTCCGCGGGCTCGCCATTCTCTTCGGATATAGTCAGTTGCGTCGCCGGGTGGCTGTCCTGGTGGTTTTCCTGTCAGGGCGGTTGGCTCGGCGGGAGGCGTGCTGGGAAGCTGCCAGTCTAATTCAGATTGTTCAAAATTAGATGGGGAGAACGCTGGTACATCCGAGCGAAATGCCGCGTGAGCTTGTGGAATAATTGCATCAGAGGTTAAAGCACGACCCACCGCGTTACGGGTAATTGAGTAGAGGGCGCGGTCTTCGGCAAATTTAACTTCCATTTTGGTTGGGTGGACATTAACATCCACGTGCTCGGGGTCCATTTCCAGAAAAATGAGATAGAGCGGAAAGCTGCTCTCGGGTAGGGCCGTCCCGTAAGCTGAAATGATGGCATGATTTAACGAGCGATCAACGATGTAGCGCTGATTGAGAAAGAGAAACTGTTGTCCCCTCGATTTACGGAACAAATCCCAATCACCAACAAATCCGGATATTTTAACAAACGTCTCATCATCATTCACGGCAATCAAATGGCCGGTGCACCGATCTCCTAACACTGCCACAATTCGCTGTTCCAGCGGAGAGGGGTGCAATTCATAAACGATTTCACCTTCGTTGACCAGCGAAAAACTTACTTCCGGGAACGCCAGGGCAAATCGTTTGAATACTTCCAGGATCTGGCGGTATTCAGCCGCGACACTCCGCAGGAATTTTCGGCGGGCGGGAGTATTGAAGAAAATATTTTTAACAGCAATCGAAGTTCCCGGTGGTGCGGCTGCATCTCTGATATCCGTTAATACACCGCCCTCGAGTTTAATTAAGGTGCCTGGTGAATTGTCGGCGCGGGTCGTTTTTATTTCTACCCGGGCCACCGACGCAATGCTTGATAACGCCTCACCGCGAAATCCAAAGGTTCGAATATTTTCCAGGTCTTCATCAACCGCAATTTTACTGGTGGTGTGGCGTTGAAAAGCTAACAGTGCGTCGTCCCGGCTCATGCCCTGGCCATTATCGACGACTTGAATTAACGTTTTCCCGCCTTCTTTGATAATCACCATAATTTCGGTCCCACCCGCGTCGAGCGAATTTTCAACCAGCTCTTTCACCACCGACGCCGGGCGTTCCACCACCTCACCGGCGGCAATTTTGTTGGAGAGACTTTCAGGTAATACTTTTATGTAGTTTTGAACGGTCAAAGTGATTGAGCTCAATTTTGTTAAAGGACAACAATTAAAAGATGGTACACCAGACTTTTTGGCTTACGTCTGATCACGGAAATCGATCTTCCATTGCGTTCACATTTATTTTCTCAGCAAATTTTTTGGCGTCGTCCAGGTCTTTGGCCTCAAACGCCCGAATAATAACCAGCATCGAGGAACCAATTAAAATATTCACCTCGGCATAACGGTCACCTGGCTCATATTTCGTGATACAACGAGCATTATTAATTTCTTCAATCTGCAAACCTTCTTCCGCACTCATCAGACGTGGATTCGATAGCCACATCCGGATATTTGGAATTTTGGGTGCGTTTGACACGAGTTCCACATCAATGGATTTTCCGGTTCCTCGTTTATAATAACGACGTTTGACACTCAACTCGGCTAATAGTGCCAAACCGGAGGCACCACTTTCGGGTTTGTCCGCGTCCCATCCGCCAAAAGGCTCCGGGAGAAAGGTCTTCAGTTCTTCGACAATTTGTTTATTTATCTGGTTTAACGCCTTATTTAATTGAAAGGCGGCTTCACGATATTCTTTGTTTTGATAAGCACTACGTGCTTCTTCAATTGTCATTAATACTTCATCTTCGTCACCATAAACAAAACTACTCATCAGGGATAAAATCAGGATGCATAAACAGGACCAGGTCATAATTAATTTCATTCGCATTACCTCCTCAGATGCCGGAATCATTATTTATCATTAGTTAAAAAAATTAAATTTGAATTTTATTTATCATAACAAATTATTTGTCTATTTAAAATGAGAGGGTGGACGGAGATCTCCTTAACATTCGAAGTCTGGAGAATCTGATTTTTTCAGGAGGAAACCAAATTATTTTGAAAGACAGCAATGGCTTCGATTTCGTCGGTACAGCAATTAAACTGTTCGGTTAAATGGGCAATTTGGATCAATTTATTAATCCGTTGATTAACATTTGTCAAAATTAAATCTCCCTCTCGTTCCTTCAATTGTCTTAAACCAAACAATAAAGCCCCCAATCCGGAGCTGTCCGCGTATTTCACCCGTGTTAAATCGACCACCACCTGCTTTTCCCCCGAATTAACGGTTATTAAAAATTCAGCTTTTAAATGAGGAGCGGTCACTGAGTCCAGTCTTTCGGTTTGGAGCCGAAAAAAAGTAATTCCTTCTTTGTGTTCTTTGGTTAGCGCCATGATTTCCCTCTACTTGATATAATCTTCAATGAACTGATCAAACAAAAGATAAATAAAACACAGCTTGTTTGTATTTAAAACTATTATTTCAACAGCCCGGCAATTCTTTTTGTTTCATCTATTACAAGTATTTCAAGAGCAGCCGGGCGGCGGAAAAAGAAATTTAATGCTATTATACCAACACCAGAGTGCTTTTTGCGAAAAATTTCTTGGTAATCCTCCTCAACACACACTCGCTGAACAAGGATATGTCTAAGATTTTTGGGGAGCTGGTGGGACTCACGGGGCGTTGTTTAAGAGGTACCTCTACCAAATCCCTGTTCAAGCTCCCACAATTTCGCATATTTTGTAAAAACATAACTGGCAGAAAAAACCGCCAGCATAAATCCCTGTAGTCCGTCGAAATAGCCCCGTCGTAGAAAATACATTTTGATAAAAATGAAGAACGGCCTAAAAATCAAATCCATCACCCGAAAATGTTTGCCCTGATTTGCCATTTCTTCGGCGGCCAGGCTTGTAAATTGATTGAATTTCGAAAAGTAATGCCGGATATTTCGGTCGGTGTAGTGATGAATATTCGCTCTCAGTCGGCCAATTGGCCCCTCGATTTCGACACCCTCGTGAACCAGCACTGATTTAAAGCGCGCCTGTTCCCGCTTAAACAATCGTAATACATACCCCGGATACCACCCGCTGTGATAAATCCAGCGGCCGACGAAATAGGCCAGACGGGGAATTTCATAACCAACATACGCCTCGTTTTCATGAATCACCCGTTGGATTTCGAATTCAAGTGACGGTGAGACGACTTCATCGGCGTCAAGCCACAACACCCACTCGCCACTGGCCTGTTCCAATGCATAATTTTTACTCCCCGCATATCCCAACCACTCCACCATGAAGACGTGGGAAGTATATTCGCGGGCGATTTTTTCGGTGCGGTCAGTAGTCCTTGAATCAACAACAACGATGATTTCTTTAATCCATTTGATACTTTCCAGACAGACCCGAATATTATTTTCTTCATCTCTGGCAATGATAATCGCCGACAATTTGACTGGTTTTTCGCTCATAGTTATTTTTGATTTAGTTGTTCATTGACATATTTAACGATTGCCTGAAAGACCTGGTTTAAATCAAGTTTTTCCACACAGCGCGGATCCGGTTGGGCCATATTCCAGGTTTTTTCAAAATACGTTTTTGAATAAATTTTGGTGCCGCGTTCATATAAATCGATTTCGGCCGCGGCACTCATCCCAAACCACACTACGATTTTCTTTTGTAAACCAATGGCAATATGCAGCCCCGACGTGTCACCGGAAACCACAATATCACACAAATTAAGCGATAAAATTCCCTTGCGAATTCCTTCTGTTGTGGGTGTGGCGATGACTCGACCCGCAACACCGGATTTAATTTCCTGATTAATCTCCGTCTCAGCCGGTCCACCCAGGAGCAGTATTTTGATGTGTGGAGAATAGGCCAATAAGCGATTGATTAAACTGACGTGCTGGGCCACACTCATTTTTTTGTAGGGAAATTGCGCCGAACAACCGGTATTAAAGCCAACCACCACGTCCTTTTTTTGAATACCGTATGCCTGTCGTTGCTGTTGGCAAAATTCATGTTCCGCCGCAGTCAAATTAAGTACATATTCATCGCGTTGATAATCCACTGCAAAGGTGTCGGCTAAAATTTGTTGACCGGTTTTTTGATTTACATTAAATTTTAAATCATCATCCAGGCCCAGTCGGTAATTATATTCGGCTCCCGGATTGAGCGGAATAATAATTCCATTTTCATTGAGACCGAATCCGAATTTTTTTCTGGCATTTAGACTCATTGTGAAGGCGGCGGAGTTTTGATTTTTATCGGCATTGAACACACAATCAAATTGCATTGCCTGCAACAACATTCGATTTTCATCATTCCAGGCGTAGGTTCGATCAACAAAGGGATTGTGTAACAGGAGGGGGAGCGCATTCTCCAGGGTAATCCAGACCAGAAAGCTTTCCGGATATTTTCGTTTCATTGCCGGTAATTGGGCCGTCGTCATTAAAACATCGCCCAGATGGTCTAAATTGATGATGAGAATTTTGGTTCCAAAGGGAAATTTATCAGCACAATTTAAACAGTTTTTATAAGGCTCACAGGGACGATAACCGGTAAATTTTCGACAATTCGGTATTCTAAGGGGCATATATTAACGAGAGGTTAGTGAACAATTTAATTTATTTTTTTGGATACAACGCCTGACTGTCAGCCACACTTCAGCCACAGTTAATTGATTCATACACGAATTGTGCTCACACTCGATTCGATTGCAGGCCAGGCAGTCAAGTGTTTCTTTACGGGCAATTTCATGAATAGCGCCGTACGGCCCTTGTAGCTTGGGATTGGTTGGCCCAAAAATGCCAACCGTTGGCACCTCCAGGGCCGCCGCAATGTGCATTGGACCGGAATCATTACTCACAATGAGTTGGCACTGTTGAATAAAGGCACCCAGTTGCTTCAGCGATGTTGGCGGGGTCAATATCGCCGGGTGTTTCATAAAGGTGATCAACTGTTGGACTTTGTCCTTTTCGCCAGGCCCCCAAAAGAGTAAAATGCTTGCCTGACAATTTTCAACCAATTGATCGGCCAGGGCGGCAAAGCGTTCTAATGGCCACCGTTTAGCGCGCCACCCGCCGGAACAATTCAGCCCAACCACGAATTTTTGAGTGAACGCGTTTTGTTGCCAGAAATCAGCTACGAATTGACGAGTGTTTCTGTCGATTGGAAAGCTCAGCTTTTTAGTGACAATCGGAATGTTCAATGCCTTCAGCGCATCCAGGTGAAATTCAGCCTCGTGCACCGAAGCCGCTCGTGAGGGCACGACGCAGTTATAAGCTAATTGCCGGCCGCGCCAATTGTAGCCCACTCGAATTTTCGCTCGAGTGAACCAGGTCAATAGTGCACTGCGTGGATTGCCAAAAAAATCAAATACTAAATCATATTTTTCCGTATGTAAACGTCGAATAAATTTAAGGTGTTCGCTGATTCTGGTTCGGAAGGGGAGTCCTTGAATTGATTGACGATCAAGCCTAATGATCTGATTCAAATCAGGATTTCCCCGAACAACTTCAGCCGCCATTGATTCCGTTAAAAAATCGATTTGCGCCGCTGGAAAAGCCTGCCGGAGGTTGGGAATCACAATCGTGGATAATACGACATCGCCAATTGCTCGTAATTTGATAATTAATATCTTGTTTATCGATTGTAGCAAGAACGTTTTGTAACCTTTGTACTTGTGTTTGTATCTGTTTAAACAACTAATAATGAGCGATTTTTTGCACTTATTTACACCGACTTTAAATATTAAAAAGCCTTTTTATTATTTTGAATTATTCCGTTTTTTTCGTTTTCGGTAAACATTGGTCAGCGTAAAATCGACAATGCGTTCATTGCGATTCACTCGGGCAATTTTTATTTCAATGGGATCCCCCAGTCGATAGATTTTACCGGTATTCTGGCCGATTAAACAATACTGTTTTTCATCTAACACGTAAAAATCAGGTTCCAGATCATTGACATGCACCAGGCCTTCGATTAGATATTGAGGAATCTCCACAAAAATGCCAAAGGGGACCACGCCGGTCACAATTCCTTGATAGCTTTCGCCAATGAATTTTTCAATAAATTCGAGCTGTTTTAATTTAATCGATTCGCGTTCGGCTTCCTGAGCACGAATTTCCCGTTGTGAGGCGATTTTACATTTTTCTTCAAGCTGTTTTTTCATCTGTAATCGATTTTCAATGCGAGTGGAATCGTGATATTTTTTTAAAAGCCGGTGCACCATTAAATCCGGGTAACGCCGGATTGGTGACGTAAAGTGAGTATAATGCTTAAAAGCCAGCCCAAAATGGCCGACATTTTTGGTTGAATACTGGGCTTTCATTAAACTCCGCAGCAGTACTTTATTAATCCGAGCGCGGTCATGTTCATTGGTAATGCCGGAGATAAATTTCTGTAATGATTTTGGATCCCGAGCTTTTTTTTCATTTAAATGGTAACCCAGTGCGGACACGTATTCGATAAAATTTTTGATTTTATCAATATCCGGCTTTTCATGAATTCGATAAACGAAAGGTAATTTTTTCCCGTCTGCCGTATTTTGGTGCAATCCAATGTGACGGGCCACGGTCTGATTGGCCAACAACATAAATTCTTCAATCAAGCGATGACTATTTAACCGTTCCGAAGGCTTGATCTGGATCGGGTCGCCCTTTTCATTTAAATCAATCTCGGCTTCGGGGATGTCAAAATCCAGACTTCCGTTTTCGGTTCGCATCTGAAGCAATTTTTGACTCAACTGAAGCATTTGCTGAAGTACTGGTTCGAAAGAATCGGCTTTGGTTTGTCCGTCCAATATTGCCTGCACTTCTTCATAAGAAAAGCGGCGCTGGCTTTTAATAACCGATTCGTGAAATGAATAATCGAGAAGCTGAGCGGCGGGGGATAATTCCATGAGCACGCTATAGGTGAGTCGTTCCTGTTGGGGCTGGAGGCTGCACACCTGATTTGAAAGCTGCTCCGGCAGCATGGGAATAACCCGATCAACCAAATAGACGGACGTGCCGCGTTTGAATGCTTCCTGCTCGAGGGCACTTTCTGGCGGAATATACTGACTGACATCAGCAATATGAACTCCCAGGAGCCAGTTCCCATTTTCTAATTGCTTCAATGAAACGGCATCATCGAAATCCTTGCTGTTTATCGGATCGATTGTGAAAATCATTTCCTGGCGTAAATCCAGCCGCTGTTGAATTTCAGTCGCGGGGATAGTTTCGGGAATGAGTTCGGTTTCCCGAATTACCTGGGGCGGGAATTTTTCCGGAATCTCATAACTGTGAAGAATACTCTCAATTTGCACGCCCGCTTCCTCGGGGAATCCCAGAACTTTGGTAATAATCCCCTCGAGGTAAGTGGTAGCGGGTTCCCAGTTGCGAATTTCTACGACCACTTTCTGACGACTTTTTGCACCGAGCGTATCCTCATCAGCAACATAAATATCGCGCATTATTTTCAATTCGTCAGGCACGACAAATCCCACTCGTCGTCCTCGTCGATAGGTACCGACGATTTGACGACGAGCCCGCTCGAGCACTTCAATCACCATTCCTTCCAGGCTTTCACCGGGGCGTTGAATCAGTAATTGTACCCGCACGCGGTCTTTATGTAAAGCGGTTCCCATATTTTTCATACTGATAAAAACATCTTCCCCCCCATCATCTCGTCGAACAAAGCCATATCCTTGGGTCTTAACATGTAATTCACCGGTTAATTCCGGTAAAATTTTAGCCAGGCCATAGCGACCTTTTTTATACCGAATTATTTTTCCCTGATTCACCAACGATTGCAGGCTTTGTCGAAATCGCTGATAAACGACTTTTGACAAGTTCATGTGCTGAATCATTTCTTTGGCCTTGAAAGCCTGCGGTGATTTGCTTTCTAAAAAATCAATAATTTCTTGATGGGTAAATTGTTTTTTTAGCGTTTGCTTTGTTTTTTTTGATCTTACTTTTGACTTCAAATGATACTCCATTTTTAAAAAATAAACTCAATCTTTAATACTACCGTCTCAGTCGAACCATTCAAATATTTCTAATCTTACCCAATCACTCGTCAGTGGGGAAAAAATATTCCTCAACCTAAAAACATCAGGTCTGGATCAAAATAAATGTTTTCAAATAACTCCAATCCTGATAGACAAGTTCCATTTAAAATTGTCGTTAACTGCTTCCCGTGTAACGAGGCTGGCGTTAATAAGGACAAACAATAATTAATAAATGTCTCACATCGGACAATGAATCTCAAAAGTGAAATTTTGTCCATTCATCAAGCTAATTGGAAGCTCTGAAGCCTCGTTTGTCAATGCGCTAGGGCTCTGTAAATTTGGAATAAATATTGCCTTTCGCAAAGATGAATGATGAAAGATTCCAAATTTAGTTTAAATATTATTAGCTCGGTCATTGAAGAACCAGGGAAGGTACAGTGGCTGAGCTAATTTTTTTTAAACTGTTTTTTTATTTATTTCCAACATCGCTTTTCACCATCTCATTTTTCTTCACTAAGCCAGACCAATCAAACAACAAACTATTCTCAATCGTTATAAAAATGAAACGACGAGCAGATAAAATTGAATTACTATCTGCCTCACCAGGCTGTCAGTGATTTAAACGAAAAGTTTGCTGTGAAAACCGGTTTCGGTTTTTATCTTAGCCCACAAAAAAATCCGAAGATTAAATAATTGAGAATTTGACTAGAAAATACCAATTCGAATAATCGATCTGGCACCCAAAAATTAATTACTATTTCTCACTAAAATTTTGATGAAGATTCAATTTTCAGGTTGACATTATCATTTGAAAAATTTATATTCATTGTAACAATTATCTGCCATTTCAATTTTAGGGAGAAAAAATTATGTTTCGTCCTTCCGTGCAACAGCTTATCGAAGTAATGCAGGCCAAAGACTACGTTGTTTATGATACGCCAGAAATTGATTACAATTTAAACATTGTCGGCGTGCGTTCCTTGAATCCCAAGCCGGATCAATTTGATGATACCTTGCTTATTTTTCATCGATTTCGCGGGCTCTGGGATATTTACTATTGGCACATTACCACTGATCCCAGTATTTTTTATCTTCACCAACCCATCGTGGCAGAGGGAACCGCCATTCTTAAAGAGGGGCAATATCGCGGCGTGTACAAAATTGCTTTCCATTACAGCCGCTTCAACACCCATCGAGCGGTGTGTCAACGCCTGGGCAATGTGACGGTTTATCGGGACAACAATCGGGATGATTATTTAAATCTAATTCCGGGCGAAGAACAGACCGGACGTTTTGGAATTAATATTCACCGGGCCAGCTCAACCGTAACCGTGCCCGACAATATTGGTAAATATTCGGCGGGTTGCCAGGTCTTTGCCGATCCCCGTCAGTTTCGACAGTTTATGCAGATGTGTGAAAATGGTAAAAATGCTTTTGGGAATAAATTTACTTATACACTTTTACACGAAAGGGATTTTCAATAAACTTCTGATAATTTGAAGATATTATGAAATCTCAACATTTATCTTAAAAGTTTTTTAAATAGTCCCCCTGCTTTTATTTTTAAATTGATATAAAATATGCACCCAATTCCCTTGCAATGTAGTCTAAGGGAAAAAGGAGCATTGTCTGGCACCCCGTTTCTGAACGCTTTAAAAAGGCTTCCGACCGAAAGACGCAATCAAATAACGGGTATTAATGAATTCATTCAGTAAAAAGAAAGGAATTGGATCATGGACGTGTTCAAACTATTTATGAGGATCCTGGTCGGACTGCTATTCTCAGCGCAATTTGGGTCGGCCACTGAAGATCCAGAAAGTGCTTTTCCGATTTCACCCCCCCTGGTAACACCCCATTCTCAGGCCGATTCACCGCTGTCAACGGGCCAAATTCAGGGAATCGTTATTGATAGTCAATCAAACGAACCGCTTGCTGGCGTGAATATTACGCTTATGGGAACGCACCTGGGAGCGGCCACTACCGTCGCCGGGGATTTTTGTTTGCAGGAAATTCCAATTGGGCAATACCAGTTGACCGCTGCCTTCACAGGCTTTGAAACCTGTCAAATCAATAAAGTTGTGGTAAAACCTGATTCAATTGCTAAATTAGCAATCGCCCTAAATCCAATTATTCTTTTGAATGAGGAGAATGTCGTCGGTCCGAATTCACTACCGCTGGTGCCCAGAAAAAAGGATTTCCGCGGCGTCGACAACTCAGTTGATCCCGGAATCACCGCAATGGAGGCTAACAATTTAATGGACCCGAAAATTACCGCTTTTGAGGCTGATAATTCAATGGACCCGAAAATCACGATTCAAATAAATGCGCTCACTATCAGGAAGAAAAAGCGTTTTGATTTGAACAAACCCTTACAACCTTGGAAACCACAGCCCTCCGATTCAAAAACCAATTCAAATTAAGCCAAACGAAAAAGAAAAATCAAATAATCCAATCTTGTCCCTGTAATATCTTGTTGTCGAATTAATCCAGCCAAATTATTAATGCCCACCGGAACAATTTTCGGGGGTTTTGGTTTGAACAAAATCGGTTGCAGCTTTGGATTGGAAATAAAAATCCCGAATGCGCTTGAATTTTTCCACCAACAGATGGTAACCGGTCATCATTTAGCAATGGTTTATGGGGACGTTTCTCCTGAAATAAATAGATTAAGCAACATCATGAATTTTCAGGTCATTCAGGTTGCCTGAAATTTTAAAAACGTTTATCTCAAATAAAAATTGGGACCAAACCACAATGACTTTAAAACTGGGTGAGTACTTGAATTTTGCGATTGAAACCGCTTACCAGGCCGGACGTTTAACGTTGGGTTATTTCCTGACCGATTTAAAGCCAGATTTTAAAGCGGATGATTCGCCGGTGACCATCGCTGATCGTGAGGCGGAGGCATTTATTCGGGCACGCTTGGAAAAACAATTTCCGGCTCACGCCATTATTGGGGAAGAGTACGGTGAAAAAGCACCGGATCAAATCACGCATCGCTGGATAATTGATCCGATTGACGGGACAAAATCATTTGTGCGGGGGGTTCCGCTGTACGCGGTATTATTAGCACTGGAAATCGAAGGTCAGATTGAAGTCGGCGTGGTTTACTTTCCGGCCCTGGATGAAATGCTTTATGCCGCAAGCGGAAGTGGCTGTTTCTGGAATGGTCGACCAACCCGGGTGAGGCCGACCGAAAAGTTAAATCGGAGTGTGCTGTCGTTTACCGATCCGGCCAATTTCGCTGAATATGGTCGAAGTGCGGCCTGGGAGCGTCTTAAAAAAGCCAGCTATTACCGGGTGGGTTGGTCAGATGCTTACGGACACGCGCTAGTGGCTTCGGGCAGGATAGAATTAATGCTTGACCCGGTGGCAGAATCCTGGGATTGTGGTCCCTTTCCGGTGATATTACGCGAAGCTGGTGGTTATTTTGGCGACTGGGCTGGCAATGAAACCATTTACGGCCGTGAGGCGATGAGTACAACCCGGAAGCTTTTGCCAGAAGTTTTAAGTATTATTAACGGAGGATCTACACCTTAATTTATCCTTAATAATTTTTATGAAAATTAAACCGGATGTGTTAAAAATTTTTTCAAAATTCAAACGCGATGTTTATATACTTCTCGGTGCGATTGGTTTGTTACTCGTGCCGAAGTTTTTTATTGTAGAAAATAATGAACGTTTATATTTTGCTTTTTTCGAAGAAAAGCCACTGCCGACGACGTGTTTAATGAAAAACTTAACCGGCTTCGATTGCCCAACGTGCGGAATGAGTCGAAGTTTTGTGGCCTGGACCCACGGTGATTATAAATTGGCCTGGGATTTACATCGTCTTTCAATTGTGCTAATCGTCATAATCATTTTTCAAATCCCTTATCGAATATTGGTTTTAATCACTGGCCGTCGGCTGACGGTGTTTTCGAATCCTCGTTTTATTAATGTCTTTAGTTATGGCCTGATTCTTTTATTTTTTTTCAACTGGATTTTAAATTTATTTTTTAAGTAGGAGCCGCATTTGGTGGATCAAAATGATTTTTCCGGATCACCAGACAGTAACAGAGGAAATTGGCAGGGGGGAGGTGACAAAATAAAAAAGGCACTTTTAAAAGTGCCTTTTATGGTGCCGAAGGTGGGATTCGAACCCACATGAGCGTAAGCTCACACGGCCCTGAACCGTGCGCGTCTGCCAGTTTCACCACTTCGGCTTGATTCTAAAACTGATTAAAGTTACTAAATTAGACTTTAAAAGTCAAGCATTTTGTTTCGACTTGACTTTTATTTAATAAAACAGTATCTTTGAATCAATAATAAATTTGCCGGAAATAAAGTGAAAATAAAATTTAACGGATATAAAGCGAACAGATAAAATGACTGAGAAAATTGTCACAACCAACCGAAAAGCCCGACATGATTATCATATTGTTGATACAATGGAGGCCGGCATTGTCCTGAAAGGCACTGAGGTTAAATCAATCCGACTGGGCAAGGTAAATTTGAAGGATAGTTACGCAACGATTAAGAATGGTGAATTATTTCTCATTGGGATGCACATCAGTCCTTATGATTTTGGAAATATTTTTAATCATGATCCTGAGCGTGAGCGGAAATTATTAATGCACCGCCGTGAAATTAGGAAGCTGTTTGGTAAAGTGCAAATTCAGGGAATGACGCTGGTACCGTTAAAACTCTATTTTAAAAAGGGAAAAGTGAAGGTCCAACTCGCCCTGGCAAGCGGAAAAAAACAATTTGATCGCCGCCACGATATTGCGAAACGGGATGCCGAACGCGAAATGAGACGCGCCCTGAAGGCTAAACAACAGGTGCGCAAACAGTATTAATGACTTAAATGATTTTATCCGGTTCAACCTGGCGCGGGTTTAGAAATTATCAATGAACAAATAATACCGAAACCCTTTTCACAAGTTCTACGTTTTATGAATTACTGTTAAGTATTTAAAGCGTTTTTTATTTTCAATTTTTTTTAAGTATTTTGCTAACCAAAGGTATGGAGTTGAACATGAAAAATCTGATTAAAATTTTAAGCGCCTGCTTTTGTTTGCTTATCTTGAGTCCGATTTACGGTCAGGGCCTGGAACCCGCGGCGGGTACGGGTCAATTGACGGGTGGTCTGGGATATGCACGAATTGGCGATGAGGATTATTTTGCGGTAACGATTCGACCCGAAGTCGCCTTCGGTAAAATTGGGATCGGATTGAATGTTGATTTGCTGTACAATGTTGAAACCGGACATATTCGCACCGAAGACTGGAATGAAAGCTATGATTATTTTCGTATTCTGCGTTACGTGCGTTACGGCCAGAAGCGTGATCCTTTTTATGCTCGTGTGGGGGCATTAGACCGGGCGCGTATTGGACACGGATTTCTGTTGAATTATTATACCAATGAAACGGCGAATTACGACAAGCGCAAAATCGGCCTGGTATTGGACATTGATTTTGGAAATTATGGCTTTGAAAGCATGACCAGTAATCTCGGCCGGCTGGAAATTATTGGCTTGAGGGGCTATGTGCGACCGTTACGTTATTTCACCGAAATCCCCATTATTAAAGATTTGACATTTGGCGCGTCTTATGTCACTGACACCGACCCGGATGTCAATCGGGATACCGATGATGCCGTGAGTGCCTGGGGCCTGGATAGTGAACTACCACTCGTGAACGTCCCGTTGTTTTACAGCGGCCTGTACTACGATTTCGGAAAAATTGTTGATTATGGTCACGGGCAGGCATTTGGGATTGAAGCTCAGCTAAAGGGAATTGCCGGCCTTTTTAGTGTGTACAGCAAATTCGAACGGCGACTGCTGGGTGAGAAATTTACCCCCACTTTTTTTAATGCCTTTTATGAGGTGGAGCGTTATCAAAAACAAATTCATGAATCCGCTGGTGGGGACTCCGTTCTTTATCTTTATAAAGCGGATGGGCTGAATAATTATACTGATAAAGTAAAAGGGTGGTACGGCGAACTGGGGGCGCACGTGCTGGGTGCCCTGCAAATCGTCGGTACTTACCAATGGTTGGATGAAAATCCCAATGGGATGCTTCACATCCAGGCAGAAATCCCGGATGCCGTTCCCAAAATATCGGCTCGGGCAACGTATGATAAAATTGGTATTGAAACGATCAAAGATATTAGCTTGCCTAATTCGGTGGCCGCAGTAGGTCTGGGTTACAAGGTAAATCCCTGGGTAATGGTTTATATGGATTATATTTACACTTTTTATGAAAATGAAAGAGGCGAACTTGAGACCCAAAAGCGAATCAAACCCAGTGTCGCTTTTGTTTATCAATTTCCCGTAGGCAATTAACATGCAGCACAAGGTCTTTAAAAAGTGGCTCAATCGACCTCTAACAGTGATTCGATGCTTTTTAAAGACCTTGTTAGATTTAATTTATCCGCCGGTTTGTCATTTATGCCACCAGCAACTTGTGGAAAATGAAGAAATAATATGTAGTAACTGCTGGCAAAACTTGCCCCGAATTCCGCTTGACACGTCCCTTAAATCCTCCCAAACGGGAAAATCAATATTCTTTCAACAAACGCTTTCAATCTGGAAATTTGAAGAAAGTCTGCCTGATGTTATTCATTTGTTTAAATATAAGGGTTATACCAAATTAGCCCTTGAATTGGGTCGGAGCATGGCTTTTGCCTGTCATCGTAATCAGGAATATCAAGCCGCCGATTTACTGCTACCAGTACCATTGCACTCCGCCCGTTTAAGAGAAAGAGGCTACAATCAGAGTCTGTTACTCTGTCAGCGAATCGGTGAATTGACGGGTTTTCAGGTGGCTGACAACATCCTCGTCCGCATTAAAAATACCCCCACCCAAACCCGTCTGAATGCACAGCAACGGGCACAAAACGTCGATCAAGCTTTTCGAGTCGTAAGTCCCGATCAGGTAAAAGGGAAGATTATCATTTTGGTAGATGATGTCCTCACCACCGGAGCGACTTTGAATGCCTGTGCGTTTGAATTATTAAAAGCCGGTGCAAAAAGCGTCCTCGTACTCACTGCCTGCCACGCATAAGATGAATGCTGAAGTTGATTTCTTATTGCCAAATTTCAGAATAATTCTTGACATTTAACTTTTTTTTTATTATAATAGAGGCATTTGACAAGCCCCTGTGTCGACGCTTTAACTCACTATGTTTATTACATATAAAAATATATATACAATTCATAACAAAACATTTTTCATCTAATTTTATTACTCTTTAAGGACAGAGAGGAGAAAACAATGAGTCTAAAGGTTGGTATTAATGGATTCGGAAGAATTGGACGTAATGTCCTGAGAGCAGCAGTAAAATATCAATATAATGATATTGATTTTGTAGCGGTTAATGATATTACCAATGCTGTGACCTTAGCCCATCTTTTTAAATATGATTCGACTTTTGGTATTTTTCAGGGTGATGTTAAAGTTGAAGATAATGCCATTGTTGTCAACGGGAAAAAGATTAAGGTGTATGCCGAAAAAGACCCGGCGGCTTTACCCTGGAAAGAGTTGGGTGTGGAGTATGTCATCGAAGGCACAGGCATTTTTCGCGACCGTGAGGGAGCCGGTAAGCACATTACCGCGGGTGCTAAAAAAGTTATTATTACGGCCCCGGCCAAGAGTCCGGATAATACGATTGTAATGGGAGTTAATCAACATACGTATGATCCCGCCACTCAGCACCTGCTTTCGAATGCTTCCTGTACTACCAACTGTCTGGCGCCATTTACCAAAGTTGTTTTAGAAAATTTTGGAATCACAAAAGGTTTAATGACGACCATTCACGCTTACACCAATGACCAAAGAATTCTGGATTTACCCCACAAAGACTTACGACGTGCCCGAGCGGCAGCAATGTCAATGATTCCTACGACAACCGGTGCCGCGGCAGCAGTTGGTTTGGTGCTTCCGGAACTGAAGGGGAAATTGGACGGTGGTGCCGTGCGGGTACCGACGAATAACGTCTCGCTGGTTGACGTCACATTTGAGTTGGAAAAAGCCGCCACTGCTGAAGAAATCAATGCTGCCATCGTTAAAGCGGCGAATGGAGAATTGAAAGGGATTCTTTCCTATTCCGAAGAACCGCTGGTTTCAATTGATTTTAATGGCAATCCAAATTCCTCAATCGTTGATTTATTATCGACCAAAGTCATCGACGGGACGCTGGTGAAGATTCTCTCCTGGTATGATAATGAGTGGGGATTCTCCTGCCGCGTACTTGATTTAATTGAGTATATGCACTCAAAATAAATCATTCCTACTAACTTAACAAGCTATTCAATGGGAACTAATTGATCATATTTAGAGTAGGATAAAATCTTACGATGCGAAAATTTATCATTGCTGGAAATTGGAAAATGAATATGACCGGAGCCGAGGCTATTAATTTGGCCACGGCTCTGAAAGATAAAGTGAAATCAATAAATAATGTGGACATGGTTATTTGTCCGCCTTTCACCGCCCTTGTTCCGGTAAACGAAGTCGTTCAGAATTCGCAACTTCAACTGGGTGCTCAAAATATGCACTGGGAAGAAGCGGGTGCCTTCACAGGTGAAGTTACGGCTTCAATGTTGATTAATGCCGGTTGTCGTTACGTTATTTTAGGGCACTCTGAGCGGCGGGAATATTTTGCTGAAACGAATCAAATCATTAATCAAAAGTTGAGGAAAGCCCTCTCAACGGAACTTAATCCAATTCTTTGTGTAGGAGAAATATTAGAAGAGCGGAAGGCCGGCATCACAGAAGAAATTCTTTTTGACCAGCTTACAGAATGCCTGGCAGGGATTGCTCTGAATGACATTAGTCGAATTATTATTGCTTACGAACCGGTTTGGGCAATCGGAACGGGTGTCACAGCTACTCCTGAACAAGCACAATCGACGCAGGCTTATATTCGTCAGTTTTTAAGTAGAAAATATGGTAAGGAAGTTGCCAATCAAATTCGCATTCAGTATGGTGGTAGTATGAAGCCCGATAATGCTGAAGAATTACTTAAGCAGCCTGATATTGATGGGGGCTTGATTGGTGGCGCATCTTTAAAAGCCGACTCTTTTGCCGGTATTATTCAAATTGCCGAACGGTTAAGTGTGTAAATGAATTAATAAGGAATTATTATGTATACGCTATTGCTTTTAATACATGTCATTGTCTGTATCGCTTTAACGATTGTTATTCTCTTACAATCCAGCAAAGGCGGTGGTCTTTCTGGTGTTTTCGGTGGCGGTGGTGGCATGGGGACAGTCTTTGGTGGAAGAGGAGTGGCTTCTTTTTTAAGCAAACTAACCACCGGATTAGCCATTGCCTTTTTATTAATCTGTTTAATTCTCGGTAAAATCACTTCTGGTGAAAGCGGCCCACAGGCGCAACAAAGTGCCGTTCAAAAGGCGCGGAATCGGACGATGATTCCGATGCACTCGCCAGAAACAACCGGTGAGGAGGCTTCCTTGCCAGCTCCCGAAGCTGAGGAAGCCGGTTCTCAAGAATAGAAATCGTAATATGTCTTAGTATGAGCGCCGCAGTGGTGGAATCTGGTAGACACGCTATCTTGAGGGGGTAGTGCCCACCGGGTGTGCGGGTTCGAATCCCGCCTGCGGCACTTTTATTCAATTTCGATTAAATGAATGTTAATTTTTTGCCGCAACCAATTGAAGACAAAATTGCCCCAAATATTATCGTGATTAATGAAGACTTTTGTTCACTAAAATGATTAAATAATATTTGCGCAACTATATTGGTTACGGCTTTTTTTTTAATATAAAACCTTTATACAATTAAGGGAGGGAGTTATATGAAAATCAAAACCTTATTTCTGCTTTTCATTATCCTTTGCTTCGGATTAACGTTGTCCCAGCCAGTTTTAGCCCAGGAAAAGAGCGAAAAAATGAAGCAATGGGAAGAGGAAATGAAAAAATGGCGCGCGGATTCAATTGCTCGTGCTAAAAAATTGGCTGAACAGCAAGCCTCACTGTCAGAATCGGCTGCCGCCAAAAAAGCCTACAATACTGCCAATGCCCTCTACAAAAAAGGTCAATATCAACAAGCATTAGTTGAATATAATAAGGCCATTGAGGGTGAACCTGGTTTATGGAAGGCTTACTATGGCAAAGCCAACGCATTAAAGCGACTTCGTAAATATGATGAGGCGGAGGAAGCTTATATCAAAGCGATTTCTCTCGATTCAACCAATGAAATGTTGCATTATGCGCTTGGAGGGCTTTATAGTGATCTGGATAAATATCAACAGGCATTAAAAGCTTTGGATAAGGCTGTTGAAAAGAATGCTAATTATTACAAAGCACATTATGATAAGGCTGTCATTTATAATAAAATCAATGAAAAGGAAAAGGCTATCGAGGCTTTGAAAAAGGCAGTCGAAGTGAAACCAGATTATTATCAGGCTTATTTTTTAATGGGTCTCCTTTCCAATGATCTGGCCCGATGGGATGATGCGATTAAAGCGTTTCAGGATGCAATTGCGATTCGCCAAAAATATGATCAAGCCTACGCTTGCATGGCCCGCTCCTATAATCAAAAAGGCGAGCATCAAGCAGCATTGGATGCAGCCAAAAAGGCCATTGAGCTAAAACCAAATGATGGTCGGGCATTGTTCGAAGCGGGCGAAGCTAGTAAGGGGCTCAAGCGAAAATCAGAAGCCCTTGCCTATTATGAAAAAGCGTCTAAAGATAAGCGCTGGCGGCAAGCTGCGCTTTATGAAATTAAGCTTTTAAAAGAAGGGACGAATTAATTCCTGCCGCAGAATAATTTTTTATAAAGATTTTTATAATCCTAAAAAGCCGTGATGAAATCACTTCATTACGGTTTTTTTTTCGGAAGCGATTAAAAAATTCAAAATGGTTACAACCCCGGAAGGAAACGATGGTCAGCCTTTGGGAGGCAATTTTCAAATCCCCGTTTTCATTTCAAAATGCGTATTTTTACATAATTTTCAATGGATTCAATCGAGTATTGGATTGGATAGCGCACATCAATAACCACCCGCGAATAACGCTCATCCGGATGAAAGGCAACTCGAGCCGAAATGAAAGGTCCTCGGTTTAATTCGAAAACCTTCAAGTCAAACAAGAGAAAGATATTCGGAAAATCGATTACCAGGCGTTCCGGATTCGATAAATAGTGATGGGTAAAATTGACTTTACCATTACAAATAATGTGCACGGTCGAATCACCAATCGCAACAATATCCCGAATCGCCGAACCCTCCGGCATTTCCGGCTTGGCACCCTGCGTGTAAAGCATAAAATCCACCCGCCGGTTTCGAAATCGTCCGGCATCCGTTGCGTTACTGGCAATTGGTTTCATCTCACCATATCCGATGGGCATGTAGAAGCGGTCATAAGAAACGGATTCCCGCTCTGTTAAAAAGGCAATTACACTGCGAACACGCCGCTCAGACAGCCGAATATTATACTCTTCAGTACCAATATAATCCGTATGGCCGGCGATGAAGACTTTACTTTCAGGATAGGTATTTAAAATTTTAGCGACTTTCTGCATAGTTTCAAATTCTTCAGTGCGAATCACTGCTGAATCAAAGTCAAAATTAATGCGCATCGTTACCTGGATTTTTGTTTCATCTTTGGGAACGACCTCAATTTTACCCTGACTGGTTTTTGCAATTTCCAGAATCTGCTCTAAGCGTTTTTTTAATTCATTTTCCAGATCACGCGTTCTTTTTTCGGCTTCCTCGGCCGCCCGTTGGGCTTCTTCAGCCGCTTTACGCGCCTTTTCAACGGCTTCCAATTCCTGTTTCAATTTTTCATTCATCCGTTCAATTTTTTTCTCTTCATAAATTAAACGCGTCAATCGTCGTTCATCGTATAACTCGGCCATTTGCTTGCGCCGAAGTGCGCCAAATGAAAATACTAATGAGAATCGATGAGCCGAAGCATCAAAATCAGCCAGCGGCGAATAAGCATAATCCAGGCGGGTTTCCGACCCGGCTAACCAGTCCATTGGAATAAGCAAACCAAAACCCGTACTCCAGCGCGAGGCTTCCCAGTCATGAAACTTATAACCCCCTCGAATGGCAAATAAATTAGCCAAAATAACTTCCGCGCCTGAATAATAACGCATACTTTGACCGATGGTGTAAGCAATGTCCGTGGCTAAATGAATGTCTAATAATTCACCATCAGGAATTCGCAACGCCAATCCGCCACGGTAGGTCTCGGGAAGGGTTTCCTTTTTTGAAATAAATTCGAATTTATTGATACCGAGATTTTGAACCGAAATTCCCAATGACAAATAATTCGTATAAAAAACAGCACCAACATCCAGGCTAACGGCCTGGGCGATTTGGTCGGCCAGACTTTGGCGAATGGTCCGCACCCCGGCACCCACTGAAAGTTCATAATTCATGATCTTAAAATATCGGCCATAACCAAGGGTTAAGGCAATATCATTGCTTTCAATTTTTTGGCCGGTGCGTGCAAAATTTTCGTCAATTTCTTGAATCGAGCCTTCATTAAAATAATGGAAGTCAAGCCCTAAAACCCCCAGTGGTGTCGGTAAAATGCCGGCAATCGAGCCTTGCTGGGTATCGTCAATCCAATTGTGAAAATTAATCCCGCCCATTGCCGTCGGAAGGCTACCCAGTCCGCCAATATTATAACGCAGGACACTAATATCATTCGCCAGACCCGTGAAGGCGTTTCCCATTGCCACCTGGCGGGCATTGGGGCTAATATTCAGAAAAGCCGCCCCGTGACGACTTATTCCCTTGTTAGTTTGCGCAAACGTGGCACTACCAAGTAAAAATGTCAGCACGAGGGTGAGGCAGACGGAATATGACCATTGAGTTAGCTGAAACCAATTCAATGATATTCTTTGATTAAGCTTTTTCACAGTCTTTTCCTTCAATTTATTCAATTCATTCACACGCTATCGGACAATTAAAATTTTTCGAATCACGCCAATCTCCTGGGAAGTACTGTTCGTTCCGTTACTGATGCTGGCCGAAAATTTGATAAAATAAGTACCACTACTCACCGGATTCCCATTTTCATTTAGTAAATTCCACCACTGGTTACTCTCTCCGTATTGCTGGTCGGGTACCCCCTGCGGAAAAATCGTTTCGCCTTCAATGTCGTACACCTTTTCTCCGGCAACATTAAAAATTTCGATTTTTTTAAGATGAAGATCACCGATTTGAGTATAAGCCCTGAATTTTAATTCGGTGTGTTGATTGGCATAATATGGATTCGGCGCAATCACAAAATCGTACAATCCACTAAAAGGCGTGACCACCGGTTCAGTCTGAATAAAAATGGAAGCAACGGCCACCGGTACGGTTAAATAATTATCTTGATAACGGGCATCGACCCGACTGCCGGGCAGGGTTTGTAAACCGGTTTGACCAATCGGGTTCACTGATAAAAATACACTGTAAGCGCTGAGAAAATCGCCCGTATTGTATCTGCCCAGCGAATCGGCAATTTCGATTAAGGGAATTATTTTCAGGTCTTTTGATTCAGTATCAAACAACTCGACCCAGATCGTGTCCTGGGCTGGTGAATAATTCTGGTCATTCTCGCCCACGACGCGAATATGAATACTATCTCCAATCGCAGCTTCGGTTATCGGGATTGCATTGATATTTTCAATCCGGATTTTAGCACGGGTATTTTGAATCATAACCACGCGGGCGTGGCTTTGATCGAGCGCGTCGGCCGGATCGCGATAATTAACCACCAGCGTGTCCCGATCATTACATTGAATGGTTTTGTCACTACGATCCGGAAATGTATTGGAGATAATGGCTTTCAAGCCACTCCGATTTACAAATTCACCTGTGGCCTGCCGGCTTAGCTCAACAACGACACTGTCCCTCTCGCCCGGACTGCCACTCCGGACCTGAATCACAAGCTGGATGAGATCCGTGGTCTGGGCTAAATTCGAATCGAAGAGTCGTAATCGCACAAAATCATTCATGAACTTAAGAGTGCTGGTATCGTGGGAAACGTGATAATAATTTACGGGTTCAAATTCGCTGTTGACAAAATCAATTTGGGAGGCACTGGATTCGGTGGTAGACCAATCGACGCGCCAGTCCTTAATAATTGGTGAAAGGGCTGAGTTTGAGGTTAACAATTTTGCTTTAATCTGAATGGCTTGCACCCCACGCCCACGCCAGGTCGGATTGCCGTTCAGACGAATGGCGTGCGTCGCCACAAACGGACTCACATTAATCGGATCGATTAATTCAATCTTTTTATCAGCATCTAACAGCCTTAATTCAATTTGCACATCATTCCGTTTCAAGGGATTCATTGGCAGGCGAGTGTGGAAAGTGAGACTGTCCCAACTGGTAATGATCACGCCGGTTGAATCCCGAATGGGCTCGGTGAGGACAATTCCAATACTATCTTCGGGAAAATAGTGGTAAGTCAACCTCGCGTTGGTCAATTCAGGCGTGTAGAGGGGATCGGTGGTTATTAAAAAGGCTCGTATTTGATATTTAATGTCACCATTGTGG
>Ga0180438_10002015_pt1 | contig 34370 bp, 28 predicted proteins | sample SS_ome_12_FD_132455 | JGI IMG/M metagenome (GOLD analysis project Ga0180438, IMG submission 132455) | Hypersaline lake sediment archaeal communities from the Salton Sea, California, USA - SS_3_D_2 metaG | ecosystem: Environmental > Aquatic > Non-marine Saline and Alkaline > Hypersaline >... | reverse complement strand
GATGGCGGCCTCCGCGGTCTCGTAATCGCGTATCTCCCCGACGAGCATTATGTCCGGGTCGTGACGAAGCATGGACCGGAGCCCGCGTGCGAAATCGAACCCGATCTTCGGCAGCACCTGCATCTGGGTAATCCCCCCGAGCTGGTACTCGATCGGATCCTCGATGGTGATAATCTTTCTGTCAACCGAGTTGAGTTTGTTAAGGCTCGCGTACAGCGTGGTGGTTTTGCCGCTGCCTGTGGGTCCGGTAACCAGTATCATTCCGTGCGGTCTATCTATCAGCTTCTCGAAAAGGTCGAGGTCCTTCCTGGAAAAACCCAGCTTCTCGAGGCTCAAAAACATGCTGCTGCGGCTCAATATCCTGATGTTGACCGTTTCGCCGTGCGGCGTAGGCAAAATGGACACTCGCAGGTCGTACTCGTCGGCACCAAGATTGACGCGGATCTTGCCGTCCTGCGGCAGCCTTTTCTCCGCGATGTCGAGATCGGCCATTATCTTCACCCGCGACACGATGGAGGAGTGAAACTCGCGTATTGTCGAAGGGATGGACGCCCGATGAAGCACCCCGTCTATGCGGTATCTCACTCTCATGTCGCGTTCGAACGGTTCGATGTGAACGTCGGTAGCACCATTTCGTATAGCCTCCACCACGATCTGGTTGACGAATTTGATCATGGATGGGTCGAGAGACGCGTCGTCAAGATCTTCGGCAGGATGCTCGTCCAGTACGACGGTTCTGCCTTCGCTCTCGGCTTCGCTCAGTATTCTCTCGACCGTCTCGGCCCCTATACCGTAATACCGCGTTATGGCTTTGGCTATCTCGGTCGGGCTGGAAACCACCGGTTCGACGCGCCGTTTCAGAACGAGCCGCAGTTCGTCGAGAAGATGGGTGTCCTGCGGATCGCACAGGGCGACGCACAGGATACCGTCGCGCACCTCGACCGGCATGAAACTGTAGTGCGTGACAAACCGTGCCGGAACCTCGTCGATAAGCTGTTTGTCTATGAGATGCGTTGAAACCCTCACGTAGCCGAGTCCGAGAAACTCTGCCAGCGCCTGATAGAGGTGTTCCTCGGCAACATACCCCAAACCCGTAACAGCCTGCGTAAGCAGGATGCCCGCACGCCTAGTTTCTTCGCGACTCTCCTCAAGCTGTTCGCGGGTCAGCAGATCCCGTTCGACGAGGAAGTCCTCGAAAGAGGTTCTATTAACCATGATTTGCGTTCTCCACGCGAGTACGTTCGCCGGCAAAAGATTGCCGGTACCCGCGGTCAAGTGTCATGAATCTTGGGTCTGTAGGGAAGCATATCACCTCACCAAGCGCGGCGTAAGGAAGACAAGAAGACCGTTCGAACCATCGAAATTCGGGATCACGAGCGCCTCGCCGATCTTCACTCTGGCACGTCCCTCGGCGGTGAAACTCGCGAACCCGGGGCTGGCCGTGTCCGGTTCACCCACGATGTAGTTCAGGTCGATGTTATAGCTGAAACAGACCCGCCCCTGCGTGTCTATCCCTTCAAGGTTCGCACTTAGCCTCCGCCCCAGATCTCTGTACTCAACGGCCGCGACTGTTTCTCCCCTGCTGCTCGCATTCCTAATCTGAGCAGGAAGCCGCTTGCTCGAATAGATCGAACCTTGTTCCCTGTCCGATAACAGACAGACACCACTGTGCAGCACCGCAGTCTCTCCGAGCTCTCTCATGGCCACAAGAGCCTTCGGGACGATGGTGCCTCCCGGCGACTCGCTCTCCGTCTCACGAAGGAACTTCCACCACCCATCCAGAGCCGCCGGTGAACTGAGTTCCACCTTGATAGTGGTCTCTTCCAATCGCACCGGGACATCGATCCGGTAGATCGTCTCGGTTCTGCTGATCTGTCTCAGTGCAGGCGCCTTCCTCGCTACCGGCGCGCGTTGTTGCGCAGACGCGGCAACCGCCGTCAACACCAGCAGCAATGCGGACATAATCCCAGGCCATGCGAGCAGCCGGAACACGGCGCCGGCGGATTTCACCGCTGAGCACCCACAGTCGCTGATTTGCTCCCCTCCGCAAGACTTGCGCGTTTCCCTCATTGTGTCTCTCCTTTCAAGCATGATCCGCCTCGTCCGCCCTTTCGAGATCTGTATCACCCGACGTGCCATTGACGAATTGCCGACGCTTGATCTACCTGTCGCTCTGCCTCCTGCAACGTCGAGGCGCCGCCCGCTCTCACCATCCCAATCGCTTCGGGATCGCAGGCCGCCTCACGTCGCGGCAGCAAGCATAAGTTTGTTAATACGCGACTGCGCTTCGGACGCTCGCATGCTTTCCGGATAGCTATCAAGCACGAACTGGTACTCACGTCGTGCCAGCCGCATGTCCTTGATCTGGTCGCGGAACACGTCACCTATAGCCATATGCGCAAAAGCTGCGGCGTCGTTCCTGGTGCATCGCGCGATAACTTTCCTGAGCGCCTCAATACGCTGTTCGTCCGAGAGCCTGTCCACGGAAACGCCCGAGGCATATTCCCTACCGTACCACTCGATCGCGCTCATCTCATCGAGAGCAAGTTTTGCCACGACGGTGTTCGGATACACATGTATGATCTTCTCGTACCGCCCGAACGCCTTCGCGCCGCTCTCCTGGTTTGCCTCCAACAAGAGGGATATCGGCTTGAACCCGTACCGCGCACTCTGGTCGAGCATCGCCAGCCGCGTTTCGACCTTCGGCCGCACACCCATTTCATCAACGGCATCGGCGTAGCTTGAGGCAAGCTGGTGGTACATCTCACGCGCAGCCCCGAAATCTCGCAGCTCGTCGAAGTACAGGTCGCTCAGTTTGAGCGCCGCTTCGGGCGCGTGCGCTCCCTCGGGAAAACGCTCCAAAAGTGACCAGTACGCTGCCGCCGCGTTGTCGAACTCACCCATTTCCAGACAGGTCTCGGCCAGGTTGAATTGAGCCTGTTCCGTTCGCTCCGCCGTCTCGTCGAGCAGCGCCTTGGCCAGTACCGCCTCGTACTGTCGGACAGCCTCCGGGTAGTCCGCGAGTTTCTCCTTGGCGAGGAATGCAACCATCTGGCGCGCGTTTGGCGCAAAAACGCTGCCGGGATACGTTTCAAGTAGCGTCTCATATGTCCTGCTGGCGTCCGCGAAGTTGCTCGCGAGCACCTCCCTGTCGCCGGTCCGTGCGAGGTACAGCGCCTGCTGCTCTTCGTTGTTCAGCGTCATTGCGTCTAGCAACACCTCCTCAACCGCTGATAACCTCGCGAATAAGCTGCTCTTACCTTCAGCCACCAGTTGCACCTTGAGTGCGCCCAACTGGTCGAGCACCTGCTCCGACTCAATGGCCGCCACGAGAGCCTCCAGATGACGCGCATCTCGCGCGAGCTTCGTATAGTGAGGGCTGCGCAACCCGCCCAATATCATCGCGGTCGAGCCTATAAGCACACCGAGCAACAGCGTACAGAACGCCACCGCGGCTTGACGAAGGGGAAAAGGTACCCACAGAGGACGTGCAAACGGCGCGCCGGCGTCGCCAAGCTCGATTCTGCCCCGTACCATCGCCGGGAACAGCTCCTCGAAACGTTCCGGATACTCCACCGCTTCCGGTACGCTGTCAATGAGCCGCAACGTCTCCCTGCGGCTCGCAGTCTCCCTGGCGCAACGCGGACACCTATCCAGGTGGGCTTCCAGCCGCGCGCGTTCTCCCTCATCCAACTCCCCGTACAAATATGATGCTATGAGCCTTCTTGTCCTGTAGCACCGCAGCATACGTGTCACCTCCCCATGAAGTCCCGACGAACATCGTCAAGTTCGTTGCGCAACTTGCCGGTTGCCCTGAACAGGTGTGTCTTGACCGTCCCTTCAGTACAATCCATAACATTAGCTATTTCTTTCAACGATAACCCCTGATAATGACGTAAAATGAATACAATTTTCTGTTTCTCGGGCAACTGGTCAACCGCTGTGTGTATTAAGACTCCCAGCTCCGAATCCGACGCGTGATCCGAAGGTTCCTTTACCCTGAGACGCTCGTCAACTACCTCTCTCCCTGCTTCCCTGAGTTCTTCTGTGGCAACAAAAACCGGCATTCGGCCGCGCCGCCGCAGATGGTCTATCGACATGTTCGTGGCAATACGCAGCAACCACGACTTGAATGAACCTGTGGGTTTCCAAGTGCTGAGCGACCGGAATGCCTTTACGAAAACCTCTTGCGCAATGTCGAGGGCGTCATCTCTGTTCTGAACGAATCTGTAAGCTACAGCGTAAGTTATTGACTGGTACCTCCTTACAATTGTATCGAACGCGGCGGAGTCACCTCTTACCGCCTGTCGAACGAGCAGTTAATCCTCGTGGGGGGTCCCCGAAGCCGACCCGTTATTTTTCACCATTAGAAGAACGCCTTAAACACCCGCCGCGTTGACAAGAAACCCAGCGTAATTACGCGTCTCATGTTGCCCCGGCGACTTCCGTGTCGAGCCTCTGCAAGAGCCTTCTGACTTCTGCTTGGTCCGGGTTCAATTCGAGCGACTTTTCGAGAAGCGCACGGGTCTTGTCTCTGTCTCCCTTGAGGTGCGCGACCGACGCGAGCGCATTGAGCAGCCCCGGCGTCTCACCGACCCACCGAATCGCCTCATGGGCTCGACGCTTCGCCTCGTCGTACTGACCCGCTCTTATAAGCGCGTGGACGAGCCGCTCGCGAGCGAGGGCGTACCGAGGAACGCGAAACACGGCTTCCGAATACCGCTCAACCGCTTCCTCTCTCTCTCCGTGTATCTCGCATGCCAGGGCGTAGTCCATGTGAATACGCGCTGCATCGTGGTCTTCAAGGGCACGCGCGAACTCCAACTTCGCTTCATCAAGCATACCACGTTGCAGATATGCCCGCCCGAGACGGCCACGGATAAGACCGTTTCGCGGCTCGAGACAAGACGCGGTTTCGAGCTTTTCCAGCTCCGCCTCCGATCCAGGTTCAGCCGAGCCGATAAGTGCAGCCGAGGCCGCGTGATAGTCTGCTGCGTGCGGCAGCGTCACCAACACCAGGAACATTATACCGAGCACCACCACCAAAATCGACAGCACGGTTCTCAAACCTCGGTTTTGAGGCAGACGCCAATCCGTGCAAGGTGCGCGTTCCGGTTCGGCGGCGCTCACGACTACCGCAACCAGGAACATGAAAACCAGCGCGTGTGTAACCACGTGGAACGGGAAATTGGTTGCGGCGAAGACCGCCGTCCCTATAAGTCCCGAGAGGCACGACAGGAAGATGCAGCAAGAGCCGGCGTCCATCGGGCGGCGTAACCGTCTCCGAACAGATCTCCAGAACACGAACACGCACCAAGCCAACACCGCGACGCCCACGACGCCCAGCTCGCTTGCCAGTTGCAGATAGTCATTATGTGCGGCGGCGGTATCGAGCTCGTTGGGCTGCAGCCGACTCATCGGCCCGAGCGCCGCCATCAGTTTGCCCTGATACAGTTGGGAGTAATACTTGTACGAGCCGAGCCCGAGTCCGAACACGGGGCTGTCGGCCGCCATCAATAGTGCAGCACCCCAGAAAACGGCACGGAGGTTCACACCAACCTGATCGATCGTGAAAGCGGACTCTATCCTGGTCCACGTGTCGATCTCGTCTGTGCTAGCTTCTGGAAACTTGAACTGAACTCCCATGAAAACGGCGATCAGCACCATCGCCAGTATGATATATCCCTTGTGCGCGCTCAATATCCGCCGTAACTTCCCGCGCCTCATCATGTTTAAGAGAAGAAAGGCCAGCGCCGCGAAAGACCCGAGCCATACACCTCTCGTCTGGCATGCAAGTATCGCGTAGGCGATCCCGGCGGTGCCTGCAAAACATACACACTTGGACCGTCCTGACTTGCTCGTCAGGAACAGCCCAATTCCTATCGGCAGTATCGGCAGCAGGTACCCCGCGACACCGCTGTCATTGCCGAAGGTGCAGTACATGCGCTGCGGGTTCCCGGGCCAGACCGGGAACAGCCAGGACAAAACGCCGGCAAGCTGGAGGAGAGACAGGATCGCGACGGCCAGACCCGAGAGAAACAGCGCGTAAAGAGCGACGCGCGTCTGCTTCTCGTCCAGAAAAACGTTCAGACTTATGAGAAAGAAAGCGACTAGCGTTAGCAATCTGGCGAACTCCATCGCTGTGTTGTAGCGTGAGGGAGCGTACACGACGGAAAATCCTGCAACTGCGGTGAAAACCGCAATCGGCAACAGAATCGGGTTCCGCCGGAACCGCAACGAGCCGCCGCGCAACATGGCGATCAACCAGTAGCACGCCGCGCAAACGACAACGAGCTCTACGAAAGCCTCTTTCGGCACCTCGAACGAGCTGAACCGGTAAGTCAGAGCGCCACCGTACTGAACGCGCCACGCGAATAGGAGGGGTGTAAGGAGAAGCAGCGCCAAAACAGCCGCGCGGAGGACTTTCGCGTGAGGCTGGTGCACGGGCGGCCCGGCCTCATATGAACTCCGCGACGCTGATGAGCCGGCTTCGTTCGATGCGGGGACCGACAACCGTACGCCATCACGTTTCGTCAAGCTTGATCGCCTCATCAATGAGCATGATCGGTATATCGTCCTTGATCGGATACATGAGCCGACATGCCTCGCATGTAAGCCCATCCTTGTTCTCCGTCAAGTGGACGTCACCCTTGCACTTGGGGCACGCTAGAATATCAAGCAGCTCCTGGTCGATCATTTTCACGACATCCTTTCCATGTTCTCAACTACAGCACGCCCAAACTCCGAACACTTAAGCAGGGTAGCCCCGCTCATCTGCCTGTGAAGGTCGTAGGTTACCGTCTTCTTAGCGATCGTACCGGCTAAAGCGTTCTCAACGACGTGAGATGCCTCGTTCCACCCCATGTAGTCGAACATCATCGCGCCCGAGAGGATCAACGAGCTCGGATTCACCTTGTCCTGGCCCGCATACTTCGGCGCGGTACCGTGCGTCGCCTCAAACAGCGCCGCACCGTCCCCGATGTTGGCGCCGGGCGCCAGACCGAGCCCGCCGACCTGGGCCGCGCACGCGTCGGACAGATAGTCGCCGTTGAGATTCGTCGTCGCCAGCACATCGTATTCCGCCGGACGAAGCAGCACCTGCTGGAACATCGAATCGGCGATCCTGTCTTTGATTATAACCTTGCCGGCAGTCGCACCGGTTCCTTCGCGCTCGGCAACGGTCGTGTCGGAGAACTCCTCCGCAGCTACCTCGTACCCCCAGTCGCGGAACGCCCCTTCGGTGAACTTCATAATATTGCCTTTGTGTATCAGCGTGACGCTTTTCCGCCGATGATCTACGGCATATTGGATAGCCTTTCTCACGAGCCGTTTTGACGCGAACTCGCTGACAGGTTTGAGCCCAACCGCGGAATTCTCACGCACCGTCGCACCAAGCTCCTCCGACAGAAAGCCGACCAGCTTCTTTGCCTCTCTGGAACCGCTCTCCCACTCCAGACCCGCGTAAACGTCCTCGGTGTTCTCGCGGAAGACCACGACGTCCAACTTATCGGGATGCTGAACCGGACTCGGCACACCGGGGATGTGCCGAACGGGTCTGACGCAGGCGTACAGGTCCAGCTGCTGGCGCAGCGACACGTTCAGGCTTCTGTAACCGCCCGAAACAGGCGTCGTCAAAGGACCCTTGATGGCGACACGACAGTACCGAATCGCCTCGACCGTGTCGCGCGGGAGCAGTTCGCCGTAAAGGGTCTGAGCCGTTCCGCCGGCGTACAACTCAAACCATATGCACTGCCGCTCTCCGCCATACGCCGTTCGCACCGCCGCATCGAAGACCTCGACTGCGGCACTCCAAATGTCCGGACCTACGCCGTCGCCCGGTATGAAAGGTATGATGGGCTTCGCGGGAACACACAGCTTCCCGTTATCCTGCCGAACGATCTCGCCGTCCTCCGGCAGCCTCAGCTTCTGGAAAGCGGGTGCTCTGTCGTTTGATTGAGTCATGGCTGCCACGCGAAAGATAAGGTCCGATTCTGCTGTTCCGCGCGTTCCGGGTTAGAATCGCACAACCCGCGCATCGTTTATATGTTTTATCCTCGAAACCCGCTTCAACAGCTCCGGCGAAACATCGGCATCGAGATTCAACACCGTGACGGCCGGTCCGCCTCGCTCCTTTCTACCGAGTGTCATGTTGGCGATGTTGATGTTGTTGTCGCCAAGCAGCATGCCGAGCTTACCGATGATTCGCGGTTTATCTTCGTTGAAACATATCAACATGACACCCTCGGGGACCGCCTCAACCCTGTAACCGTCGATCAACACGATTCGCGGCTGCGACTCGCTGAAAAGCACCCCTCCGACCTCGTGGGTTTCCGCGTCGGTTTCGACCCGCAGGCTGATCAGCTGAACGTAGTCTCGCGCCTCCTCTGTTCTGGTCTCGACGAACTCTATGTTTCGCTCTGAGGCCAGCACGTCGGCGTTAACGTAGTTGACGGTTTCGCGCAATGCCGGTTCCAGAAATCCTTTGAGCATCGCTCGCGATATAGGACGCAACTCCTCGACCGGCATCTTGCCGCTGTACGTCGCCGCGACCTTGAACGCGGCTCCTCGCACGAACTGGCCGAGGAACAGTCCAAGTTTTTCCACCAGGCCGATATAAGGTCTTATGATTTCGAGCGTGCTGCTGTCGACCTGCGGCATGTTCAGGGCGTTTCGGATAATACCGCCCTTCAGCGCGTCTACCATCTGCCTTGCAGCCTCGACCGCGACATTTGTCTGGGCCTCGTCGGTTGATGCAGCGAGATGAGGCGTTGCCACCACCTGATCAAGGCCGAGAAGAGGGCTGTCTTTGGGAGGCTCTTGCTCGTAGACGTCGAGCGCCGCACCCGCGACGCGGCCGGATTTTATAGCTCGCGCAAGGGCCTTCTCATCGACCATGCCGCCGCGGGCGCAATTGATTATCCTGACACCTTTTCTCATCCTGGCGAACTCCTTGTCGCCGAGAAGATGATGGGTCTCGGCGGTCAACGGAGCGTGCAGCGTTATGTAGTCGGACTTCTCAATCACGTCATCGAGAGATCCGACCTCAATGTCGAGACCTCTGGCGTGCGCTTCGGTCAAAAGCGGATCGTAAGCCAGAACGTGCATACCGAACGCGCGCGCCCTGTTCGCCACCTCCGTGCCGATCCTTCCCAGACCTACTATCCCGAGCACCTTGTGGTTGAGCTCGGCGCCCAGAAACTTCTTTCGTTCCCATTTGCCGTCTCGCAGCGAGCGGTCGGCGAGCGGCACGTTGCGCGACAACGCCAGCAAAAGCGAGAAGGTGTGTTCGGCGGTGGATATGGTGTTGCCCGTGGGGGTGTTCATGACGATTATGCCGCGTTTTGTGGCGGCGGCAACGTCTATGTTATCCACGCCGACGCCGGCGCGCGCTATAACCTTGAGTTTCTTAGCCGCCTGGATCACGTCGGCGGTGACCTTGGTCCCGCTCCTAACGACCAGCCCGTCGTACCGTCCGATCGCCTTGAGCAACGCCTCTTTCGTCATTGCCGGCCGGGCGTCCACGGTAATATCCTTTTCTTTTCGCAACAGCTCGACACCCGCCGGTGACAGGTTATCGGTAACGAGCACCTTCACTTCTGTTCACCTCAGTTTCCGCTCGACCCGGCTCAGTCCTCAGCCAGGACACGTTCAGCCGCCGCCACGCCGACGCCCGGCTCTACGGGATGGCCCAACTTGATAAGCGCCATCTCGACAGACGCAAGAGCCGTCAGCAGATCCAAATCATCACAGTAGCCCAGGTGAGCGACCCGGATGATTTTGCCTTTCAGCTTCTCTTGACCGCCCGCCAGGATGACGCCGAGGTCGTCTCGTATTGTCCCAAGAAGCCTCGCACCATCCACCCCTTCAGGCACAGTGATAGCCGTGACGGTGTTCGCAGGCGATCTGCTGAAGAGCTCCAGCTCCATTGCCTTCACACCGGCTCTCGCGGCACGCGCCAGTCTTGCATGACGTGCCAGGACACGTTCCAACGTCTCCGCCCTGATCATTTCGAGAGAGTTCCGGAGAGCCACGACCAGAGGCACCGCCGGCGTGAACGGCGTATCCGTCTTCTCCAGTGAACGCAACGCCTTCTCGAAAGAGAAATAGTACTTGGGAAGCGTTGATCTCTGCATCGCCTCCCTTGCGCGGGCGCTCAACGCGGCGAACGCGAGCCCCGGCGGCGTCATCAACCCTTTCTGCGATGCGCCTACCGCAACGTCAACACCCCACGCGTCGGTCCGCAGATCGTCTGCGCACAACGCGCTTATCGCGTCCACCACAAGGAGCGCGTCCGTATCGCGCACGACCTTGCCGATAGACTCGATATCGGTTAGAACGGCGGTCGACGTCTCGCACAGCGTGGCGAAAACCGCTTTGATCGCGCCGTTCTGCCTGAGCTCGCCGGCGATCCTGTCCGCATCGACCGCTTCACCCCATTCAAGGTCAACCGTCACGACGTTGACACCGTAGCTCTCGCATATCTGCGCCCATCTTTCGCCGAACTTGCCGCCGCGCACCACAAGAACCGTGTCTCCGGCGCAAAGCGTGTTCGCCACGGCACCCTCCATCGCGCCGGTCCCTGAAGAGGCGAAAGTAACCACAGGGTTGTTCGTCTGGAAGACGTATTTGAGCCCTTCGTTAACTTCCCGGAATATCTCCTTGAACGTGTCCGTCCTGTGATGAAACGCCGGCCGTGCCATTGCCAGCAGAGATTCCGGCGGCACCGGGGTCGGGCCTGGCGCCATGAGCCTGTTCTTCTTCATGATCGACCTGTCTTTTCTGAGTGTCTCTTTGTGGCGAGGAGAAGGTACCCTGCCATCTTCAGACTGAAACGGGAGAAAATAACCGCTTCACCTACCCTCCTGCAGCGAAACCCTGCCACTATACAAAAAAGCGCAAAACGTCGTTCCGCGTTTGCGCCCGGCCTCTTTCCTCGTATCGTTACGATACCAAACCCGTTAGCATTTGTCAAGTTGCACCGTATTGGGCAAGGGCCGTTATGCTGGGATTCTCACCGCAGAGCCGGCAGTCGGGATCGCGAGCGACCTGGACGGTATGGACGCCCGCCTGCAGCATGTCAATGATCAGGATACGACCGACAAGGTTTGTCCCGATGTCCAGGAGGAGCTTAACCGTCTCGGCAGCCTCGATTGTTCCTATGACGCCCGGCACCATACCGAGAATACCCGGCGGCCCCGATGCCGCGTCCCCAACAGGCGGTTCGGGATAGAGGCAGCGGTAGCACGGCCCCTTACCGGGCACGAACACCGTCGCCTGTCCTTCAAAACCGTAAACGCTGCCGTGAACGTACGGTTTGCTCCCGAAAAAACAGACATCGTTTATCAGATATCGTGTCGGGAAGTTGTCGCACGTATCGATGACGACGTCGTATTGCTTCACAATCGCCGTCGCGTTATCCCGCGTCAGGTGCTCAGGATGCTTCACGATCTCGATCTGGGGATTAAGAGCCAGCAGCCGATCGGAGGCGCACTCCACTTTCATCCTGCCCAGGTCGGCCGTCGTGTACAACACCTGCCGGTGCAGGTTGACTTCCTCGACGACGTCACCGTCCGCCAGTCCCAACGTGCCGACACCCGCGCCCACGAGATACAGCGCCGCTGACGAGCCGAGACCGCCAACGCCGGTGAGCAGCACCCTACCGGCGGCGAGCCGTTCTTGACCTTCCGGCCCGATCTCAGGCAAAGAGATTTGGCGGTGGTACCGTGCGAGCTGTTCTTCAGTCAAGTCCATGCCAACCTCCCATCGTTCTATACACTGTCCTCTGCAGCGAGTATCCGTTTAGCTGACGCGACGTCCTTCATACCGCCGCCTGTCAGCAGACAGCAGACCCGCTCCATCCCTTTCAATTCGCCGCCTTCCAGCAACCGTTTCAGCCCCGCCACGCTCACGCTGCCGGTCGGTTCGCAGAAGATACCTTCCGTGACCGCGATCAGCCGTTCGGCCTCGAGTATCTCTTCGTCCGACACGGCGACGGCTTGCCCGCCGGTTTCGCGAATGGCCGGTATCGCCGTGTGGGCGTCGAACACAATGTCGTCGGCTATGCCGGTAGCTACCGTTTCGGGATCGGGCCACCGGTTCGCCACGGTCTGTTCCGGCGTCTGGCCGGTCTCGATAGCGCGCACCAGCGGCGCACACCCCGCAGCCTGCACTCCGACGAGTCGAGGTATCGAACCGAGCAGCCCGAGCTCGACCAGGTCCTGAAAACCACGCCAGACCGCTCCCAGCAGACCGCCGCCGCCAACAGGACACAATATCCACTCAGGCAGGCCGTCCCCGCACTGGACGAAAAGTTCGTACGCGATGGTCTTCGCTCCTTCGACGTTAAACGGGTTGTACATACCCGCCGTTGAAAGGTGATACCAACCGTTTTCCCGGCACTTTTCGATAACTTCATCAAACATCTGTGTGGCGGAATGTGTGCTCATCCTGCGGGCGGTCGCGCCGCACATGCGCACCTGGACAAGTTTCTCCTCCGGCGCTTGTTCCGGCACGAAAACGAAACAGCGAAGTCCCGCCCGCGCTGCGTAAGCCGCCGAGCTAGCCGCGACATTGCCGGAAGAGACCACGGCGACGGTGTCAGCACCTATCTCGACCGCGTGGGATATGCCCACGGTCACCTGTCTGTCCTTGAACGACCCCGTAGGGTTGGTCGTCTCGTTTTTCAGGTACAGATTTTCGATCCCCAGACGCTGCGCCAACCGGGGAGAGTCGATCAGCTTCGTTCCACCTTCTCCCAACGAGACGATGTTGTCACGGTTACGTACGGGCAACAGGTCGATGTATCGCCAGAGATCTTGCGGTTCGCCGGAGAAGATCTCTGCGGCCCGATCCTTCCCGAAAGAACTGTAATCGACCGTTATCACGCCGGCACCGCAACACTTCGCGCACGAACCGTCCGTTTCCGACGCGAACCGCGATCCGCAATACGCACACTCCACAACGAACTCGCTCATGAGAGAGTCACACCTTGCGCCTGTTCCCGAGACGTCACGCGTCTACGTAGGGGCGGGGCTTGCTCCGCCCTGTTCGCTTCCTCACGCGCAGTATATCAACGTGCTGCCTCGCCGGTCAATGTTGCGCAGGTCGGCTTTGGCAAGGGCGACCTGCTTGTCCGCCGCCAACCGGCAACGCGGTGACAGACTCTCCGCAGGCGGGTAAACAAAGTTGAACAGCCAGTTGCCGATTTGGTAGGATGCACGCAAAACCGCCGACGGTGTTCTGTAGGGAATCCCACCGAAATGACGGCAAAAAGGGTTGTAACATGCGGAAATCAGCCGGCAGCCGCCGGATTCTCGCTCCGGTCTTGGTCATAATCGTCCTGGTCGGCTTCGTCTCCTGCTTGCTCGTGAGGGGACAGAGGCCCGCTGAGGACGTTACAGGCAGCGTTGATCGCGTTCCTACCAGGAGGTTCCAACACGGCGCCATGCCGCCACCGCCCGATTATCCAAAGCAATACTTGGCTGATACTCACGCTTCCCAACCGTTCGACGAGGACTTCGAAAGTCGCCGTCAAGCGTTGCTCGCACTTTGTGCGCGCAACCCGGGCAACGGTGTCTGCTCCGAACTTGCACGCATCGCGACCGGAGGGACTCCGTACGAACGGTTGATCCACAGCGCACTGGACCCCATCGACCGGCGCGTAGATTGTGCCGATTTCAGGGTAAATGACATATTGAGGATGCTTTACCAGTTCGGCGACAGCCCAAAACTCAGTGAAGCGTTGATGGAACGGGCGCGTCGGACAATCCTGGATTTCAAATACTGGCCGGACGAGCCGGGCATCGATTCGATGTGTACCTGGTCGGAAAACCATCAGATCATGTTTCTCACGTGCGCCTACCTGGCGGGACAACTTTACCCGGACGAGGTGTTCACCAATTCGGGACAGACCGGCCGCCAGAAGATGGAGATCACACGGCCGCGCCTGATGCGCTGGCTGGATCTACGTTTCCGCGCGGGATTCAGCGAGTGGCTCTCCAATGTTTACTACAACCAGGACCTGGCGCCGCTGGTTAACCTGGTGGATTTCTGTGAGGACGAGGAGATCGCCCGCCGGGCGAGCATGGTCATTGACCTGCTGCTCACAGATATGGCGCTCAACAGTCTTCGCGGCGCGTTCGGCAGCACGCACGGACGAACCTACGAGGAGGACAAGAAATGGGCGGCAACCGAAGGCGTATCGAGCACCGCGAAACTGTTCTTCGGTATGGGCATGTTCCACCCCGGCAACTCCAGCTCCACCAGTTTCGCGCTCAGCGAGCGGTACCGTATGCCGAAGGTGATCTACGAGATCGCCACCGATCTGGACCGCCCAGAGATGATCAACCGTCAGCGGATGGGTATCCGCCTCGAGGAAGCTGAACGGTGGGGTCTGGGTTTCAAGGATCTCGAGGACGGGATGGTCTATCTCGGCATGGAAGCTCACGCCCATCCGCGCAACGTCAACCTGTTCGTGGATATGCTCGACGCTTACAGCTGGTGGGATAACGATTTCTACGAACCGTTCAAGAGCAGGCGCCGTCTTGTCAGGACCCTGCGCAGAATTAAGCTGCTGCCGGCGCTCGTGCGGCTCTACGAGCACGACGTAACCCGCAACGTGCTCGAAGAAGTCAACATCTACACGTACCGTACTCCGGATTACATGCTCAGTTCGGCACAGGATTACCGCAAGGGATACGGTGGCACTCAACAGCACATCTGGCAGGCCACACTCGGCGCGAACGCGGTATGTTTCACCACTCATCCCGCGCTGAGCAAAGAGGGCTCGCCCGGATACTGGACCGGTACCGGCAATCTGCCCCGTGTGGCCCAGATCGAGAACGTGATGATCGCGTTGTACGACATCTCGACCCGGCCCGGTCTTTACATCACACATCGTCTCAAGTTCACGCACGCCTGGCTGCCGCGCGACCAGTTCGACGAGGTTGTCGAACGAGACGGATGGGTTTTCGCCCGCCGCGGAGACGGCTATCTCGCTCTGCGATCCCAACGTCCCTATCACTGGCAGACCGAGGAGGGCGAGGACAAGGGACGCGAGATCATCGTTCCCGGCAGGCGGAACGTCTGGATTTGCGAGCTCGGCCGGCGCGCGGTTGACGGCGCGTTCAGCGAGTTCGTCGAGCGCATCTGCAAGGCGCAGATCTCGTTCGGCCGTCTTAGCGTCTCCTACCATTCCCCATCGCAGGGACGCCTGAAGTTCGGCTGGCGGGGTCCGTTGCGCCGGGACGAACAAGAGGTGCCTCTGGACGGCTACCCCCGCTACGACAACCCTTACAGCCAAACAGACTTCCCGCCGGAAACGATCACCTTGCGTCACGGCGGCCACTGGCTCGAGCTGGACTGGAAAAACCTCGAACGTAAAGCCAGCGCGTTTCTCTAGAGGCCGCGCGTCCCATGCACTCCACGGTGCCGCACGCCTTGACAACTCGATGCACGCTTACTATAATGCGCGGGTGTGGTGTGGACAGATCGCGCGGTGTGTCGGTTGACAAGACGGCCGCGCGAATTGGACAGGAGGAGTGTAGCGTCGAAGGCCCGACGCCAGCTGACAAGGAGCGTTCATGCCGAGAGTTCTTATAACAGGCGGTGCAGGATTCCTCGGGTCTCATCTGTGTGACAGGTTTATCGAGGAAGGATGCGATGTGGTTGCGCTGGACAACTTGTCCACCGGCAATACCGACAACATATCGCATCTAATGGGAAACGAACGGTTCCTGTTCCTCAAGCACGATGTTACGAACTACATCTATGTGGACGGTCCGATCGATTTCGTTCTCCACTTCGCGTCGCCGGCGAGCCCGATTGATTTCCTCGAGAAACCTATCCAGACCTTGAAGGTCGGTTCGCTCGGAACCCACAAGACTCTCGGGCTGGCCAAGGAGAAGGGCGCGAGGTTTCTGCTCGCTTCCACCTCCGAGGTGTACGGCGATCCGAAGATCAATCCGCAAACCGAGGACTATTGGGGTAACGTGAATCCGACCGGTCAACGTTCCTGTTACGACGAGGCGAAACGCTTCGCCGAGGCTATCACTATCGCATATCGCGGAGCGCATGGGCTGGACACGCGCATCGTTAGGATCTTCAACACGTACGGGCCGCGGATGCGTCCACACGACGGGCGCGTGGTGTCCAATTTTATCGTGCAGGCGCTGAACGGCCAACCCATTACGATCTACGGCGACGGTAAGCAGACACGCAGTTTCTGTTACGTGTCGGACCTGATCGAGGGGATTTACCGGCTCCTGCACTCACAAGAGAGGGAACCGGTCAACATCGGCAACCCTAACGAGATGAGCGTTGGCGAACTGGCGGTGCTCGTTAAAGAGATGGTGGAGGGTACCAGTCCGATCGAGCACAGGCCTCTGCCAACCATGGACGATCCGAAGGTCAGGTGTCCGGATATATCCAAGGCGAAAAGGGTCTTGCAGTGGGAACCGAAAGTGTCGTTGCGTGACGGGCTGGCTGCAACCATCGAGCACTTTCGGAAAGTCCTCAAGACGTGACGCAGGACACCGGAGTCTGGAGGTAGACAAGGCTAGGCAAGGAAAGCTAACATGACAATTGAGGTAGGGGCCAAAAGTGATCTCGGCAAACGCAAGCAGACCAACGAGGATAATTACGCTACGTATCTACCGGGCGATTCCGGTCTTCCTAACTTGAAAGATGGCGGTCTTCTGGTGCTAGCGGACGGTCTTGGCGGTCATTTCGCCGGCGAAGTGGCCAGCAAACTCGCCGTCACTATCATGCAGGACTTCCTGAACGCGGAGCGCGACCAGTCAAGCAACATACCTAAACTGCTGGCAGAAACTGCTACCAAGGCGAACGCACAGATACACGGTGCAAACCGAGGATTGAAAGGGTTCTTCCGCCCGATGGGCACGACGTTGACCGGCGTGTTTGTCGAGGGCGACAAGGCGTATTTCTGCCACGTCGGGGACTCACGCGGATACCTTCTGAGAGGAAGCGAAATCGAGCAGGTAACACAGGACCACTCGTGGGTGGACGAGCAGGTTAGAATGGGGCTTATGACGTTGGAGGAGGCGAGACGGGACCCAAGACGAAACGTGCTGACACGTACGCTCGGTACACGGCCCGAAACACAGATTGAGACGTACGAACGGGGGCTTTGTCCGGGTGATATCCTGGTTCTCTGCAGCGACGGTCTGTCCAACATGGTCAGGGACGCCGAGATCCTTAAGACGTGCACTGAGGCCGAAACCCCGCAGGAAGCGGCTGAGAAGCTAGTCAATCTTGCGAACGAGCGTGGCGCCCCGGACAATGTGACAGCCGTTGTATCCGTGGTCGAACCCAGTCGGAGCCAGCTGGCCTCCAAGAAGCTGCGGCGGTCTGCGAAACAGGCGCTCAGAACAGCCTTGATAACTCTACTCATTTCCGCGGCGGCCATAGGTCTAATCCTGCTCGGCTACTATTTTGGCAAGAACAGCACATTGTAGTTCTGTGCACCCTTATCCCTGATAGTCGGACGCGGACCAAGCCCCGCCTCCACAGTTGCGCACGCCAGGATCAGTTGAAAGGCTCGAACCGAATGCCGGGATCCTCCGGCGTCGTGGGTTCGACCGGGCTATGCTCCAGATACTGGCGCAGCATGGCGCACCGGTCTGCGTCTATTATGTGGTCGTTGCCTTTCTCGTATATGATCTGTCCGGTCGGCCCCAGCCGGTACGTGTGCGAAACGTACTGTTCGTCGCGCGCGGTCAACTCCGGGAAGACGAGAGTTCTCTCCCGCATCCGTCTTTCTATCAGCTGTGTCATGAACCGTTTTGCGGGTCTGCGGTCATCCTCCTCGAAAGCGTCGTATCCGACGAGGATGCGCGAGCCGAAATCGTATCCTTGCACGACGGAGGGCCACCGGTCTCCGAGAGCAAGCAGATTGTGGCAGACAGCCATACCGTTGCTCCCGTTGTCTACACCTATTCCACGGAATGAGAACCGGTTGTCGAGTATCTCGATCGCGCGCTGCTGCGTGTGATAGTCGACGCCTTTCATGTGCACTCGCGCGAAGTTCACCACTGTCCGCCCGTCGTCCGCGTAAAGCACCAGCTCGGTCGGGTCACGCGTGTAACCCAGATCGCATCCCATGTAGATGTCCAGCCTGGAATGACCCGGCTCCGGTTCCGGCAGCATCGCCTCGAGGTCGAACTCCCGGATATCCTGTTTCGTGATCCGCACGTCCTGAAACTTGACGGACGAATCGACGCAGAGAAGATAGTCGTCGAAGTTGAACGCGGCGCGCGCCGGCGAACCGTGCTCGCCGAGAACCCTGTGAATATAACCTTCGGAGTCCTCGCCCCCGTACAGCTTTATGAGCTCCCGCCGTTTCTGTTCGGTAAAGTCGGGGTTGAGATTGGACGGCCAGCGAAACTGTGCGTACTCCGGCATCCGGGTCATCCTGTAGTAGGTTCCGCGAAGCCCGTTCGGCACGCCGTAAACCCAGCGCCATCCCCCGCTGTTCAGCGCCTGGTAGAGTTCGCCCCACGCCGACTCCGTCAACTCCTGCGCTTCATCGACTATCTGCCAGTCGACGTGCAGTCCCTGGAAGTTGACCCCGCGAGGACCGGCGATTCTGCCCCACAGCACGAACCCGTTGGCAAACCGAAAGAAGTACGACGGTCGGCGTTTGCGTTCAACGAGCAGCGCGGACAGTTGGGCAACGGAGTCGAATCTGCGCCATATTCGTTCCATCACGGGAAAAAGATGGTTCTCGCACTGCGCGGCGACGAGCAGTTCACGATTCGGCAGCGCCAGCGCCGCCCACGCCGCGACGATCTCGATCTCGGAGGTCTTGCCGACGTCCCTGCCGTCCCGATGCACCTTGCGTGTGGCGCACGATCTGACCGATTTTCTCTGGTACTTGCGGCAAACCCACGGGTTGCCAAACCTGTCTTTGATGAAATGGCGAGCAAAGCTCTCCCTGTCAATCACGCGTGCGAGCTCGGACGCAAAACCCGACTCGGGCAGCACGCGAGGAAGAGATTCCGTTATGAAGGAAGGATCGAACCACATACCGCGCGAATATGTCACCTGCCCTTGAATGCGCCTCGGGAAGGGAGATTTCCGAGGACGCGTTCCGGATGTCTACGCGCCGCCGCTGTTCCGGAGCATAGTGAGTATGCGCTGGGCCTCACGTCGGCACCGTTCGGCCTCTTCCGGCGTATCGCCCGGATAGGTCCAGCCGTCTAGCGATGCGTTCTCACCGTCGTTGGAGGCGACCGACGCGTAAAGCAACGGTTTCGCTTTCTGAAGAAACTCGACCATCTTCTGGGCGATGTTCAACCCTTCGTCCTCTTCATTTGAACGTTGTCTGCCGGCGGTTTGCGTCAGGTACTTCTCAATATCCTTGATATCCCTTCGTCTTCGTTCATACAAGCGGTTGATCTGGTCCACAATAGGTTGAATCTGCAATTTAACCATATCCGAGTTCTCCGTCGCCTTTCTCTGCTCGTAAAAGAAGCCCCGCTCGACGGCGTACCGTTCAGCACGTTCGATCTGGACGGTTATGGCGGCAACGTCCGCTATGGAGCGCAGCAGAAGGAAGTTGACCGCCGCGCCCCGTCCCACCGAGTAGCGGAGCAGCAACGATATGGTCTCCATGTACCGTTGCCTCTCCAGGGGACACGTTTTCCCTGAAGACGAGCGCGAGTGGGAACATTCGCAGTGATGCGGGCATCTTTCCGAACATCGCGTCAACCCCGGCGGGTTCGAGATCAACGCGAGCAACTCGGGGTCTGTCGCCTCCTCAGCTACCCTCTTTTCGTTACGCCTTGTCTTGGCGGTTTTGCGCGCACAAGTCCTCTTGCCGGCACCCTTACACTTAGCTTTCGCGCGTGCCGCGGGCTTCTTTGACTTCTTGTTCATCAACACCTTTCCGAGGCAGAAAAGATCACTATCCCTCTCTAATCTTCACTCCGCGTAGGGTGGCAAATCCGACTACGAGAAAATGACCAGCCCGGAGACTGATGGGATCAAAAGAAAAATGAAATGCTCGCAAGACTCCAAATGTGAGATTGACGAACGGTGCTCCGCTCTCTATTATGATAGGGTAAAGAACAGCGACGACACGGCGCGTTCCGGCTGAAGAGGTCAACGTGAAAAACGAGAGGGCCATACGAAATAAGCTTAGATCGGTGGACCGGTTGCTCGAGAAGGAGTACGGCGTACCGAAACGCAAGCGGATGGATCCCCTTGACGAGTTGATACTGACAATTCTCTCGCAGAACACCAACGACCGGAACCGCGATAGGGCCTATGCGGCGATGCGGAACGCATACCCGACGTGGCGCGACGTGATGAACGCACCGCTCGCCAGGCTCCAAAAGGTGCTGAAACCGGGCGGGCTTGCGAAAACCAAAAGCCGACGGATACAGAAAATACTGCGATCGATCGCCAAACGCGGCCAGGTCAGCCTCAACTACCTTCAGCGACTGCCGACGGAAGATGTGGAGAGAGAACTCAAGTCGTTCGAGGGCGTTGGACCCAAAACGGTTTGCTGCGTGCTGCTCTTTGCGCTGGGACGAGAGGCGTTCCCAATCGATACTCACATATTCCGCGTGCTGGGAAGGCTGGGGGTCATCCCATCAAGAATGACCGTCGCGAAAGCGCATGAGTACGTGCCCCAGTTCGTTCCGGAAGGCAGGAGTCACGTATTGCACCTCAACATCATAGCCCACGGCAGAACCGTGTGCCACCCGAGAAACCCGGCGTGCAGCAACTGCATTTTAAAAAGGCACTGCGACCATTACGCCGCCGCTATCACTCGTTCCTAACCCGCTGCAGCGTTTCCGCCAACCGGACGAACTCGTCCAGATCCAGCGTCTCGGCGCGCCGATTGCCGTCTATCTGCGCAGCGTGAAACGCCTCATCGAGCGCCGCTCGTGAGACCTGCAACTCGCTAGAACGCAACAAGGCGTTCTTGAGCATCTTTCTCCGTTCGCCGAACCCGGCGCGTATCACGCGGAACAGAAACCCTTTATCCTTCCCTTCGACAGCCGTCCGGCTCCTGCACCGGAACCTCACAATCGTGGAATCCACGTCCGGCGCCGGACGAAAACACGTTCTCGGCACGTCCCTGATCTTGTCCAACTCGGCGTAGAACTGAGCTACCGCCGACAGCACACCGTAATCCCGTGTGCCTGGTTGCGCCACGAGCCGTGCGGCAACCTCTTTCTGCACCATCACGACTATCGTCTCGAAATACAGGGTGCTCTCGAGAAAATGCTCAAGTATCGGCGAGGTAATGTAATATGGCAGGTTCGAAACCATCTTCAGAGATCCCCCGTGCGGCAGGCAAGGGGCGAGCAGTTCGGCCAGATCGTGATTGAGCACGTCGCCGATGAAGATCGTTGCGTTTGAACAGGCGCCGAACTTCTCTTCCAGTGTCGGCTCGAACCTGTGGTCTATCTCGATGGCGAACACCGTGCCCGCACGCTGCGCGAGCAACTCCGTGAGACCGCCGTAACCTGCGCCGACTTCAACCACCAGGTCGGTTTCCTCAACCTGGGCCGCCTCAACCATTTTCAGGTTGATGTTGCGGTCCAGCAGTATGTTCTGTCCGAGACTCTTCTTGAGCCTTATCCGGCCTTGATCCTTGCGATTGCGTTGAGACATGTAGCGTCGTGTCCCGTCTAGGAGCGGCTTTCCCGGTTGTTCGTGTCCAATCTGTGGTTGATGCTGTAAAAAGCATTTTGCCCGCGCCGGCTAGTATTTGCCGTGGAGAGACTGGCTCTCCAGCGGAGCGCGACATCCCTCTAGCGAGAAAGCTCACAGGTGGCAGTGGGCCGCAGCGGAATTGCCGTCCGGTGCTGCGCGGTGTTAGGGGCCTGCATATCGCTAAGGTGTCTTGTTTTCAAATGAATCTCCACCAAGTTGCCCTGTCTTTGTCGGCAATGGACGCGTAACTAGTCTCAGGCGTCATATCGAACCCGTTCAACAACGCATCTCTAATGGGCGCGCCTAAAACGGAGCCAGCGTCGAATGCACGATACTTGATTGAATTGGCAGTTCTCTCCAGCCGCAAAACCGGATCAGGCATCGATTGAATCTCAGGAACTTCTGCCTTGATCGTGTTCAGGCCGCCGCGAGCACTCGCGTGAACTAGAGAATGGGTTCGGTTATCGTGGTCGCTCACTAGCTCTGTCATGTCCTCGAAGAAACTCGTCCGGACAACACGAATGGGTATCTGTATCTGGGTCCGGCGAGCGGTTTCAGAAGCGCGTCGGACGCGCATGAGTAGCACTGTGCCCTGCACTTGGGCGGCGGGCACCACCGCGCCACCGACCGGCGGCGCGGTGTATCTTTCGGCCACGAACAAAGGTTGGCTTGCAGGGGGACGTTTGCCCTCAGACTTTTTTCGACTTGCTGTTCGCCGCTTGCGCAGTTCTTGCTCCCGGAACACATAACCAAGGTGCACCAGATCACGAAGCAGGATTTGGTCGAGTCTCTTAGCGAGACCTGTGTGTGGGTCACGCCACGCCGCCAACGCCGTGCGCGCATGTCGGATTAGGGGATCTGTCAATAGCGCGTCGAGTTGAAGACCGGCCTCCGTATTGACGAAGAGGCCAGCTTCCGTCAGGTTGTTGGACCCGACAACGAGGCGAGCTTCGGCGTCGTTCCGGAACAGATAGACTTTTGGGTGGAAGGTGGTCTCTGCTTCGTTGTGGTGGATGTACGTTTCGATGTTTCCGTCGGCTTCCAGCGACAAGAGGTCTTCCAATCCTTCCTCAGAAGTGTTCTCGATGTCCACGCCGACTGTAAGCTGCGCGAAACCGCCGCGACCAAGAAATTTCTTGAAGGAGGACCCCAAGTGTTGCGTGCCTGAACGACGCACCCAAGCGACCGCCATTTCAATGCGTGTCCACTTGTCGCTTTCAAACTCGCTGGCGAGCGCCGTTCCAAAGCGATGAGCAAGGGGCTGGTTGTAAAACATGACTATCCTCCTTTCCGGCGGCTCGGCGGCTTCGGGTGTTCCGAGCGGCCCAACAGATAGTCGTAAGAGACGACAGTCTTGCCGCTGGACTTGGTATCTGGGGGTTTGGCGACAATCACGATGTATTCGTGAACGTTCTTGAACAGAAAGTTGGGGGGATACGGGTAACTGCCGAAAATAGGACGCTGCTTGCCGTAAGAACCCCACTTCCCGCCAGTGCCGTCCTTTGACCAGATGATTTCATTAATGAGTACAAACCCAATGTCTCGGAGAAGGTTGATGAAATCCGCAGCCAGTGGAAAGGTTAGCAGTCCGTGCTCAGTGTGCTGGTTGACGTTGGCAGTTACGAGACACAGTTTCCGCCCAGGCCTTAACACGCGGAAACACTCCTCAAATACCGGCCGAATTCTGTAGAAGAATCGGGGATAAACTGGCTCGTTACCGACATTCTCGCGCTTTTTGCCGTAAGCGGCCTTGTTCCAATACGGGGGACTGGTAACGACCAACCCAACGGAGTTGTCCACGACGCATCCCATGTTCCTGCTGTCACCAACAATGACCTGCACACGCCCCGTTCGATCGAGCAGCTCGTCGCACCGGTCCTCTAAGATCCTCACGTAGTGCCGATTCTGTTCGAAGCAAATGCAGCGCCGCCCCAATTCTATCGCGGCAATCGCTGTCGTACCTATACCAGCAAACGGGTCGAGGACGGTTTCGTCGTAGAAAGAGAAGAGCTTGATCAGACGGCAAGGAATCTCCACGGGGAAGACCGCCGGGTGGTTCGGGTCGGACGTGTTAGCGATGTGCCAAACCGTCTTGGTGTACTCGCGCCATTCCTCTTTAGTCAGTTTGCTTTTCTCTTTCTGGACTTTTGTGGGGCGCTTCCTCAACGTACGGACCCTTCATTGAACAGCACTTTTACATGATTGCGCCGCTTATCTGTCGAGTCTACGACAGCGTTTTGACGAACGAATTGCCGCAGTTCAACCGCAACCTGTTCGTTAAGTCCAGCGGCCTTCACCAGGATAGCGTCGATGCCATCCCTCTCCTCATGACACGCAAGCGGACGAAAGCCTATCGTCAGGCGTCCACGGTTCACGCTGGTGAACCGGTGACCTTGCAGTTTGTCCCATAGCACAGTCCCCAAACGCGAGACGGCCTCAAAGTCCTGCTGTGAGAACGACTCCTTGCAGAATGGGATTACTTTGAATAGGCCGCTTGTCACGTGAAATCCGTCGCCGAGCACATGCCACAACCAGAAGACTAGCCGGCTGCTGAGGATCGCGAAGGCAGCGCTCGCGTCCGCCTCTCTCTTGAAATGCAGACAATGGACGGCGCTTTTGCTTAGAAGACCGTGCTTCTCCCCGGGCTCAAGCCTCGTTCGGCGATAGACGTTCAGAAAATTATACGCAGTTCCACCGACGAACACCTTCCTTCTGTGGTCGCCTGTCACTACCTCAATAGGCGCGCACGTTCCGATTTGCAGCGCAAGCGTGGGAAATCGGTGGTGCGTTCGCCTCAGCGCCATGAACGCTTCAGCCTGCAAGCTTCCGGAGAGCTTAGGGATCCCGGTTGTTATATCGACTGAGCCCAACGGCGTGAAATCAATGCCCTGGAACAGGCGGGCCCTGCTGCGGCTCGTCCACTTGCGCAGGGGACCGGTTTCGATGTCGGCCCCCTGGCCTCGCTTGGGGGTCTGCCCACTTTCGGTCCGAAACAGTATAGCGTTGCGCGTCTTGACCTCTTCTCCGAACAAAGCGTGCGGTTCGCGGTCGAAAAATGCGAATTGCCATCTTCCGCCATTCCAACTCATCGCGTTGCGGCAGCCCCGGTATTGAGCCCCGCTGTGAAATGCGATTGAGAGCGGCGTAACCAAGCCCGCCGCGTTGCAGCCACGTTTGGTGAACCGCCACATCATCTCCACGAACAGTGGGAACACGTTTACTCTTCCCCTGGCCCTGACGGCTCTAAGTGATGCGAATCGACTTCGCAGCTGCGGGCAATCCGCGCGCCCGCCGAAAGCAGCATAAGGAGGGTTACCAACGAGAATATCAACGCCGTCGGGAGCTGCTGGAACTAAGTCCGTGAATCCCCGCAGCGGATCGCCGAACAGCTCGACCGAGGAACGCGGGTCGCCGTTGGCGGGCGTGTCCACCGAGACCGCGTCTATTTCGACGAGGTTCCGGCGGATTGACTGCCAAGCCGTCCGTGGCGTGATACCCGATGTGCGGATCTCGTCCAGACATTCTATGAGGAGTAAGAAAGCGGCGACATCCAACGCCTGTCCGCTGAGGTCAAATCCATGCAGGCATGAAGTGATGTAGTTGAATCGGGAGAATCCCTCCCCGTGTTGCCGAGCGGCGGTTCGCAACAGCGCGAGCAGAAAAACGCCGGTACCGCAAGCCGGGTCCAGAGCCTTGGCCGTGCCAAGCTCGCCATTATAGAGCTCCCGCACATGCTCGATCATATAGTCCGCGACATCGCTCGGGGTGTAAAACACTCCGGTCTCTCGCTTCGCGGCCCGAGCTCTGGCTGTCGACGGAGATTTCATCACTGACGCGCGGCTCCCTGGTCCGTGCTCCTCCAGAATGTATGGCAGCAAACGCTGCAACTCGCGGTCAAGTGTCAGGCGATCAAGGCTTTGCTGCGCTTCACGCAAACTCTGTGCGGACAGCTGCGCAGACAAGCGGGGGTGTACGATACGAGTATCGCCGTCAAACCATACCTCCGCTTCATGAAAGCCGCAATCACCAGAACTCACGCCGTCCATTCTCGCTGCTAGCCATATTGAAACCAGGTTCCAAGCCGCGCGGACCGGCACCGAGTCTGCCCAAGGGGCAACCAACTGGTCGCATGTTGAGGGTGCGAACACCTCGGTGAAAGTAGGGCGTATATCGCTACTAGCTAATTCTGCGGACAAGATTTCGACCGCCTGACGAACATTTGCACCACGTACTTCAGTAGCGGCCGCGAGGGAAACTCCAGCATGGGGAGAACCAGAGCGTTCTGCGCACTGGGTCCCGGTAGGAACCCTACGGTTGAGCGCCCGTTGCGCGCCGCGTTTTTGATCACTCATTTTATCATCCCGGCCACTAGCCGACTTCGTTCCTACTCGACTCCGTCTGCATCGGCACCACACTGTGCATTTGCGAGACAGGCTCCTCCGCCCGCCGTCAAAATGTCAAAACAGTGCACGATAACCAGGTTCACTCGTCACCTCCGACCTCCGCGGCGGCCGCCTCGGCGGAATCAGCCGGTGCAGTGACCGCCCCCGCATCGTCGCCCGCCTGCGCGGAGAAAAGTTTGAATCGTATCTCGCCGAGCCGAGTCTCGGCCTTGCCTGTCCATACGCTCATCGGGTGAAGTGACAGCTGCTTCTCGTACGCGTCAACCGCGGCCGCCCACTCGCCGCCCTGTTCGTGACACCTGCCGATGCTGTACCACGCGTGCTGCGCCACGTAACTGTCGCCATAGGTTTCAGCGAGCTTCATGTAGTGCCCGATCGCCTCGCCAAACTTCCCCTCCGACTCCGCCACATACCCGATCCCCTCCTGCGCGTTCGGGGCGAACTGGCCGCGCGGATATCTCTGAAGGTACTGCTCGTAGCTTTCGCGGGCAAGATCATATTGGCCATCCCCGTAGTAGGCGTCTCCGAGATAGTACAGCGCGTGAGACGCCGGCAGCGTGCCGCCGTATCCGTCCAACACACCCTGCAGAAGCGCCAGCTTCTCCTCGATCGTTTCGCTCGCAAGCGCCTGTTCGACCGCCCGCAACGCTTCGGCATCTCTCTTACGCGAGTAGTGGCGATACACCGGGACGAACACGATTACGAACACTATCACAACGGCAAGAACCGACGCATACCGGTAGTTCTCTTTAACCGAACTCTGAACACGTTCGAGTAAACTGGATCCGTCCGCTACAACCGGCGCTTTCCTTGCAGCGACCCATTTCTTCTTCCGGATCTTCTTCACGAGGTTTCACCCCATTCCACTATAAGCCACCTGCCGGCAATCTTCTCGAGGAAAACCGACATGCGTCCTCTCAAGGTAAGAGGCTCCGCCGACGCGCCGGACATACCTCGCGCAAACGTTGCGAACGTTTCCGTAACTGCAGCTCTGTCCTCGTCGATCGTGACCTTAGTACCGGACCGCGCTATTTCTATGCTTCCGTAGCTCTCAAAGACGCGCCGCAAAAAACGCCTCAGATCCGTGTAGTCACGCTCCAGCTTGTCATGGTAAGACGCTGACACGTGTGTCAGCACCTTGTACACGTCTCTTTCCTCCATAGCCAGCTCGACATCGTCAAGGACACGCCTGATCGCCTCTTCCTCCGGGTTGACGGCCGACTTCGGCGCGGCGGACGAAGGTACCGCAGAGGAGGGTATTGTCCTTTCGGTCGCGCACCCCACCGACAAGATGCTCAGAGCGACCATCACGGCAAGATAGACGTACCGATCTCGGCTCATTTGAGTCCCGACTGCATAACACCGTTCAAAACCGCGCAGGAACGGCTGTCTTCATTCCGCACCGGTTTTCGGCGTAAGTATGATTTTGGCCACGCAACCCCTGAACTTCGGGGACACATGTATGATAAGGTTTTTCTCCGGTTGGTCGAACTTTATCGTGATATCGTTGTATTCGATCACGTCAAGCAGATTCCATCCGGCCCGCGGCAGCGCGTCCACAAAAAACTGCGCCGCCTCCTCCGGCATCAATCGCCCCTCGTAGATCAGGAACCCGATCTCAAGAGACTCGCTCTGGAAAACGAAAGATCGTTTGTGTTCCATCTTCATCGCTTCCGGCACCGGAACGTCCTCGAAACGCGCAGCCGCCGCGGGAGGAAACACCGATTCAACCATAGGAATCTCCGCCAGGGACTCCTCACTCACCGTGTCTCTCGAGCCACCCGGCCAGGACGGGAATGTCTCGCAGCCCGCGAACGTGACGAGAACACAGCCGAGCACCACCAAACTGGGCGAAAACAACCTCCGTCTCATGTTCGCACCTCCTTCCCTTCACAAAACGTTCTTCTGCACCACCACTTTCGATTGACCGCCGACCGGCCAATCCACTGTATTCTACGACAACCGTCCCGCTTTTTCAAACAAATTTGCCGGCAAGCTGCGCCATTTGCCTCTCAATTTCCGACAGTTCCGCCGGAGACAGCCCCGCACCGAGACCCACTCGTGCGGCCGACTCGGGACCCGGAATGTCCCCGGGAACATGGGCGTCGGAGCTGATCACGATTGACGCTCCCGCCTTTCTCGCCACTGCCACGACATGGCCGTTGGTGAGACAGTGACCCGCTCTGGCGGTCACCTCGAGAAAGATCCCTTTCTCCGCGGCAAGGGCCGCATCCTCCTCCGATATGAGCCCGGGATGCGACAGTATGTCCGCGCCAGCCTCCAATGCGGCACGATTGGTGCCGGCGACCACCGGCTCGTTGAGCGTCTCGCCGTGAACGACAACGATTCTCGCCCCAAGCCGGCGCGCTTCGGTAACGAGCGCCCCTATTTGCGACGGTGGAACGTGGGTTATTTCCGCAGCCGGTATCAGCCTGACGTCGGTCTCCGGAGCCGCGTTCCACATCTCCGTCCCCTTGACCACGGCCGGGATCACCGTTTCGATATTCGAAGCGTCAAGGTGGTCGGCGATAGCCACCGCTCGATATCCTTTGCACGAGTAACGCCTCGCCAGCTCAACCGGCAGCAATTCGCCGTCGCTGAGTAGCGAGTGCGTGTGAAAATCGAATCTTATCGGTGTCGGTTCCAAAAACACCCTCTCTCCGCCCGCCCGGGCGCCGGCGCTGACTGAACGGGATCGCCCCTCTCGAGAACGGGACTGGTGCGCCCGAGAGGATTCGAACCTCCGGCAAGCGGTTTAGGAAACCGCTGCTCTATCCTGGCTGAGCTACGGGCGCACTCTTGGACGCGGTATCAACGCTACAACGCGCGTCAGAGTTCGATCGCCGAATAGACCGGGTACGACTCGAGGCGGTCCCTTCCCTTGAGGAACGTCAACTCTATCAGGAACGCCACCTCCACAACATTCGCGCCGAACCGGTTCATCAGGTCGAGCACCGCTTTTATGGTTCCTCCCGTCGCAAGCAGATCGTCGAGAACAACCACGTTTTGTCCAGGTTTCAGCGCATCCTGATGAACTGCGATCGTTTCCGTTCCATACTCAAGATCGTACGTTGCCTCATAGGTCTTGTACGGAAGTTTGCCCTTTTTTCTCACGGGGATGAACCCCGCATCGAGCCGGCAGGCCAACGCCCCGCCGAGAATGAACCCTCTTGCCTCCACGGCGACCACTGCATCCACCGCCTTGTCGGCGTACCGCTCGGCAAAATGGTCCACGACCTGCTTGAACGCCGGACCATCCTGCAGCAACGTCGTAATGTCTTTAAAGTCGATCCCCTTTTTCGGGAAGTCCGGTATGCTGCGAATCATACCGGCAAGTTCCTGAATGCCGGACGCCATCTTCCTCCTCTTCACACCCCCTCGAACTCGGCGCTGTGCTCCGCGACATAGATCTTGAGCTTATGTATCACCTCGTTCTCTATCTGTCGGATCCTCTCTCTTGTCAGATTGAAGTGTTTGCCTGTCTCCTCGAGCGTGTGCGTTTCACCGTCGTCAAGACCGTACCTGTGTTTCAGTATGTTGCTCTCGCGCGGTGTGAGCTGTTCCATGAGCTGGTTCAACCGCTGGCTGCGCAGTATGCGCGATACGACATCCTCCTCCTCCCGGATCTGGTGCGAGATCTCCGCGCCGACCACTTCACCATCCTCCTCGACGTGCATCAAAGACTCCAGCGACGGGACGCCGAGAGCGTACTCGTGCAGTTTCAGCGCCTGCTCGTATTCGATCTCCATTTCCTCGGCGACCTCTTCCACTGTAGGCTCTTTTCCGTCCCGTTCATAAAGAATCTGCGCGGTCCTCTTGTACTTTGATATACTGTCCGTTACGTATACTGGAATCCTGATCGTCCTGCCGTAGTTCGATAGTGATCGTGTGATAGCCTGTCTTATCCACCAGGTAGCGTACGTGCTGAACTTGCACTTCCTCCCGGGGTCGTACCGGTCCACAGCTTTCAGCAAACCCAGGTTGCCTTCCTCAACAAGGTCGAGCAGCGGCAGACCATAGTACAGGTACTTCTTGGCTATGCTGATGACAAGTCGCAAGTTGGACATGACGAGTATCTTGCGCGCTTCCTCGTCCCCCTTGCGCATTCTCTTGGCGAGCCGAATCTCTTCGGCAGGCGACAAAAGCGGAATCTTGGAAATTTCCGCCAGGTAAGAGTTCAGTCCATCCGGGCAGCTCATGACTTCCTATCACCTCTTTAGCTGTCCGATACCTCCACTGCCCGAAGGTTAGATCGTGTTCACTTCAAGCTGGACCCTTGTTGTGCCGGAAGGTGAGCTGGTAAGCCCCTTCCGTATACAAAACTGTCAGCGGGTCCGAACTACCTTCTTCACCCCACACCCACCTTGTGACTAAAAGTATAACCCCTAGCCGCGATAATTGCAAGCACATTTTTCCAGAGTTGGAAGCCGAGCAACTGAATAAGCCGGTGAGGAATAAAGGAAGTGCCGCAAATACCCGGGCGAACGCGATTCGTTCCTATTCCGGTTGCCCCTCTTTAGTCGGCGATTTCCACCGTTCGTAGACCGTAGCTACCGCCTCGACGAACGATGGATTACCTTTGGGTAAGCAGTAGGTTACTACACCGTCCGCCAATCCCTTATCAGTGGCCTTCAACCCGATATCCAGGCACTCTTTCACGTACGCTGGCGTCGGTTGATCGGGTGATGCCGAGTGCCTGGTGCCGTAGACCATTACCACTAACGGCATTCTGGAAGAAAACCCGCCCTTTTCCGTGCGCTCGTCCAGCCATTTACGGTAAGTCTCAATCTGGGGCAAAAGCGGTGAGGTGTCCGAGTGGTTTCTGTGCGGGTAGAAATAAGGGAAAACCACCCCATCGATCGCCCCCGTCTCGACATGAGGTGCAATAGTCTTCTCATAATATCCGAAGTAACACACCACCAGAAGTGCCAGGTGAGGTGATATCTTGTGCGCAGCATCCATCATCTCCTTGCAGTAAGCCGGCGTGAACCTCTTGACGTTTCCGTTGAAGTCGTCGATACATATCCCCGCGACAACCGGGTACTTCTCAGCCAGCTTAGCGCACTCAACCGCCCAGCGTACATAGTCATGGCCGAACGGTTCGGGCGGTGGCGGCTCCGAAGGCGGCGTGAGGTATAGCCACAAGCGTCGTCCAGCCTTCTGGAACTCCGGACACATCAACTGGAAATCCGCCCATGAGGACGGATAATTGTCCTCACCCCACACCAGATGCATATAGTCCCGGGCGTTCATCTTGTCCAGCACGGTCAGCAGTCTGGGAATATCCGTTCGTCGCTCAGCCGTCGTCACACCAACGTGAACGTAGTCACCCAACAACGGTCTGAGTGAAGGTACCTCCGGTCCTGTGAACCCGCCCCGCCCCTTAGGATTCTGGCCGTTGGAATCAGAAACCAAGCTGGCCAGCAGCAATCCGCTAATACTGAGGGCCAAAAACAGCTTTCGCATCATCCGCTCCTTCGTACATCCGATAGCTCGAAACTTCTGGAAAAACACGGAAAAAAACAGGTGCCCCCGCCTGCCCTCATCAGAGAGCCACTGCCCCGACGTCTGCATGTGATGTAAGGCCACTACCCGCTACGATCAGCTCCTCGGTCTGTATTGCCCTCATACGCGCTTCACGCTCAATTGCCGGCGCCCGAGTACTATCAGCGAGAAGGACAACAACACAAGGCCAATGAGGGAAACCGCCGCTACAGGAAACGCCCCGGGATCGAGCGGGTCGGTGCCCGCTGCCATTTCTTCGGCATCGCTATATCCATCGTTGTCATCGTCGTCATCAACGTCGTTCATCTCGCCGTCGTTATCCGTGTCATACAGGAACGCATCACTGCCGTCCGGGAGTCCGTCACCGTCATCGTCGTCATCATCGGCGTTATTCAGCCCGTCGTTATCCGTGTCCAGTGGGTACGGGTCGTCACCGTCAGGGATCCCGTCCCTGTCGTCATCCCAATCGTCCGCGTTATCTGTCCCGTCGTTGTCCGTGTCCAACGGGTAGGGGTCTGAGCCGTCCAGCAGACCGTCATTGTCATCGTCCGGGTCAACATCGTCCGTCAACCCGTCGCCGTCTGTATCGGTGGGCGCGCCCAGCCCGTACTTCGAGAAGCCCGCCACTGTGAATGAGATCGTGTTGTTCGCGAGATCGCGGTCGACAATCGTGGTGACCTCAATATCATACTTGCCCGACACAGAGTTGTACTTGAACACGCGCAAGTTGGGCTCATCCATTCCAGCTATTTGCGCGTGGGTATACGTGATCGTAACCGTAGCCGGTGGGTTGAAGGAGGTGTCCTCTGGGCCAAACTCGCGGATCACCGGAATGGCGTCGACCCCATCGGGAAGCTCAGGGTCAGTGGCAGGATCGATTGGTGTCCAGATCTGGATCTCCTGCGTGACGCCGACAGGGAAGTCGATCATCGTTCCCGAGCCAATATCCACCACAGTGCCGCTCGTATCTGACGCCTGCTGATCCTCCGTGGTGATGATGTCATTGTCGGCGGGATCGCCAACCACATCACCAGAAAGGTCTGTTGCGACCTCCAGGGTGGAGATTAACGAGTGTAGTACCGCCCCTACCTCTTTAACGTAGATGAATCGAGCGCCGCCGGGCGTTGGGATTGCGGCTCCCTGGTTACCGGGATTAGCCAATCGGATATCATCCCCTGAGCCGTCAGCATTGGAGATCATCACATCAAAGTCCGCGAGCGTCACCGTCCCGTAGTAATCGCCTGCGGAGATGACGTTATTCCAATCTTCAGACCACCACACGAGACTCATGTCGTCTGAGAATACCGGCATACCAGCGGGATTCGGACTCTCGTCGGTACGGATCGAAACGATGTTGGGGTCGTCCAAAGACGTGGGCGCTAGCGAGGAGATATCAGTCCCAGGCCGCTTCGGAGCACCCATGATAGCCTGAAGGTTCTTTAGGACATACACGTCACCCTGGTTGGGAACCTCAGGGTCTAAACTCAACTCTTCGTCCGTGAACGTGAGGGCACTACCGTCGGCTGCCACTGAAACGTAATGATTCGCGACGCTTGCTTGCCCAAGGTCGGCAACGATTACAGGTTGCCTCGTCGGGTCCTCATCGCCATTCGATAACACAGGGAGCGCCAATACTTTTCCCCAATTAGCGCCCCCGGGCACTCGCCCGATAAACCAGTTCCCTGTCGGTAAGCGCGTTGAACTGGCCCCCTCGATGCCATACCCGTGGATGTTTATCACCGATCTTGCGCCCGTAACGATAGAATACTTCCTCCAACCTTCCAAGACAGACTGACTGTCTGGCGACCACCACACTGGCGGAAGGTACAGTCGCTCGTCGGGAGTGAGTCGCCGCCAGGTCGAGGGATCACCAATATCGACTACGAAAAGGGCACTCCACTCAGTACTGACATTTACGGCTAGGAAAGCCACGCTCTTAGCATCGTTGGATGCACTACCCCAAAGCGCCATCCTCCCCGCCACGTCCGAGCCGTCTCCAGGCTCGCCGGCATAGAACGCGGCATCCAGCAGCTCTGTTGCTGGACCGAGGCGGTATTCGACATCCGCAGCAACAGAAACTGAAACGGACAGCAAGCACAATACGAGCGAGAGCCTAATGATGGTACGCATGATTCGTCCCCCCCTTCTTGTGACCTCCAACGGTGAGTGAGGTTCTTGATACGGTTGCGGAGAACGCATACGAGCGGAAACTCTGCAGGCCATGGTTGTGTGTGCATGTAGAAGTGTTGCAAGCGGAAGGAAAAGAACTGCTCCAGTGCGCCCTCATCAGAGAGCCACCTCCCCCAAGCGTGACAAGCTGTCCTTAATGCCCCGACGTTAACCCGTCCCGCTCTCTCCCGTTCATTCTAACCAATCTTGCTTATCTCGTCAACCCAAAAATGTTCTTCTGCGCCGATCCTCGCCGCTATCGGGAAGCACTGGCCGATGTGATTCACTGATCCCCGGTTTTCGAATTGGGCCGTTCTTGTTTCCCAAAACCCTCGTTTATCTTATGGGCTCATAGTCCTCGTCATCCCTGCCCAGGCGGGGATCCAGCTTACAGGGCAGGCACGTTCCGAAGCTCCTGGATTCCCGCCTGCGCGGGAATGACGAGAGCGGGGTGGGAGTGGCGGGGGACGTAGAAGCGGTCGGATTTCAGTTTACCCCGATCAGTAGCCGGTTTGTGGGGTTTTGCGCTGGCGGACGGGCGAAAATGGCAGATTCTCCCCCAGCTCGCGCGATAGGGTTTGGGAGGGCGAAGCTCCCGCGGAGCCG
>Ga0180438_10002014_pt1 | contig 34387 bp, 26 predicted proteins | sample SS_ome_12_FD_132455 | JGI IMG/M metagenome (GOLD analysis project Ga0180438, IMG submission 132455) | Hypersaline lake sediment archaeal communities from the Salton Sea, California, USA - SS_3_D_2 metaG | ecosystem: Environmental > Aquatic > Non-marine Saline and Alkaline > Hypersaline >... | reverse complement strand
TTGTTGCATACACTGCCCACCGGCTGGCATCGACAAGGCGAGGCCATCATCTTGGAGGAGAACGACTTTGATCCCGTCACCTGCCGTTTTACGATGACGTTCACGTGGGTAGAGGGAAGCCGAAGGGAGAGCCTGACCCACTCAGTACGCCATTATACCGTGCCGGAATTGCGCGATATGATGGACAGGGCAGGGCTCCCCCCCACGGATTTGTACGGTGACTTTGACGGGAGCGAATTTGACCTTTTCAGTAAACGGCTGATCGTGGTAGGGCAGAAGCCAAGATCCGTCTTGAGGAGATGAGGATGAATCTTATGGTGCCATATACTCGGGCTCATCCAGCCGCGGGAGAGGAGGTGATGGCGATGGACGAAGTTGACGTTAATGTTTGCTGCGCGTCTGTCGAAAACACCTTCAACCGGAAAGAAAGGATGAGCAACCATGACTGAGGAAACGAACGAAATGCAAAAGATCTACGATCCACACACCACCGAGGGGCGGCTGTATGAGTGGTGGGAGTCGCGGGGCTACTTTAAACCGGAGACGATGATTGACCAGGGATGGGCCAACCCCGACGAGCCCGCGTGGTGCATCACGATGCCTCCGCCCAACGTCACCGGGGCGTTGCATCTGGGCCACGCCATGACCGCCGCCGTCGAAGACCTGATGACCCGCTACTACCGAATGAGGGGTTGCGAAACCCTCTTTCTGCCTGGCAGCGATCACGCTGGCATCGCCACGCAGAACGTGGTGGAGCGCGAGTTGGCCAAGGAGGGCATCAGCCGGCATGACCTGGGTCGCGAGAAGTTCATCGAGAAGGTGTGGGAGTGGAAGCATATCTACCATGCTCGCATCACTGAGCAACACCGGCGGCTGGGCATAAGTTGCGATTGGGACCGGGACCGCTTCACACTGGACGACGGCCTGAGCCACGCAGTGCGGACCGCCTTTGTGCGGTTGTACGAAAAGGGGCTGATCTACCGGGGAGCGTACCTGGTGAACTGGTGCCCCCGCTGCGAGAGCGCCATCTCGGACCTGGAGGCCATTCCCGAAGAACATGACAGCCACCTGTGGACCGTCCGCTATCCCATCCTCAGCGACGACTGGGATGGACCCAGGCATCCTTGGGGCAGCGGCCAGTGGGCCGGGGGAGCAACCGAGTTCATCGAAATGTCTACTACCCGCCCCGAGACGATCCTGGGCGACACGGCGGTGGCCACCCACGACGCCCACGAGCGCTTTGGCAGACTGGTCGGCAGGACGGCCGTGTTGCCCGCCATCGAGCGCCGGATCCCCATCATCACTGACGAACTGGTGGACCCCGATTTTGGCACCGGCGCGGTAAAGGTGACACCAGCCCACGACCCCAACGACTATGAGATGGGCTTGCGACACAACCTGGAGGCACCCACGGTGCTCACCGATAGAGCGGTGATGAACGAACTGGCCGGCCCCTACGAGGGGATGGATCGCTACGAGTGCCGCGAAGCCATCGTGCGCGACCTGGAGAAAGAGGGGCTGTTGCTCAAGATCGAGCCCTACCACCATGCCGTGGCCCACTGCCAGCGCTGCGACACGATCGTCGAGCCGCGAATCAGCACCCAGTGGTTCTGCAACGTAAAGCCACTCGCTGAAGCGGCGATAGATGCCGTGCGCAGGGGCGAGACGACCATCATCCCGGAGCGGGAGGAACGACGCTTTTTCCACTGGATGGAAAACATCCGGCCCTGGTGCATCAGTCGCCAGCTTTGGTGGGGGCATCGCATCCCGGTGTGGTACTGCGACGACTGCGGCGGGCAGACCTGTAAAATGACGGATCCAAGCGAATGTGCCCACTGCAACAGCAGCAGCCTCCACCAGGACCCCGATGTGCTGGACACCTGGTTCAGCTCCGGCCTCTGGCCGTTCAGCACGCTGGGTTGGCCTGAAGAAACACCCGACATGCAACGCTTCTATCCCAACGACATGCGCGAGACTGCCTATGATATTCTCTTCTTCTGGGTTGCGCGGGAGATGATGCTGGGCATCGAGATGACAGGCAAGAGTCCCTATAGAGTCGTCTATCTGCACGGGCTCATCAGAAACGAGCAGGGTAGAAAGATCAGCAAGTCGATGGAGAATATCGACGAATATGATCCGCTGGTCTTGATCGACCACATCGGCGCCGATGCGCTGCGTTATGCCCTGCTAACCAGCTCGTCTCCGGGCACTGACATGAACCTGGACCCGCGCCGGCTGGAGGGGGCGCGCAACTTTGCCAACAAGATCTGGAACGCCGCGCGCTTTGTAGTGACGAACCTGGACGGGGCTATCGATCACGGACCGTTCACCGAGCTGGCACTGCCCGACCGCTGGATTGTGAGCCGTATGAACCACCTCATTGCCGAGGTAAACCAGCTTTTCGACTCCTACCAATATGGCGAGGCGGGACGGCGCATCAACGATTTCCTGTGGAGCGAGTTCTGTGACTGGTACATCGAGGCCTGCAAGATCCGGCTCTACGGAGAAGACACGCCTGAGGCATTGGCAGCCAGGTCCACTGCTCAGGCTACACTGGTGATGACGCTGGAAAAGGCGCTGCGATTGCTGCATCCCTACATGCCGTTTGTTACCGAGCAAATATGGCAGCACTTGAAGGCGGCGTGGCCCGCTGGCAGCCAATGGGCCGATTCGCTCATGATCACCTCCTGGCCCGAGACGGACGATGCCTTGCTGGACGATAGCGCCGAGGGAGATATGGCACTACTGATGGACCTGATCCGCCAGATCCGCAATGCGCGCGCCGAGTTCGACGTGACGCCCGGCAAACGGGTACCGGCCATCATCGCCGGCGGGAAAAAGCTGCCGATGCTGGAGGCCCAACGCGGCCTGCTCACCTTCCTGGGCAAGGTGGATGACGAGCAACTGACCCTGATGCAAGCGCTGGACAAAAAGCCGCAGAAGGCAGTGGCCCTGGTGGCCCCCGAGGGCGTGGAGGCCTACCTGCCCCTGGCCGGGCTGGTGGACCTGGAGCAAGAAATCGCTCGTTTGAAAAAGGCCATCACCGAAGCCGCGCACCAGATACAGCGCGCTGAGGGGATGCTGTCCAACGAGAGCTTTACCTCCAAAGCCCCACCCCACGTGGTCCAACAGCAGCGTGACCGGCTCGCCGAGCAACAAGAGCGCCGCGCCCGGCTGGAAGCACGGCTGCAAGCACTGGAAGACTGAGCACTGAGCATAGGGCAAAAAAGCCCCGTCGAAGGTCTGTGCCCATCAAATCGTGCCGGTAGGACACGAAAGCCGGGGCTCTTTGCGAGCCCCGGCTTTTCCTTGGTCAGACCAATGCTAGCTGACCCCCCTACCCCCCGACAGCATCTGCTTGATCGCCAGCCAGTCGCGGCGGAGCTGCTGGTCGGACTCGATCTGGTTGCCGATCTTTTCACAGCCATGCATCACCGTCGTGTGATCCCGGCCGCCCAGCAACTCACCGATCTGGGGCAGGGAGGCGTCAGTCTCCTCGCGGATCAGATACATGCACAGTTGCCGGGGGACCGAAACGACTCGCCGCCGGCTGCGCCCGACCAAGTCCTCTTCGGCAAGATCGTAGTGTTCCGCCACGGCTGAGAGGATGCGCATCGGCGTCACATCGGCCTGTTGGGTCAACAGGCCGTGCAGGGCCGACTGGGCCGTCTCCAAACCCAGGGGCACGTCCATCAGGTTGGCATAGGCCAGGACCCGGTTCAGCGCTCCCTCCAACTCGCGGATATTGCTGGGCACCTTATGAGCGATGTACTCCAGAACCTCATCCGGTGGCGCATCGGGAGCGGGTTCGACTTTGGCCCGCAGGATGGCGATCCGGGTTCCAAAGTCGGGCGGCTGCACATCGGCGATCAGGCCCCAACTGAACCGGGAGCGGAGTCGATCCTCCAGAGCCTGCAGTGACTTGGGCGGGCGGTCACAGGATACGACAATCTGCCCACCGGTTGAGTGAAGGGTATTGAATGTATGAAAGAACTCCTCTTGAGTACACTCCTTACCAGCAATAAACTGGATGTCATCGACCAGGAGCACGTCGATGCTGCGGTACTTGGTCCGGAACCTTTGTGTCTTCTGGGAGCGGATGGCCTGGACCAGATCGTTGGTGAACCACTCGGAGGAGACGTATAGAACGGAACGACCCTGCCTCTGGGCCTCATGGCCCAGGGCATGCATGAGGTGTGTTTTGCCCAACCCCACGCCTCCGTAGATGAACAGCGGGTTGTAGGCATGGGTCAGGTTCTCAGCGACAGCCAGACTGGCAGCATGAGCCAGGCGGTTGCTGCTGGCCACGACAAAGTTGTCGAAGGTGTAACAGGGATTCAGGGTCGAAGAAGGACGACCATTGGTCTTGGGTAGCTTCTTGGAACGAGGAGCCTCTTTCTTCTCCGGTACCTTTTCCGGAACCAACACCAGGTTCTCCGGGGGATCAGGACTCTTGGCGGTGAACTCGACATCTACTTCATCACCGGCATGCCGCTGCAAAGTACGTCTTATCACCGCCAGCAGTCGATTTTGCAGCCAATCTACGGCGTAGGCATGCCGCACATGTACAATGAAGGTACGATCCGTGCAGGAAACCACCCTGCTGCCCCTCAACCAGGTGTCAAAAGTGGCACGCGTCATCTGTAGCTGCAGTTCACCCAGAGCAGCTTGCCACTGCTTCTGGGCATTTTCCAACGTTTCGCTCGATGTTTGGTTGTTTGTGATCTTAGAATCCACTGGTCCCTCGAAGTTTTTTTGCATGCTTTATGGCGTGCCCAAAAGCAGAACCTTGGCAAAGGACGCACTGTCCGGGCTGGCGCGGCCTATGGCACTTTGCGACGCATGGTATTTGATTGACCAGGTTTCATCACTACAGACTACAAAGCGGTCGAACCGTGAGGTTGAGGCTGAAGCAGGGGCAGCGATTCCGTTTCCTCGCTGAGTGCTTTCTCCTTATGTCCTCCTGGAATCTCTGCTGAGGCGGCCCACCCTCGCAAATACAGTCTTCCCACCCAGAGAAGCGCATCGATATGCGACGAATGGCAGGCAAAGTCACCCTTAGCCTGTTCTACGGTTGCCAAGCATTGTATCAGAAGCTTGGGTTTTGTGCAACTCAATTTCTGCACTTCGGGGACAGATAGCTGTTTGTGCGAACGAGAGGATGATCTAGGACTAGGGGTTATGCAAGAGGGCAACCCTACATATAGTATCCAGCCTCGCTCCCATAGCTCCCAATCTTAAGATTTCACAGTCCTGAGATTTTAATAAGGCTTACGTAAACGTTGAAACCGATAGATTACGGCCCGCCCGGCGGAGATTGTGTCGCACCGTTCCCAGCGGTGTGCTAGTGGGTCCGACGACGACAAGCAAGCGATCATCTGGCAACCTCATGAGGTACAGGCGCAACGATGTGCTCTCGAACATGTTATGGTCGAATGGTTCACCAGGTTGGCCCAGAACTTGAGAGGTCGCCTGGGCAGTTTGAGCCAAGGCGATGCACAGATCTGCCAGTTCGGAGACGTCCAGCCTGTCAGTGGCAGCGATGTGAGCCAGGACACGTTCACCGTCGGTGGCTGTAGAAAGGAGCAAGATGGCGTCGGCTCGGGTTTCGCGGGACAGATCCGCAAGGACCGCCTGAACATCCAAAGAAGATTCCTCCTTGGATGGAGGACCGGGGGGTAGCGCTGTCCGGGATGGAGTCTCAGGCTCCACCTCAGGAGGGGAGGGTATGGCGAGCGATGGGGCTGAGGTGTCCATCTCCAAGGGGGGTGGCGAGGAGGCTGTGACCTGTTTGGACAACGCATCCTGGATGCGCGGCAAGAGATCGTCGGCAAAAAACGGCTTGGAGAGCGTACCCTGGATGTCTAGCTGGCTCGCTTCTGAGGGCAGATCCTCGCCCATGAGTGGGATCAACACCAAGCGCATTGTGGGCGCGAGCTGCCGCACCGCGTGGATCAGCCCACGGTAGTCCATCTGATCTGGGTCCAAGTCCATGTCCACAATGGTCAGATCAAAGCCATCCTGTCCGAGGAGATTCAGCGCAAGGTCACCCGAGTCGGCAACCCAGGCTTCGTACTCACCCTCGGCCTCCAGCATCTCTTTGAGCATGATGGCAAAGGCTTCGTTCCGATCCACGACGAGTATCTTTTGGGCCATGGCTCCTCCAGCTCCGATCAGGGGTTGAGTATCCAGTCCACCAGGTTCAATACCAACCGGGTCTCTGCATCCTTTGGTAGCAAGTAAATGGGAAAACCGATGATGCCAATCCGGGCTTCGGTGAAATCGTCCTCCTGAATGATGACCGAAGGCGCTCCTTCCTCTTCGCTGCCCGGGCCCCGGACAAAGACCACCACACCCTCATCCTCTCCGAGTTCATCGATGACACCGATCTCGTACTCTGCACCCGAAGGCGGGGGTACAAACTCGATCACCTGTCCAGCTTGGAATCCCTCAGCCACAGCATGCGTAGCATCACTGATCTGGACATCGCGCTGGATCGCAGCCGTCCCGGATCCACCGACGGAGGCGCCCGACATGATGAACGGCATTCCACCAAACATCACTGTCAGCAGGGCATCGGACTCTTCCTCGCCGAGGGCTTCTTCCGCATCATAATCGCCGAACGCCCATATGGTGAGATCGTACTCAAAGAGCTCCTCCCCATCCAGGGGGCCGTCCTCCGCAGTGCTCCACACAGTGACCTCGTAACGATCCCCTAGAATCTCAACATAGTCATCGGCGCCGGTCATACCATCGTATTGACCCTCACCCCGATCCAGGGAGATGATCAGGAGATTGCCTTCCGGCTCGCTGGGAGGCTCTGCAGGCTCAACTGTCTCGGTGATGGTCTCAGTCTCGGTGACAGTTTCGGTCGATCCGGGCACATCATCCTCTTTGGCCGGCTCCTCTTCGTCAGGCTCTGGCTCTTTCTCAGGCTCTGGCTCTACCTCTGCCTCAGGCTTTTTCCAGCCACCGTCCCCATCTCCCTCTTCGACCTCGCCGGTGGGGCACAGTGCCAGGATCGTCAGGGTTGGCTGTTCCGTTTCGCGGAGCACACATTCTTCCAGGTCGCCGGTGGTTAGACGCTCGACGGCACTCTGCAAGCCTTCCTCCGTGTTGGCCAGAGTGACAAGCACCTGGCGATCGACGTCTGTCTGCAGCAAGAGCAGAGAAGTTCCCGTAAGCACCATCTCCCCCACCGACTCGATCCGCACCCGGTTCTGGACCGACGGTGAGATCTGAGCAGTAGCCGTGACCTCAGGGCCGGACGTGATCACCGCCGTGATAGTGATCTCCACACTTGGCGTGAGTTCAAGCGTCGCTGTCAGCGGCTCGGTCATGGTCAGTGAGGAACTGGGCGCCGGCCCGTCTTCAGACACGCCTTCATCTGAAGGCGCTTCCTCTTCTCCGTCGAGAGCCGCCGTTGGCGTAATCAGAAGCGTCACACCCGCTGCTTCCAGATAGGGTTGCACATCCTCAGCCCCCTCATACAAGCCCAGAAAGACGGTATCGCCCATCCCACCATCTGCCTCTCTGACAGTCAGCTCCTTACCCATCTCGTCAAAGAGAGCCTGCAAACCGCCTGCACCCTGCAACAAGTCACTGTCCAGGAGTGGGGCCCCTGTCAAGACCAGGTCGGTATGGTCGTCAAGAAACAGAGGAAAGTCGGCCAGGTCATACAGCCGTTGAGCGCCGCTGAGGAAATCAGCCACGTGGGCCACCAGGCGATCGTTGTCAAAGACAGCGCTGTACCCCTCGGTCATGAAGGTCAGATCGCTAAAGGCCAGCACCGCCCCATCGGCGGCCAGCACGGCGACAGGCAGATCTTCTACCCGCTCACTCTGGCTGGAACGGGTCTCGCCCTTGGCTGAAATCAGTGCCAGTTCCTCGGATGCGATCGAGCCGGCTGCATAGAAGACGACCCGGTCCAATCCTTCGGTCAGTTCGTGGCTGGCAAAGTCGGTCAGCCGAATGTTGCGAAAGTTCCCCTCATTCTCCTCGACGTTGTACAGGTAGCCCGGCTGAAAGAGCAGTCCAAACTCGGCTGACAGGTCGTTGATGTGGGGGGCATCGTAGTCCAGGACCAAAAGATCCCAGTCAAGCTCGAAGCGGGTAGGGTCGGCGACCAACAACAGCCGTCCGCCCTTGTCAACAAACTTTTGCACCCGCTGGATCTCTTCGGAGGTCCAGTTCTCGCCCGGTGAGATCACCACCAGGGCTTTGGCGTACCGCAGTTGCTCCATCAGATCGTCGGCGTCTGCAACAACCTCGAGCTGCTGGCCCCGCGCCGCCAGCCGCGCCTGGAGCACACTCAACTCGGCCAGTTCGAAGCGGTTGCCGTGAACCAGATCCACCAGGATCGTGCCCTCCCCAGGCGTGTCATAGCGATCCTCGAAGGGCTCCACCCCAGGAGTTGACGCCTGGATCTTTTCCAGGTCCGGACGGGTTACCTCGCCAGGCTCGTACGTACCATCATAGTAGTAGATCCTGCGGACTGCGAAGGGTACAAGGAAAAGGACAATGAGTAGAACGACCAAAAGCGCTTTCTTCCACACGTTGCAAACCTTTCGGCAGGCGCCAGCGCACTACTGGGGTGGTTCTACGTAGCGATAGTAGAACCCGGGCGGCAGTTGCTCGGGGGGTGCGGCCAACGTCGCTGCCGTTGACCCCTCTAGCGGGATCAGATCCTCCATCAGAAACTCGTCCTCCGGCAGTGATGGCGTCCAATCCACAATGTCATAATGACGAATCCCCGCAAGGGCAGCGGCTGCACTGATGGCTTCCGCCTGCGAGCCGATCTCATCGATCAAGCCCATCTGCTGCGCTTGGAGTCCAAGATAGATCTCGCCCCGAGAAAGAACTTCAGGCTCTATCTCCAATCGGTCACCCCGCTGGGCAGTGATGGCAGCCAGGAACGTATCTTTCATCATCTCCATCTGGCGAATGTATGCGACCTGGGGACCACCCGAGAGCTTGAATGGACCGGTGGTATACAACTCCTCGTCTACAAAGTCAGGGTCGGGCAGGAAAGAGATGACGCCGATATTGCCCACCGCCGAGGACGGCTTGGCATAGATCCGATCAGCGGCGGAGGCCACATAGTATGCGCCGCTGGCCGCCAGTTCGTCCACCGAGGCGTAAACCGGTTTTCGCTCCCGGACCTCGAGTATGTCAAAGTAGAGCCCTTCACTGGCCGTGACCTCGCCACCCGGACTGGCGATTTCCAAGACCACAGCATGAACCGCCGGATCTCTCCCGGCCTCCTCCAGTGCCTGGCTGATGGGGGCTGTGGTAAAGGTCCAGATATCGCCCTCAATGCGAATCACGGCGATCTGTGGGGTAGGGATAAGCACCGATGAGAGCAAGATTCCCAGGCCCAGACAGATTGCCATCAACAAGATAACGCCGGCTAACTTGAGAATGGAAGACAATACACCGCGCCTGTCCATGTCCGCCTCGCTTTCCAGGAGGATATGGGATCATTATACCATACATTGGGGGAAAGAGCTAGTGGAGACAAGATTGCATGGCTACATTCGGGCTTTTGTTGCGAGCAAGGGGTTTCTTATTTTTCCTTTTGCCCAACCTCTGCTATAATAGTTGGGCTCATGAACCGGATCTATGCGGTAGCCAACCAGAAGGGTGGAGTCGGGAAAACCACCACTGCCGTGAACCTGGGGGCCTACCTGGCAGCCGCTGGTAAGCGCATTCTGCTGGTGGATGTGGATCCCCAGGCCAATTCTACGTCTCATCTGGGCGTGGACCGGAAGAGCTTGCCTGTCTCAACCTACAATGTGCTACTCGATGGCGTGCCGGCTGCGAATGCAATTTTGCTTACCCAACAGGTACACCTGGATCTACTTCCTTCAGCACCCTCATTGGCCGGGGCCGAGGTTGAACTGGTAGGCATGTTGGCCCGCGAACACCGCCTTGCGCGTGCGCTGGCGCCGGTCACGGACCGGTATGACTATGTGATCATTGACTGCCCTCCTAGTCTCGGGCTGCTCACCATCAACGCTCTGGTGGCTGCGCGGGATGGCGTGTTGATCCCTGTACAGTGCGAGTACCTGGCGCTGGAAGGACTCGGGCATCTGCTCAAAACGATCTATATGGTGCGGGACAACCTGAACCCAGGGCTGACCATTGCTGGCGTGGTGCTGACCATGTACGACTCGCGGACTAACCTATCCAAACAGGTCGTCGAAGAAGTCCGGCGCTACTTTCCCGCCTACGTCTTTCAGACCGTCGTGCCCCGCACCGTCCGGCTGAGCGAAGCCCCCAGCTATGGCGAGACGATCCTGAACTATGCACCTGCTACGGCTGGCGCTGCCGCCTACCAAGCACTGGCCGAAGAAGTCCTGGGTAGAAACCGTGACTAGCACATTTGGGGAGGGAGACTGATGGGCCAACGCAGAGGACTCGGAAAAGGACTGGAGGCGCTCATCCCGGTGACCGAAGAGCCGACGGCTGGCTTGACGGAGGTGCCCGTGGCGACCATCACCCCTAACCCAATGCAACCCCGCACGGCTCTCGATGTCGAGGCCATGGAGGAACTGGCTGCTTCCATTAAGGAGCATGGCCTTATCCAGCCCCTGATTGTCACCTAGCAAGGGCCAGAGCGCTACCAATTGATCGCCGGAGAGCGACGGTGGCAGGCATCTCGCATGGCTGGGCTGGCGACGGTGCCGGTCATCATCAAGGAGGCCTCTCCTCAACAGGTGCTGGAGATAGCCCTGGTTGAGAACATCCAGCGGGCCGACCTGAATCCTCTGGAAGAAGCAGCCGCCTACCGCCAGCTCGTCGAGGAGTTTGGGCTGACACAGGAGCAGGTCGCCGAGCGGGTGGGCAAGAGCCGGGTGGCTGTGACCAACACCATGCGTTTGCTGCGCCTGCCCGCCGAGATCAGACAGGCGCTGGCCGACAGTACCATCCGTGAAGGGCATGCCCGCGCGCTGCTCGCCCTACCAACACCCGAAGCACAGGTGGTGGCGCTCAAGACCGTGACAAGCAAGGCGCTCAGCGTCCGCCAAACCGAGGAGCTGGTCCGCCGCTACCTGGCCGCACCACCTGTTGAGAAACCCAAGGAGCCGGTTAGCCCGGAAACCAAAGCCCTGGAGGAAGAGTTTCGCGAAACGCTAGGTACCAAGGTCAACCTCTACAGGAACCGCAAGGGTGCTGGCCGCGTGGTCATTCATTTCTACTCAGAGGAGGAACTGCAGACGATCTATGACGTGATCGTGGGGGCCGGCTAGGAAGTGGCATCATGGTTGCCACTTATGTTGGCCTGGCCATACTGTCAGCAGCAGCACTTGCCTTCGAGATCACGCTCACCCGGCTGTTCTCCGTCACTCAATGGTATCACTTTGCCTTCCTGGCCGTAAGCGTGGCACTCCTGGGCTATGGGGCCAGTGGCACAGCCCTCAGCCTGGTACCCCGGTGGGCCGAGCCACCTGCTACGCGCCGGGTTTCTACCCTGGCGGTTCTCTTTTCAGCCAGTGTGATCGGTGCCTATCTCAGTCTGAACCACCTACCCTTTGATTCCTACCGCATCGCCATGGAGAGAGCGCAGCTCCTCTACCTGGTGCTCTACTACCTGGCGCTCACGGTGCCCTTTTTCTGTGCCGGCCTGGCGACCGGCCTGCTGCTGGCAGCCTACCCTGAGCACACTGCCCGGATCTATGCCGCCAACCTCCTCGGTTCGGCCACAGGTGCCCTGGTGCCAGTCATCATCCTTCCATTGGTTGGCGAGGGTGCCGTCCTGGTCGTCACCGCTCTGGGACTGCTTGCCGCCCTCGTTCTCCACTTCCCATTCGCCGGGCCTCAATCTCCCAGGCTTTCGATCCCCAATCTATCGACCTTGGGCCTATTGCTCGCCGCCTGCTGCTTACTGCTGGTCCTCTCCTGGAACCTTCCCGCACCCTTTCACCTTCGCCTATCCCCTTATAAGGGCCTGAGCCAGGTGCTGCAGTTCCCCAACACAGAGATCACTTGGCAGCGCTGGAACGCCTTCTCCCGCGTGGACCGGGTGGCTGGTTCAGCCATCCGCTCTGCACCAGGATTGAGCCTGAGCTATCCCGGCAAGCTGCCGATGCAGGACGGGCTGTTCGTGGATGGGGATGATCTGTCGGGGGTAATCCGCACTGCGGATGTGCTGAACTCAAGGGGACTGGCGAACTTTACGGATTACCTGCCGGTGGCCCTGCCATACCGGCTCCGGCCGGGCGGCAGGGCTTTGGTGCTGGAGCCCAGGGGTGGACTGGATATATGGGCCGCGTTGGGTCAAGGGGCAGTATCAGTTGTAGCCGTGGAGAGCAACCCACTGGTGGTTGAAGCCGCTGGTCAGGTCTACCAGGAATCCCACGTACAGACAGTGATCGAAGAGGGACGCAGCTATGCCCGGCGCAGCAAAGAGACCTTTGACGTGATCCACCTGGCCCTGACCGATACCTACCGGCCCGTGACCTCGGGCGCCTATAGCCTGGGAGAACGCTATGATCTGACTGTGGAGGCGATAGAGGATCATCTGGCGCGACTGCGCCCCGGTGGCCTGCTGCTGATCGAGCGCTGGCTGCAGTTACCCCCCAGTGAGACTGTGCGCGCCGGGGCCGTCGTCGTGGAGGCGCTGCGCCGCACCGGGGTGGAGGATCCCGCTGCTCAGTTGATCGCCCTGCGGAGCTGGCAAGTGGGCCTGATCTTGGTGAAAAATGGTGCCTACACACCTGACGAGCTGGCAATGGTGCGCGAGTTCAGCCAGGTTCAAGGGCTGGATCTGGTCGCCCTCCCCGGCCTGACCGAGGCAGAGACGAACCGTTTCAACATCCTGAACCAACCGGTCTACTACGATACCTTCCGCCAGTTGCTGGCGGACCCAGAGATGCTCTACCGCTCCCAGACCTACGACGTGCGCCCACCCACGGACGACCAGCCCTTCTTTTTCCATTTCTTCAGGTGGGGTCAGACCCGCTCGATTCTGGAGCAGTTGGGCCGGGTGTGGCAGCCATGGGGTGGGAGCGGCTACTTTGTGCTTATGGCGCTCCTGGGAGTGGCCGTGGTCACCTCAGTGGTGCTCATCCTTCTGCCGCTGGCGCTGGGTGGGCAAGCAGTGAGGCAGACCAAGGGTCAAAGGGGCAAGGTACTGGTCTATTTCGGATTGCTGGGACTGGGATTCCTGTTCGTAGAGATTCCGTTGATGCAGCGCTTCATCCTGTTCCTGGGCCAGCCGATCTATGCTTTCACAGCCGTGGTAGCGGCGATACTCCTGTTTTCCGGGCTGGGCAGTCTGGCAGCGCCGCGGCTCTCCATTCGCTGGACACTGCCCTTGCTGGTGACAGGGATCCTGTTCTACCCACTGGTTTTACCCTTGCTCTTCCAGGTCCTGTTGGGCGCACCGCTGATGGTGCGCCTACTGGCAACCGTAGTGAGCCTAGCACCCCTTGGCCTTCTGATGGGCACCGCCTTCCCGGGCGGGCTGGCCTGGCTGCGAGGGCGATCACCGGGCCTGATCCCCTGGGCGTGGGCCGTCAACGGCTGTGCTTCGGTGCTGGCTTCGGTACTGGCTGCCCTGCTGGCCCTCTCGGCCGGATTCTCGTGGGTGCTGTTCGCCGCCGCTCTCGCCTACGCAGGGGCTTGGTTCGCTCTCCGCTGATCTTGCCTTCGCCTCACGCTTTTTGTCCATTGCACACTCCCCGCAAGGCAGGCATGCAGATGTACTTGTCCTTGACATTCCCCGCCAAATGGGTTATACTAGTCCCCGATTATTTTTTCCCTTGTCTTTATTAGTTTCGGCTGGGTTGAGATGTGTCTATGAACCGCCTGACACCGCTTGGCAGCAATGTCAGCCACATGAAGCGACACAACCTGCGTGCGATTCTGCAGATGCTGTTGCGCTACCAGCCTGTTTCGCGTGCCCGCCTCGTAGAACTCACGAGTCTCTCCTCTACGACCATCACCAACCTGATCGCTGAACTGCTAGAGCAGGGCATCGTGGCTGAGGATGGTGTGCCGCCCTCAGGCCAACGCGGCGTGGGGCGGCCCCGCACGTTGTTGCGCCTGGTGCCCGAAGCCCGGCACGCCATCGGAGTTCACATCGGTGTCGGCAGTGTGCGTGTGGCCGTGGCCGATCTCCAAGCTCAGCTTTCGAGCCCTCTGACCCTCTCCCATCCTCTGGAGCACACGCCAGAAGAGGTACTGCACGAGACAGTAGCCCTGATCCGCCGAGCCATCAGTCAAAGTGGCATACCCTCGCAGACGATTGTGGGCGTAGGTGTGGGAGCCTCTGGCTTGGTCAACCCTCACACGGGTGTCAACGTCATGGCTCCCAATCTGGGCTGGCGCGATGTGCCGATCCGCCATAAGCTCGCCACATCCCTGGCCGTGCCCGTGGTCGTGGACAACAACGCCCGGACCATGGCTCTGGGCGAGGCCATGTTCGGCACCGGTCGGGACGTACATGCCCTGGCCTTTGTGTATGTGCGCGTTGGCGTTGGTGCCGGGTTTGTCGTGAATGGACAGCTCTTTCGAGGCAGTGCTGCTGGCGCTGGCGAAATCGGCCACGCGACCATCATCCCCAGCGGCGGTGATCCATGTCGCTGTGGCAATACCGGCTGCTTGGAGACGCTGATCTCCGAACCGGCCATCGTGCGCCGGGCCAAAGCCCTGGCAGCAGAGGATGAGGGGGGCATCCTGGCCACCCATCTACGGGAGGGAGAGGGCAGGCCCTTCGAGCGAGTCCTGGCGGCAGCCCGCGCCGGCGATGCAGCTACCTTGGCCATGCTCAGGGAACAAGCCTGCTACATGGGCATCGCCCTGGCGAACCTGGTCAACATCCTGAACCCTGACCTGATCGTACTGGGCGGCATCTGCGCCCAAGGTGAGGACCTGCTGCTCCCGGCCATTGAGGAGACGATGCGCCAGCGGGCCTTTGCCGGCCTGGGCGAGTGTGTACGCCTACAAACCACTAGCTTTGGTGAACACGCCGGCACAGTAGGAGCCGCAGCTCTGGCACTGGATACATTCTTCTACCGGCAGCCCGATCGCCTGGCCGAGGAGTGGGCATGAACAAAGCAATCGATCTACGGGTGGGGTTTGTCCCCCTGGCGCGGACCACCTTTGACATTCCGTTGGCAAGCGAGCTAACAATCCAGGCCCGGTCTGCGTTGACGGGGGGGGGATTGGCGTTGGTAGGACCGGAATCACTGGTGACCAGCCTGCAGGAGGCGAAGGCAGCCGCCGAAGGTCTGGCCGAGCAAGCACTTGACCTATTGCTGGTGTTCCAGGCCACCTTTGCTGACAGCACCATGCTGCTGACCCTGGCGGAAGCCGTGGATGCTCCCCTGCTCATATGGGCCGTACCCGAGGCGCGGAGCGGTGGACGACTGCGGCTGAACTCGTTTTGTGGCATCAACCTGGGTGCTCACGCTCTAGCGCGGCACGGGCATAGGTACGATTATCTTTACGCGCCACCTGCCGATGCTCAGGCCTTGGAGCGAGTGCGCCTGTTGGCCCAGGCAGGCCGCGCCTACCGCCTGCTGCGCGGGGCGCGGATCGGCCGGGTTGGCGAGAACCCCGTTGGGCTGGATACCTGCCAACTTGACCGCGAGGCCCTGGCCAGCCGGTTCGACCTGGAGGTCGTCCAGATCGACTTGGAGGAAACGTTCGAGAAAGTGCGCGCGGCTGCGTCTCAGGAGGTAGGCAGCGCCTACCAGGATCTGAAAACCCGGCTCGATGGGCTGGACGAGGTGGATCAGTCGGCGCTGCGCCGAACGCTGGGCACCTACCTGGCCCTGGGTAAGACGGCAAAACAGCAGGGCTTGGCCGGTCTCGCCGTCCGCTGCTGGCCCGAGTTCTTCACGGATCTGGGCTGCGCGGCCTGCGGGGCCATGTCCCTGCTGAGTGACGAAGGGACACCGTGCAGTTGCGAGGCCGACGTCAACGGCACGATTACCCAGCTCGTCCTGCAGTGGATCAGCGGCGAGCCAGCCTTTGGTACCGACATCGTCTCCTTTGACCTGGAGGAAGATACCATCGTGGTCTGGCATTGTGGGCTGGCGCCTCTGGCGATGGCCGACCCGGAGGTGCGACCCCGGGCTACCATCCACTCCAACCGAAAGTTGCCTCTGCTGATGGAGTTCCCCCTCAAGCCCGGCCGTATCACCGTCGCCCGATTGAGCGAGGCTACAGGTGACTATCGCCTGGTCGTAGGCAGCGGTGAGATGCTACGAGCACCGATGAGTTTCTCCGGAACCTCAGGCGTTCTACGCTTCGATCGGCCCGCCGACCAGGTGCTTGACATCATGCTGAGCGAGGGATTGGAGCACCACGTTTCGTTGACCTATGGAGACCACGGGCCGACTCTTTTGGCTCTGGCCGAGATGCTGAAGTTGCCCGTCCTGCATCTATAGATTCAGGAAGAAAGGAGGGCTGCCTATCTCAGAAACTGCCAAGATACCCGTTTCGGACTGAAGAATCGATGTCAAGACTTGAAGGAGGAAGAAAATGAAAGAAGTGGAAACTAGGCTGTCCCGCCGCGAGTTTCTCGTGTTGGGCGGCAAGAGTGCGGCGCTGGCCTTGCTCATCGCAAGCTGTGGGCCAGCGGCGGAACCGACCACACCCCCTGAGGAGGAACCTCAGGCAGAGCCTGGGGCTACCGAGGCGCCGGCCAAGGTCGCGGGAACTGTGACCTTCCTGGCCTGGGGCGATCCGGCCGACATCCCGGCCTGGGACAAGATCGTAGAGATGTACACGGCAGAGTACCCAGACGTCAAGATCGAGAGAACCGACGTGGCCGACCCCAACGCCAACTTCTATCCCAAGCTGCAGACCATGATCGCTGGCGGCACGCCGCCCAACATCTCGTCCTTCCAGGGCTGGGAGTGGCAGACCTATGCCGACAAGGAGGTCTTGGCCCCTATCGACGACTATGTCGCCCGGGACAACTTTACGGCGCCCTACCCCGAGGGTTATCCAACCATCGACCTCAGCACCGTCCGCGATGGCAAGCGCTACTTGATCCCGATGCAGCTCGGCACCATGGTCATGTTCTACGCCAAGAAGCACTTTGACGACGCCGGCATCCCCTACCCCACTGAGGCCTGGACCATGGAGGAGCTCATCGAGATTGCTCAACAGCTCACGGACACCAGTGGCGACTTTAAGAAATTTGGCCTACAGGCCAACGGCTCCTGGTTCCGCGATATTGCCTACATCCGTGGTACGGGCAAGCAGGAGTTCGATGAGCTGGTGGACCCCAAGAAGGCGCAGTTCAACCAGCCCGAGATCGTCGACATGCTCCAATTGATGGCCTACGACGTCTATCACACGCTCAAGGTCGCGCCCACTGCGGCTGACCTGGAGGCTGGCGCCAACACCATCGAGACGGGCAATGCGGCAATGAAGTACGAGGGGGCATGGTTCTTCCCCCGGCTCAACAGCCCGGAACTGCGTGAAGAGAACAAACAGGTCGAGTTCGACGTGGTCCTGATGCCCCAGGCGGCCGATCCCGACCGCCCTCATCGCGGTTGGGCGGAGGGCATTGCCCTGCCCAAGAGCGACAACGAGGAAGGCGCTTGGCACTTTGCCAGCTTCATGGCCGGTGAGGAGGGCGACAAGGTCTACTCCGAGACCACGGGGCGCATTCCCAACAGCTTCGCCCTGGTCGAGAGCTTTTGGATCCCCATGATCAAGGAGCGGTTTGGCGTCGAAAACGGCCAAGCCTTCCTGGAGGCCTTCAAGCGCTCCGAGGTCGATGTGATCGGAGGCGTCCCGCGCAGCAAGATGTGGGGCGAGGTGGTTAAGCCTTTCGGCTATGACCCCATGATGGGCGGTAGTGCTACCGCGGCGGAGGTTCTGCCCAAGGTGGATGAAGAGCTCCAGAAGGTCATTGACGAGTACTGGGCGTCTCTGTAATCTCTGGCAGTCACTTCTATTTCGTCCATCCGGTGGTAATGTGATTGGGGGAGCCAGCAGCTCATGCTGAAAGCGCCGCAAGCGCTGGTGGCTCCCCCTTCATCCCAGGAGGTGTGCTAATGGCTGCAGGAAGCAAACGAAGGAGATTCAGACGCCCAAGCCCTCTCGTGTTGCGGGAATGGCTGTCGGGGTACGCGTTCGCCTCCCCTTTCATCATCGGCTTTTTGGTCTTTACCGCCTTTCCCATGATCTACTCCATCTGGCTGTCCTTTCATCGCTGGGACATGATCTCGCCTCCACGCTTCGTCGGCTTGGACAACTTTGCCAAGTTAATCACCGATCCCCGCGCCAACCTGAGCCTGTACAACAGCGCCTTCTATACAGTCTTTGCCGTGCCGATCCAGTTGGTCATCGCCTTCGCCCTGGCGTTGGCCCTGACCCAGAAGATCAGATTCCGAGATTTCTATAGGTCCGGCTTCTATCTGCCCATCATCGTGCCGCTGGTGGCCTGGTCGGTGGTCTGGCAACGTGTCCTGCATCCGGAGTTTGGTATCCTCAACGAATTCTTGGGCTGGTTCGGCATCGAACCCATGAACTGGCTGTTCGATCCTGCCTTGACCAAGCCAGCCTTCATTTTTATGTCTTTTTGGATGATCGGCCGCATGATGGTCATCTTCATCGCCGGCCTGGGCAACATCCCAGAGACATTGATGGAGGCGGCGAGCATTGACGGAGCTAGCGCCTGGGCCAAGCTGCGGCACGTAACCATCCCGCTGATGACACCCCTCATCTTTTACAACATGGTCGTCGCTATCATCAACTCCTTCCAGACCTTTATCCCGGCCAAGATCATGACCAATGGCGGCCCGCAGAACGCCACCCTATTTGCGGTTCTCAACATCTACCGCAACGGCTTCGAGTACTTTAATATGGGCTATGCCGCAGCCCTGGCCTGGGAGTTCTTTATCATCATCGTCGGCTTTACCATTGCCCAATTCTATGTGTCCAACAAATGGGTCTACTACGAGGCATAGGAGGCGAACCATGGCTACAGCAGTGAAAGCAACACCCTCTCGCCAGGCGAGTTTGAGAAAACGGAGAATGTCGATCGCCGGCCGTGTCCTCCTACAGATTTTCATGACCGTCCTGGTCATCACCTTCCTGGTCCCCGCCCTGTGGATGATCTCATCTTCCTTGAAGGTATCGACAGAGGTATTCGCTCATCCCACCGTCTGGATCCCCAAGGACCCCCAATGGAAGAACTACGCCCGCGTGTTCGAGGTCATGCCTTTCGCCAAATTCATCTGGAACACCGTGGTTGTCGTGGTCCTGGCTGTGACAGGAACAGTGCTTTCCTCGGCCATGGTGGCCTACGCCTTTGCCCGCCTCCGCTGGCCCGGGCGAGACCTGTTTTTCGGAATCTTGATAGCGACCATGCTGCTGCCCGAGGTCATTACCCTGGTGCCCCGCTTCATCATCTTCCGGCACTTGGGCTGGATTGATACGTTCCTGCCTTTGACTGTTCCCTACTGGTGTGCGGCGACGGCTCTCTACGTTTTCCTGATGCGCCAATACTTCCGGGGACTGCCCATGGAGCTGGAAGAAGCAGCGTTGATAGACGGTGCCGGCCGGTTGCGGATCCTCTTCCAGATCATCCTTCCTCTATCCAAGCCGGTCATTGCCACAGTGGCGGTCTTTGCCCTGTTCCAACATTACACCGACTATATGAACCCGTTGATCTATCTGAACAGCATGGACAAGTGGACCCTGGCTGTGGGACTAGGATCGCTTAACGCAAACGAGTCCTATGGAGCCAGTTGGGAGCTAGTTTTCGCAGCCGGCACCATTATGGCGTTACCGATGCTGCTCCTCTTTGTCTTTGCCCAACGGTACTTTGTGAAGGGTATCGCCACAACCGGCTTGAAAGGATAACATCTTCCCAGGTGAGTACTCTCTGGAAACCATTTGCAGTGACGCGGAGGCATTCAGCCACATCCATGCCTCCGCGTCTCTCATGAAAGACGAGGGAAGACGAGTTCTGGCAGAATCCAGGTTTGACACCAAGTTGAAACAGGGCTATAATGCCACGCGTTATTAATTCCTTCACTTGATTAATTAAAGATTTTCGCTCTCGTAGAGGACAACTGTCAAGCCAAATCATAGGAGGAACTGTTTCATGGCCACATCGACCCGGACTGCGCGCAAAATGAGCGCCCTGGAGAAGAATCTCCTGGGCGTGCCCATCAACCAGGTCCCCAGTCTGCTACCCGGACTGCTGGTGACCGTCCTGCTCGCCTGGCTGAGCATCTGGCTCAGCAAGTTTGTCGGCGAGACGCTGCTAGGCTTTGACAAGACGCCGATTTCGGCGGTGATGTTGGCCATTTTGCTGGGTCTGATCATCGGTGCGGTGGTGCCAATGCCCAAGGTGCTCAAACCCGGTCTGAGCTTTGCCGTGAAAAAGGTGCTGCGCCTGGGCATCATCCTGCTTGGCATCCGTCTGACGGTCTTTGATGTCTTTCAATTAGGGGTGTACGGCATCCCCATCGTCATCATCTGCATCGTTGGCGCGCTGTTCCTCACGACGCGTATCAACGCCTGGCTCAGCCTGCCTGAGCGGCTGGGGGCGCTCATTGCCGTGGGCACGAGCATTTGTGGTGTGTCGGCCATCGTCGCCACAGGCCCGGCTATCGACGCCGAGGATGAAGAAGTCGCCTACGCCGTGGCAGTCATCACCATCTTTGGGCTGTTGGCGACCTTGGTCTACCCCTACGTCGCCAACCTCATCTTTGCCGGCAATGCCCTCAAGATTGGTCTGTGGCTGGGCACCTCGATCCACGACACGTCCCAGGTAGTCGGTGCGGCCAAGGTCTACGCCGACGTCTTTTCGGCGCCGCTGGCCCTCGACACGGCAACCGTCACCAAGTTGGTGCGCAACGTATTCATGGCGGGTGTCATCCCCTTCATGGCCTTCTACTACGCGCGCAAAACCCAGGGCGAAACATCGAGCAAAAAGACAGACATCGCCAAGCTGCTGCCTCTGTTCGTCGTCGGTTTTCTGCTGATGGCCGTGCTCCGCTCTGTGGGTGATGCTGGCATCAACGCTGGTGGCAAGGCCTTTGGCATCTGGCCCGAGGAGACCTGGAAGGACATCTATTCGTTCATCACAACCTGGGCCGGAAACTTTTTGGTCGTGGCCCTGGCCGGCGTCGGACTCAGCACCAACTTTCGCTCCTTCAAGGGACTGGGCGTCAAGCCCTTTCTGGTGGGTCTGGGCGCCGCGCTGGCGGTCGGCGTGATCAGCTTTATCGCCATCTCACTGCTGGGCAATCTGGTGACGCTGTGACGGACCTGGGCGTTCTCACGCTCGACGACTTTGACGTGAAGGGCAAAACCGTCCTGCTGCGGGTGGACATCAACTCTCCAGTGGACCGAGTCACCAAGCGCATCAAGGACGACACGCGCATCCGCCGCTGCTTGCCGACCATCCGCGAGTTGTCGGACCGAGGCGCACGGACGGTCATCCTGGCTCACCAGGGCGACCCCCTCGACTACCAGAACTTTACACCGCTGGCTCAACACGCCGAGGCGCTGAACCGGCTGCTGGGCTGCCCGGTCCTCCACCTGGACGATGTGGCCGGGCCGGGGGCGCGGGCGCTCATCGGAACGCTCCAGGACGGTGACGTGCTGCTTCTGGAGAACGTGCGTATTCACACCGAGGAAACGATCATTTTCGAGGAGGAGGTGCAACTCACACCGGCAGAGCAGGCCCAGACCTACATCGTACGCAATCTGGCTCCATTGGCCGACCTTTACATCTGCGATGCCTTTGCCGCCGCCCACCGCTCAGAGCCTACGCTGGTCGGCCTGCCCCAGGTGTTACCTTCGGCGGCAGGCCGGCTGTTCGAGGAGGAGCTTGGGGTGCTGACCCAGGTGCGCAGCCAGCCAGCACGCCCTTGCCTCTTCCTGCTGGGCGGGGCCAAGATCCTCGACGCGTTCAAGATGATGCGCGCCGCGCTGGAATCAGGCACCGCCGACGGCGTATTGACCGCGGGGCTCACGGGTGAGATCATGCTTGCCGCCGCTGGCTACGACCTGGGCGCGGCGACGATGGAATTCCTCGCCAGGAAAAAACTACTCGATTTTGTCGAGCCGGCCCGCGAGTTGCTGGCCGCCTATCCCGACCGCCTGCACTTCCCGCTGGACGTGGCCTTGCGGGATGCGGGGGGGCGGGAGGAATTGGCCCGCGAGTCACTGCCCGCGGCAGGCCTCCTCGTGGACATCGGACTGCAAGCGGTGGCTCGTTACAGCGAACGCATCGCCGCTGCCGGCACCGTTTTCGTCAACGGGCCGGCGGGCATCTACGAAGAGCCGGAATCGGAATTCGGGACTCGGGCGCTCTGGACGGCGATGACCCAGTCGCCGTCGTTCACGGTCATCGGTGGGGGCGACAGCATCGCCGCGGCGCGCCGGTTTGGCCTGCTCGAGGGCTTTTCCTACATCTGCACGGCGGGCGGCGGACTGGTCCGTTTCCTAGCCGGGGAGCCACTGGCCGTGGTCGAGGCACTGCAGGAGGCGGCTGCTCGGGATCGGTAGTTGGTGGAATCGGTAGATTGGGGCAGCAATTGCCCCATCAACCAACTTGCCAAGCTACCGCTTTCTCAAGCGGAGGAAGAGACGATGGACAAACCAACGACCTGGCTGCACACTCGCGCCGTCCGCATCCTGGGCATCCGCTACGGCCTGGGGTCGAATAACGCAACATTGATCCACAACCCCGAGTTCTGGGAGCCGGGTGAGATCCAGTCGCAGATTACCAACTGGTGCGAGATCGAGCCCCTACCCTACGGCCCTGATCTCGACGCCTATGCCTACTTTCTGGACGACCCGGCGCTGCCCTTGAACATCCAGGCTGGCGAGCACGAGCTTTTGGTTCAGGGTGACCTGGCCCGTCTGGAGCGCGAGGGCCGCGACAAACGCTGGTTTCTTCTGGGCAACATCGGGCTCTGGTTCCGCTGGGCTTTGACGGTCCAAGAGCGGCATGGCATCTACAGCCTGCACGCCTCGTCGATCTACAAGCCCGACGAAGACGAGCTACTGGTCATCGTCGGCAAGGCGGGCGCGGGCAAGACGGTCTATTTGCTGGAGTCGTTGGTGCGTGGCTACCAGATTTTCAGCACCGAGATGACCTTTTTCCGCGTCCAGCCGGAGGGCGTTGTGTTCTACCGCGGTGCGCTCATGGACAACATCCGCATGGGCAGTTTCGTCTACGATTTTCCCCAGGTTGCCGGGCGCCTGGGACTAGTCCTGCCCGAGACTGACGACCCGTGGGAGACAAAGATCAGCGTGCCGATGGACAGCGTCACCACCGATCGAGCCGAGTTGGTCAATCCCAGGATCTCGTTTCTGTTCCCGCGCATCGAGGCCGGTGTGGCCCACGCCCAAATCCGCGAGGTGAAAAGCCCGCGGACGCTGACTCGCTTGCTCTTTGACAGCCTCTCGGAAAAAATCGGCAGCACCACGTTGATTTGTGAAGAACTGCCGGTGACCGGGCTCGACAGCGCGGCGCTGGCTCAAGTACGTTGGGAGACGGTCCGCCGCCTGGTGACCGCCCCTCACTGGGAAATCAAACAGGCCAAGAACATCTTGGCCGGACCAAAATCCTGTATGGAGGGAATTGACTGAAATGGGTAAGAAAGCATGGGAAGGCATCTTTGACGCCCCTAACCCCGGACGCAGCATGAAACCGCGCACCAACGGCTTTACCATGGTGCTAGACAAGGGCCTAGGCCGCCGCGCGACCAAGGACCTCATGGAGGTCGCCGCCGACTATATCGACTCGCTAAAGCTCACCTTTGGCACGTCGGCCTTCTACGACGAAAAAGTCTTGCGCAAGAAGGTCGAGATTGTGACCGGTGCCGGCGTGGACATCTACCCCGGTGGCACCTTCCTGGAGGTGGCCGTCTGGCAAGGCCGCTACCCCGAGTACCTGAAGCGCGCCAAAGAGCTGGGCTTTACCGCCATTGAGGTCTCTGATGGCACGCTGGAGATGAACGACGTCCAGCGCGCCGACTGCATCAAGCGCGCCCTGGACGCGGGCTTCAAGGTCATCAGCGAGGTGGGCAAGAAAAGCCCCGACGAGGAGGTGGCCGCCGCCGAGATGCACCGCTTGGTGGCCCACGACCTGGGGCTGGGGGTCAGCGTGGTCATTGTCGAGGCCCGCGAGGGAGGCACCGGAATCGGCATCTTTGACAAGTCGGGCGCAGTCGAGGTGGACGAACTGGATGCCATCGTCGCTGGTGTGGCCGACCTGGACAACATCATGTGGGAAGCGCCGCTCAAGAACCAGCAGCAGTACCTGATCTTGCGCTTCGGCCCCAACGTCAACCTGGGCAACGTGCCCACGGCCGACATCTTGGCCCTGGAGGCGCTGCGCCAGGGACTGCGGGGCGATACACTCAAGCGGGCGATTTCGCAGGGCTTGTAGGCACGGAATTCGGGAACCCGGGATTCGGGCTCAGATCTCGGGGCGCACGAATCCTCGACAACAGATCACGCAAAGGGAGCACCTATGGGCAAATCGCTGCGCGGCACCCTTGTCGTCGGTCAATCGGGCGGACCCACGCCGGTGATCAATGCCAGCCTGGCGGGCGTCATCGGCGAGGCACAGCAACACGATTGTTTCACCGGCATCTATGGCCTGGTGCACGGCATTGAGGGCGCGCTCAAGGAAGAACTGCTCGATCTGGGCAGCGAGACGCCGGAGAACCTGGACCTGTTGAGCCGCACGCCAGCCTCGGCGCTGGGCTCCTGCCGCCACAAGCTGTCTGCCGCCGACTATGAGCGCATCCTGGAAGCCTTTCGCACCCATAACGTTCGGCATTTCGTCTACATTGGCGGTAATGACTCGATGGACACCTGCCACCGCATCTGGTCGCTGGCCACCGAGGAAGGCTATGAGATACAGGTCATGGGCGTGCCCAAGACGATAGACAACGACCTGGCCTACACCGACCATTGCCCTGGCTATGGTAGCGCGGCACGCTTTCTAGCGCTTGCTACCCGCGACACTGGCCGTGACCTTGAATCGATGGCCACCTTTGACGACGTGACCATCCTCGAAGCCATGGGCCGCAACGCTGGCTGGCTAGCGGCGGCCTCTGTCTTGGGCCAAACATCCGAGTACGAAGCACCACACCTGGTCTATGTGCCCGAGGTCGCTTTCGACGAGGCGCGGTTCCTGGGCGACGTAGCTCGAGTCCACGGGCGGCTGGGGCGTGTGTTTGTCGTCGTAAGCGAGGGCATCCGCGACACCGAAGGGCAGTTCGTCGGTCAACATGCCCAGCGCGGTATCAGCAGCGACGCCTTTGGCCATCCGGTGCACGCCCTGAGCACAGGCGTGGCCGCCTACCTGACCGACCTGGTCCGCAAGCAACTGGGCTTGCAGGCCCGCTTTCTGCGGCCGGGCTTGATTGGCCGCGCCCTGAGCGCGTGCATGGTTGAGACCGACCGCAAGGAGGCGCTGGCCGTGGGCCGACAGGCGGTAGCCCACCTGGCTGCCGGTGAGAGTGGCCACATGGTCACCCTAGAACGCCTCTGCGGCGAGCCCTACCACTGGACGACCGGGTTGGCACCCCTGGCCGAGGTCGCCAACGCCGAGCACCTGCTACCGCGGGAGTACATCAACGAAATGGGCAACACAGTCACTGAGGCGTTCTGGCGATATGGCCTTCCGCTGATAGATGGACCACTGCCACCGCTGGCGCGGTTACAAGGTAGTCGCGTGCCGAGCGGAGTCGTTCAGCAGGTTCTCAGGGAGAAGGATACTTCCGCGCTGGGATCCTGACCCCAAAAGTCTGAGTCAATATACAATACGCGAACGCATAATCTGGAGGCATCTTGATGGCAACTGAGTATTCTGTAGAAGGTTACCAATTCGACTTGGAGGCGTTCTTTCCCTTCCGCATTTTCGACAAGGTCACCGATGTACGCGTAGACGCGCCGGAGATCATCGAGCAGCAGGCGGTGGCCCGCAAGCGCCGGCCGCGGCTTACACACGACGGCAAGCTGACCATCTTGGCCGCCGATCATCCGGGCCGGGGCAACACCACCCTGGGCAGCGATCCCTTCAGAATGGGGAACCGCCACGAATACCTGGGCCGCATCCTGCGCGTGCTCACCGCCAGCGACTTTGACGGCTTTATGAGCACGCCCGACATGATCGAAGAACTGCTCATCGTCGACTACCTGGTCCAGCAGGGCGGCGGCCCGAGCTTTCTCGACGGCAAGGTCCTGGTCGGCTGCATGCAGCGTGGCGGCGTGGCGGGCGTCGCGGGCGAACTGGACGACCGCTTTGGCTCCTACACCGCCGAGTCGTTACACAAATTTCACCTGGACGGTGGCAAGATGATGTTTCGCTTTGTACCCGACGACGAGCGCACCCTGTGGCAGATCGACTATTGCGCCAAAGCGATAACCGACCTCAACCGCTACGAACTGGTGCCCTTTGTCGAGCCGCTGCGCATGGACTTTGTTGACGGCAAATTCGTAGGCAAGAACACAGCCGACGAGCTGGTCAAACTCGTGGGCGTCATCGGCGGCATGGGCGACTCGTCGCGCCGCACCTGGATGAAGCTACCCTACTGCGACGATTTCCGGCGCGTGGCCATGGCCACAACATGCCCCATCTTGATGCTGGGTGGCCCGTCGAAGGAGGATCCGCGTTCCACCTACCACGACTTTGCCACTGGCATGGCTGCCCGATCCAACGTACGGGGTGCGTTGGTGGGCCGCAACGTGTCCTTCCCTGGTCCCGAGGACCCGGCTGCGGTCGCCCAGGCCATCTATACCATCATCCACGAGGACATCACACCCTCCGAAGCGATTGCGCTGACGATGAGCCGCCGCGACGTGGAGATGGATGCTTTGACGCAGTATGTGCGATAGTCAGGGAGGGTGGTAGATTGGAACATGGGCTCCCCGAGGTGCCATGCCGATCTACCACCTCCCAACTTGCTGAAGCGACATGGAGACAAACATGGCAGAGATGCCCAAGATCGTTTGCATCGGCGCAGGCAGTGCTGTCTTTGGCCTGAGCAATCTGGCCACGATCATCCGCAGCGAGCGGCTGCGCGGTTCCGAGATTGTCCTGGTGGACATCAATGCCGCCGGCCTGGAGACTATGACCAGGCTGGCCCAACTCATGAACGAGTCTTGGGATGCCCAGATGAAGATCTGGAGCACCACCGAGCGCCAGGAGGCCCTTCCCGGCGCTGATTTTGTCGTCGTTTCGGTGCAGGTCGGCCCCCGAGAGGACGTCTGGGAGCTGGACTGGCAGATCCCACTGCGTTACGGTGTGCGCCAACCCTACGCCGAGAACAGCGGGCCGGGCGCCTTTGCCCACACCGCGCGCAACACGCCGCTGATCCTGGCCATCGCGCGGGACATGGAGCGCCTCTGTCCCGATGCCTGGTTTCTCAACTTTACCAACCCCATGATTCGCCTGACGTGGGTCGTCGAGCGCTACACGACGATCAAAGTCGTTGGTCTGTGCCACCAGCTCTATTGGGCCTATGCCATGGCCGGAGCTGTCCTGGCCGACCGCTGGGGCCTGGTCTATCCCGATGATTTTCACGTCCACACCAACTATGACAATGCGGCCAGCTTGTTCAACGGCATTGTGCAGGCAGTCCCTCGCATGGACATCAAGGCTGCTGGGCTCAATCACTTTTCCTGGGTATGCGACATCCGCGATAAAGAAACCGGCGACGACCTCTATCCCCTGCTGCGCGAACGGTGGCTGAAGCACTTTCGGCGCGACTTTGAGCCGCTAAGCCGCGAGGTGTTCGAGATTTTCGGCCTGATGCCCACTGCCGGCGACGCCCACATGTGCGAATACCTGCAATGGACCCACGACCCGGTCAAAAAGCCATGGGAAAAGTACCACCTGACACCCCAGAACTGGGACGGCAACCGGCAGCGCCGCGCAGACCGATGGGCGCAAACCCACGCCTTCATCAACGGTGAGCGCCCAGTGGACGAGCTCAAGTTGGCCATCAGCGAGGGCGTGGATCAGATAGTCGAGGCCATCATCTTCAACGACAACGCCTACCACCAGCAGCTCAACCTGCCCAACCACGGCCTGATCCCAAACCTGCCCGACGACGCCATCGTCGAGGTACCGGGTCTGATCTCGGGGATGGGCATCCGCGGCCTGAACATGCCGCCCCTGCCAGAAGGCATCGCCGAGCTGTGCCGGCGAGAGCTGGCCCTCAGTTCCATTACCGTTGACGCCTGTGTCAACGGTGACCACCAGTTGGCGCTCCAGGCCCTGCTCCTCGATCCCATGATCAACGATGTGGATACAGCGCGGGCAATTCTGGATGACTTTTTGGCGACCTTTGCCGAGCACCTGCCGCAGTTTGCGTGACTGGGGAATCGCGGATTCGTAGATTGGAAGTTGGGATGAGGTGGTTACTCTCCGGACGCATTCCCAACATCCCTCGAAGACGATGCTTGTGAGAGAATTCAACCTACCATACGGCCATGGAGAACTGACCTTCCACCTGCCAGACGAGTGGCAGGTCGAGCTCGTCGAGCCGCCGAAGGTGGAGGCAGCGGCGGACCCGCTGGGTGCAGTGCAGGCTGCCCTCGACGCACCGCTGGGTGGCGCGCGCTTGTCCGAGTTTCGCGGCGTCCGCTCGGCGGCGGTGGCAATCAATGACAAGACCCGGCCCGTGCCTCACGAGCACCTACTACCTCCCCTGCTCCGCCATTTGGAGGCACTCGGGCTGCCCCCGGAAGCGATCACACTACTCATCGCCACCGGCGCCCATCCGCCTATGCCACCTGCCGAGTTCGCTCGCATCGTTCCCGAGGAGGTACTGGCTCGCTACCCCATCCTCTGCCACAACGCCGACGACGAAGCCAATCTCGCCAACCTGGGCACAACCTCGCGGGGCACGCCGGTATGGATCAACCGCCGCTTCCTGGAGGCCGACCTGCGCCTGGTCGTAGGCAACGTCGAACCCCACCAGTTTCAGGGCTTTTCTGGTGGGGTCAAGAGTGCGGCCATCGGGCTGGCAGGGCGCGAAACGGTGGAACGTAACCACGCCCACATGATCGATCCACGCGCCCAGTTGGGCCGTTACACCGACAATCCGGCTCGTCAAGACGTGGAGGAAATTGGGGCGATCGTCGGCGTGCATTTCGCCCTCAATGCAGTGCTCAATGGCCGGAAGCAGATCGTACACGCCATCGCTGGCAAGCCACGGGCAGTCATGGAGACAGCCATCCCCCTCAGCCGCCAGGTGAGCCAGGTGTCCGTGGCCGCGCCGTCCGACCTGGTGATTGCATCGGCAGGTGGCCATCCCAAGGACTTGAACCTCTACCAGGCCCAGAAAGCGCTGGCTCACGCCGCGCTGATTACCCACGACGGCGGAACGCTGCTCGTCGTCGCTGCCTGCCCTGAAGGGGCTGGCAGCCGGGAGTACGAGTCTTGGATGGAGGACGTGAGTTCCTACAATGAGGTGTTCGCCAAATTCCGGCGCGAAGGCTTTCGCGTCGGACCGCACAAAGCCTTCCAGATCGCCCGTGATGCCGCCCGAGTGCAGACCTTTCTGGTGTCTGAGATGGCGCCCGCGTTGGTGCGGCGGCTGCTGCTCACGCCCGCTGCTAGCATTGCGGCGGCTCTGGAACTGGTCCTGCCCAGTTTGCCAAGGGATGCACGGGTGAGTATCATGCCCAGGGCTTCGTCGACGATTCCACAGGTAGCGACTTGATGCCCGACGATCACCTTGACGAAATCCTGTCCATCCCCGCCGAGGAGCTGGCGCGCCGCAGCAGGGTCCGCCTGGAGATCCTGCCCGACCTGGACGCGCTCTACAACCATTTTGCGCGGAGCATCGCCAGCGAGATTGCCAGCCGCAACGCCGTTGGCCAGCCGACGCGCCTCATCCTACCCGTCGGCCCGGTGGATCATTATCCGCGCCTGGTCGAGATCTGCAACCGGGAGCGGATCTCTTGGCAGACCGTACACGCCTTTCATATGGACGATTATCTGGACTGGCAGGGCTACCCGCTGCCCCCCGACCATCCCCTCAGCTTTGCGAGCTACATGCGGCGGACCTTGTATGAGCGCCTCGACCCTGCGCTGCGAATCCCCGAGGACCAGATCCTCTTTCCTGATCCGCGCCACCTGGACCGCATCAGCCAGCGCATCGCCCAGGTGGGCGGTGTGGATACCTGCTACGGTGGTATCGGCTACCATGGCCACCTGGCCTTCAACGAGCCGCCGATTTCGCGCTGGTTCAAGCTTACGCCAGACGAGTTCCGCGCCTCGCGGACGCGCATCGTGGCCCTGGCCCCGGAGACCATTGTGATGAACAGCATCCGTGCCACCGGCGGCAACCCAGCATCCTTGCCGCCCATGGCCGTGACGCTGGGCATGGCCGACATACTGGCCGCCCGCCGCCTGCGCCTCTACTGCCAGGGCGGCGCCTGGCAGCGCACCGTGCTGCGCCTGGCCCTGCTGGGCAACGAGGACGTGGATTACCCGGTAACACTGACCCAGGGCCACCCCGACTATGCGATCGTGGCCACCTGGGACACAGCTCAGCCTCCGGTCCTCTCAATCGCCGCCTGAGCTGGCCGCTTATCCCCAAATTGTCCTATTCGAAGGAGAAAGACCATGAAGATTGGCATTCAGACCCGCCCCTGGGGACCGGACATGAACCAGCAGAACCTGGGGCAAATCCTGGCCGAGATCGCCGCCACTGGTTATGATGGCCTTGAGATCGGCGCCCAGCACCTGGACATCTCCCGGCCCCAACCGTTCGGCCGCCTGGTAGCCGACCACGGGTTGCAGGTGGTTGGTATACACGTAGGCGGCGAGATCTATGACCCGCAGTCCGTGCGCGAGGCGCTGGACAACCTGGAACGGACCGTTGTTTTTGCTGCCGAGGTTGGTGTGCCGTTTCTTCCCTTCAGCGGCCGTCTCAAGCCGGACAAAACCAAAGTCGATCATCGGCGCCAAGCTGAGAGCCTGAACCGTATTGGCCAACTTTGTAGCGACTATGGTGTTCGACTGTGCTACCACAACCACTTCTGGGAGATAGAAAACGACTGTGCCGAGCTGAGTTACCTGTGTGAGCACACTGACCCCGACCTGGTCTGGTTATGCCTCGATGTGGGTTGGGTGGAGCGGGCGGGTGGCTCCCCGGTGGCGGTGGCGAGCAAGTTTCTGGATCGTGTGGCCTATTTCCACCTCAAAGACACGAAGGATGACGTCTGGATGGAGGTTGGCCACGGCACGGTGGATTTTGCCGGGCTCTTTCAGCTCGTCACCGGGCGGGATTTGGCGTGGTCGGTGGTCGAACAAGACGAGACTCAGCGTGCCCCTTTGGAAAGCGCGCGCCTGAGCCGGGAATACCTCAAAGGGCAACTGGGCGTCTGATGCCACTCGCGGGCGATCTGTTGCCCATTGCTCTTCCCGCCTGATGGGGGATCATCAGGCAACAGGAGACAGAATATGAAAGATGGCAAACTCGGCGTCTGTGTCGTTGGCTGCGGCGACATGGGCACCAAACACGCCGAGCGTTGGTGTACACTTCCAGAGGCCAGGCTCGTGGCAGTGGTGGATATTCTCCAAGACCGGGCGGAGGCATTGGCCCGCGCCCACGGCCTCGACGCCTGGTATGCCGACTACCGCCGGGCCGTGACCCTGGCTGAGGTGGACGTCGTCTCGGTCTGCGTGCCCACCTGCTCTCACCCCGAGATCTCGATCTTTGCCGCGGAGCAGGGCCGCCACATCCTCTGTGAGAAGCCGATTGCTCTGACTTTGGAGAAGGCCGAGGCGATGATCAGGGCTGCCCGGCGCAACGGCGTAAAGCTGGGCTTGGGCCTTATGCGTCGCCACTCGCCTGTGCTCCCTGTCCTGCGCGACTGGCTGGCGATGGGGCACTTGGGCCGGCCGCTGATGTACCATGCCAGCGATGTCCGCGAGATCCGGCCCAAGCGGGAGATGCACGACGCCCAGGCCAATGGTGGGCCGATCATCGATATGGGCGTGCATCTCTTTGACCTGTGGTCTGACATCTTTGATTCTGAGCCGGTTGAGGTGCTTGCTCAGGGGCTAAAGCTCGCGCGGGAGCGCCGCGAACTTGTGCACATCGCCGACATCGCGTATGATACAGCCACGATCCTGGTCCGCTACGCCTCTGGGGACTTGGGCACCTTTGTCGTTTCGTGGGGGCTGCCACCTGCAGTGAATCCTACTCCTGTCCCCGACCAGATCCTGGGAGCGAAGGGCATGGCTCAAGTTGTCTTTGCCACGGCCCATCAGCAGGTGGACGTCATGCGCGAAGGCGGAACGTGGGACACGGTGGCTACCTCGCACGAGGACATGTACCAGATTGAGATCAACCGGTTTGCGGAGTGGGTGCTGGAAGACCATCCGTTCCCAGCCACCGGCACCGACGGCCTGGCTGCGTTGCGTGTGGCCCTGGCAGCCGTAGCATCAGCCGACACAGGCCAGTCGGTATCTCTCAGCTAGGAGCAGTGCCATGCCCAAACCTGGCGTCCTTCATAATCCGCAGGCAGGAGCCGGCCTGAAACGCGGCTTTGACACCCTGGCCGATCTGCTGGCCCTGACCCTGGGGCCTTCGCAGGGCATCATCCTGTCGCAACCGCAGGCGGGCTCTGCGCCGGAGGTCTTGACCGACGCGGCCACCATTGCCCGGCGGGTGATGGAGCTGCCGCAGCGCACCGAAGACGTAGGGGCCATGCTGCTGCGCAATCTGGTCTGGCGTATGCACCTACGAGCGGGCGATGGCTGCGCCACAGCCGCCGTCCTGGCCCAGGCCATCCTGCAAGAGGCGCATCGGTACCAGGCGGCGGGCATCAACCCGGTGCTGCTGCGCACCGGCCTGGAACGGGCGGCGCGAGCGGCCCTGGATAGGCTTTGTGACATCGCCCGGCCGGTGAATGGCGAGAACGACCTGATCGCTGTGGCTGAGACGATCACCAGCGAGCCGGAATTGAGCCTGCTACTGGGCGAGATATTTGACCTGCTCGGCCCAGATGCCCATGTGAGTATCGAAGAGTACGTCGCCCCCTACTTTGAGCGCGAGTACAAGGAAGGCGGCCGCTTCCAGGGCCGGGTAGTCTCGCCCTACCTCATCACCGACCCACCGACGCGCCGGGCGATCCAATCCGGCTGCCACGTAGCCCTCTACGGCGGCGAGGTCGCCAGCTTTGAAGAGCTGCAACCCCTATTGGAGCTGGTCGCCCGCAGCGAAAACAAGCGGCTGGCGCTGCTGGCCTATGACATCAAGGGCACTGCTCTCAGCACCCTGGTGGCCAATCATCAACAGGGCCGCGTCCAGATCGTCGCCGCTGCACTCCGCCGGCCCGAATCCAAGCGGCGGACCGACTTCCAGGACCTGGTCGCACTGACAGGGGCCGCTTTCCTGTCACCTGAACTTGGCTCCTCGCTGCGCAAGGTCAAGGCTGCTGACCTGGGGACTGCCCGCCGCGTCGAGGCCGACGCCGAAGAAGTGATAGTTGTCGGCAATGCGTCGCACGCGGCAGCCGTGCGTGCGCTGATCGATGATCTACGCGCCCGGCTGCAGGCCCCACCCCAGGGGGATGAGCAAGAAGAGGCTGAGGAGTTGCGTTTCCGCCTGGCCCGGCTCTCCGGCCAGGTAGCGACGCTCAAGATTGGAGCGGCCACCAAGACCGAGCGCGAGGCGATGCTGCAAAAGGCCCGCAAAGGACTGCGCGCCCTGCCTATTGCCCAACGCGAAGGCGTGGTTGCTGGCGGCGGCGTCGCCTATGCTCACTGCATCCCCGCCGTTCACGCCGTACGCACCGAGCTAGCCCACGAGGCAACCTGGGGCGCCGATATCTTGGCCCGCGCCCTGGAGGAGCCTTTCCGCCGCATCGCGCAGAACGCAGGCGTCAGTTCGCCGGCGGCAGTGCTGGCCAGGGCCCAACGTCGTGGCCCAGGGTTCGGCCTCGACGCCGTGAGCGGTCAGATCGTGGACATGGAAGCCGCTGGCATCCTGGACGCGGTCGGCGTACTCCGCGAGGCGTTGCAGACGGCGGTCAGCGGCGCGGTTATGGCCTTTACCACCGACGCCATTGTGCACAAGCGGCGACCGCAGGAAAGCCTTGAGCCGTAGGCCGAAACCTGGGGAAGCAGGAGATTGGGAGGAGCGTGGAAACGATGGCAGGAGGTTGGGAGCGGATAGGAATCGTTGCTGAGGGGGGCACAGTTCTCGGCATGGACGAAGCTGCGGACGGTCAGCTCTGGCTCGCAACCGGGTCGAGGCTCGTGAAGCGCGCAGTGAGAGGGTGGCAACTGCCGACCCCAGGGCAGCCGGCCCTTCAACCCAGCACGCTGGCACATGCCGGGGGAACACTGCTCGTGGGCAGCATGTTGGGCCAGATCGCCTACTCGCGCGACAGTGGCGAGACCTGGTACAGT
>Ga0180438_10002011_pt1 | contig 34400 bp, 30 predicted proteins | sample SS_ome_12_FD_132455 | JGI IMG/M metagenome (GOLD analysis project Ga0180438, IMG submission 132455) | Hypersaline lake sediment archaeal communities from the Salton Sea, California, USA - SS_3_D_2 metaG | ecosystem: Environmental > Aquatic > Non-marine Saline and Alkaline > Hypersaline >... | reverse complement strand
TGAGGCCATTGAACAGGGATTGGTTAACCGCAATGATCTAATCATTTGCGTGGGGTTCGGCGCAGGCCTGACCTGGGCTGCCACAGCCATTCGCTGGAGCCTACCTCTGCCTGTGTCGTTGCCTTCCCGGCGGATGGCCTTCTGGCGCTCGCTGCGCTATCGCTGGGCGCGATTGCGCTCCCTCTGGCGGCGTTGGTGGCGACTGATGGACGCCCGTCTGTTCCAGCTACTGCATGATCGGCGAGGGAAAGGCGAGAAGAAAGATAGCTGACACAGCTATCAGATGCCTTCTCTTTGACGCACCCTCCAGACTGGAGTACAATGCGTTCACGCGTTTGCACGCGATGACATGCTCACAGAGGAGTGCACCATGCAACCATCGATCATTGTCCATGGCGGCGCCTGGGATATCCCGCCGGATCTTCACCAGGCCCACCAAGAGGGTACGCTGCGTGCGGTGGATGCTGGGTGGGCGGTGCTTGTGGCCGGCGGATCGGCCATGGATGCCGTCGAGGCAGCCATCGTCGTCATGGAAGACGACGAAACCTTTGACGCCGGTCGAGGCGCCTTCCTGAATGCCGACGGCCAAGTAGAGTTGGACGCCGGTTGTATGAACGGCGCCGACCTGCAGGCCGGTGCTGTGGCCGGAGTACAGTTCATTCGAAATCCGATTAGACTAGCTCGGGCGGTAATGGAAAGGAGCGAGCACGTGTTGCTCATCGCTCAGGGGGCCCAGCGGTTTGCCCACAAGATGGGGTTTCCCACATGCGATCTTACAGACCTTGCGGTGCCCCGTGAATTCGAACGCTGGCAGAAACTGCTATACGATCGGACCTATTCAGCGCGCCAGTCCTTCTCCCACCAGGCGGACACAGTAGGTTGCGTGGCACTGGACCAGGCAGGGCACATCGCTGCGGGCACTTCCACCGGTGGCACGCCCAACAAGATGCCGGGCCGCGTGGGCGATGTGCCCATCATAGGCAGTGGCTTCTATGCAGACGACGAGTTTGGCGGGGCATCGTCGACCGGTTGGGGAGAGAGCATCGCCAAGGTTCTTCTGGCCCGGTTGGCTCTTCATCTGTTGCACCAGGAGGGCGATCCCCAGGTCGCCGCCCAGGGTGCCATTCAGATCTTGTCCGACAAGGCGAACGGCCTCGGAGGCGTCGTCCTGATCTCGCCAGACGGCCAACCAGGCTGGGATTACAACACACCCTGCATGGCCTACGCCTACCGCACTCCCGAAACCGACACACCGGTCGTCGGCCTGTAGAAAGACAGTATTGCACATTCGGACAGCAAGGCAACCTCTCTTTGGCTGCACCGCCATTCTGTGGTAGAATAGATGTGAGATGAGCGTCATTGACGAAGTCAAAGACCGCCTGGACATCGTTGAGGTGATCCAGTCCTACGTGCCACTCAAGAAGGCGGGACGTAGCTATAAGGGTCTGTGTCCCTTCCACTCTGAAAAGACGCCGTCCTTCGTCGTGTTTCCAGAGACCGGTACGTGGCACTGCTTCGGTGCGTGTGACACTGGCGGTGATGTACTGACCTTCATCATGAAGCAGGAGAACCTCGACTTTGGCGAAGCTCTACGGATGCTGGCCAAGCGGGCTGGGGTAGAGTTACAGCCCCGTAGTCCGGAGGCTGCAGAGGCTGAGAAGCGGTTGGATCTGTTGCGCGAGATCAACAGGGCAGCATCAACCTACTTTCACCATCTGCTTCTGAACAGCGATGAAGCAGCAAGGGCGCGAACCTATCTAGAAAAGAGGGGACTCAACCAGACAACCCTCGACCGCTTCCAGGTAGGTTATGCCCTGGACCAGTGGGATGCTCTGCTCCGCTACCTTACCAGCAAGGGATATGCCATTGCGGACATAGCCGAGGTCGGACTGATCAGCAAGCGGAAGAATAAGAGCGGCCAATACGACCAATTCCGCGGACGCGTGATCTTTCCCATCTGTGACCAGCGAGGCCGGACCATTGGTTTTGGGGGACGCATCTTGGGCGATGGAGAGCCCAAATACCTGAACTCGCCCCAGACACCGCTATTCGATAAAAGCCGGGTGCTGTTTGGATTGGACCAGGCGAAGCAAGGCATCCGCACGGCTGGCGAAGTGATCATCGTCGAGGGCTACATGGATGTATTGATGGCCCACCAGCACGGCATTAACAATGTGGTGGCCCAGATGGGCACCGCCCTTACTGAGGCGCAACTCGATCTACTCAAACGCCATACACAGCGTATTGTCCTGGCTCTTGACTCTGATGCAGCAGGCGACCAAGCCACCCTACGCGGATTGGATGTGGCCCGCCAGGTCATGGATCGAGAGGTCGTACCTGTGCCCTCAGCTCGGGGGCGAATCCGCTTCGAGGAGCGTTTGGTAGCGGACATCCGCATTGCCTCGTTGCCGGTGGGCCGGGACCCGGATGAAGTCATTCGCGAAAGCCCTTCGCGATGGGCCCAACTTGTGGCTCAGGCCAAGCCAGTGATGGACTATTACTTTGATGCGCTCACCGCCGACCTGGATCTATCTGCTGCTGCAGACAAAGCCGAGGCAGTGCGACTTCTGGGCCCCCTCGTGGCCGAGATTGGCGACCAGGTCCAGAGGACGCACTATCTGCAGCAACTTGCCCGGATGGTCCAGATAGACGAGCGAACACTGTGGCAGCAGATCCGGCATGCGGCTCGCCGAGGCCGACCTACCCAACCTGGCCGAGAAGCGTCGGACAGGGATCCGGGCAAGACTTCCTTGGGTCTGGACGAACACTGTCTTTCATTTGTCCTCTGCTACCCCCATCTGTTGGCCCAGGCCGACGAGGCATTACAAGCCAACGATGAGGAGCCACTGCATGCTGAGGACTTGAATCGGGCTGAAGATCGAGCCATCCTGACGGCATGGCGGCAGTGGCTGGAGCTTGGAGGTTCAACAGACGTCCGGGCAGCGTTCTATGACACACTGGACGAGAATCTACAGGATCGGGTCGACATCTTGATCCTAGTCCAGAAGGGACAGCCGCCTGCCCCGGACGAGCTGCTCAGAGACAAGTTTCTGGACGCTGTCGCCCAACTTCGCCTACGCAATTTGCAGCGCGAGATCCATGAGTTACGCTTTCTCTTGGAGGATACCAAGGACAGCCATGCCGCTGCGATCTATGGCCCACTGGTCACCAAGACTGCAGTACGGATGAGGCGATTGCAGCAAGATATAAGCAAGCGCTCCATTTCAGGGCGTCGGCGGCTGGAAGATGCCCCTGTCCGAGTCCCATTCACCGAAGAGTAGGGATGCGAAAAATCGTGGTGAGCCCTCACTACGCCGAGAGGAAAGACGAGTTGACTCGGCGTAGCCTTGTGTGGAAATAGGTATTCGATGCACTCATGACAGAGGATCGATCGGCAGAAGACCAGACAGCACAAAAGAATACAGGCCATCTCGAAAACCGTTCGAAACCGGCAAGAAGCTCCGGCAGCGAGGCTGGCACGCGCCTGAGGGATCTATTCCAGGATCTGGATATCACCAACCTTGGAGATATAGAGGACGAACCGGAACCGACAGAGTTGAACAGCCTTGAGGCAGAACTCGAGCAGGACGAGGACGAGGAGGACCAACTGGACAACCTGAGTGGTAGCGCCGACGGCGGCGGCGACCCGGTCCGAATGTACCTGCGCGAGATCGGACAGGTGCCGCTACTCAAAGCCGAAGACGAGGTCACGCTGGCCAAGGCCATCCAAGTAGGCACCGAGGCCCAAGGCCAGTTGGCAGACAACGGTTCCCTCCCAGCCGAGGAGCAGGTAGCCCTGCAAGAGCTGGTACAGAAAGGCAACCTGGCCCGCCAGCATCTCGCCGAGGCTAACCTACGCCTGGTGGTGAGCGTAGCCAAACGCTACATGGGGCGGGGCATGTCCTTCCTGGACCTGATTCAGGAAGGCAATATCGGTCTGCTGAAAGCTGTGGAAAAGTTCGACTATACCATGGGTTACAAGTTCTCCACCTACGCCACATGGTGGATACGGCAGGCCATCAGCCGGGCTATCGCCGACCAGGCCCGAACCATTCGCATTCCTGTGCACATGGTGGAGACGATCAGCCACCTGATCCGGACTCAGCGCCGATTGCAGCAGGAATTGGGCAGGGATCCTACCCCTGAGGACATCGCCCTCGATCCAGAAATGGGGGCAACTGTTGGACTGGACGACGAGGAGCGGGAGGCAATTCTGGCTGCCCTGGTCAATGACGTGCAGCCCGATCCCGTATTGGCCCGCAAACTGCGGAGAGCAGCCAACCGAATCGAACAGATTATGCGCATCTCTCAGGAACCAATGTCGCTCGAGACTCCCGTTGGCGCCGAGGAGGACAGCTACCTGGGCGATTTCATCAAGGACGAAACCATGCCTGAACCGGACGATGCTGCTTCCAGACAGTTGCTCCGCGAACAGTTGCGTACCATCCTGAACTCCCTGAACCGCCGGGAACGCCAGGTGCTGGAGATGCGATTCGGTTTGAAAGATGGTCAAGGTCACACGCTGGAAGAAGTCGGGCAGGCGTTTGGCGTTACGCGAGAGCGTATCCGCCAGATCGAGGCAAAAGCCCTGCGAAAACTCCGCCACCCACTGCGCAGTCGCAAGCTACGCGACTATTTGGGCTAATGAACTTGACACATCCTACTGCCTAAAGTATAATGACGCCGCGTTCCTCGGTAGCTCAATCGGCAGAGCGGCCGGCTGTTAACCGGTTGGTTGTAGGTTCAAGTCCTACCCGAGGAGCCTGGAGATGCTGGACTCCCGCCTTTGGTGCGGGAGTTTGTTTTACCATGCGATGGGAGTCTCACGAGTCATGTCGCCTCTCCGAGTGGCCGCCCTTGTACGCAAGGAAATTCTACACATTATCCGCGATCCCAGAAATCTCTTCCTGGTGATCATCTCACCGGCTTTTCTACTCTTTCTGCTCTCCTACGTCTTTTCATTCGAAGTCACCAAACTGAATCTGGCCGCACTCGATCTGGATCGATCCCCCGCCTCCCGCAGCTATTTGTCCAGCCTGACGAACGACCAGGAACTGGTCCTAACCTCTGTGATAGAGAGCTATCAAGAGATCCTCCCCCTCCTCGTCAGCGGCGTTGCGGATGCAGTGTTGATTATTCCCCCTGGCTTTGCCGACACCGTCCATGGCGGAGGCCCGTCCCAGGTGCAGGCTATCATCGACGGTACGGACCCCTTCCTGAGCAGCCAAGCAATTGGCGCACTGGGAGCCAGATCGGGGGTCTTTGTGGCGGGCATTGATGGGAACGGCCTGATGGAAATAGTTGAGCCAATTGAGGTCCGAAGCCAGGCATGGTACAACGCCAGCCTCGAGTCCATGCACAGTATGGTTCCTGGTCTCTTGGCCATCGTGCTTATCATGCCCACGATGGCCTTTGCTCTGGCCATGACCCGCGAAAAGGAAACTGGTACTCTGGAGGGATTGATCGTCACCCCGGTGAGTGGGCCCGAGTATGTGGCAGGCAAACTACTGGCCTACATCACCGCTGGCCTGGTGAGCGCCATCTTGGCGATGCTTGTAGCTGTCCTCTGGTTCAAGGTGCCTTTCCTTGGCAACCTGGTGGCGTACCTGGTTCTGGTCGCCGACTACTTTTTGGCCTGCATGGGGATCACCGTCGTGGTAGCCAGCTTTGTCAAGAGCCAGCAGGCCGGCATGTTCATCGTGCTGCTCCTGTTCCTGGTTCCCAGCTTTTTCCTGGGCGGGCTGATCACCCCCGTCAGCACCAACTCTCTGGGCTCTATTCTGACTTCTTACGCTTTGCCGAGCACGCACTTTATCGAGATCAGCCGCACGGTCTTTCTGAAGGGACTGGGCCTAGCACATTTGACCCGGCCGGCCCTCCTCCTCTTTGGTATGGGAGTTGGCTCGATCGCCCTTGGTTTGCGCCTCTTTAGGAAGAAGCTGGCCTGAGCCCGTCCGGCCAACAGACGACTGACAATCATGTTCCTCCGTGTGGGCAACCTGATCCTCAAAGAGCTGATCCAGTTCTCGCGTGACCGGCTCCTGGCAGGTTTCATCATCCTCGCCCCGGCCCTGCAACTGTTTCTGATGGCCCAGGCCACAGAGCGGGGCATCACCGAGCAGCCCGTAGCTGTACTGGATCTGGACCGCAGCCGCCTGAGCCGCCAACTGATCGCAAACTTGGACAATAACCAAGAGCTGCACGTGGAATACCACGGGGAGAATGTGGAAGGACTACGCGACCTATTGGATGATGGCCATGTTCGTCTGGCTGTGGTCATCCCCGCAGGCTTTGCCGAGAAGCTTACCAGCGTCGATACTCCACAGCAGATCCAGATAATCGCTGACGCGACAAATACGATGGCTGCGGCGGTCGCTTTGAGCGCTGCCACGGGTGTGGTAAACCGCTTCTCTGCCGACCTAGCCTCCAGTCATGGTATGGTCATCCCCGAGCCGATCGACTTCCGTACCGACGTACGCTTTAACCCATCCATGGACATCCAGGATTTCACCATCCCCGCCCAGTTGGGCTTTATCATCTACCAGGTTACCTTGGCTGTCGCAGCGCTAGGCCTGGCCCGCGAGCGTGAACTGGGTACGCTGGAGCAATTGATGGTCACCCCTGTGCGGCGTATTGAGCTGACTCTGGGCAAGGGCCTCCCGGCTATTACCATCGGAGTGTTGAACTTTGCCGTCATGTTGATCATCGCTCTGGCTGGGTTCAGAGTGCCCATGAACGGATCTATCTTGCTCCTCATTGCTCTGACCCTGCTCTTCATCACTACTGTCGTTGGCTGGGGGCTCGTCATATCAGCCATATCCCGCACGCAGCAGCAGGCTATCCTCTTTGTCTTTATTGTGGCTCTGATGGAAGTAACCTTCTCAGGCTATATTGTATCCTTGAAGAACATGCCTCCATTCCTGCAAGCCATTTCCCGCCTGGCTCCCCTACAGCACTATCTGGTAATCGTCCGCAGCATCATGCTCAAGGGTTCAACCCTTGCGGAGCTCTTGCCGCAAGTTGCGGCCTTGGGCATTCTGAGCTTGGCGATATGGGGATTGGCCCTCCGTTGCATTGCCCGGACAGTGGAATAGGGAGCGAGCCCAGGGCAACAGCGTTTACTCTGCCCAGCCCCGCGCCCGCTCCACGGCGCGCCGCCAGCCCGCATAGAGGGTGTCCCGCTGCTCGGCAGGCATGCCTGGCGCGAATTCGGCATCGACGCGCCACTGCGCTGCGATCTCGCCGATTCCCGACCAGTAGCCAGTCGCCAGACCTGCCAGATAGGCGGCTCCCAGGGCTGTCGTCTCGGTGATGGCAGGTCGTTGGACCGGTACTCCCAGGACATCGGCCTGGAGCTGCATCAATAGGCGATTGGCCGCTGCACCTCCATCAGCCCGCAGGGCCTGCAGACGGATGCCTGAATCAGCGGTCATGGCTTCCAACACGTCGCGGCTCTGGTAACAAATGGATTCCAACGCAGCTCGAACCAGGTGTCGACGGTCGGTACCCCGTGTCATACCTACAATAGTCCCTCGAGCATAGGCATCCCAGTATGGCGCGCCCAACCCAACGAACGCAGGCACAAAGTAGACGCCGCCAGTGTCGTCGACTTCCCGGGCCATCGCTTCCGTCTCGCTCGCATGGGCTATAATGCCCAAACCATCCCGCAGCCATTGGATCACGGCCCCGGCAATAAACACGCTACCCTCCAGGGCATAAGTCACCTGGTCTTTGTCCCCAAGCTTCCAGGCGATCGTCGTCAAAAGGCCCCGGTCCGAGTCTACTGCAGTTTCCCCAGTGTTGAGCAACAAGAAGCAGCCAGTTCCATAGGTATTCTTGGCTTGCCCAGCAGCATAGCAGGTCTGTCCAAAGAGCGCTGCCTGCTGATCGCCTGCAGCACCGCCGATCGGTATCTCTGCTCCCAGCAGATGGGCATCGGTCATACCATACACCTGGGAAGATGGTCTTACCCCAGGGAGCATTGCCCGAGGGATGCGCAACTCGGAGAGGATCTCGTCGTCCCAGTCCAGCGCGTGGATGTTGTACAGCATCGTCCGTGACGCGTTGCTCACGTCGGTGACATGGAGCCGCCCACCACTGAGCCGCCAGATGAGAAAGCTATCGATGGTGCCAAAGAGAGCGTCTCCTCGCTCTGCTTTCTCCCGCAGACCCTCTACGTGATCAAGCAGCCAAGCCAGCTTGGTGCCTGAAAAGTACGCGTCGACTACCAACCCGGTCTTGGCCCGTATTGGCTCTGCCCAGCCGTCACCACGGAGTCGATCGCACATGGCAGCCGTGCGCCGGCATTGCCACACGATGGCATTGTGCAAAGGCCTGCCCGTTTCCCTATCCCACACCACCGTGGTCTCGCGTTGATTCGTAATGCCGATGGCTGCGACTTGCTTTGCCTCGACACCAGCTTTCGCCAGTGCCTGCCTAGCGGTATCAAGTTGCGTCTTCCAGATCGCTTCTGGGTCGTGCTCCACCCAGCCTGGCCGCGGATAGATCTGAGGGAATTCCTCCTGGACCACGCTGACGATCTGTCCGGCACGATCAAAAACGATAGCCCTCGAGCTGGTAGTCCCCTGGTCCAAAGCTAGTACAAAGTCTGTCATTTTCTCAAAAGCCTCCTCCAAAGATTTCGTATATCAGGGAAATCGCATCAATCAGAATCACCCTGTGCACCTTCTCGGCCCTGTTCTCCAAACAGTGCCAGCCACTCCTCAACCTCGTCGTCGGAAAGTGAGGTGTCTTTCCAGCCAGGCGATTCATCCCCTGGCAGACTCAGTTCCCCAGCAAAGGCATTCGCATCGCGCACCCGGGCCCCAAGGCTGGTCACTGCTCTTGCCAGCTCCAGGTCGGAAGTGACCACCAGGTATCCCTGGGGATTTGCGCTGTGACGCACACGTCGCAGGATCACTGCATCGGCACTGCCACCTTGACGGGCAAAAATGACCTTCACGCCACCATACCGGCGGGTCTCGGACAAGGCAAACGTCCAACCGGGATCGAATACCACGGTGACTGATTTGCCTGTGCGTGCCTGATAGGATTGAAGAAGCTGGATCAGCCGCGCCTCATCATCGGGATCTCCCAAAGAGATGGTGGGCAACCGGCCGATCAGATTATGTCCATCTATCAGTATTGGCACGGCCTAGATCCTCCTTGAGCGCGCCAAATACGGCGGACCTTCCCCGGACCAGTTCCCTGCAGTACGGATACCAGAACTTGACCATGGCCCTGCACACCGGTGGATCACCTAATCGGGCAAGGAAAGTCGATTCTCGAGGACCTGGTTTGGTGCAAAGCCATCCAACTGGAGGTAGAACCGGGCTGCATCTACGAGAGCTTGGGCTGGAAGCAGGCCAACCACCTCCGTGCGGGTGACGACAAGGCCATAGCCCGCTGCCTCGCTGCGGATCATCTCGAGCACCCGATGCATCGGCGTCTGGCGATGGTCAGTCAGATTCATCGAAACCTGGGCCTGCCCTTCTACGATAAGGCCGAGAGCCTTGACAAAACGCAGGCCTCCACTGGAGTGGCGCACTGCCAAGGCGATCGCCTTGGCAGGTGCAGGGTCATCAGTATTGAGGTAGACGTTGAACGCAATGAGAGGTGGTCGTGCTCCAATGGCGGTGGCACCGGCTTTACCCATCTCAGCCGGACCAAAATCAGGCGCCCGGTCTGGATCGTCACCGATCAGATCCCGCAACCCTTCGTACTCGCCGCGCCGGACGTCGGCCAAATTCTGGCGGTCGGGGCGTGTGGCCGCTTGCTCGTAGAGAAAGACAGGGATGCCGAGTTCCTTGCCCACACGCTGGCCTAGCTGATGGGCAAGAGCCGCACAATCCTCCATCGTCACGCCCTGGACTGGCACGAAAGGCACAACATCGGTCGCCCCCATCCGGGGATGGCCGCCCCGGTGATGGTCCATGTCAATCAGCTTCTGGGCCTGGGCGATGCCCTGAAAGGCGGCTTCGACTGCGGCCTCCGGCGTGCCGACGATCGTCACGACTGTGCGATTGTGATCCGGATCGGATTGCACATCCATCACCTGGGCACCGGATGCTTGAGACATTGCCTCTACGATGCGGTCGATCACACCTTGACGGCGCCCCTCACTGAAATTGGGCACACACTCAACAAGCTTTCTCACCATTCTCCTCCTGCCAGAACCTTCCCGCTTCTGGCCCAGATACCAGTTCGCCTAGACAAGGCCACCGCTGCCCATTCTAGCATCTTCCCTACACCCTGTCAACGAATGCGCTAGTGCTTGCTCCCCCTCCTCTTTTGTGATAGAATACGCTCGTGCCGCCCACCCGCCTGGTGCGACCGGGGGCGGCAAACTTTTGGAACCAGGGAGAAGCGCACGCCTCGGTGGCCTTTGCGGACCAGCGGAACGACCTGATCCCGCAACATATCCCAGGACGTGCTCGAAAAACATGCTCGACTCGGTGCCGGTTCCCTTACAAGCCGTCTTCTGGCCATTGCTGGGGGCAGCCATCATCCTTGCTGCGAACCGCCTGTTGCCCCAATGGCTGGGATGTCTGATCGCTTCGGCAGCAGCTGTGGCGTCGTTTGCAGTGCTGTGGTCGCTCCGCAACCTGGAAACGACGCGCCTCGAGTTTACCTGGGAACCCCTGGGGCTTTTTCGCACCAGCCCTGCCCTCTATCCCGACGGCCTTGCACTATTTGGCGGCTTGGCACTGACCACCATCACTGCCGCTTTGGTGCTTGGCATCCGCAGTCCCGGCGCCCACAAGGCAACCCGGCATGGCCTGCTTTTGGTCGTCTTGGCCGGTGGCCTGATCACGACAATGGGAACCAACCTGCCCACACTGGCCATCGGCAGTGCCCTGATCGACCTGGCATTGATCACCATGGCAGTAACCCGTGAGTCACCTGGATCCCGGTCCGATGGGCCGATATTGGGTATGATCGCTACTGGAGCCCTGTCGACCCTGATCCTCGCCTTTTCTGGGTTCCACCTTAGCGCACAGGTAGGCACCACTTCGCTCCTGGCGCCCGACCTGCCTGCGGAAGTGTTCCTCATGGTGGCCGTGGCTGGAATGCTCCGTCTGAGGATCTACCCGTTGCATCCCCGAAGGACAAACACGGCCATGGATGCTGCGACAGCTTTGCTGCTGACAGGTGTCGGGATCCAATTGATTGCCCGTTCCCAAGCCATTGAGCCGATCTTGGAAGGCCAGCCGTGGACTCTGGCCCTCGGAAGCGTGGCTCTCTTGGCTGGCGGGCTGTTGGCTTGGGCAGCCGTACCGAGCCTGAAGCTCCGAGTAAGTGAACCGGTAGACTCCCTGCCAGCACCGCCCGAGACGGCCGGGGAGCGTGGCGAGACGATTCCCCACCACTGGCTCGGCATTCTTGTCAATCAGGCGGGTGTCGCCCTCGTGTTTCTGTATCTTTTGGGCCCCGCTGTCCCCTGGCCCCTGCTTAGCCTGACCCTGGCCCTGGGGATACTGGTAATTTGGTCGGATGCAAGCCCGAAAGGCAATGTCGGCCCGCACCCGCGATGGTTCGAGCAGGCAGCGCAGCAAGTGCAGGCAGGATGGGTGCAGGTCCGATCGCGTCTAGCAGAACGAATCCCGGCATTGGAGCACTGGGAGGGTTCGCGGTTCCATGGGAAAAGCGCCATCCTGCTTCCCGCCATTGCCCTGGCCTCTCTGGCCGGCCTTCCGTTGACCGTTGGTGCTATAGCGCGATGGTCTCTCTATGGGGCTGTACTGAAGGATGGCCACGGCACCTTATTGCTTGCCCTGTTGGTCGCAGACACATTCCTGGCGGCCGCACTGGGGATCGCGCTCGTCGCCACGTGGCCCCAGATCCAAGAGCGCAGACCCAGGGCCCTATCTCTTGTGGCCATGCTGGCCTTGGCTTTCGTGATGTTCGTTGCAGGGATTGCGCCGGGAGGGCTGTACGAGAGCCTTGGCTTGGACCCGATCAGGCCTTCCGGCGTCTCCATATGGGGATTGGGCCTGGTATACGTCCTGCCATGGGCTCTAAGTATCCCACTGGCCCGAGCCAGGACACACCTGACGGGCTATCTCCCCCTGGTGTGGAAGATTGTGAACCTGGATTGGTTCTACCGCGCTGCCTCGTGGCTTGGTCGACGCGTGTCGGGCGCGGTCTACTGGCTGGGTCTGGTGGGTGAAGGAGATGGTTGGCTGGGCTGGGCGCTGATCATCATGGCCTTGGGTGCCGTACTGCTGGCGGCTCGCTAGGCCAGCCCGATCCGGGCAGTGGCGAGCAAGCAAGCCCAGGAGCAATTCTGATTCGAGATTGAGAATGGAAGCGCTATCCGACATTTTTGCCTTCATGGCCGGACTACCGGCCATAGTCGGCCTGATTCTCACAGCACTCATCATCTTCCTTACTTCCGACTGGCGGCTCGCGCAGACGGCACTGCTGGTCCAATACGTTCTGGCAGGCCTCGCGCTCACCCGCTTCATCCGGGTAGAGGTGGCCGTTGTCAAAATCCTGATCGGCGTGTTGGCCGTATTCATCTTGTACCTAACCGCCCGGCGTATCCAGGAAGTTGGCGGTCCCCTGCAGCCATCAGAGGGACGTTCCCGCTTCTTGGGACTCGCAGTTAGGTGGAGAGCTGGACCCCTTGGCTTGCCCTTGCGACTGCTGGCGATCCTGCTGGTCGCCCTGGGTTTGGTTCTCGTGTTCAACGCCTACCAACCAGTACTGGTATCGCCTGACGTGACATTGGTGGCCTTCTGGCTAGGAGCAGTTGGGATATTGGGTCTCGTCCTCAGCAGCGAGCCAGCGCGGGTCGCGCCAACCGTGCTGACCGTCATGACCGGCTTTGACCTGATCTATGCCAGCTTGGAACCAAGCCTGGCTATGGCCGGCTTTCTGGGAGCGCTGGTCCTGCTGTCTGCGCTGGCCTTCTCCTACCTCGCCACGGTCCACAGCCTGAATCTGAGTCCCGCGGATGTTGACCAAGATGAGGGGCGTTCATGACGCCGATACCCGGGCCTTTCATCGTGCTGGCTCTCCCCTTGCTGGCAGCCGGCCTCACCTACCTGGTGCGTCGCTGGGCCTTGTTGGCCGCCCTTCTGTCGGCGATCACCACGGGCGCGATTGCTCTCCTCTGCTTGCGCCTGCCTCTGGACCGTTCGGCGTTTGTGTTCGGCCAGGAAGTGGCCTTTGGGCAGCCGGTGGTGATCGTAGGGCGCCATCTGGCACTCGACCCCGCGGGTCAGATGTGGCTGGCTTTCGCCTTTGGCATGACCACGGTCTTGTATTTGCTTGCTTGGCGAGTATCGCAGGGAAGGTCCTTCTTCCCTTTTAGCCTGATCATGCTGGGCCTATACTCCCTGGTCGTACTGCTCCAGAATTTTCCGCTTGCCATCGTCGCGTTTGCCATCAGTACAACCCTGGCTGCATTCATCATCCAGGCTGGCACCGGTATCTCCATTCGGGGCGCCCAAAGATACTTGGTTGTCACCTTGCTGGCCGTACCCTTCCTCTTGACCGCAGCGTGGATGGCGGACCAATCGGTCCTCAGTACGGCAAATGCCGAGCTGCTGCGCAGCGCCCTGTTGCCGGCGGGCTTGGGCTTCGCCTTTTTGTTGGCTATGTTTCCATTCGGCACCTGGATGCCAGCCGTGGCCGCAGATGCGCCGCCCATCGTAGCCGCCTTCATCTTTACCGCAGGACAGGCCATGGCTCTCTTCCTGGCAGTGTTCTTTCTGCAGAGTAGCCCAGTCAGCCTCGGCGATCCGGCCGTCATCGAGACCATCCTACTGGCAGGAATGATTATGGCTGCCAGCGGTGGAGTCATGGCTGCCGTACAGCGGGACTTTGGACGATTGCTAGGTTATGCTGCCCTGAGCAGCCTGGGGATCCTTCTGTTGGCCTTCCCAGGAGGTGGCAGCCGGGGCATCGAACTGGCAATGCTACACGCCATTACCCGGGCTATATCCATTACCCTCATGGCAGCATCGTTGGCCATTGTGCGCCATTGGTCCACCACTGACGAATTTGACAAATTGGGGGGAGTAGCGCGACGGTTGCCGATTGCTACACTTGGGCTGGTGCTGGGCGGACTGGCGCTCGCTGGCTTCCCGTTTACAGCCGGGTTTCCCACCCATTGGGCGATTGGCAGGGCAACCTGGAACTGGGCGTGGCCGATTTCCACACTGGCTCAAAACGTGACCCTGGATGCCGGAACCCCGGAGTTGAGGCAGTGGATGTGGATCCTGGCCCTTATCGCCATCGTCGCCTCATCCCTCGGGATCATCATTGGCATGATTCGCGGCCTGAGCGCAATGTTGGGCTCGGAAACCCGGGAGGAGATGGCCAAGCAACCCCTTGTCGCGTCGCTGATGGTTGCAGCGCTGCTCGTACTCTCTGTCGCCCTTGCGCTCTATCCACAGCTCTTTTTCGAGCCAGTGCATCACGCGGCCCAAGCCCTCTCCCTATTCTAGACGGCAAGGCCCATCATCCAGGAGTGGAGGCTATTGACTGTGCACAAGACTTCGCGTTTACCCGGCTTCTATGATCTCGGCGTGGAAGAACGAGCCGGCATGGTCGCCGACTGGGCAGGACTGGACCAGGATGAGCGCGCTGTGCTGACCAGCGCCGGGCTGGAGTTCGATCGCGCGGACCAGATGATCGAGAATGTGGTTGGCATCCATGGCCTGCCATTGGGCATTGCCCCCAACTTTCTCGTCAACGATCGGGATTACCTGGTCCCTATGGCCATTGAGGAACCGTCGGTGGTCGCCGCCGCCAGCTTTATGGCCAAGATCGTGCGTGGGGCAGGCGGCTTTCGCACATGTTCCACCGAGCCGGTGATGATCGCACAAATCCAGGTACTCGATGTACCCGATCCGTGGGCTGCGAGATTTGATCTACTCTGCCAGAAAGAGCGCCTCCTCGACTTGGCCAACCAGACCGACCCAGTGGTGGTGTCCCTCCATGGCGGGGCGCGCGACATCGAGATACGGGTTTTTCCGGACACGCCCGTGGGGCCTATGCTGGTCGTCCACCTACTCTACGACACCCGCGACGCAATGGGGGCCAACACAGTAAACACTGCCGCCGAGGCACTGACCCCGCTGGTGGAGGAGATCACCGGAGGACGGGTGCATTTGCGCATCCTCTCCAATTTGGCAGACCGGCGCCTGGCCCGCGCCAAGGCCGCCATTCCGCCAGAGTCGATGGCTTTCGGGGAGTACAGCGGCGAGCAGGTGGTTCAGGGCATCGTCGAAGCATATGCCTTTGCCGCGGTCGATCCCTACCGGGCGACAACCCACAACAAGGGCATCATGAACGGTATAGACGCCGTAGCGCTCGCCTGCGGCCAGGACTGGCGTGCCATCGAGGCAGGTGCCCACGCATATGCCGTGCGGGACGGGCACTATACCTCCCTTTCCACCTGGACGCGTGATAGGGAAGGCAATCTGGTGGGCACCGTGGAACTGCCGCTGGCGGTGGGCACCGTCGGCGGGGCAACGCGCGTCCATCCCGGCGCCCAGGTTGCCCTGCGGATCCTGGGTGTGGAGAGCGCCCGCGAGCTGGCAGAGGTGATGGCGGCGGTGGGCCTGGCCCAGAACCTGGGAGCCCTCCGCGCCCTGTCAACCGAGGGGATCCAGCGGGGCCACATGACACTACATGCCCGACAGGTGGCCATTGCCGCCGGGGCAACAGGCGACCAGGTACAGGCTGTCGCTGCACGTTTGGTGAGGGAAAGAAAAATCCGTCTGGACCGGGCGCTGGAGATCCTGGACGTGATGGCCAAAAAAGAAGGCTAACAAAACCCTGGCCATCCTCTCTCTGCCGAAAGCCCATGCGTCAGAGATGACGATGGTGACGAAAAAGACAGCAACAATCAGGATCGAACACCCAGATTATATACCTTGAACACACATTCCTGTGCTGGGAGTATACCGTCCTGGCGACAGATCTCGCAACTGGTCACGTCATGTTCCCAGCGACAGCGCTCCATGCGAACCAGGTACCCGCCTAGATCCTCACCCTGCTCCTTGGCCTCTTCTATCTCTTGCAGCAGACATTCGTCCATCCCATGGCTCCTTTCCACCACTGCAGCCCACCATGCCAGGGCTGTTTCTGGCGCCATTATACCATACTCGGGCACTGGGCTCAAAGAGGGGAGAGCATGTACTCCCCAGGCAGACCTTCGATTTGCACCCCAGCGTGCAGTCGCCCCTCACCTGCCAGCCGATCCGTGAGACCCTCCACAGCGCCGAGCTCCCAGCCAAAGAGCCGTGCGACCTGGTCGGGTGTAGCAGCTACCACCGTCCGTAGATAGCGCAACAGGATCGTCTCCCGCGCTCGCCGGCCATTGATCTCCCGAGCCGCGTTCACCACGCTGTGGAAATGGCGGGGCAGCAGATCGTAGACATAGCAATAGCCCCAGCGGTTGGCATCCGAGATTGCCACCTTGGTGATGCGCATATCCATCTGGAGTTCGGCCAGGGCCCGCTCAAAGCGAGAAGCGTTTCGCTTGCCCCCGAGTCCAGCCTCTCGCCGCAGCCGGCTGGTGGGCAACGCGCCCTGAGCCAGCAATGCCTCGTACACCTGTTTGGCCTCGACCGACAGACGGCCATCCAGATAGTCCTGCAAATAGTCTTCCGCCAGTTCCCCGTAGTTGGGCGACAGGGCATAGAGAAAAGGGGCCAGATCCAGGGAGACAAAGACCGGTTTCTTGCGCAGGAACTTGCCATACAGGACCTTACCCGCCACGGGCAACGAATCCTTCCAGTTCCAGGCCAAGCCCAACTCGCGATCGTCGTGGTGGCTGGGCAGGGGACGATCCTCGCCGCAGAGTGCACCCCATAGCGAAGGAAGCTCAACGTCCTTGGCAGAGAAGAGCAGTGAAAGACCCACGTCATTCAGAAACTCGAGTGCCTCGGCCTCGCTGCGCACCCGCAGGTGGGGGCGCCTGCGGTAACGCTCGGCACGTGCCGCCTGAAGAGCGTCTCGAGTAAGGGTCGGGGGTATCATTCTGATTGGATGAACTGCACCCAGAGTCCCTCCTCGCCGACCTGGAAATCGAAATTCCGATCCAGGATGCGCAAGGTGAACCTGTCGGTGGCAGGGAGGTCCGCGACAAATCCGCCGGGGTCATACTCCGGTGCCGACCCGCTGACGACTCTTTCCTCGTTGCCCTCGGCGTCGGTAATCGTCACCTCCACACCTTCGTACCCCAGGGTACCCACCAACTGGCGAGGATAGCCCAGGGGCATCGTGCGGGTGTTCAGAGACAATTCATCAGGCACAACGACGACCAGATTTAGGGTGTTGCGTCCATCGGTAATCAGCTTGGTGTACCGGATGGGCCGGCCTCTGACCCCCAACTCCCACTCGCCGGCCGGCAACTTGGTGAAGAAGAACCGGCCGTCGGTCGTAGTGCCCTTTTTTACGGGTCCTGCCGGGCCGCGGAGCACCAGCCTCAGATCGCCGCGCGGCTGGCGCCGGCCGTCCACCACCCGCCCCAGGATCATGCTCCGCCGGAAACCGGTCCGAGGGACCTGGAGGGCTTCCCCGATATCGAGCCCGGTATAGTAATGCTTGAGGATCTCATCAGCCGAGGCCCCCTGTTTGGCCATCTTGGCCGCGCCCCGCTGGCACATTCCCACACCATGGCCGTAAAGCTCGGCGTAGCCACATATGCATGGCACACTGCGCAAGTACGCTACCTCTCGGGACCAAACATCCTCACTATTTCGAGTATGGCCATCGCAGTGAGCGAAAAAGGGTGCACCGACGATCCGTCCGTTGCGTACCAATACCTGGCCTGACGTCTCGTCGATGGCGCGGTCGGAATCGGCATAGCGATTCTTGGGCTTGTAGACCTGGCAATGAGTCGTGGTGCACATGTCAACGCTATCACTGGCATGACGGCGAGTAGTCACGGCATAGGAACGGGCCGCAATGGCCTGGGCTTTGAGCGCTTCGATCGGCTTTTTCAATCCCATCTCAGTGGGAACTACCCCCTTGAGGTACTGATCAAGGGGCATCTCCTCAACCCGCCCATCGGGAAATTGGATGAGCAGCGTTTCAGGGATCACTAGCCCATTATCCTCTGACATATAGCTCTCCCCTTACAGCAGATAGGCGACGCTATTATGGCACAGAGTGCCAAGAAATGCAACTGACTTCTCACAGAGGAGGTGCTGCGAGGCGGACCAACTCGACCCGCGCCGCGGCGGTGTCGTACAGCGCATAAGCCGCCCAGCAGCCATCCTCGGGCAACCCCACACTGCCTACCCCGACCACATAGTGATGGTCAGACTTGACATCCGTAATACTTGCAGGCAGACGACGGAGGCGACCAAATGGCTCCCAAGCCCAGATGGCCTGACGATGGGTGTGTCCATGGAACAGGATCCTCCCTCCAGCGATCTCCAACTCGACCAGGACTCGCCACAGGAGCTCCTCATCCTCGGTCACGTACGGGAAGAGAGCTCGCCACGAATGTCCCGTCCGCTTCAGCCAACGCCCAAGATCGGTGACCGTGCGCAACCCCTCGGGCAACCAAGGTACGGCGTGGACAGCTATCAAGTCGTCTAGCGCCAACATTGCGGGCCAATCTCGCACCCAAGCTCGCAGCCCAGCCTCCAGGCTACGCCAACCAGAGACTTCATAGTTGCCAAACACCACCTCAGCGCAGGCGTCACGCAGCAGTCTTAGACATTCCTCGCCACCGACGTCGCCCAGGCTCAGGATTTGCCCGGCGTTGCGGGTGCGGGCATCCGCAAGCACAGCCTCCAGCTTATGGAGACGGCCGTGCACATCAGACAGTATCGCGTAGCGCATGGGCAATCACAAATGCACAGTGACAACTGCTTGGATCGTCTTGGGTGACCAGGATTTACCCGGTCATAACCTCCGTTGCACAGGGGTACAGCCAATTCCTGCAAAAACCATTATAGCAGCAATGCGCCCAAAAGAAAAGAGGATACACCCATCTCTGGCAGCGGCGGAATAGGTTTTGACAAACCCCATCGATTGTGATAGACTTAACACTCGATACTGGCGATCTGGATCCAGATCGCCAGTACCAGGATACAATGCTGTGTCAGCTTGGCAAGGAGATCTAACGGATGCCTAGCGATTACTTACCGATTCTGATCTTTGCGGTGGTGGCCGTAGTTCTGGCGGCCATCGCCGTTCTTGTACCTCCCCTTTTTGGCCCCAAACGTCCCACCACTGTGAAAATGGCTCCATACGAGTCCGGCAAGATGCCCATCGGACCAGCCCGTAGTCGTTTTCCGATCCAGTACTTTCTCTTTGCGGTCCTGTTTATCGTGTTCGACGTGGAGATTGTGTTTCTTTTCCCATGGGCGACAGTCTTTAAGGAGCTGCCGTTCCCTTTGCAGGGGCTGCTGGAGGCAGGCATATTTGTCCTGATCCTGGTTCTGGGCTTGGTCTATGTGTGGAAGAAAGGCGGGTTGGAATGGGAATAGAGACCGTCCTGCCCGAGGGTATGATCATCACCACGACCCTTGAAAAGCTGGTGGACTGGGGCCGAGGCCGGTCGCCGTTCCCCTTCCTTTTTGGTCTGGCCTGTTGCGCCATCGAGATGATGGCGGCCGGTGGCCCCCGGCACGACGTTGCTCGCTTTGGCGCCGAGGTGTTTCGCGGCTCACCCCGCCAGGCAGACGTGATGATCGTCTCCGGTCGCGTGTCGCAAAAAATGGCGCCAGTGGTCAAGCGGCTGTACGGACAGATGCCGGAACCCAAATGGGTCATCGCCATGGGTGCCTGCGCCTCGTGCGGGGGCCCATTTGAGAACTATGCCATTATCCAGGGAGTAGACAAGTTGATCCCGGTAGACGTATATGTCCCGGGTTGCCCGCCGCGCCCTGAGGCATTGCTGTATGGCATCACAAAGCTATACGAAAAGATCCAGCAGGAGAAATTCGGCGACTACAAGTAGAGAGGGACAAACGGCACATTGACCGGGCTGAGCGGCCCCCAGATCCGGTGTCAGTCAGCCCATCAATCACTATCTTGGAATAAGAGATGATCGAAGGCGATGCGAGTGTCCAGAAACTGAAAGAGCGGTTTCCCAATACCGTACTCGATACCAGCGAGTTCCGCGAAGAAACGACTGCGGTTATCCGCGCAGCCGATATTGTGCCTATCTGTCAGTTCCTGCATGATGACCCAGAGCAGGCATACGATCTGTGCCTATTTGTCAGCGCTATCGATCAACTTGAACTGGGGCTATCCCCCCGTTTCGTGGCCGTCTGGCAACTGTATTCGCTGAAGCACCATCGTCGCCTGCGGCTAAAGGCCCCGCTTTCGGACCAGTCGCCAACGGTGGATAGTGTGGCTTCAGTCTGGCGGGCGGCTGACTGGCACGAGCGGGAGACCTATGACTTGTTTGGCATCCAGTTCCACGGCCACCCGGAGATGCGGCGCATCTTGCTGCCCCACGATTGGGTGGGCCATCCACTGCGCAAGGACTATCCCCTAGGGGGCGAACCGGTGCAGTTCACTGTTAACCCTGACGATCCGGCCCTGGCCCACATCGGCGAGCAGACAATGGACGCGCCGACCAAAGAGTCGGACGTGCCTCCCTGGTTCAGCGGACGCGACGACACGATGATCATCAATATGGGCCCCCAGCACCCCGCCACCCATGGCGTGCTACGGGTCGTAGTGGAACTGGAAGGCGAAAGGATCGTCAACGCCGCCCCAGACATTGGACATCTCCACTCGGGCTTTGAGAAAACAGCCGAGCACCGCACGTACCAGCAGTTCGCCGCCTATCCAAGCCGCATGGACTATGTATCTGGCATGTCCAACGACCTGTCCTACATCCTGGCGGTGGAAAAGCTGATGAAGGCCAAAGTGCCACCGCGTGCCAATGTCATCCGGGTGATCCTGCTGGAGCTGCAGCGTCTAGCAGCCCATCTAATCTGGATCGGCACCCAAACCCTCGACCTGGCGGGCACCATCCACGCCTTGCTGCAATATGCTTTCCGCGAGCGAGAGATGATCCTGGACCTGCTGGAGATGGTGTGTGGGGCACGGATCACGCCCAGCTACTTTACCACTGGCGGCGTGCGCTGGGACGTGCCCCCGGCCTTTCCCGGCAAAGTGCGTGAGTTCGTGGATTGGTTTGAGAAGCGGCTACCCGAGTACGAGACGATGCTGACTAACAATCCAGTATATCGCTCGCGGCTGGAAGATGTGGCCGTCATCAGCGTCGAGGATGCTATCAGCCTGGGCTGCACAGGGCCGATGCTGCGCGGCTGCGGCGTGGGCTACGACGTTCGCAAGTACGCGCCCTATTGCGATTACGAGGATTACGAATTCGAGGTACCCACACAGCCGGGCGGCGACGCCTACGCCCGCTACAAGGTACGCCTAGCCGAGATGGGCCAGAGCTTGCACATCATCCGCCAGGCCCTGGACAAGCTGGAAAAGATTGGTCCTGGGCCAGTCAAGGACCCAAACCGCAAGATCTCTTTGCCGCCTCGCGAGGAACTGGAGACCAGCATGGAGGCAGTGATCCACCACTTCAAGCTGGTCACCGAGGGCTTTTTGCCTGCAGTGGGCGAGGTCTATTCCAGTGTCGAAAATCCAAAGGGTGAACTGGGCTTCTACCTGGTGTCGGATGGCGGGCCAAGGCCCTATCGCTGCAAGATCCGTGGTCCATCCTTCTCCAACATCTCCACGATACGGGTCATGGCCCCGGGCAGCATGTTTTCCGACATGGTGGCGATGATCGGTAGCATCGACATTACACTAGGAGAGGTTGACAGGTAGACAGGGAACACAGAAACATGTGTTTCGCTGGAGGACATCGTGCTATCGGAAGAGTCGAAAGCAGAGATCCGAAGGATCCAGGCCGAATATCCTGATAACAAGTCCGCGCTGCTGCCCGCACTGTATCTGGCGCAGCAGGACTATGGTGGATGGCTTCCGGGGGAAGCCTTTGACGAAGTGGCAGCCGTGATGAACGTGCCGCCGGCCTACATCGCCGCGACCGCCAGCTTTTACACCATGTTCAACCGCCGGCGGCTGGGACGGCACGTGATCCAGGTTTGCACCAACATCTCCTGCTCGCTGCTAGGCGCGGAACACCTCTTGGAATACGTCACTCGCAAATTGTCGATCAAGCCGGGTGAGACCACCGAGGACGGCATGTTCACACTGCTGGAGGTCGAGTGTCTGGGTTCATGTGGCACAGCGCCGATGATGCAGGTGGGCAACCGGTACTACGAGAACTTGACCGAGGCAAGAGTGGACCAGATTCTGGCAAGCCTGGCACAAGAGGAGGTCGGGGGATGAGTCAGCTACTGGGGATAGAAGAAGCGTTGGATATTGCCATGGAAGCGGAGCTAAAGGCCCAAGCTTTCTACGCCCAAGCCGCGCTCGAGGTCCAGGACCCGCACGGCCGCGACCTACTCGGCCGGTTGGCAGCCTTTGAACAATACCACTATGAGAAGCTTTCTGCGCTGGCCCGCTCTCTGGCAAAAGACGGCACGTTTGTCGAGTATGAGGCCCGTACCATTGACCAGTTTCCCCCCCTGGTGGGCAAGGGAGAGGCAGGCACCACATTGCTAGAGGAACTAAAAGACGTGCCCGGCATCCTGGGCAAGGCCATCGAGAACGAAAAGATCGCCGGGGAGCAATATCGGGCATTGGCCCAGCAGACCGCCGACCCAGCCGGCCAGGCCATGTTCCGTGACCTGGCGAATGAAGAGAGGATTCATCAACGCATACTGGAGGACGAGTTCTTTAGCCTGAGCAACAAGGGAATTTGGGGCTGGTCGGGGATGTACGGCGAATAGCCAAGCCCATACCGGATACTGAACATGCAAACCAAGGTGCTTACGCGCAACGTGGGAGTGCCCAACTCCCACGAGATCGAAATCTACCTTGACCGCGGCGGCTACCAGGCACTGGACAGAGTGCTGAAGGAGCACAAGCCTGCCGAGATCGTCGAGATTGTCCTCAACTCAGGACTACGGGGACGGGGAGGCGCCGGATTCCCGGCCGGTCGCAAGTGGATGTTCCTCCCCAAGGGCGTCTACCCCCGATACCTGGTGTGCAACGCCGACGAGGGAGAGCCCGGGACATTCAAAGATCGGGTCTTGATGGAGCACGACCCCCACGGAGTGATCGAGGGGATCGTCATCTCCAGCTATGCTTGCGAGGTGGAGCACGCTTTCATCTACATCCGAGGCGAGTACGACTTGAGCTACCAGCGCCTACGCCAGGCGGTCGATCAGGCATACCGAAAGGGCTTTCTGGGAAACGACATCCAGGGCAGCAACTACAGCCTGGAGCTAAGCATTCTGCGTGGTGCGGGGGCCTACATCTGCGGTGAGGAGACGGCACTTCTCTCCTCACTGGAGGGATGGCGTGGTCACCCCAAGCTCAAACCGCCATTCCCAGCCGCTGAGGGCCTGTATCGCAAACCGACAGTCATCAACAACGTCGAGACGCTCTTCAACGTGCCATTCATCGTCACCGAGGGCGCCGAGTGGTACCGGCAGTGGGGCACCGAACGCAGCCCGGGGCTAAAACTGTTCTGTGTTTCGGGGCACGTGGAACGGCCCGGCACCTACGAGTTGCCCATGGCCACACCCATGCGGGGCCTGATCTATGACGTGTGCGGTGGACCCAAGGCTGGCATTCCCCTCAAGGCCATCATCCCCGGTGGTTCGTCCACGCCGATGATGCCGGCCGAGGCGGCCCTGGAGACCAATCTCGATTACGAGTCGATCTTTGAAGCAGGCTCAATGCTTGGCTGCGGGGCGGTAATCGCCATAAACGAACAAACCTGCCTCGTGAAAGTGACAGAGCGCCTGGCAGCATTCTACAAGCACGAGTCCTGTGGCAAGTGCATACCCTGTCGGGAGGGTACCGACTGGATGTACAAGATCCTGCAGCGCATCGAACGCGGCCAGGGACGGATGGAAGATCTGGACTTGCTCCTGGATATCTGTGATAACATCAGCGGCAAGAGCTTCTGCCCGCTAGGCGATGCGGCCGTTGGGCCGGTGCAGAGCAGCGTCGAACGCTTCCGCGAGGAATACGAGTTCCACATCCGCGAAAAGCGGTGCATGGTAGGTAGGTAGCTAGACAGATTCATACTCGCGAGGATTCCTTTCCATGACGGATCACATGGTTTGTGTGACAATAGACGACCAGGAGGTGCGGTGTCCGGCAGATCACACGGTGTACGAGGCAGCTACGAGTGTGGGCATCCACATACCTACCTTCTGCCACCACGAAAAGCTGGAACCGGTGGGCGCCTGCCGCATGTGCCTGGTCGAGATTGAGGGAGCACGGGGATTGCAGACGTCCTGCACCACCCCGGTGCGGGATGGCATGGTCGTCAAAGTCCATACTTCGCCGGCAGCGGTGAAGGCACGCAAAGCCAACATCGAGTTTCTGCTGACCAACCACCCTCTCGATTGCCCGGTGTGTGACAAGGGCGGCGAGTGCCCCCTCCAAGACCAAGCCATGCTGGATGGGCCCGGTGAGAGTCGCTACGTCGAGGAGAAACGCCACAAGAACAAACGTTATCCATTGGGTGACTTGATCGTGCTCGACCAGGAACGCTGTGTGCTCTGCTGGCGGTGCATCCGCTTTCTGGACGACTGGGCTGACGACCACGAACTGGACCTGTTTGGCCGGGGAGCTGACACCCGCATCGACACTTTCCCCGGTCGCCCCCTGCGCAGCAAGTGGCAAGGCAACACCATCGACATCTGCCCTGTGGGTGCCCTCACCAGCCGGGTCTTTCGCTTTGAGGCACGGGTGTGGGAGCTGACCAACACGCCTAGCGTGTGCCCCATGTGCTCCGTAGGCTGCAACATTGTCCTTGGCATCAAGAACAACCAGCTACGGCGCATCACGCCGCGGGAGAACATGGAGGTCAACGATACCTGGATCTGTGACAAGGGACGTTTCGCACATGCTTATGTGGACCATGCCGAGCGGCTGACAGCCCCTTTAATCCGGCGCAAAGGTGAGCTTCAGCCAACCTCCTGGCAAGAGGCCCTGGACCTTGTGGCGCAGCGCCTCCAGCAGGTCATCGAGGAACACGGACCGCAAGGGGTAGCAGGCCTCGGCTCCACGCGTGTCACCAACGAGGCCAACTACCTGTTCCAGCGCTTTATGCGGACCACCGTTGGCAACAACAACGTGGATCACCTGGGACGTATCCCGGAAGGGATCAGGGTCCTGGACTCGTTGCCCGATCTGGAGCACAGGGACGTCATCCTGCTGCTGGGCTGCGACCCGAGCACCGAAGTACCACTCGTCGAGCTATGGATCAAAAAAGGCATTCTGCGCCATGGCGCCCAGGTATTGGTTGCCAATCCCTGGCAGATCGAGTTGGGGCGCTACGGCGACCCGTGGCTAGGCTACCGTCCAGGGAGCGAGGTGGCCCTCATGCACGGACTAGCCCATGCTATCCTAAGTGCCAGGCCGGAAGGCAAGGCCATGCAAGGCAAGGGCTCGCGCGTCACCAACGTGGACGAGTTCCAGAGATGGCTTCGTGAATACAGTCCCAGGCAGGTGGAGCAGGGCACTGGGATAGCGGCACAGGCCCTGCAACAGGCGGCGCAGCTCCTAATCCAGGCGAGACGGCCCATTATCCTTTACGGTCCCCGCTGGACGCATGGATCAAGGGCGAAGGCGAACATCGACGCGGCACTCAATGTGACGTTGCTGCTGGGCGACGCCGAAGCGCTGTTTCTGGCAGAGGACAACAACAGCCTGGGCGCTCTAGAGATGGGGCTGGTCCCTGACGTGTACCCCGGGCACCAGCCCTTTCAGGACAATAAGGTGCGCAGTCGCCTGGCGAGCTTCTGGGGTGGCAGACTCTCGCCTGTTGAGGGACTGGATTTTGATGGCATGATGACGGCCGCGAGGAATGGAGAATTGCATGCTATGTGGATCATGGGGGCCGATCCAGCCAATGACTGCCGGATCGCAGGAGAAGCCCTGGGCCACATCCCTTTCCTCATTGTCCAGGACATGTTCCTGACCGACACAGCCTCGCTGGCCGAAGTGGTATTACCTGTCGCCAGCTTTGCCGAGACCGATGGTAGCTTCATCAACTTGACCGGGCGCCTGCAAGCCATCCGGGCTGCCAAACGCCCTCCCGGCCAGGCCCGTCCGGATTGGTGGATCATCGCCGAATTGGGTAGGCGCATGATGGGTAATAGCAAAGAGAAGGCGTGGGGTTTTTCCGGGGCTGCCGACGTCCTGAGCGAGATTTCCAAGGTGTTACCTGGCTATCGGGGGGTGACCTACACCAGGATGGGGGAGATCGGCTGGCAGCGTCCTGCAGCCAAGATGGCCAGCAGGCGGGCTTTTGTCCACATTACACCCCAGCCCCCGCCTCCCGATCCCGAGTACCCACTGTCCCTGGTCACGGGTCGGGTGCTGTACGACAGGGGAACGCTTCTGCGCCGCTCCAAGCCGATCCAGGATCTGGTGACCACCCCTTACGTGATGGTGCATCCCAGCGATGCAAAGACGCTCGATCTGCTTGACGGTGACGATGTCTCGGTCGTGTCAGCCAAGGGACGGTTGGGGCTCAGGGTAAGAGTCAGCAGCGCTATCGTACCGGGCGTAGTCTTTGTCCCGGTGAACGTGAGCGATGCCCCATTGAGCGTGTTGTTCCCAGATCGTTGGACGATACCCCAGGTGCAGATCGTGAAGTGAGAGATGAGCAGGGCGTTGATTGGTTGGTGTGCAAGACTGTTGAGCACTGATTGTTTGCACGGAGTTTCCATATGGACTGGGTAGGCGATTTCTGGATTCCTGTCATCAAAGCCGTCGTGATCGTGGTAGCCTTGCTGCTCGGTGGGGCCTACGCGACCCTGTGGGAGCGCAAGATCGGCGCCCGCTTCCAGGTGCGCTACGGTCCCAATATGGCCGGTCCATTTGGCCTTCTCCAGCCAATGGCCGATGCCGTCAAGGCCATCTTTAAGGAGGAGGTGAATCCAGGTCACGTAGACAGGCTGCTCTTTGTGATGGGGCCAGGGATCTCGTACGCTGCGATATTGATCACCTTCGCCGTGATCCCGTTTGGGCCGCAGGTAGAGATCTTGGGCCAGGAAGTCAGTCTTGGCATGGGCGACATCAGCGTTGGGCTTCTGTACCTGATGGCCGTTGCCGGATTGGGGAGTTATGGCCTTGTGCTGGGAGGATGGTCATCCAACAACAAGTACTCCTTGCTTGGCGCGCTGCGGGGAGCCGCACAGATGATCAGCTACGAGCTACCCCTGGCCTTGGCCCTGTTGGCAGTGGTTGTCATCGTCGGTAGCCTGAACGTGAGCACCATCCTCGACTTCCAAGGCGACTGGCCAATGATCGTCCTACAGCCTGTCGGCTTTCTCATATTCCTCGTCGCCATCATCGCCGAAACAAACCGCTCGCCCTTTGACCTGCCCGAGACGGAGAATGAGCTGGTCTCTGGGTTCATGACCGAATATGGTGGCATCAAGTTTGCTCTCTACTTCATGGGCGAGTATACGGCTATGGTGGTCAACAGCACGATCATCGCCACGATCTTTTTGGGTGGCTGGAAGTGGCCTGCCTTGATCTCGGATCTACACCCCCTGGCGGGTGTGGCCCTGTTCTTGGGCAAAGTGGTTTTCGTCCTGTTCCTTTACGTTTGGATCCGCACAGCCACGCCCCGAGTGCGCTACGACAAGTTCATGAGATTCTGCTGGAAGTTCATGGTGCCTCTGGCACTGATCAACCTGGCAGTGACCGCCGTAGTAGTGGCCTTGGTGTGAGGACTCACATTTGTCCCATATCCCAGTGCGCCGTTGCTCCATGGTAGATTGGTTGTAAGGACAGACCATATGCTGAAAGATTCAATCATCGGGTTCTGGCAAATCCTCCGGTCGATGGGCGTGACACTCAGGTATTTCTTCAGCAAACCAGTCACGGTCCAGTATCCAAAGGAGCCGGTCAGGCTTTACCCCCGCTTCCGCGGGCGGCACGAGCTGCGGCATTACGAGGATGGCCCGTATGAAGGGCTGGAGCGATGCATCGGCTGTTCGCTTTGTGCAGCCTATTGCCCCACCCAGTGCATCTATGTGTATGCGGGGGAGAATACAGACGAGGTGCAGCGTTCACCCGGCGAGCGATACGCAGAGATCTATGAGATCAACCTGCTGCGCTGCATGTTCTGCGGGTACTGCGAGGAGGCCTGCCCAACGGGCGCCATCGTAATGCGCCGCGAGTTCGCCCTGGCCGATTACAGCCGCGAGAGCCTGATCTACACCCAGGAACGACTGCTCGAGCCGACAACACCGCACGCCATCATTCTGGATGATGGGACCCACCACGATGGAGTTCATCAGAACAGAGGCCATCGTGACCCGCTGCCAGAAAACGCGTAGGAGGACGAACCGATCATGGAGATGATCCTGTTTTTCATCCTGGCGATTGTCGCCGTGGCAGCGGGTATAGGCGTGATCGCCCAGCGCAGCGCCGTGCGGAGCGCTCTCTTTCTGCTGGTCAACTTTTGCTGCTTGGCGGGTCTGTACATTCTGCTGAACGCCCAGTTCGTCGCAGTTGTGCAGGTGATCCTCTATGCCGGGGCTATCGTGGTGCTGTTCCTTTTCGTGGTCATGCTGCTTGGGATGGAACGTGCCGAAGAGACACCGGACCTCCGACGCTATCAGTGGATCGTGGGTGGACTACTGGGGATCCTGCTGTTGGTCGGCCTGGTCTGGGCCCTGCTCCCGGTGGGCGCCGGGGCGGTCGAAGCGTTGACCCGCACCGACAATGCGCGCGAGATCGGCGCAGCTATGCTGACCAGGTTTGTCATTCCCTTTGAAATGGTATCCGTGCTGCTGTTGGTAGCCATCATTGGAGCCGTCGTCCTGGCCAAAAAGAGACTGGAGGAATAGCAAGCCCCATGGTCCCGGCTTCTTATTACCTGATTCTAAGTGCGATTCTCTTCACCCTGGGCGTCGTCGGGGTGCTGATCCGGCGCAATGCGCTCGTCATATTCATGTCAGTGGAGATGATGCTCAACGCCGTCAATCTCACTCTGATCACGTACTCGAGGTTCCTGGGGAATATCGACGGCCAGATCTTTGTGCTCTTGGTCATGGCGGTGGCAGCCGCCGAGGTGGCCGTCGGGCTGGCCATCACCGTGGCCTTTGTCCGGCATAAGGACACCACCGACGTAGATGAAATGAACTCGCTGAAATGGTAGCCGTCACAGTGCAGTGCTTCTTGGGAGACCACGGAATATGCTGAATTATGTCTGGTTGATCCCATTGTTCCCCCTGGTCGGGGTGCTGATCAGCGCCATACTGGGTCGTTGGCTGAACCGGCGCATCATCGCCGTCATCGCCAGCCTGGCCGTAGCAGCCTCGTTCGTCACGGCTGTATTGGTCCTGTTCGAGATGTTGGGGCTGCCGGCTGAGACGGCCACCGGCGAGAACGGCCGGCAGCGGATCGTCCCCATTTTCACCTGGATCGTGTCCGGCGACTTTGTTGTCGAGGTCAACATCCTGCTGGATCAACTCTCGATCCTGATGACGCTGATTGTCACAGGGGTCAGTGCGTTGATCCACATCTACTCAGCAGGCTACATGCACCGCGACGAATACCACAATCGCTACTTTACCTGGCTGAACCTCTTTGTGTTCATGATGCTGGTCCTGGTTCTGGCCGATGGCTTTGTGACGATGTACATCGGATGGGAAGGCGTAGGCCTCTGTTCCTATCTGCTCATCGGCTACTGGTTCGAAAAAAAGGCGGCGGCCGACGCGGGCAAAAAGGCGTTCATCGTCAATCGCGTGGGCGACTTTGGGTTTGCCCTGGGCATCCTGCTCATCTTTGCCACTCTCGGCAGTGTAGCCTACGAGGACGTATTCCCCGCTGCTGGGACGATACTACCGGGGACGGCCACGGCTATCGCCCTCCTGCTTTTCCTGGGAGCTACCGGCAAGTCCGCACAGATCCCGCTCTACGTCTGGTTGCCCGACGCCATGGAGGGTCCCACACCGGTCAGCGCCCTCATCCACGCGGCCACGATGGTCACCGCCGGCGTATACATGGTGGTCCGCTGCCATTCCATCTTTGAAGCATCTGGCACGGCGCTGAGCTGGGTCGCCTGGATCGGCGCAATCACTGCCTTTTTCGCGGCAAGCATGGCCCTGGTGCAAAAAGACTTTAAGCGCATTCTGGCCTACTCGACCATCAGCCAGCTCGGCTACATGTTCGCGGCTGTCGGCGTAGGGGCCTACGCCGCCGGCATGTTCCACCTGACCACACATGCCTTCTACAAGTCGTTGTTGTTCCTCTGCGCCGGCAACGTGATGCATGCTCTGGGCGGGGAACTGGACATCTTCAAGATGGGCGGTCTCCGGAAGAAACTGCCCTGGACCTTTGCCACCTTCCTGGTAGGGGTTCTGGCTCTCTCTGGTGTGCCACCATTTGCCGGGTTTTTTAGCAAGGATTCGGTCCTGTACAGTGACTTTGAGTATGGAAGCCCACTCCTATGGCTGTTGGGCGTCGTCACGGCCGGCCTGACCGCCTTTTACGCCTTCCGCTTGCTGTTCCTCGCCTTCTATGGCAAGCCACGGATGGACAAAAAGACAGAAAAGCAGATCCACGAGTCGCCGCCGGTCATGGTTGTGCCCTTGGTAGTCCTGGCTGTGCTGGCGACCTTTGGCGGCTTCATCGGTCTGCCCGATGTGCTGGGCCTGGGTAGCGCCATCGTCGAGTTTCTGCAACCGGTTACTGCCGATGTGCACCTGGTCGAGCCCGCAACAGGGGGCGCGGCCCAGGAGTTGGGGCTGATGCTGGTCGCTACGCTGGCAGCAGGGATCGGCATCTTGATCGCCTACTGGATCTACATTCGCAGATGGGGCCTGGCCAACCGCATGACCAAGAGCGCCCAGTGGCTCTACGACATCGTCTACAACAAGTACTATGTGGACGAGGCTTACACCGAGATCGTAGTCAAGCCGCTGCGCATGTTGGGCGGGATCCTGGACGAGACCGTGGAGAGACGGGGCATTGACGCCGCGGTCGACGGTCTGGGCTGGCTGGTCGGCCAGGCTGGAGAGGGATTGCGGCGGCTACAGACAGGCCTGGTGCGCAATTATGCCCTGGCTCTGCTGGTCGGCGTCGTAGCTGTGGTGGCCTATTTCGTATTACGCAGCGTGCTGGGGTTCTAGCATGTTCAAGTCTGCCTTTCGTCGTTGGTTGCTTGCCGTTCGAGCTGCATCAAAGGAGCTAACGGGATGAACCAGGTTGGATTCCCGCTTCTATCCATATTGATCTTTCTGCCCCTGGCAGGGGCGCTGGTGACCCTGTTTCTGGGAAAGAACCGGACCTTCATCAAAGTCTGGGCACTGGTCGTGTCCCTGGCTGGTCTTGCCCTGGCCTGTGTCGTGTGGGGTCTGTTCGACTATGACCAGCCTGGGATGCAGTTCGTGGACCGCTTTGCCTGGATCGAACCGTTTGGCATCAGCTACTTTGTTGCTGTGGATGGCATCAACCTCTGGATGCTGCTGCTGACCGCCTTCCTCAGTCCAGTGGCTGTGCTCGTGTCCTGGAAGTTCCTGGACAACCAGCCCGAGATTGACGCCCGGGGGTTTGTCTTTTTCCTGCTCGCCCTGGAGACCGGTGTGTTGGGTGTATTTGCCGCCTTGGACCTGATCCTGTTCTACGTTTTTTGGGAAGCGATGCTGGTGCCCGCCTATTTCCTGATCGGAAAGTGGGGTGGTGAGCGGCGGGTGTACGCCACGCTCAAGTTCTTCCTGTATACCATGGCCGGCAGCGCCCTGATGCTGGTGGCCATCATCGTCCTGGCTGTGCTCAACTACCAGGACACAGGGGTGCTGACCTTCGATCTGCTTGCCCTCTATGACCTACCCCTGGCATTCTGGGCCCAAGTCTGGCTCTTTCTGGCCTTTGTGCTGGCCTTTGCCGTAAAAGCGCCGATCTGGCCGCTGCACACCTGGCAGCCCGACGCCTACGTTGAATCACCCACACCGGTGACGATCCTGCTGGCCGCGGTGCTGTCCAAGATGGCCATCTACGGGCTGATCCGCTTCTGCCTGCCCCTCTTCCCCGACGCCTTTGAGACGTTCCAGCCCTGGATCTGGCTGCTGGCCATCGTGGGCATCCTGTACGGTTCGCTCATCGCACTGGTCCAGCGCGATATGAAACGGCTGGTGGCCTACTCGAGCTTGGCCCACATGGGCATGCTCGTGGCCGGAGTGATGGCCGCCAACAGTCAGGGGATACAGGGGGCACTGGTTCAGACAGTGTCTCACGGGCTGACCGTGACCGCCCTGTTCGTCTTTGTGGGAATGCTGGAGGCACGGCGGGGCACGCGCCAGATCGAAGCGTTTGGCGGGCTTTGGAAGAGCATCCCTCTCGTAGGCACGTTGGTGTTGACCGCCATCCTCGCCTCCATCGGCCTGCCGGGATTGAGCGGTTTTCCCGGCGAGTTCACCATGCTCGTCGGCATCTTTCAGGAGAGCCCGGCAGCGGCAGCATTCGCCACGCTCAGCATCGTGCTGGGCGCGTGGTACATGCTTGACCTGTTCCGCAAGGCCTTTGCCGGCCCGCTGGAGCGTCCCGAGAACCGATCGCTGCCTGACCTGCGCCGGCGCGAGGCGATGGTCGTGCTACCGCTTGTGGCCTTGATGTTCGTGTTTGGCATCCTGCCCAACCTGATCATCAGGCCCACCGACACAGCAGTCACTGACCTGCTGACACTAGCCGAGGAGCGGCGCGTCGTCCTGATAGAACCCAGCAGCACGCAGCATTTGGCAGACGGCAAGTAGCGCCAACGCATCCTTGCTGCTTTGGTGAGGAAATCACATGGAGATCTCGATCCCGACTTCTAACTGGTTGGTCGTCGCGCCAGAGATCGTGGTGCTCGTCACCGCGTTGCTGGTGATGATGGTCGATCTCTTCCTTGGCAAGGAGCACAAGGGCCGCCTGGCCTGGTTGAGCTTGGTTGGCGTGCTGGTAGCCGCAGGACTGTCCTACTATATCTGGGACGGTAGCGACGCGGTGCTGCACGACATGCTGGCTGCAGATGGTTACGCCCTGTTCCTCAACCTGGTCATCCTGACTGCTGCCGCGCTGGCCATCCTCTTCTCGGTGGAATACACAGCGCGCACCGGGCTGGCGCGAGGTGAATACTATACACTGCTCCTATTGTCCACCACGGGCATGATGCTCATGGCCGCGGCCATCAACCTGATGACCATCTTTTTGGCCCTGGAGATCCTGTCCCTTGCCCTCTATGTGCTGGTAGGATTGAACCGTACCGAGATGCGGTCGGCCGAAGCGGCGATGAAGTACCTGCTGCTGGGCGCGTTCGCCAGCGGATTTCTGCTCTACGGCATGGCCATGATCTACGGGCAGGCCGGTACCACTTCCCTCGCCGGTGTCCATGACTATGTGCTCTCCCTGGGTGGCGACATTCCCACACTTTTGCTGTTGGGGACGGGCCTGATGATCGTCGGCTTTGGCTTCAAGGTAGCCCTGGTGCCGTTCCAGATGTGGACCCCCGACGTCTACGAAGGGGCCCCCACCTCGGTGACAGCCTTTATGAGCGTGGGCGCCAAGGCTGCCGGATTTGCAGCGCTGGGCCGCGTGGCCCTCTACGCCTTGGGCGACTTGCAGGGAGACTGGGTGTGGGTCCTTGCCGTCCTGGCTGCGCTGACCATGACGGTGGGCAACCTGGCCGCCCTACGCCAGAGCAACCTGAAACGGATGCTGGCCTACTCCAGTATCGCCCATGCCGGCTACATCCTGGTCGGCCTGGCAGCGGGCAGTGAGTCGGGTGTCTCCGCTGTACTGTTCTACCTGTTCAGTTACGCGTTCATGAACGTCGGTGCCTTTGCCATCGTCATCGCCGTGGGCAAGTTCGGGAATTCAGCGGAACCGGGTGAGACTTTGGACGATTTTGCCGGGCTGGCCGCCCGAAAGCCTGGGTTGGCGGTGGCCATGGCTCTCTTTATGCTCTCGCTGGCCGGCGTGCCGCCCCTGGTCGGCTTTATGGGCAAGCTGTACGTCTTTGGCGCTGCAGTACAGGCCGACCTGACCTGGCTGGCCATCTTTGGCGTCATTAACAGCGTGATCTCGGCCTACTACTACCTGCGCGTGGTCGTGTTCATGTACATGAGAGAAGCTCAGGAGACCGAAGAGATGCCATCGCCGGTGTGCCCGGCCCTTGGAGTCGGCGTGGCCCTGGCCGGCGTGGCCGTAGTGCTTCTAGGTCTCTGGCCTGCGGCGATCTTGAACTTGGCCCAGGCGGCGGCCACGGCGCTGCTGGGAGGATAGACGCCGGCCGCGTCCCAACGCGGGACGGGCGTTTGCTGACCTCAATACCAAAGGATCGGTCAGGCGTGATGCCCCCGGGT
>Ga0180438_10002009_pt1 | contig 34440 bp, 28 predicted proteins | sample SS_ome_12_FD_132455 | JGI IMG/M metagenome (GOLD analysis project Ga0180438, IMG submission 132455) | Hypersaline lake sediment archaeal communities from the Salton Sea, California, USA - SS_3_D_2 metaG | ecosystem: Environmental > Aquatic > Non-marine Saline and Alkaline > Hypersaline >... | reverse complement strand
GGCCCCGGCGGCATGGGCGGCGGGATGGGCGGCATGGGCGGGATGGGCGGCATGGGCGGCATGGGTGGCATGGGCGGGATGATGTGAGAAAAAGGCCAGAGGTGAGAGTAGAAGAGACAAGCCGGTGTCCAGCGGGCAACTGCCGGCCGAAGGCCGTCTTGCCGTTGACTCCAACCTCTAACCTCCAACCTCTGACCTTGCGGGTCGGATAACAGGCAAGAGCACAGCAAATAGCGATAGAAGGAGAAGCAACAGATGGCAGTCAAACCGTTGGATGATCGGGTATTGGTGAAGCAGTCGGACGCGGAGGAGACCACGGCCGGCGGGATCGTCCTGCCGGACACCGCGAAGGAGAAACCGCAGCGCGGCAAGGTCGTGGCGGTCGGCCCGGGCAAGCTGCTGGACAGCGGCAGCCGAGGCGAGATGTCGCTGAAGAAGGGCGACGACGTGTTCTACGGCAAGTACGCCGGCACCGAGATCAAGATCGACGGCGAGGAATACGTCATCCTCAGGGAAACCGACGTCCTGGCGATCGCGGAGAAGTAGGAGCAAGACATGGCTGCGAAGCAGATGCTATACGATTCGGACGCCCGCGCGTCGATGCTGTCGGGCGTGTCGAAGTTGGCGGCGGCCGTCAAGGTCACCTTGGGCCCGACCGGGCGAAACGTGCTGCTCCAGAAGTCCTTCGGCTCGCCGAAGGTCACCAAGGACGGCGTGTCGGTCTCGAAGGAGGTCGAGCTGCCCAACCGCTTCGAGAACATGGGCGCGAAGATGGCCAACCAGGTCGCGTCCAAGACCTCCGACGTCGCCGGCGACGGGACGACCACCGCGGTGGTCATCGCCGAGGCGATCATGGCCGAAGGGCTCAAGAACGTCACCGCCGGGGCCAACCCGATGGCGCTGAAGCGGGGCATCGACCTGGCGGTCGACGCGGCCGTCGGGTCGATCGCCGACCAGGCCAAGAAGGTCAAGGGCAACGACGACCTCCGCAAGGTCGCCACCGTCTCGAGCAACTGGTCGGCGGACATCGGCGAGTTGATCGCGGCGGCCTTCGACGAGGTCGGCACGGACGGCGTGATCACCGTCGACGAAGGCAAGGGCATCGAGAACGAACTGGAGATCGTCGAGGGCATGCAGTTCGACAAGGGGTTCATCTCGGCCTACTTCATCACGAACCCGAACACGATGGAGTGCGAGCTGGAGGAGCCCTACATCCTGCTGCACGAGAAGAAGCTCTCGTCGCTTCGGGACATGGTTCCGCTGCTGGAGAAGATCGCCTCGTCGGGCAAGCCGCTGATGGTGATCAGCGAGGACGTCGAGGGCGAGGCGCTGGCGGCGCTGGTGGTCAACCGCCTTCGGGGCGTCCTGAACGTCTGCGCCGTCAAGGCCCCGGCCTTCGGCGACCGCCGGAAGGCCATCCTCCAGGACCTCGCGGTCCTGACCGGCGGGCAGGTGGTCAGCGAGGACCTGGGCATCAAGCTGGAGAACATCGAGCTGGGCATGTTGGGTCGGGCCAAGCGGGTCATCGTCACGAAGGACGACACGACGATCATCGAGGGCGGCGGGAAGAAGAAGGACATCGCCGCCCGCAGCGAGACGATCCGCAACGCGATCGTGAAGACCACCAGCGACTACGACCGCGAGAAGCTGTCGGAGCGGCTGGCGAAGCTGACCGGCGGGGTGGCCATCATCAACGCCGGAGCGGCCACCGAGACCGAGATGAAGGAGCGCAAGGACCTGATCGACGACGCCGTCCACGCCACGCGGGCGGCGGCCGAGGAAGGCGTCGTGCCCGGCGGCGGGGTCGTCTTCCTGCACGCCCTCGAGGCCGTCGAGGCCGTCCGAAGCAAGGCGCGCGGCGACGAGAAGATCGGCGTGGACCTCGTGGCCAAGGCCCTGAGGACGCCCACCCGCCAGATCGTCGACAACACCGGCGAGGACGGCGAGGTCGTGGTCGTCGAGATCTTGGAGCGCGGCGGGAAGGTCGGCTACGACGCGGCCACCGGCGAGTACGTGGACATGGTCAAGGCGGGCATCATCGACCCGGCGAAGGTCAGCCGGACGGCGTTGCAGAACGCCGCCTCCGTGGCGGGTCTGCTGCTGACGACGGACCTGATGGTCACCGAGTACGACGAGGAAGACGAAGAGAAGACGGTCGGCGCCGTGATCTAGCCGGCCGGGCCGCGGAAGGTATTGCGGATTGCGGAATTCGGATTGCGGATTCACTGCTTCCCGGCTCGCGCGGGAACGGTTAATCCGCAATCCACCATCCGCAATCCGCAATGATGCGCGGGCGAGGCCCGCGCCGGGCCTCTGTGGTGAGACGATCAGGCAAAGGAGCCGAAGATGATCTTCCTGGCGATCGTGCTGGCCGCGGTGGGCGTGGGGGCGATCCTTGTCCGTCACCGTCAGGTGCCGCGGTACGTCGGCCCGGCGGCGCTGGTGGTGGCGGGGGCGTTGGCGATCGGGAGCATGGTGATCGTCGTCCCGGCGGGCAACGTCGGCGTGACGGTGCTGTTCGGCAAGGTACGGGACGATCACTACGCCGAGGGGCTTCACCTGGTCAACCCGCTGGTGACGATGCAGCCGATGTCGGTCCGCACGGAGGCCTACACGATGTCGGGCATCATCGGCGAGGGCCGGCGCGTCGGCGACGACTCGATCAGCGTGCTCAGCAGCGACGGGCTTCGGATGCCGCTGGACATCACCGTGCTGTACCGCCTCGTGCCGACCGACGCGCCGTGGGTCTATCGCAATCTCGGCGAGGACTACGAAGGCAAGCTGATCCGCGCCGCGGCCCGCACGGCGATCCGCGAGGCGGCCAGCGAGTTCTCCAGCCAGGAGGCCTACGCCACCAAGCGGCAGGAGCTCGGCGAGAAGACGCAGGAGCTGCTCGAGACTCGAATCGCCGACCTGCTGGGCAAGTACGACGATTTCAAGGGCACCGGCTTCGTGATCCAGCAGGTCCTGCTGCGGAACGTCTCGCTGCCGCAGCGCGTGCAGGAGGCCATCGAGGAGAAGCTCTCGGCCGAGCAGGAATCGCAGCGGATGAAGTTCATCCTCGAGAAGACCACCCAGGAGGCCGAGCAGAAGAAGATCGAGGCCGGCGGGATCGCGGAGGCGGCAAAGATCATCAGCGACATCAGCGAGAAGTACCTCCAGTTGAAGGGCATCGAGGCCACGCAGGCGTTGGCGGAGAGCCCCAACGCGAAGATCGTGATCATCGGCAGCGGCCCCGACGGCCTGCCGGTGATCCTGAACGTGCCGAAGTAGTGGCTGAGAAGCGGGATTATTACGAAGTGTTGGGCGTGGATCGCTCGGCGAGCGCCGAGGAGATCAAGCGCGCTTACCGCAGGGGGGCGCTGAAGTACCATCCCGACAACTACAAGGGCGACAAGGCCGAGGCGGAGGTCAAGTTCAAGGAGTTGGCCGAGGCCTACGAGGTCCTCTCTGATTCGCAAAAGCGGCAGATGTACGACCGTCACGGCCACGCCGGGCTGCGCGATTCGGGCATGCACGACTTCTCGAACATGGGCTTCGGCGACATCTTCTCGATGTTCGAGGACATCTTCTCGGGGATGGGCTTCGCGGGCAGCCGGCGGTCGGAGCAGCGGGGCTACGATCTCCAGACGCGGGTGGACCTGACGCTGGAGCAGGTGGCCACGGGCGTGGACGAGACGCTCGAGTTCGAGCGGATGGACTACTGCGACACGTGCAGCGGCAGCGGCGCCAAGCCGGGCACGACGCCGGAGAAGTGCACCACGTGCGGCGGCTACGGGAAGGTCCAGCAGCAGGTGCCGGGCTTCTTCGGTGTCAGCGTCCGCGTGACGGCGTGCCCACGGTGCAAGGGCATGGGCACGATCGTGACCGATCCGTGCGGTGACTGTCGCGGCAGCGGGCGGCGGCGAAAGAAGCGCGTCCTGACCGTCCACATTCCGCCGGGCATCCGCGACGGGCAGACCGTCCGCATCCGGGGCGAAGGCGAGCCCGGGCAGGGGCGGGGCGGCAGCAGGGGCGACCTCCACTGCCGCGTCCGCGTCAAGCCCCACCCCCTGCTGACCCGTCGCCGCGACGACCTCTACTGCCAGGTCCCCCTCCTGTTCACGCAGGCCGCCCTTGGCGGACACGTCGACGTGCCCACCCTCGCCGGGCCCGAGCAGATCGAGATCCCCGCCGGCAGCCAGATCGGCGACGTGATCACGCTGAAGCGGCGCGGACTGCCCTCGCCGCGGAACGGGCGGCCGGGCAACCAGTACGTCCAGATCGTCGTCGAGGTGCCCAGGAAGCTCACCAAGCGGCAGCGCGAGCTGCTCGAGCAATACGCCGAAGTCGAGGAGGCCAACGCCTCCGATGAGAGGAAGAGCTTCTTCGAGAAGGTCAAGGAGTACTTCTCCACGAGATGAATGCGATGAGCAGAAAGGACAAGCAGCCCAAGTCGCCGCCGGACGAGGCCGCGGCGGACCCGTCGGCCGACGAGCAGGCCGACGCACTCGCCGCCGAGCCGGTCGCCCCCGCGCCCGAGGATGCCCTGCGCAGCGAGCGGGACGACCTGCTGGGTCGGCTCCAGCGCGTCTCGGCCGATTACCTCAACTACCAGAAGCGGGTCCAGCGCGACATCGAGCAGGCCCGCGAGTTCGCCAACGAGACACTGATCAAGAGCCTCCTGGCCGTGCTGGACGACATGGAGCGCGCCCTCGAGGCCGCCCGCGCGAACCACGACGAGGACGACCCGCTGCTGACCGGCATGCAGATGGTTCACGACAAGGCCGTCGAGACGCTCGGGAAGTTCGGGCTGACGGTCATCGATGCCGTCGGGCAGCCGTTCGACCCCGAGCTGCACGCGGCGATGCTCCAGCAGCCCTCGGCCGACTGCCCGCCCCAGACGGTCCTCCAGGAGGTGGTTCGCGGGTACCGGCTGAAGGGGCGTACGATCCGCCCCAGCAGCGTGATCGTCTCGAAGGCCCCCGACGACGAGCCGGCCGACGCACCTCCGCAAGAGTGATAGAACGAAGTGGGGCCGCGTCCGGCCCGCCAAGGAGTGTCCCGATGCCGACGTATGACTACGAATGCACCGCCTGCGGCCACACCTTCGAGAAGTTCCAGCCGATGACCGCCCGGGCGATCCGCAAGTGCCCTTCCTGCGGGCAGCGGGCCGTCCGGCGGCTGATCGGCATCGGCGCGGGGGTGATCTTCAAGGGCAGCGGCTTCTACCAGACCGACTACCGCAGCGAGTCGTACAAGAAGGCGGCCGAGAAGGACAAGGCCGCCGGCTCGGGCTCGGGCAAGGACTCCGGCGGCGAGAAGAAGCCCTCCGCCGGCGGGGAGGCCAAGGCTGCCACGAAATCCACGGACACGGCCTCCGGGGGGGGCAAGAAGGACTGACCCCTGGGCGTCGGCGGCCTGGCAGGAGAGTCCGTCCGCTCGGCCCACAGAAGCGTTCACACCGCCCCCCCGGTCGAATCGGCCGGGGGTTTGGTCTGCGCGGCGGCGGGCAAATCCCGTTTTCGGCTGCGGCGAAGAAGTTTGCGGCCCGGTGGGGGGGGAGTATATAATCCCTCGCGCTTAGCCCTCCGGCAGGGGTGCGTGCCGACGATGAGAAAGGACGAACGACCATGGCGGACGAGCAGCAAGAGATCAGGCGGATTGACTGGAACGAGGTGTTTACCGTCACGCACGTGTTCCGATCGTTTCAGATGGCCAGGCACTTCAGCAAGCTCGCCCTGGCCCTCGCGGCCGTGTTGCTGATCGGACTGTGGGGGCTGGCGCTCGACGTGGTGTCCGGCTGGTCGGGCGCGTACGTGGCCAATGACGAGATCCACGCGCACACGTCGATGTCTGAGGCGGGATTCGCCGCCTGGCAGGAGAAGATCGAGGCCGAGCGTCCCGCGGCGGTCGGCGCGCTGTACCAGAAGGCCCTGAACCTCGGCAAGGGCGGGGGCAAGCGGTTCGAGAACCCCTTCCGCGGGTACCTGGAGGCGCAGGGGGGCCTCGGCGGGCACTTCGAGACGGCCCTGTTCAACAAGCTCGACAGCAACGAGCCGAAGGTCGAGCAGATCGGGGCCGACAAGGACTGGGCGGCGGCGCTGGATCGAGTGGAGACGATCCTGGGCACCGGGATCGACACGATCGATGGCCTGCTCGCGCCGGCCAGGAAGCAGGCCGACGAGGACGTCGAGGCCGACGCCAACCTCAAGGGCGAGGAGAAGAAGGGCGCAAAGGACGAAGCGGCGGCCGCCGTGGAGGAACACTACCACGCTGCCCAACGGGCGTTGACCCGCATGAAGATCGACCTTCGCCGCCGGCAGGTCTGCGACATCCGCGGGCGGAAGGTGTTCTCTTCCTTCATCGACTACGAGGGCCAGTGCCTGACCAACGCCCTGCTGGCCATCCGGCGGGCCAACCTCGCCGGCGGGCTGGCCGCCTACCGAAAGATGCTCGACGACCGGGCGGCGATCCTGGCCAGGCCCAAGCCCGTCCAACTGCCCAAGGCCACGTCCGGCGGGGGGCTGACCTGGACTTCCCCGACGCCCGTCGACGACCCGCCGGGCTTCCTGTTCTGGGTGCTGATGGGCGTCCACGGCGTCGGTTGGCTGTTCTGCCAGCACTGGCTGTTCGCGGTGGCCTTCCTGGCCGTGGCGCTGGGGATCTGGGCGCTGTTCGGCGGGGCCATCCACCGCATCTGCGCCCTGCACTTCGCCCGCGACGAGAAGATCTCCGTCGCCCAGGCGATGAAGTTCGCCATGAGCAAGTTCTTCAGCTTCTACACCGCCCCGCTGATCCCCCTGGCGATCATCCTGCTCGCCGGGCTGTTCATGATCGTCGGCGGGGCCCTGATGAGCATCCCCTACGTCGGGATCGTCATGAGCCTGCTGTTCCCGCTGGCGCTGATCGGCGGGCTCGTGATCGCCTTCCTGATGTTCGGGCTCGTCGCCGGCGGCGGGCTGATGTACCCCACCATCGCCGTGGAAAGCTCCGACAGCTTCGACGCCATCAGCCGAAGCTACTCCTACGTCTTCGGCAAGCCCTGGCGGGCGGCGTTCCACGCGATCGTGGCCCTCGTCTACGGCGTGATCTGTTACCTGGTGGTCCGGCTGTTCGTCTATGTCGCCCTGGCCGCGACGCATTGTTTCGTCGGCGCGGGCATCTGGCGCGGCGGGGAGACGATCTCCTCCTCGGCCGACAAGCTCGACGTCCTCTGGGCCGCGCCCACCTACAACAACCTGCTTTCGACGCCCCGATGGGAGGCGATGAGCGGATCGGAGGCGGTCGCGGCATTCATCATCTGGCTGTGGGTGATCCCGATCGCGGGGCTGGTGCTCGCGTTCCTGCTGAGCTACTGCTGTAGCGCGTCGACGACCATCTACTACCTCCTCCGCCGCAAGGTCGACGCGACCGACCTCGACGACGTCTACGTCGAAGAGCCCGAGGACGAGCCGCTGCTGGCCGAACCGGGCGAGGAAGAGCCCTCGCCGGCTGCTGACGAAGAGCCCGCCGCCGCCGAGCCGAAGGCCCCCAAGCCCAAACGGGCCCGCAAGAAGGCAGCCAAGAAGAAGGCCAAGAAGGCCGACAAGCCTGACGAGAAAGAGTAGGGCGGGTCGGCGAGCCCTCTCTGTAGGGGCTCGGCGAAGCCGCAAGCGGGCGGCGCGAAGGCGGTGGGGCGTGAGTCAACGGCTCGGGCTGGTCCCGCAGATACGCTCGTGCTGCTGCTTGCAGAACCGGTCGGTCATCCCCGCGATGTAGTCACACACCACCCGGTGGAGGCCCTCCGCCTCGACGCGCCGGCGGTAGCGGTCCGGCAGCAGCGAAGCATCGGCCACGTACGCGCCGAACAGGTCGCGGAGGATCCCCCTGCTCCGCCGATCGTGCTCGACGTTTTCGCCGCGCAGGTAGACGTCGTTCAGCAGCAGCCGCTGCATCTGCTCGAACGCGGCGGCCCGGGCGGCCGAGAACATCACGACCCGCCCGTCGCCACGGCGGGCGCCTTTGCCGCGGCCGATGCCCATCTCGTCGATATTCGTTGCCGTGGTGGCCAGCAGGTCGTCGGCCATCTCGGCCAGCACGGCCTTGCAGGCCCGGATCCTCTTGTGGATCGGGCGGGCCGTCGGGGCGGCCCGCTCCGCCGCCCGCCACGCCCGCTGCCACAGCTCGAGCCGGGCCAACTGCTCGACGTGCAGGCTGCCGGCGGTCAGGGCGTCCTCGAGGTCGGCGGCGGTGAAGGCGATCTCGTCGGCCGCGTCGACGACCTGACCCTCCAGCGGCGCAGACAGCGTCGTGTCGAAATCCTCGCAGATCGGCGTGTCGTAACGCGTCTCGTGCTTGGCCAGGCACTCCCGCACGACGCGGGTCAGGTTCAGCCCCCGAAAGGCGGGGTACGGGTGCTCGAGGTGGTCGACAATCCGCAGCGACTGGCGGTTGTGCTCGAACCGGCCGTGATCGGCCATCAGTTCGTCCAACGCCTCCTCGCCGCCGTGGCCGAACGGCGGATGGCCCAGGTCGTGGGCCAGTGCGACCGCCTCGATCAGGTCCTCGTTGAGCCCCAACGCCCGCCCCAGCGTCCTGCCGATCTGCGCCACCTCCAGCGTGTGCGTCAGCCGAGTGCGGAAGTGATCGTGCTCGTGCGGGACGAACACCTGCGTCTTGAAGTCCAGCCGCCGGAAGGCCGAGCAGTGAACCACGCGGTCCCGGTCGCGCTGGAAGCAGGTGCGGTAGGGGTGAGCCGGCTCGGCGTGCTTCCGCCCGCCGCTGTCGGCGTCAGAGACGGCCCACGGCCCCAGCCGCATCGGCGGCCTCGATGCGAGCCACTGCCGCGCCGACGTTGGCCCTTTGCCCATCGTCAGGTCCGCTCGCCGCCCTCGGCGGGCGCTTCGGGCAGCTCCGGCAGGCCCAGCTCGCGCCCGGCCTGACGCAGTTCGTCCCGCAGCCGCGACAGCGACGTCGGGATCACCCGCACGTCGCCGAAGACGGCCATGAAGTTCGTGTCGCCGCTCCATCGCGGCACGATGTGGACGTGGAGGTGACCGGGCAGCCCGGCCCCCGCGCATCGCCCGACGTTGATGCCGATGTTGAACCCCTGCGCGCGGATCGCATGGGCCAACGCACGCTGCATGTCACGGACCAGGGCGAACATCTCCAGCAGCGTCGGCTCGTCGACCTCCGCCAGCTCGCCGACGTGTCGATTCGGCGAGATCAGGCTGTGGCCGCCCGTGTACGGGAAGCGGTTGAGCATCGCGAAGCTGCGCTTCCCCCGCCAGATGACGTGGTTCTCGTCGTCCTTCTCGGCGTGGGCGAGCGTCTCGCACAGGAAGCAGTCGTCCTCGCCCGTGCCGAGCGACTCGATATACTCCATCCGCCACGGCGCCCAGATGTTCGTCTTCCACTCCGAACTGTCCCGCTGCTCGCTCATGGCAGCCGAATATACCGCCGCACGCATGGGAAGACAAATCACCTCCGGCCGAAGTTGCGCTTGCACGGCGGCGGCCGGCCGGTACGCTGTGGGCGACTTCGGCAAGCGTGGAGGCACCGTCGATGAATCAGATCGAGCGCGAGCAATTGCGCAATCAGTTGACCGACCTGGCCGATCGGCGAAACCGGCAGGCCGAGCGGTTCCTTGCGGAAATGGAGTTCGCCGAGGCGTTCACCCGCCTCCGCGGCGTGAAGAGATGGCCCAAGCTCATCGCCGATGCGTGGCAGGCGGTCACGAAGGTCGTCTCGGCCGGGCGGCTCGATCGGCTCGAGAAGGCCGTCCGACAGGCCGAGCAGATCCTCGCCCCGATCGGCAAGGCCGCCAAGAAGTACACCGTCCACTGCGTCGGGCACGCCCACATCGACATGAACTGGATGTGGTCCTGGCCGGAGACGGTCGCGGTGACCAACGACACGTTCCGAACGGTGCTGAAGCTGATGGAGGAGTTCCCGGACTTCTGCTTCACGCAGAGCCAGGCCTCCGTCTACGCGATCGTCCGGGAGCACAACCCGCCGATGCTGGAGCAGATCGCCCGCCGCGTCGCCGAGGGCCGATGGGAGATCGCCGCCGCCTGCTGGGTCGAAGGCGACAAGAACCTGGCCTCCGGCGAGAGTCTCGCCCGCCACCTGCTGTACACGCGGCGTTTCATGGCCGAGCAGTTCGGCCTGTCACCCGAGGAGGTTCCGCTGGACTGGGAGCCGGACACGTTCGGCCACGCCGCGACGATCCCGACGATCGTCTCCCGCGGCGGCGTGCGGCGGTACTACTTCTGCCGGGGCGGCGCGTTCGACAAGCCGCCCGTCTTCCGGTGGCGCGGGCCCGACGGGTCGGAGATCCTCGTCAACCGCGAGACGACCTGGTACAACGACCACCTCGGCACGCACAACGTGTTGGGGCTGCTGGCCTTCTGCGAGGCGACGTCGCTGAGAGACTGGATGTGCGTCTACGGCGTCGGCGACCATGGCGGCGGGCCGACGCGCCGCGACATCCACCGCTGCCACCAGATGGACTCCTGGCCGATCTACCCGAGCTTCCGGTCGGCCACGACGCGGCGGTACTACGAGATCCTCGAGGCCCACCGCGACGAGCTGCCCGTCCTCGCCGGCGAGCTGAACTTCGAGTTCACCGGCTGTTACACCTCGCAGAGCCGCATCAAGCGCACGCACCGACTGGCGGAGAACCTGCTCGGTTCGGCCGAGGCGGCCGCCGCGCTGAGCTGGCGGGCGGCGGGCAGCGACTACCCGACCGCCGACCTGCGAAAGGCGTGGACCGACGCGCTGCTGGCCCACTTCCACGACATCCTGCCCGGCTCGGGCGTCCGCGAGACGCGGGAGTACCACATGGGCCGCTTCCAGCAGACCGCCGCGACGGCGACGGCCGCGGCGACCAACTCCCTGCGGGCGCTGGCCGAGGCGGTCGACACGTCCTCGCTCGTGCCCGACGGTGAGCCGGCCGACGCCGGGCTGGCCATGGGCGCGGGAGTCGGGCAGGGCACGTGGTGGGGCGATACGTCCCGCGCCGCCCACGCCGCCGGCGGGCCGAGAGTGCGGCTGGCCTTCAACCCCTCCGCCTGGCCGAGAACCGAAACGGTCCGCGTGACCGTCTGGGACTCCGGAGCGGACGACTTCGACCATGCCGAGTTCGTCGTTCGCCTGGCCGACGGATCGGCCGCGGTCGCCCAGCGGCTGGGCGCGGCGGCGAACTACTGGGGCCACCGCTACGTCGACCTTGCGGTCCCGCTCGACGTGCCCGCGATGGGCTACTCGACCTTCGTCGTCGAGCCCGCCGGCCGGAGCCTGCCCGCGCCGGCCGAGCAGTATCCGGCCCCCCGGGTCGGCCCGATCGCGGAGATCGAGCACACGCCGGCGGTGCGCGTGACCGGGCCGTTGGCGATGGAGAACGAGTCCGTCGCCGTCCGCATCGACAGCCTCACCGGCGGGCTGGTCGCGCTGATCGACAAGGCAAGCGGTGTGGACCTCGTCGACGCCGCCGATCCGGCGGGGCTGCTGGAGTACGTCCTGGAGCGGCCCGGCGGGATGTCCGCCTGGAAGATCCACGACACGCAGCGGCGGATCTGCCCGTTGGAGGCGCATTCCGTCCGGCAAGTCGCCGCCGGGCCGCACGTTGCCTCGATCGCCGCGCGGATGAAAGTCGGCGACTCCGCCCTCACGGTGACCTGGACGCTGCGTGCCGGCCGGCCGATCGTCGAGATGGACATCGAGGCCGACTGGCTCGAGCGCGGCTCGAGCGAGGTCGGCACGCCGTCGCTGCGTTTCCGCCTGCCGCTGGCGCTGGCGGACGTGACGGCGCGGTACGAGATCCCGTTCGGCTCGCTGGAGCGCGGGCTGAACGAGGGGCAGGAGGTCCCCGCGCTGCGGTGGGCCGACGCGACCGGGCGCACGCCCGCGGGCAAGGTCGCCGGCTGCACGCTGCTGAACGACTCGAAGCATGGCCACTCGCTGGACGGCTCGACGCTTCGGCTGTCGCTGATCCGCTCGAGCTACGAGCCGGACCCTTTGCCGGAGATCGGACATCACTCGGTCCGCCTGGGCCTGCTGCCTCACGCCGGGCGGAAGAAGCCCGCCGAGCTGATCCGCCTCGGCGCGGCGTTCAACGAGCCGATCCGCGTGCTGGCGACCGACTCGCACGCAGGCAAGCTGCCGGCCTCGGCCGCCGCGGTCGGGCCGGTCCGCCCGGCGGGCGTGGTCCTGACCGGCGTGAAGAAGGCCGAGGACGGCTCGGCGCTGATCTTCCGCCTGCTGGAGACGGCCGGGCGCGCCGCCGTCGCTCGCGTGGCGCTGAACGCCGACCTGCTCGGCCGGCCCGTGGAGGCCGTCGAAGTGGATCTGCTCGAGCGCCCGCTGGGCGCGTCGACGGCCGAGAGGAAGGAAGACGGCTTCACCGTTCGCGTCCCGGCCTCCGGCATCGCGTCGGTGAAGGTCGCGTTTGCCGAACGCGCGTGACCCCGCGCCGGCCACAGGGCCGATTCCGCCATGCAGACGCTCACGGAGATACGCCGACTCCTGGCCGCCGCGTCGCTGAAGCCGCGAAAGCGGTTCGGGCAGTCGTTCCTCATCGACGGCAACCTGATGGGCAAGCTGCTGGAGCTGGCCGGGCCGGTAGACGGGCGGACCGTCCTGGAGGTCGGGCCGGGCACCGGGTCGCTGACCGAGGAGCTGCTCGACCGCGGCGCCCGCGTGGTGGCCGTCGAGATCGACCGCGGGCTCTGCCAACTGCTGCGCCGCCGCCTCGGCGGGCGAGATCGCTTCACGCTGATCGCCGGCGACGTGCTGGCCGGCAAGCACGAGATCTCCCCGGCCGTCGTCGAGGCCGTCGGCCCGACGCCGCACCTGGTCAGCAACCTGCCCTACAGCATCGCCACGCCTCTCTTGGCCGAGTGCCTGCTGCTGTCGTGGCGGTCGCTGGCCGGGCGAGGGGACTGCCTGGTGCAGCAGTTGACCTTCACGGTCCAGCAGGAGGTGGCCGATCGGCTGACGGCGGCGCCCGGCAGCGGGGCGTACGGCCCGGTCAGCGTGCTGGCGGGCCTTCTGGCGACCGTTCACGTCGGCCCGGCCGTGCCGGCCCCGGCCTTCTATCCGCCCCCGCGCGTCGGCAGCCGCATCCTTCGAATGGACTTCCGACCGGACCGCGCGGTACAATTAACGGGTGGAGACGCACTGATGGCGACGTTGAGTCTTGCGTTCGGCCAGCGGCGGAAGCAGATCCGCTCGATCCTCCGGCGGAAAGAGGCGCCGTTTCCTTCCGACGCGTTAGCGCGTGCCTTGGCGACCGCCCACGTCGAACCCACCTGCCGGGCCGAGCAGGTGACGCCCGAGCAGTATCTCGTGATGGCCAACGCCCTCGGTTCGGCGTGACGGGAAACGCGTCCGCCTCGCCCATCGGGGCTTTACAGCCGCGCCGGCGTTCGGTTAGACTGACGGCCTTATGGACCGACGGAAGAAAGTAAGGGTGCAGGCATGACCCAGGCAGAATCAGCGAGTTCGACCAAGGGCAAGGGCAAGGCCTTTTTCGAGCGGGCCGAGCAGGTGGCCACCACGGGCAACTGGGACTTCGCCATCGAGCTGTACCTCGAGGGCATCCAGCGCGAGCCGGACAACGTCGAACGGGGCCATCAACCCCTCCGCGAGGTGTCCCTGAAGCGCAAGGCCAAGGGCGGCAAGGGCCCGGGGATGATCGAGCAGCTCAAGCGCCGCCCCGGCCGCGACGGGGTGAAGAACCTCGTCAACGCCGAGTACCTCCTGTCGAAGGACCCCGGCTCGATCGCGTACATGGAGCAGGTCTTGAAGGCCGCCCAGAAGATCGAGGTGAAGGAGGTGCAGCTCTGGCTGTGCAAGATCCTGCTCGAGGCCCAGAAGCACATGGAGAAGCCCCACCGCCGCGTGCTGCTGATGCTCACCCGCGCCTTCGACAATCTGGAGGAGTACGGGCGGGCCTCCCAGGCGTGTGAGCTGGCCCTCCAGTTCAACCCCGACGACGGCGAGCTGCGCGACATCATGCGGGGCCTCTCGGCCAAGTTCACCATCAAGAAGGGCCGCTACGAGGAAGAGGAACGCGAGTTCACCGAGAACGTCAAGGACCTGGAGAAGCAGCAGGACCTGATGCAGCAGGATTCGCTGGTGCAGGACGAGGAGTATCTGCTGGAGCAGATCAAGGAGGCCCGCCAGGAGTACCTCGAGAACCCCAAGGTCGCCGGCAAGATCAACGCCGTCGTCGACGCGCTGCTGAAGATGGAAAACGAGTCCTACGAGAACGAGTCCATCGACATCCTCAGCAAGGCCCACACCGACAGCGGGGCCTACCAGTTCAAGATGCGGATCGGCGACATCCGCATCCGCCAGATGACGCGCCGGTTCCGCAAGCTGCGCGATTCGGGCGACACGGACGCGGCCAACGAGCAGGCCAGGCGACAACTGGCCTTCGAGCTGGAGGAGTACCAGGAGCGGGCCAACAACTACCCCACGGACCTGGCGGTCAAGTACGAGCTGGGCCGGCGGCAGTTCCTCTCGGGGCGGTACGACGACGCGATCGCCTCCCTCCAGCAGGCCCGGCGCGACCCGCGGCGGTCGTTGCGGGCGATGAACCTCATCGGGCAGGCGTTCACGAAGAAGGGCTGGTACGCCGAGGCGGCCGACACGCTCGAGAAGGCCCTCCAGGTCGAGATGACCGAGGAACGCGCCAAGGAGCTGCGCTACAACCTCGGCGACGTGCTGATGCGCCAAGGCGAATTGGCCAAGGCCCAGCAGCAGTTCTCTCTCGTCGCCCAGATCGACTACAACTTCAGGGACGTCCGCGAGCGCGTCGAGGTGATCCGCCGCCGGCTCAACGAGCTCAGCTCCGGCCGAGGAGGCTCTGCCGAGCCGAAGGAGTAGGCAGCGACTGACCCCGCAGTCGAAAGCGCAGGCGTCTGCCCCTGTTCCACGGCGAGGCCGCAGGATCACAGGACCGTGGGGGCGAGCGGCCGTGAGGGGGCGGAAATCCCCTTGTCATCGAGGCCCGAGGACGTATAATACCGCGTTTCCCGGTATGGGATGCAGTGCGGTTTGACAGCTTGCAGGAGAATCATCCGTGGCACATTCGCTTTCGGCGAAGAAGCGCATCCGGCAGAACATCAAGAGCCGCGGGCGGAACCGCTGGCGGAAGCAGCAGGTCAAAGAGGCCGTCCGCGTCTTCGACGAGGCCCTCCGCGCCGGCGAGATGGACAAGGCGGCCGAGCAGCTCAAGGTGGTCTACAAGAGGCTGGACCAAGTCGCCGCCAAGGGCACGATCCACAAGAACACCGCCGCCCGGCGGAAGAGCCGCCTGGCCAGGCAGCTCCAGGTGGCCCGGACCTAAGCCCCCGCCGACCCCCGCCGACCCCCGCCGAGACACCGCAGCCCACCAGCCTTCGCACACCCAGTGCGAACGCCCGTGGGCTGCTTCACGTTCCAAGCCAGCCGCCTCGTAAAAGGGGACAGGCTACTTTTCTGAAAAAGTAGCCTGTCCCCTTTTTCGTGTCTTCGGATTCGACGTTGTTGCGCGGCCGGGATGTATCCACGGTTACAATGCGCACGGCCGGATGTCACGGGAGTCAGACCAATCAGGCGCCGGGCGGTTCGTCAGCCGGGCCGGCGAGAAGCTCTCCGCGGCGCTCGACGCCTTCCGCGTCGGCGTGGCCGGCTGCGTCTGCGCGGACTTCGGCTGCAACGTCGGGGGCTTCACCGACTGCCTGCTGAAGCGCGGGGCGGCGAAGGTCTATGCGTTAGACACGGGCTACGGCGCGCTGGCCTGGCGGCTGAGGACGTCCGACCGCGTCGTCGTGATGGAACGGACCAACGCCTTGCGAGCGCCGCCGCCCGAGCCGGTGGACGTGGTGACGATCGACGTAGCCTGGACGCCCCAGGAGCGGATCGTCCCGGCCGCGATGCGATGGTTGGCCGGCCGGGGCGGCGAGGGCGGATCGCCCGCTGGCCCCCGCTGCATCGTCTCGCTGCTGAAGCCCCACTACGAGTTGGCCAAGCTCCGTCGCCGGGCCCGCCCGGGGCGCCGCGCCCCGCTCAGCGACGCCGAGGCCGCTGACGTCTGCCGCACCGTCTGCCTCCGCCTGGCCGAGATCGGCTGCCCGCCCCGGGCCGCCATGGTCTCCCCGCTGCGCGGCAAGGGGGGCAACGCGGAGTTCCTCCTGCATTTCGGCCGGCAATCGTCTGTTGACGCATCGCCCGGTACCAAATAGAATCCAGGATCGTTCCAACAAGAGGAACTCCACGCTCCGAACGCTTTGGCTGCGGGTTGGCTGTGTGGCTCCGCGCGAAAGGACGGAGGCAGGGCAATGAACGAGATTCGCGTTGCCATCGCAGGCGTCGGCAACTGTGCCTCGTCGCTGATTCAAGGCATCCACTACTACGCCGCCGCCATAGCGAGCGGCGAGGCCGACGGAGCGGTGGGGCTTCTGCACGCGACGCTCGGCCGCTACACGCCGGCCGACGTGAAGGTCGTCGCCGCACTCGACGTCGATGCGCGCAAGGTGGGCAGGCCCCTTCACGAGGCCGTCTTCGCCCCCCCCAACAACACGAAGGCCTTCTACGACGAGTTCACCTGCGAGGGCGTGACGGTGGCGATGGGCAACGTGCTGGACGGCGTGGCGGACCACATGTCGGCCTACCCGGAACATCGGCGGTTCGTGGTGGCTGACCGCCCGTCGGCCTCGTCGGCGGACGTCGAGCGGCTGCTGCGCGACAGCGGGGCCGAGATCCTCATGAACTACCTGCCGGTGGGCTCACAGAAGGCGACCGAGTTCTACGCCGAGTGCTGCCTGAGGGCGGGGGTGAGCCTGATCAACTGCATCCCGGTGTTCATCGTTTCCGATCCGTCGTGGGCGGCGCGCTTTCGGCAGGCGGGCATCCCGTGCGTCGGGGACGACGTCAAGGCGCAAATCGGCGCGACGGTGGTTCATCGGGTCCTGGCGCGGCTGATGAGCGAGCGCGGCGTGACGATCGACGCGACGTACCAGCTCAACACGGGGGGCAATACCGACTTCCTGAACATGCTCAACCACAAGCGGCTGGACAGCAAGCGGATCAGCAAGACCGAGGCCGTCCAAAGCCAGTTTGACGTCCCCTTGCCCGACGAGCAGGTTCACATCGGCCCGGCCGACTACGTGCCGTGGCAGAAGGACAACAAGGTCTGCTTCCTGCGGATCGAGGGCAGGGGCTTCGGCGGCGTGCCGATGAACATGGAGCTTCGCCTGAGCGTGGAGGATTCGCCGAACTCCGCCGGCGAGACGATCGACGCAATCCGGTGCTGCAAGCTGGCGCGCGACCGCGGCCTGGCCGGCCCGCTCGAGGCCGTCAGCGCCTACACGATGAAGCACCCGCCCGTCCAGTACACCGACTACCAGGCCCACCAGATGCTCGAGGAGTTCATCGAGCGGATGGCCGCGGCCGCGCCGCCACCGGCACCGGCGACCGGCGAAGGGAAGTACGAGCCTGCCGCCCCGACCCCCGCGAGGGCTTCTTCGGGGAAGGCAGAGGCAACAGGTAGCAGGTAACAGGGGCAGCCGTTCCGCGCTGTCCGGCGGTCTCCGCATGTTGAAGGGGCTCTGTACCGCCCGATGAAGAGCGGAGCGACTCGTGGGGGCGTTTCGCGTCCGATCCCATCGGCCTCCGCTCGCGCGCCGCCGCCCGTTGCCCGCCGGCCGGTTGCCGTGTATCTTCCACGCCATGATCGGCCGAGCGATAGGCTTCGGGTTCGCCACGGCGCGGGATTTCGTCGCGCGCGGCCTGATCCGCGCGGGCATCGGCCCCAACGCGCTGACGCTGACGGGCATGCTGCTGACGATCGGCGCGGGCGTCTGCTACGCGCTGGGGGCAGGCAGCCGATTCGCGGCGAGCCTGTCTGTGGGTCCCGGCGGGGCCGACGCGTACCTGCTGCTGGCCGGCGTGCTGCTGATCCTCTCCTCGGCCTGCGACATGCTCGACGGCGCGGTCGCGCGTCTCGGCGCGAAGGCAACGAGGTTCGGCGCGTTCCTCGACAGCACGCTGGACCGCTTCAGCGACTTTGCCGTCTACGCCGGCATCGCGGTCTACTACGCCCGCCAGAGCCCGGCGAACGTCACCTTCGTCCTGATGAGCATGCTGGCGTTCTTCAACGCCTTCATGATCTCCTACGCCCGCGCCCGGGCCGAGGACATCATCGATGCCTGCCGCGTCGGATACTGGCAGCGCGGCGAGCGTTCGGCGGCCGTCCTGATCGCCACCTTCGCCTACAACACCCCTGCCCTGCTCTGCCAACAGGCCGTCCTGCCGATGCTGACGGTCCTGCGGCGGGTCCTGTACACCCGCGCGGCGATCGCCGGCAGGCAGCCGCCCACCGACCCGCGCGGCGGCCCGCTGCACCTGCGCCTTCGGCTGTGGCGATGGCCGAGAATGACGATCCCCTACGACCTGGTGACGGGCCTGAACATCGCGTGGTTGATCTTCGCGCCCGTGGGCGACATCGACCCGATCCGATGGCTGGCCGGCCCGGGATGACCGCCTGTCGCGAAGCGGCGAGAGCTTTCGTCCCCCCGCCGACTGCGGGGGGGGCGGGATGAATCGTATGCTTCCTTCGCCGGGCCGCGGAGGCCCGGCAAGGCAGGTCGCTGCCTCCTCTGACGGATCCGGTCACCGGTGGGTGTGCACGAGGGTCGTGCCGGACGGGTGTCGGTGGATCGCACGGAGGGAGGGGTACGATGACGTTTCGCGTAGTTGGCGCACTGGCAGCCGTTGCGCTGATCCTGTTGCCCATCGGGGGGTTGTTCGCCCCGCAAGCCGGCGTGTCGCCCGCTTCGGCCCAATCGGCCTCGTCGGCGCAGGAGGTGGCGGGCGACGCCCCGGCCGAACCGACGGCCCTCCTGTTGATCTGCATCGGCGGCGTCGCCGTCCTCGCCCGCCGGGTCGTTGTCCGGCGCAAGGATGCCGGCTCGGCCTGAAGTGGGTCCCGGCAGCCGACGCCGTGCCCGGCGCCGCCGGACCGGACCGGCGAGACGTCCTCTCCGCCGGCCCCGATCTTGCCTCGGGGCGCCGGGTCGGCTCGGCGGTGGGGCATTCGGCGTTCGACATTCAGCATTCAGCATTCGTCGCGAGCGACGCCCGCGCCTCCCGCGCACCCCGCGCCGCATTCCCGCTGGCATGCCCGCCTCGGACGCGGATATACTCAATAATTCGCGATGTCCGGGGCACCGGCGATGAGCGACGATCCGACGACCGACAACACCAACAACAACCGGGGTGGGGATGATCCCCTCGACCATCTGCCCGACGAGCTTCAGGTCCGGCTGGCCGGGGGCTCCGATCTGTCCGGCGCCCTGGCGGCCGCGCCGTTCGACCTCGACGACGAGGGGATGTACCTCGACGGCTACCTCGTGTTGACGGAGGAGCGGCTCGGCTGTTTCTCCCGGGCGTCGGGCGGCGACGGCGACTGGCGGGAGCGGTGGCACGCGATTGAGGGGCTCGGCGAGGCCCGGGTGGTTGACGGGCTGGGCGTGCACGTGTTACGTCTGCTGGCCGAGGGGAAGGTCATCGGTGAGTACCGCTACACGTTGCGGCACGCCAAGGCCGTCGCGAAGCTCCATCGCCGCCTCGAGCGGCTGCTCGGTGATGGAGAGGAGGCCGACGGGGGGGGCGAGCAGACGGACAGGGGCGACGAGAAGAAGGTCCGCTGCGACAAGTGCAACCGGGTGATCCCCGCGTGGGCGGAGACGTGCCCGGCCTGCACGAGCCGTCGGAAGATCCTCTTTCGGCTGCTGGACTTCGTCCGCCCGCATCGATGGCGGATGATCGCGGGGCTGGGGCTGGCGATTGCGAGCACGGTGATGGGGATCGCCCGCCCGCTGCTGACCAAGCCGATGATCGACAAGGGCCTCGGCGGGACGGCGGGCTTCGAGCCCGACCTGAACCTGTTCCTGATCTACCTGGGCTGCTTCGCCGGCCTGCTGGTGCTCAGCACGCTCTGCGGGGCCGTCCAGCACCGGCTGGTGTTCCGGCTGGGGACGATCGTGTCGACCGGTATCCGCGACACGGTCTACGCGCACCTGCACAAGCTGTCGCTGAGCTTCTTCACGAAGAAGCAGACCGGCGGGCTGGTCACACGCGTCACGAGCGACTCGGATCGGCTGTGGCATTTCCTGTCGTTCACGTGCATCGAGGTCGTCGTCGGCATCCTGACGCTGATCGGGGTGACCGTGGCGATGTTCACGGTCAACTGGAAGCTGGGCGCGTTGGCGCTGATCCCGCTGCCGCTGATGCTGTTCCTGATGGTCTTCTTCCACAAGCTGCTTCACCGACTGTTCCGCCGGTGGTGGCACCGGTGGGGCCAGCTCACCGCCGTGGTGGCCGACGCGCTGCCCGGCGTCCGCGTGATCAAGGCCTTCAGCCAGGAGCAGCGGGAGATCGACCGGTTCGGCGTCAAGAACCGCGCCGTCTACGATCACGAGATGCAGTTCATCAGCACGGTGACGATCTACGGCCCGCTGATGATGTTCTGCACGCAGTTGAGCCTGCTGGTTGTCTGGATCGTCGGCGGGCTGTGGATCGTGGGCGACTACTCGTCGGTCAGCTCGCTGCTGGCGGCCGATCCGCGGGCCGACACGAGCGCGTACATGACCGTCGGAACGCTCTTCGCCTACATGGGGCTGCTGGGCATGTTCCTCCGCCCGATCCACATGATCGCGCACATGGACCAGATGTTCAACCGCGCCGCGACCAGCGCCCAGCGGATCTTCGAGATCCTCGACACCGAGCCGACGATCTTCTCACGCAGCGGCGCGAGGTCGGCCGACGGGATCCGGGGCCGGATCGAGCTGCGGGGCGTCAGCTTCTCCTACGACGGCGTTCGGAAAGTGCTGAAGGGCGTGGACATGTCGGCCGAACCGGGCCAGATGGTCGGGCTGGCCGGGCCGTCGGGCGGGGGCAAGACCACGCTGGTCAACCTCATCTGCCGCTTCTACGACGTGCTGGAGGGGCGGATCCTCATCGACGGCGTGGACGTCCGCGACTACGACGTCCAGTCCCTGCGCAGCCGCGTCGGCGTGGTGCTCCAGGAGCCGTTTCTCTTTCACGGCACGGTGGCCGAGAACATCGCCTACGGCCACGGGGGGGCGGGCATCGAGCAGATCATCGCCTCCGCGCGGGCGGCCAACGCCCACGACTTCATCCTCGGCTTCCCCGACGGGTACGACACGATGGTCGGCGAGCGCGGGCAGACCCTCTCCGGCGGCGAGCGTCAGCGGATATCCATCGCCCGCGCCATCCTCAACAACCCGCGAATCCTCATCCTCGACGAGGCGACCAGCTCCGTCGACACCGAGACCGAGAAACTCATCCAGGAGGCCCTCGACCGCCTGGTGGCCGACCGGACGACGATCGCCATCGCCCACCGCCTCTCGACGCTCCGCAAGGCCGATCGGCTCGTCATCCTGGAGAAGGGCAACGTCGTCGAGCAGGGCTCGCACGAGGAGTTGGCCGCCAAGGAAGACGGCTTGTACGCCAAGCTGCTGAGGATGCAGAGCGAGGCGCAGTCCCTGATCGCCATCGGCGAGTGAGGCGTCGGCGGCCAACCTCCGTGGGCCCTTCGAGGCCGCCGCCAAGCAACCCGTTACCGAGGCCGGCGTGTTTAACCTTCGACGTTCCATCACCGTTCGAGGCGCGAGGAGTAGTCGATGAAGAAGTGGATCCTGCCGTTGTTGGCCGTTGCCGCCGCCGGGGGTATCGCGGTCGTTTGTGCCGGGCAGACCGAGGCCGACGGCGGGTCGGCGTCCGTGAGGGTGATCGGCCTCGAGGTCGTCAAGCCGCTGCCCGGCGACAAGCAGAAGCAGTCGCTGACCGGGCGGCGGACCGGGACGGTGCTGACGGTCCAGGTTCACCGCGCCGACAAGCACTTCCTGGGCCTGGACGCCTCCGAGTGCCGGCTGGAGACCTTCAGCGACGATCGCGGCGTCGAACTGGTCGACGACTCGGCCAAAATGCTCCAGACGTGGGTCGAGGATCGGACGTGGGTCAGCCGCGACGGACACCGATGCGCCTTCGAGCTCCGCGCCGCCCGCTGCCCCTCGCGGGGAGCCAGGAGGCTCGAGTTCAGGGGCACGGTCGTGCTGAAGGTCGGCCAGCAGCGTCAGACCGCCGAGCAGGCGAACTTCCGCCTCGCGAAGGACGGCAAGCTGACCGCCGGCCCCGTGCCGATGGAGATCACTGGCGTGCAGGTCGACGCGAAGGGCGCGATCTTCTGCTTGTCGGCGCGGAAGAGCACCGACCGGATCGCGCAGATCCTGTTCTTCGGCCCCGACGGCAAGGAGATCGAGTCCGAGCTGGTCGAGAAGAGCATCGTCGGCTTCATGGGCAACACGTTCCACGAGCGGACCTACCGCCTGACCTCGAAGCGGCGGCTCCGTGCCGTCACCGCGCGGGTGGTGTACTTCAAGCGGATCAAGACGCTGTCGGTCCCCCTCCGCGTCGCCGCCGGCGTGGGGCTCTGAGGGTTGTGGCAACACCGGGAAAGGGACGGAGATGACACACCGACGCGACGGGTCGCGGTGGCTGGGGCGTGTGGTGGCCGTTGGCGTGGCGGCGTGGGTGCTGCTCGCGGCGGAGATCGGCCCCGGCGGGGCGGTCGCCGCGGCCGAGACGGGCTTCGAACCGGTCCCCCCCGTCAAGGCCAAGCCGATCTGGGATCGCTTCGTGATCCTCATCTGGCAGTACAAGACGAAGGTGCAGGAGGACCTGCCGCTGTACCGGCAGGTGGGGTTCGGCGGCTTTCACATCGACCGCGGGGCGGGCAAGGGGGCCCTCGTCGACTTCGCGCGGGCCAACAAGCTGCCCTACTACGTCGACCACGCGGCGGACAAGGGCATCCTTCACCTGACGCCGCGGACGGGCAAGAACCGCGTCCTCGGCAAGAACTCCGTCGTCCCCCGCCCGCACTGCCTGGTCGACCCGAAGACGATCGACCTGCTGAAAGGCCACCTCCGCCGCAACATCGCTGTCACGAAGAACGGGCCCGTCGTCGCCTACGCCTTCGACGACGAGGTCAGCATCGGGTCGTTCAACAGCCCGTCGGAAGTCGACGGCTCGCCGCTGTCGGTGGCCGACTACCGCCGCTGGCTCCGCGGGCGGTACGGCACGATCGACAAGCTCAACGCCACGTGGGGCAAGCGCTTCGGCGGCTTTGACGAGGTCGCGCCCGTCTCGTTCGAGGCCGTCCGCCGCCGCCATGCGTCGGGGCCGCTGGCGAAGTGGAACCTCGCGCAGTGGATGGACTGGCGAAGCTACATGGACAGCCAGTTCGCCGGCTGCCTGGCCAAGCTGACGCGCTACGCCAACACGCTGGACCCGACCACCCCGGCCGGGTTCGTCGGCGGCCAGCAGCCCGCGCCCTACGGCGGCTACGACTACGCCAAGATCTGCAAGGCCGTCCAGTGGATCGAGAGCTACGACATCGGCGGGTCGTGCGAGATCCTCCGCTCGCTGTGGCGCGACGGCCGCCGGCCGTACGTCCAGACGTGGTTCTCCACGACCGACGCCCGCAAGGACGGGTGGTTCCTGTGGTACTACCTGCTGCACGGCAACCGGGGCGTGATCGCCTGGCCGGACCGGGGCGGCTCGTGGTTCCGTCACACCGGCGGCAAGATCGCGCAGTTCACGCGTGACGCGGCCGAGACGATCCGCGAGGTGCAGTCCGACGTTTCCCGCCCGATCCTCGACGTCGAGGCGAGCTTCGACGCCGACCCCATCGCCGTCTACTACTCCCACCCGTCGGTGCAGGCGACGTGGGCGATGGACGTGGTGACGCACAAGGGCACGTGGTATCGGCGTTCGAGCAGCCTGGACAACCGGTGCCAGTCGGCCGGGAAGAACCGCGTGGCGTGGTTCAAGCTGCTGGAGGACTGCGGCTACCAGTACCACGTCGTCACCGGCGAGCAGATCGCCGCCGGGCACCTGATCGACCGGAAGTACAAGGTGCTGATCGCCGGGCGGGTCGCGGCGATGTCGGACGCGGAGGCGAAGGCGATCCGGCAGTTCGTCCGGCAGGGCGGGACGGTGATCGCCGATCATCTGACGGGCGTCTTGACGGAGCATGGCGTCGGGCGATCCGGCGGGGGGGCGCTGGACGGGCTGTTCGGCATCCGCCGCGACGAGTCGAAGGGCTACCTCGGCGGCAAGGGCATCACGGAGATCGACGGAGAAAAATACAACCGCCCGTTCACCCAGCGGCTGATGTATGGCGGGGCGCTGCGCCACAAGGGGATGGTCGTCTACGAGCGCGGCACGACGGCCGCCGCGGGCAAGGCCGCCGCGACCGCCGGATCGGCCGCCGTCGTCGTCCGCAACAGCCTCGGTGCCGGCCGGACCGTATACCTCAATCTGACGCCGATCATCTACTACGACCTCGACGCCCGCCTCGGCGCGCCCGGGCAGGCGTGGCGTGAGCTGGCCTCGAGCCTGCTGGACGAGGCGGGCCTGGCGCCGCGGGCGAAGGCGACCTCCGGCGGCAAGCTGATCCCGCTGGCCGAGCTGGTCTACTGGCGCAAGGGCGACCGCGTGGTGGTCGGCCTGGTGAAGAACCCGACGCGTCAGGGCTCGATCACCGGGGTGGGGAAGGTCCACGGCGTGACGGGCTCGCCCGTCGACGTCACGATTCGCTTCCGCAAGCCGGTCACGGACGTCGTCAACCTCCGCACAGGCGCGAAGCTGCCCGACGGCCAAACCATCGCCGCCGGCAAGTGGAAGCCCTGGGAAGCCCTCCTGTTCCAGGTGACGATGCAGTAGGTGCCGCGATCGACCACTATCGCGCGGTCATGGGACGCGCTCCACGAAGTCAGCTTCGTGCGCACCCAAGTACGCTTCCAGCGCCTCGACGATCGTGGGGCTGCACTCGTGGAAGGCGGCATCCAAGTCATCGAATGGGCCTTGGCGTGCAGCCTCCATGAATTCCTCGAGCGTTCGGGCTCTTTTCGGTGGGTCCGAAATGATACGCGCCTTCGCCCGAACCGCCACATCCGCGAGAGAATCGGCAGACAGTGTGCGTAGAGCCTCAATCACTCCGTCGATCTCCTCCGTTCCGCGGTTGTGGAAGTACTGATAGTGGGCACCGTTCTGGACTTCGTGCTCGTACCAGAAGGCCAGGAAGGCGGGGAGTTGCACGGGCGTCAAATCGTCCGGCTCGGCGTAGGCAAGAACACCAACGAAGGCGTTCCACACGGCATAGGGATCCGTCGCAAGCTGCTCCCGGGTGATCCTGGATCGTTCCGTCATGCCCTTCCCGACCTCTTGAGGAATAAGCGACTCACTCTGTCGATGCGATTGTACTCCAATACCGCGTGATCCCCCAACTGTCTGTCAATCGCTGCGGTGCAGGCTGTTGGAGGCCATTCGTTGGGCGCGGCCCATGTTGCAGATCTCTGAGTCTCCTGTGTTTCTGTGGTGTGAGATCCCTCATCGGACGAGCTTCGGCTTGGCGAAGGCGAGTTCCATCTTCCGCGGCAGCAGGTAGACGTTGCCCTTTCTGTCGCAGAAGTAGAGGTTGGAGATCGACGGCTTTCTTCCGTGCCCGTCGGCCCAGAGGGCGTAGAAGTCCGGGTGGGCGTTGACGGGCCGGCGGGCGTAGGTGTGGTTGCGCTCGCTGCCCTTGGTCATCTGGCGGACCTTCCTCCACGTGGCGCCCTGGTCGGTGCTGGTCCACATGGCGATCTCGCCGCCGGGGTTGTACGGCTGCGGGCCGGTTTCGGTCGGCCCGATGATCCGCCAGGTCCCGCCCGGCTCGAGGTAGAGCGAGCCCATGTCGTAGTTGTTGTCCGACCGCATCGCCGGGCGGATGAGCCACCTCTTGCCCGTCCATCGGGCCGTCGTCCACGTCCGCGGGTCGTTGACCGGGCCGGACTGGTAGCCCTTGCTCGTGATGTACAGGATCACCGGCCGCCCCGCGCCGTCGATGCGGATGTCCTTGAGGTAGATCTTCAGTCCCGCCGCCTCGTAGTCGTGGACGAGGGCGGCGTTGTTCGGCTTCGTCAGCGGCAGCGTCAGCCGCGCCCCGTCGGCCGTCTGCCACGTCTTGCCGAGGTCGGCCGTCTCGACGTAGTACAGGTTCGTCCGCCAGTTGAGTCCCCTTGGCTTCGGGTGGTAGTTGAACGCCGAGCCCGCCTTGCCCCCGCCGGCGGCGCTGATCTGATAGTGCCCCTTGTCGATCGCCGCCAGCCGCCGCCACCGCGACCACCTCACGCCGTCCTCGCTGCGCATGAAGCAGATCGTCCGCGGCGCCGGGTAGTTGTACCGCGTGAAGAAGCACGCGAAGCCCCTGCCCCCCACGTGCCACGGCTGCAGGTAGGAGAAGTTCGTCATGGGCACGTCCCGGCCGTCCTTCTGCTTCGTCGCCGCCACGAGCTCGAAGGCGGACACGTCGTACGGCTTGCGGCTGCGGTGCACGTAGGACGGCCTCGCCGTGCCGTGCGACGTCGAGAAGATCCACACCGTCCCGGCCGCGTCGACCGAGATCACCGGATTGTCGTGCGCGTCCTCGGTCTTCTTGTCGAGCAGGACGGTCGGCCTCGGCACGCGCCCGGTGGCATGGTCGAAGTACGAGACCATGTGCACCAGCCGCCGGCTGGTCCCCGCCGCCGCGCCGCCGTAGCAGAAGAACGTCTTGTTCGGCTTCGCGGAGTAGACGGCAAAGGGCTTGTGCTTGGCGCAGTACGTGCCCAGCCCGCCGCTGTACTTGTAGACGTACTCGTCCCCCGACGGCTGGTTCATGTACCAGATCCCCCGGTATCCGTCGCCGGTCTCGTTCAGCGTGATCATCGAACCGGAGCCCTCCTTCCCCTCGCTCACCGCCGCTGTGGCGAGGGACAACGTCACTACCGCAAGCATCGCTTTCATGGCAGCACCTCTCCGCAAACCACCTATTGTACCTCCCATCGAGAGGAAGGTAACAGGTAGTAGGTAACAGGGCAGAGGCTCTGCAACGCTCATGTCACATTCCTGTGTTCTTGAGAGGGTTTTGTGGATTCCGACAGCAGAAGACTCGTTCCGATCGGGATCTCCCTTCTCTACCGGGGGCTTCCACCTCCGGCTGTTTCCTCCCGACACTTCGGGTCTCCGGAGGCGGCCGCGGGGCTCTTCATGGCATATCGCGGGCTCCGTCCCTTCGCAGGAAGGGAGGGGCGGAGGCGGCGGGCCGCCGGGCCGAAGGGACGCCCGGAGGCGGCTGGGACGTCAGCGCGGGCGTCAGCGCCTTGCTGCCACTTGGTTGCGGCCGACGGGCGAGGCCCCGGGGCCGCGGTAAGAGCCCCAACGGCGAACCGACGCCATCCGGTCGGCTGCCTTACATCCCCCCTCAGTACCGCCCGTACCGCCTGGCCGCCTCGTACATCGCCACGACGTTCTGCGTCGGCGAGTTGTCCTGGAGCTGGTGGGTCGGCGAGAGGGCGTAACCGCCGCCGGGCATCATCACCTCGAGCGTGCGGCGGACGTCGGCGATCGTCTGCTCCACCGTGCCGCTCGCGACGGGCCCGGCCGTGGAGATACAGCCGTGGAAGGCCAGCCGGTCGCCGTAACGCCCCTTGAGGTACTCGGGGGCCATGTCCTTCGCCTCCGGCTGGAGCGTGTCGACGGCGGCGATGCCCATCTCGGCGAAGTCGTCGAACGCCCAACTGCTCGACCCGCACGAGTGGATGACCACGGGGATGCCGAACGCCTTGGCGAGGTCGACGAACCGCTGGTGGCGGGGGCGGATGTGCTTGCGGAACAGCTCGAGGCTGATCAGCGGGGCGATCTGCGTGCCGAGGTCCTCGCCGAGCCAGAGCAGGTCGATCCCGCCGCCGGCGGCCTCGAGGGTTCGGCGGGTGATCTCGAGCTGGATCTCCGTCCTTCGGTCAATCCACAGCAGGCAGGCGGGCTCGTCGGTCAGCAGGTCGATCAGCACCTGCTGCATCGTGCGGATCATGCCCGTGGAGTTGATGATGTCGCCCAGCCCCGCGTTGCCGGCGTGGACGCAGTACTCGCTGAAGGCGCGGCACTGCTCGGCGATGCGGGAGTAGTCGAACTCGTCGGGCGACGGGACCGGCCAGGCGCGGACCTCGTCGGCCGTGGCGTCTCTCAGCGGGAAGTCGAAGAAGTCCCAGTAGCCGCCCGTCTCGTGCTCGATCCACCGGCGGCGGATGCCCCACAGGTCGATCGCCCGGTCGGGGACGTCGGCATGGAGCGTGGGGCCGACGTACGGAGCGCCGACGCCGCGGAAGTCCACGCCCAGCCTGCGGCGGAGGCCCTCGTCATCGTCGCCAGAGAGGCCGAAGTGCTCCTTCAGGCGCCCGTCGACGCCGGGGTTGGAGAAGTAGTTGATCGGCACGCGGTCGGGCTGCTCGCGGGCGAAGGCGGTCAGGACGCGTTCCTTGGAGGTCATCGTGGGGCCGATTGTCGGGCCAATGGCCGGGCGGATCAACAGAATCAACCACAGAGACACAGAGGACACGGAGGGAGAAGACAGAAGAGGACCCATCGTCGCTCCCACTGCTCCGAGCCCTCTGTGCCTCTGTGATTGACGTGATGCCGACGCCGCCGCCGCTACAGGGCGGACAGCTCTTCCCACACGTCGATCAGGCGGTGGTAGTTGGTTCGCATGCGTTCGGTCATCCGCCCGATCGGGCCGGCGGTGGTCCGCAGGACCATGTGCTGTTTGCCGCCGTCGAACGCGGCGCGCGTGGCGGCCTCGACGGCGGCGGCGTCTTCGTTCTCGAGGATGCGGGCCTCCACATTGCCGCCGAGGACCATCCGCCCGGCGGTGACGGCCTTCGCGTCGGCCATCGTGATATCGCCGTCGGGGGGAGGCTTGACGGGCTCGAACAGGTCGGCCCCGCGGGCGATGACCGACTCGATCGTCGACCGCGTGTTGCCGTGGCAGTGGACGTGGCACAGCGCGCCGGCCTCGTGGACGCGGTCGATGACGGGCCGCTCGAACTCGTGCACGAGCGCCTGGTACAGCCGCGGCGAGCCCATCGGCGGCGTCAGCCACTCCGACCCGCCCATCCACACGTACTCCACGCGGCCGCCGGCCAGCACGGCGTCCAGGACGGCGAGAATCCGCTCGAGGCAGACGGCCGTCAGCTCGCGAATCAGCTCGAAGTGCGTCGCGCACAGCTCGAGGAAGTACTGGTAGGGCATCATCCCCGCGACGCAGACGAACGGGGAGGAGACGGCCGCCCGCACGATGCCGCGCCGCTCGAAGTCCGCCGGCACGTTCGACAGGTCCGGCGGCTCCACGCCGGCGGGCAGTTCCCACGGAACGGAGCGGATCTTCTCGACGTCCTCGAGCGACTCGACGGGGTACTTCGTCGTCCACCACGTATGGGTCGTCGCATCGCGCCGCGTCACGGCCGTCAGGGGCCCGGCCGGCGTGTCGATCCGGGTGGTGACCTCGACGTCGCCGCCCCGCCGCGTCCGCGAGACCTCCCGAATCCGCTGGTTCGGCGTGACGAGATACCGATTCACCGCGGTATTGCACGGCACGTAGAAGTGGCTCTGCTCGAAGACGCGTTCGGCGACTTCCCGCTTCCGCCCGTCCTCGATCCCCTCCACGTCCTCGCGCCGGGCCCGCAGAAACCCCTCGAGCACCAGCGGCACCCGATCGTGCGGGCGCCGCCGCAGCGTCTGAAGAAGACGTTCGCGCGGCGTCATTCCGGGTTCCTCCCCAGGCGGGCCATGCCCAACTCGCCTACACAGGCCGACGACACCTGAACTCGGCGTCCTGTCGGTCGGGATGCTACTCCACCACCGGCACGGGGCCGGCGAGGGTCTCGAAGTCGGTCATGACCGACCGGTCGCCGGAGCAGATCAGCTCCTTGTTCATCCGCAGCTCGGGCATCTTCGCCGCCAGCCAGCGGCGGGCGACGGTGAGCTTGGCCTCGTTGGCCGTCGCCTGGTCGCAGAACAGGGCGCCGACGATCAGCGCGACGCCCATGTCGACGAGCTTGCGCCCGTAGAGATCCATGTACTCCGTCCCGCCGGGCTGGTCCTTGACGAAGGCGACCGCCTCGGCGAGGTCGTCGAGCCCGGCGCGGATCTGTCCGATCAGCGGGGCCAGCTCGTCCGGCCAGTCGCGGTCGAGGATCGTCCCGACGATCGTCCCGGCCGTGCCGGAGGAGACGCCGCGGACGGCGGCGATGATCTGGAGCTGGGTCGTGCCCTCGTAGATGGTGGTGATCCGGCTGTCGCGGAGGTGTCGCTCGACGGGATAGTCTTTCATGTACCCGCTGCCGCCGAGGACGGCCATCGCGTCGTTGCTCACCCGCATGGACATCTCGGAGGCATAGTACTTGCTCATCGGCGTCAGCAGGCCGTTGATCCGCTTGTGCGTCCTGGAGAGCTTCTTGAGGGCCTTCTGCTCGTCCTTGTCGAGCTCGCCGCCGAACTCGAGCTTCTTCAGCGCGCCCATCTCGATATCGACGCAGAAGCTGCCGTAGTACGTCAGCGCGCGGGCGGCCTGGACGTCGAGGCTCATGGCCACCAGCAGCTCGCGGACGGCGGGGAAGTTCTCGATGGCGGTGTCGAACTGCCTTCGGCCGTGGGCGTAGTTGCGCGCGACGCGGTAGGCGGCCTCGCCGATGCCGAGCGACTGGGCGGCGATCCCCACGCGGGCGCCGTTCATCAGGCTCATCACGTAGGTGATCAGCCCGCGCTGGCGCTCGCCGATGAGCCGGGCGGGCGCGTCGTCGAAGAACAGCTCGCACGTCGGGCTGCCGTGGATGCCCAGCTTGTTCTCCAGCCGCCGGACCTTGACCTTCGGCCCGCGATCGACGACCAGGAGGCTGAGGCCCCGCCCGTCGGTGATCTCCGGCTCGCTCCGCGCGAGCACGAGCAGCACCTCGCCGCAGCCGTTCGTGATGAAGCGCTTCACGCCGCGGACGAACCAGTTGCCCTCGCCGTCCTGCCAGGCGCGGACCTTGACGGCCTGGAGGTCGCTGCCGGCGTCCGGCTCGGTCAGCACCATCGCGCCGGTCCACTCGCCGTTGGCCATGCGGGGCAGGTACTGCTGCTTGATCTCCTCCGAAGCGAACGCGTTGATCGTCTCGGCGATGCCCTGGAGCCCGTAGACGTTCATCAGCGACGCGTCGGCGCGGCTGATCATCTCGTTGCTCATCGTGTACAGCAGGTTGGGGCAGTTCAGCCCGCCGAAGCGGTAGGGCAGGGTGAAGCCCATCATGTCGGCCTGGCTGAGGCGCTTCAGCGCCTCGCGGATGCCGGGCGCGTAGGTCACCGAGCCGTCCTCGTTGAGGACGTTGCCGACCTGGTCTGTCTCTTCCGCCGTCGGGGCGATGATCTCGGCGGCGAGCTGCCCGATCACTTTCAGGAACCGCTCGTAGTTGTCCACCGCGTCGGCGGCGTCGGCCGGGGCGAAGTCGAACTGATCGCGGAAGCGGAAGTCCTCCTCCATGATCCCCGCCAGCCGCGCCATGTCGAAATGGCCGAACAGGAACTGAATGTCGTCGTTATCCGTGTAGAAACTCGCCATCAACCTTCCTCAACATGGCCAGGTGCCGAGCAGCCTGCGGGCGGGCCGGTTGGCCATCCGTGTCATGGGCATCGCCTTCCGTTCCCGCTTGAACGGGTCGAGGACGAGCCCGAACATCTCCAGCGTCAGGACGCCCAGCAGGTTGCTGTCGCCCCTCTGCCCGAAGATCACCTTGGAGTAGCCGGCCTTGTCGCCGAACTCGAAGTAGGCGTCGCCGACCTTGCACGTGACCTTCTCCCCGTTGGCCAGAAAGAAGTCCTGTCTCTCGTCCGGCTCGATGCCGAGCCGCTTCAGCACGGTTGCCGGCGCGACGGTGAAGGCCGCCCCCGAGTCCACAAGGAACTCCTTCTCGGCAAACCGCTTCGCGCCCTTGCTTTTCCGGATCTTCATGTGAACGACGGCCACTCCCATGGCAGCACCTTCTCACCGGGTGCATTATACCAGTCGGCCTCAGTTCTCCACCCCCGCCGCGGCGCCGCGGCGGATGGTCTTGATCATCTTCGGGATCACCTCGTTCAGGTCGCCGATGATGCCGTAATGGGCGATCGAGAGGATCGGCGCGTCCCGGTCGGTGTTGATCGCGAGGATCTTGGCGGACTCGGCCATCCCCGCGCGGTGCTGGACGGCCCCGCTGAGCCCGCAGGCGATGTACAGCGCCGGGCGGACCGTCGTGCCCGTCTGTCCGATCTGGTGGTCGTGGTCGACGTAGCCGAGGTCCACCGCCGCCCTCGAGCCTCCCACGGCCGCGCCGAGGCAGTTGGCCAGGTTCCAGATCTGCTGGAAGTTCTCCCGGCTGCCGACGCCCGCGCCGCCGGCGACGATGATCCGCGCCGCCTTCAGGTTCACCTTCTTCTCGCGGCGGTGGGTCTCGATGAGCTTCAGGGGCAGCCCCAGGTCGCCGAGATCGGCCGCCGACTCGACCACCTCGCCCTGCCTGTCCTCCTCCGGCTCGGGCATGCGCATCACGCCCTCGCGAACCGTCGCCATCTGCGGCCAGCGGTCGAAGTTGACGATCGTCGCGATGATGTTGCCCCCGAACGCCGGGCGGATCTGGAACATCAGCTTCTCGTGCACCTCGCCGGTCCGCGCGATCTTGTGGTCGCCGATCTGGAGGTCGGTGCAGTCGGCCGTCAGCCCGCATCTCATCGCGCTGGCGATGGTGGGCGCGAGGTCCCGGCCGAGCGGCGTGGCGCCGTAGAGGCAGATCTGCGGCTTGTGCTGCTCGATGAGTCGGCAGATGACGTGGCTGTAGCTGGTGGCCTGATAGTGGGCGAGGACGGGGTCCTCGACGAGGTAGACCTTGTCGGCCCCGTGGGCCGTGAGAATCCGGGCCAGCGGCGCGACCTTCTCGCCCAGCAGCACCGCCCCAACCAACACGCCGAGCCGCCCCGCCAACTCCTGCGCCTTGCCCAACAGCTCCAGCGGCACGTCCGACAGTCGGCCATCCTCCTGCTCCGCAAAGACCCAAACTTCGCCGTCCCGATTCACGTCGATCATCAGTCGTTCCTCGATGGCCGGTTCAGCCGATCGTGTGGTCCTGGATCAGCTCGCCGATCAACTCGGCGACGCCCTCGTCGGTGGGCGGCAGCTCGTGGTACTCGCCGCCAGCGAGGACGACGGCCTGGATGCGGTGAACCTTCGTCGGGCTGCCGTCGCGCCCGCACCAGGAGAGGTCGGCTCCGATTTCGGCCAGGTTCCACTGCTCGATCAGCAGCCCGCGCTGCCGCAGGGCGTCGATGCGCTTCTCGGTCTCGACGGCCTTGTCGGCGTCGGTTGCGTCCGGGTCGGCCTGATCGACCTCGGCGGCGACCTCCATCGCCGAACGGGCCTTCTTGTACTTCATGATCCGCCGCCCCGCCGGCGGGCGCGGCGTGTTGGCCGTGTCCATCACCGTCAGCAGCGCCGGCAGCCGGCACTCGACGACCTCCCACCCGTTGCCGACGTTCCGCCGGGCGCGGAAGCCCGCATCGGTCACGTCCATCAGCTCCTCGACGTACGTCACGAGCGGCATCGAGAGCTTCTCGGCCAGTTGCGGGCCCACCTGGGCCGTGTCGCCGTCGATCGCCTGCCGGCCGCAGAAGACCATGTCCGCCGACAGCTTCCTGACGGCACAGGAGAGGATGTAGCTGGTGGCCAGCGTGTCGGACGCGGCGGCCTTCCGGTCGGTCAGGAGGATGGCCCGGTCGGCGCCGAGACACAACGACGTGCGGAGCACTTCGCAGGCCGACGGCGGGCCCATCGTCACGACCGTCACGGTTCCGCCGCACCGGTCGCGGACGTCGAGGGCGGCCTCGAGGGCGTTGAGGTCCTCGGGGTTGAACACCGCCGGCAGCGCGGCGCGGTTGACCGTGCCGTCTTCCTTCATTGCCTCGCCGGTGATCCGCTTGGTATCCGGTACTTGCTTTACGCACACGACGTAGTTGATCGCCATGTTGACCGCTCCCGAATGGTCACGCCGGCCGGCACACCCCCCGTCCGCGCCGCTGGCGCCATACGACAACGGTCCGCCCAGGGCGGACCGCTTTGGTTCCGAGCAACGAGGCAGTGTACGAGTCCGATGGGGGGCAGTCAAGGCGAAATGTCGGCCCCCCCCACACCGACCCCGACGACTCCCGCCGCCTTGCCGCCCCCCCTCGCCCCGGCATCCTGAACACCATCATAGGCCTTTATGGCCGGACTGCCGACGAATGCGACGGGATCACCGGCGCCGCCCTCACTCCATCGTCTTCGACACGACGACGAGGTCATCTCGGAGCTGCCACCCGGTCGCCGCCCAGAAGTTCCGCGCCTCGACGTTGGCGGCGAAGACGTGGACGTGGCACTTCCTCATCCCGGCGGCGCGGAGGGCCTGGAGGCAGCGATCGACCAGCGCCCGCCCCAGCCCGCTCCGCTCGTGCGAGGCCGCCACCGCCACGTGGTGCAGATACCCCCGTCGCCCGTCGGCCCCGCCG
>Ga0180438_10002008_pt1 | contig 34444 bp, 22 predicted proteins | sample SS_ome_12_FD_132455 | JGI IMG/M metagenome (GOLD analysis project Ga0180438, IMG submission 132455) | Hypersaline lake sediment archaeal communities from the Salton Sea, California, USA - SS_3_D_2 metaG | ecosystem: Environmental > Aquatic > Non-marine Saline and Alkaline > Hypersaline >... | reverse complement strand
TCCAGGTCGCCTACGCCATCGGCCTGCCGGAGCCGGTCGCCGTCAGCGTCGACACGCTCGGGACCGGCGACGCGAAGGCCGCGGCCGAGCTCCTCCGGCGGTTCGATTTCCGGCCCGCCGCGATCATCGAGCGGCTGGGTCTCCGGCGCCCGATCTACCGGCTCACCACGAACTACGGCCACTTCGGCAGGCCCGGCCTGCCCTGGGAGAGCGACGAGTAGGGCTCTTGTCAGCGACGCGGCGTGCACTGGACTCGACGCTGGGGCGGCGAGTGCGCGTGTGGAGCACGCGGCGCAGGACCTGCCGGACCGCTCGAGCAACACACGGCGATTGTGCCGAGCGCTACCCAGGGTTAACCTTACCAAAGACCCATAAGGACCGCAGATGACCACTCGCCAGCGCGATCTGCTCCTTGATGTACAGCTCGAGGAGATCGTCCCACCGATCCGGCGGCGTCTCCGCGTCCGGGACTACCTCCCACTCGCCGACCTGCACGTCGTCCTCCAGACGGCGATGGGCTGGCAGGACTGTCACCTGTACGAGTTTCACATCGCCGGACGCTCGTACGCCGACCTGGACCAGCTCGACGAGTTCGAGCCCGATGGGATCGCCGGTGTCCTTTCCGTCCGGCTCTCCGATCTCGCGCTCGAGCCTGGGGACGAGCTCCTCTACGTCTACGACCTGGGCGACGACTGGCGACACCGGATCCGGGTCGAGGAAGTCATGCAGCGCGAGGCCCGCGTCCCGCCCGCCGTCTGTGTGGAGGGCGAGCGGCGCTGTCCGCCCGAAGACTGCGGCGGCGTCGACGGCTACGCCGATATGCTGGCCGCGCTGCGGGACCCGCAGGATCCCGAGCACGAGCTGTGGAGGGCGTGGGTCGGCTCGGACTACGATCCCGAGCGCTTCTCGGTGGAGGAAGTGAATGCGGCCCTGGCGGCACTCTTCAAACCGGGCGGTCGCGCCGTGGGCGCGAGGCAGCCCGTCGGTGTCGTCGGAATGGTCGAAGACGCCATCGCGCTCATGGAGGCGGTGGCCCAATCCGACGACCGGATCTCGGGGACCGTGCTGAAGTGCGCCGCCGACCTGCTGCGGGCACAGGCGCGCGCCAAGCCGGGCCATCTGACGCCGTTCCAGAAGCTCGAGGGCTGGGCGGCGGGCAGCCTGCACGCGGCCTTCCTGGTGACCCCGCGGTCCGCCGGAGTGCGTCGCATGACGCTCAAAGAGCTGGCCCAGCGGTTCGGCATCACCGCGAGCACCGTCGGCCAGCGCAGCCACGACGTGCGGTTCACCCTCAAGCAGCAGTCGTCGTCAAAGGCGTCCGGTTCAAAAGTGTCCGGCGTGGCGGGCTTGGCCTCTCGTGCGCCCGCCGGCTTCAGGGAGGTACGGGAGCCGGTCGGGGCGAGCGGCGAGGATGCCGGGCCGTCCGACGCGGAGGGAGCCCCGTGGCGCGTCGCCGAAGAGTTGCTGCTCGCTGCCCAGGGTGTGCCGGCCGCAGCCGCCGAGGCCCTCTACCTGCGGGCCGCGGACCTGCTCGCCGCCCGAGCGGACGCGATCGAGGATGACGAGCTGCGCCGCCTGATCCGGCTCGGGCTCGAGACCCGCAGCGACGAGACGTTCACCCGCTTCCTCGCACTCGGCCTGCGGGAGTTCGGGGCCGAGGCCGCGACCTGGGTGCCGCCGGGATCGGGCCGACGCCGCGGTCGCCGCGCGAGGCGCGAGAGCGAAGCCGAGCCTACCGACTCGGATCCCGAACTGCCGCTGCTCTGAGGCAGCCGCTCGGCGCGTTTCAAGGGCCCCGGCGCGCCGCCTTCCGGACTAGCTCCCGCAGTGCCGGCAAGCATCTGTCGGCACCGAAGGCGGTCTCAATTCGGCACGAGAGCCGAAACGCGCCGCACTTCTCCAAATTCGCCGAATGAAGACGGGCGGCGAGCGTTGCGCTGACTAACCCGGCTCCGCCTCGAGACAGCGCAGCCAGAGCCGCCGCACCTCGCTGGCGCCGCGGGCGCTCGGCTCGATGATCAGGCCCTGCCAATACCAGCGCTCCGCGCGGTCCTTTACCGTCGTGCCGTGGCCCATGAAGTGGCCGTGGATGTCGGCCAGCAGGCAGCCCTCCTCGGCGGCGATCTCGGCCACCGCATCGTTGTAGCCGTCAAGCCCGCTCCGCGACAACTCCTTCAACATCGAGTCGCCGTAGCCCCAATAACCGTCGTCGGTCAGCGCCGTCCCGTCGCTCGGGTCGTAGACGGTGCCGACGATGATCGTCACGGCCTCGAAGTGGTCGCGCACCCTCCGGATGATCTCCCGCAAGTTCCGCTCGGCCTGGCGCAGCGCCCGCGTGCAACCCTCCTCGCTCGACCCCGACATCCACAACAGGTCGTTGCCGCCGGCGGTGAGCGTGACGAGCGCCGGTCCGCTGTCGGCGGGCAGCACGGCGACCTGGTCCTCCAGGACGTCGGTCGTCGTGGCGCCGTCCGCCGTGAAGTTGGTGAACGCCATCTCCGGGTTGTAAGACGCCAGGTCGTGCCCGGCGAAGTCGGGCCACAGCCAGTCCTGATTCTGATACAGGAGCGAGGCGGCGCCGACGCCCGCCGGTAGCTCGGGCGAGCGCCGCGACGCCAGGTCGAGCGCCGGGTAGAGGTCGATGCAGATGCTGTCGCCCAGGGCGACGTAGCGGGTGATACTGCGCAGGTCTGGCGTATTCACGGCTCGCTGGCCCCCTCGCCTTCACGGTGTTGCCGTCCGCTCCGTCCGGTTCCCCGGCACCATTCTAACATCGGCGCCTGACACTGCGTGAGACGTGCTGCCTCGCGAGCTGGCGGCCCCGGGGTGGGCTCGGTGCCGTCTCTCGAGGCCGGCGCCCGGCCGCGCCACCGGCTCCAGCGCGTCGGGAGCCGGTTTCGGCCCCGAGGGAATCGACAGTGAATGTCATAGGGCCGCTATATCATCTTGCCAGGCACGACTCGGCCGCCATCCGCCGTGCCTCCCGCCAGCGAACTCGACCCGCCCGGCTCGACTCCGATTTCGAATACTGAGGTTGACCATGAGTGATCGGCAGAATCGACGCTGGCTGAAACTGCGTATCGTTGAACGCATAGCACTTGCCCGCCGAGCCCGCCAGCTAACGCGGATGGCGCGTAGAGGGCTCGGACGCTTCAAGAGGCTTCCCGCTCCGCAGCGGCGCCTGGCTTACGGTATGGCGGCTCTCCTCGGGATGAGCGCGTTCTTCCTCGCCTGGGGCGACATCGAGAACATTGGACCCTTCGTTGTCGTGTTCTTGTTGACGCTTCTCGCCGCTCTGTGCCTTATAGCGCGCGCCGTCTTTCACAAGCAGCTGCTGCGCGCGCCGGAGCCTGCTTCGGAAGAGCCGGCGAGCAGGCGCGCCTGGCGTGAACGGATGTGTCTGCTCGCCCTCGCCGTCGTGGTGGCTGTGACCGTGTTCGTTCTCCTGGCGCTGGACCTCAAAGAATCCGCCGCAGGTGCTCTTATCGTCCTCGTAATTCCGCTCGGCGGCTGGTGCTGGTTGAGCATACGCGCCCGACGGGCGAATCGCCGGGCGAAAGGCTCGCGCTCTGCGCGGACTGACCGAGCAGACGCGGACGCGGATGCGGCGGACGGTCGCGTCGAGCGACTGGAGCGGCTGGCGACGGCGCAACTCGACTACCTGTGGGGCTTCTCGGCCGTCGTGCTGTTGGGTCTGCTGCTAATCGTGGTCAAGTCCACAGAGACGCTGGACAGCCCGGACCCCGTCACGACATACATCGTTTTCGGCATCGCTGCGATTTGGCTGTTCGTAAGGATGCTCCGGCTCTCTTGGCCGGTGATGGCGCGCAAGGAGGGCGGCGCTATCGTTGGGCCGGCGCTCATCTCGTCCACGATATTCACGTCCGTCGTCGTGCTCTCGTTCTTCGCGATGATCGACGAGCACTCACGAGCGATCGAAGACGCGCGGTACGAGTCGCTCCGCGAACGTCGGAGGGCGGCGGCCGAGGCCCGCGCCGCCTCCCGCGAGTCGGACGCCGCGGCGCGCGTCGAGTGGCGGAGGGAGCTGCCCGGCGAAAACGATCTTCTCGTACTCACAAGTCTCGATTTCAATCCGCGAACCCGCGGTCCTCTCTACGAACGTAGCGCCGATGCCGTTGTGACTTTGGATCGTGGCCGCGACAGCCACGGCACCGGCTTCTTGATCACGCGCGACGGGCTGGCCCTGACCAACGAGCACGTCGTCGAGGGCGCCGAGCGACTCACCGCCCGCTTCCAGGACGGGCGCGAGGCACCGGTCCGAGTGGTTCGCGCCAGCGCCGACGTCGATGTCGCGCTAGTGCAGATCGCGTGCACCCAAGATTGCGTGACGGTGCCACTGGGGTCCGATGCAGAGCTCGGCATCGCGATGGACGTCGTTGTCATCGGCACGCCGTTGTTCCAAGAGCTCCACCACACCGCCAGCAAGGGGGTCATCAGCGCGCTACGCTACGAAGCGGGCCTGACGCTGGTGCAGCTGGATGCGCCTGTTAACCCGGGCAACAGCGGCAGCCCGATACTCGATGCACAGAGCGGCCGGGCCTTAGGTATCGTCAGCTCCGGGTACACGTACCTCGACGGTCTGAAGTTCGGTGTCTCGATCAGCGACGCGCTGCGGGAGCTGGGCGTGCGGGTGGAGGAACCGTGAGCCCCGGGGCCACCGCCCAGCGCGGCAGGTGGCCAGGCGCCAGCAGCTCACCAGCTCGGACAGTTGAGCCCGCTGGCAAGCGACGACACCGTCGCACTGGCCCCGGCAACGGCCGCTTGTCGCCACTACTGATAACCCCTATCGGTAACCGCAAGCCGAACAGGGACTTGCGATATCAACCATCCTCAGCGATGTTAAGGGCCACGTGGATGCCCCTCCCGCGTCCATCCCAGAAGCCCAGCGGGCTCGAGCTTGACTACAGATGTTCCCTGGGACGTCCCTGTCACACGCGCGCACTGTCAGAGCTGACCCGTAGGATGGAGGCTGGAGACCGTCGGGTCTCCCCGCCCCCTATGCCGGACGCTCCCCTGAGAGGTTGGGAGACATGCCGGAGAAGATCACCAAAGCTCAGCGCTGGCTCGACCTCGTCGTCTTCCTGCTCCGCCACCGCCTGCCGGTGACCGTCGAGCAGATCATGGAGGCGATACCGGCGTACGCCGCCGACTGGGCCTCGGAGGACGACACGCGCCGCGCCTCCGTCCGCCGCAAATTCGAGCGCGACAAAGACGAGCTCCGCAACCTGGGCATCCCCGTCGAGTCGGTTCCCTGGTTGCTGCTGCCCGCAAGCGAGCGGCCCAGAGAGACTTCTATAAGACTTCTATAATATTTCTATAATATGAGATTGCCCAACAGGGATGTTAGAAAGATCGTACTACCGTTCAGCATCCCTGCCAGGTAAGTGAGAATGTCGTCTATGCCAATCTCTCCAGACGAACTGCCCACTCCGCTGGCTCAGGCCATCGCGCGGCTGAATGTCTGCGGGGCAGAGAGTTCTGCCGATTCCTTCTTGATCGTTTCATACGTTGCGGAGGTTGCGATCAAACTCCTTGGCGTGTCTCTGGCTTCGGGTTTGGAGGAGAAGGCTTCAGATCACGCTTATCGCATCGGTTATAACCTCGTGCGTGCCGACGGGTTGGGTGTTTGGGAGGCCCTTATCCGAGAGGCCGCCACCCCCCCTCTTGCCAGCTTCTTACCACCGTCAATGAACGCGTTGGGAGCTTGGGCAACGAAGGTCCGTACAAAGCAAGCTGACGACTGGTTTCGGTCTGCGTGTCAGCACGTCGAAGAGATCTTTGCGCTACTGCATCTGGAAAACCCGATCCCGGAGCGCAAACCGACTTGTCGTGACCTGATTTCAGCGTTGGTACAGCTCCGTAACAAGACAAGGGCGCACGGAGCTGTGGGTGAAGACTTCTTCGTCGAAGCTAATCCTCGATATATCGGAGTTGTGAAGCTCTTCATCCATAGCTGTCCGCTGTATGAATGGAGATGGCTCCACCTAGAGACTCGTCCCAACGGCCGTAATAGAGGGGTATGGCTCAGTGGGACTACCCCAAAACATGCGCGCGATGCTGAGGTTAGACCGCTCCCGGTCAGTGCGGCTGGTGTCCATTTCTGGCCTCCGGAGTCGGACTACCCGGTGTCTTGTGCGAAGCTGATCTATTCCAATCGTGAATGCTCTGAGTTCTGGTTCCCAAATGGAGGATACACACCGGGTGGTTTGGGAGCTGTTATCGACTACAGGCGAGGTCGTGAGGAGAAGAGAGAACTGTCACAGTACGTACGCCCGCCGGCGGCTCTTCCGCCGAGCGAGACCGAGGGGCTTCCCTCACTTCTCATCCAAAGCAACGTCTTCGGCAACCTTCCGGACCTACCGTCCGGATATGTAGAACGGCCGGGCCTTGAGCGAGAACTTGTACAACGACTCTCAGACAACAATCACCCGATCATAACGCTCCATGGCCGGGGCGGTATCGGCAAGACGAGCCTTGCGCTGCAGGCAGCGCATACATTGGCGAGATCACGTGACCCGAAGTTTGATGAGATTTTCTGGTTCAGTGCCCGGGATGTTGACCTTGCTCTTCAGGGGCCCCGTGCGGTCCGTCCTGCCGTGGTCACGCCAGAGAAGGTCAGCGTAGTCTTCGGGAGGTTGTTTCAGGTAGGGGAGTCGCTTGACGACTTTGCCAGAGCCCTTCGAGAGCCCGATCCGCAGACTGGCAAAGGCGCTCTGTTTATCTTTGACAACTTCGAGACAATGTCCGACACCCGAGGTTTTCAGGAATTCCTAGATACTCACACGCATATCCCAAACAAGGTCCTGATCACCAGTCGAGAGCGAGCCTTTAAAGCGGATTTCCCTATCGAAGTCAAGGGGATGGAGTTTCAAGAAGCCTGTGAGCTGATTGAAAACACGGGGCGCGAACTAAGTGCCGAAGGCATAGTCACACCTGATGTCGCGGAGAGAATCTATGAATTTTCGGAAGGTCACCCGTACATTATGAAGATCTTGGTGGCGGAAAGTGCTAAGGAAGGCAGGTACATCCCGCCTCGGACTCTGATGCCGAAACGGATGGACATTCTCGAAGCAGTCTTTGAACGGTCATTCAACAAGCTCTCCAACGATGGTCGATGGGTTTTTCTCATTGCAGCAAACTGGAACTCAGCAATTTCGCAGGTAGCTTTTCTGGTAATCATGGCTCAGCGTGACCTAGATGCTGAATATGGCATAGAGGAGTGCCGTAGGCTCTCGCTGATCACACAGGTCGAATACGCCGACGGGGCCTGGGCTTACGTTGCGCCGCATGTAGCACGGATTTTTGGAAGGAAGAAACTATCCGGAGACCCAGACAGGCTCTTGCTTCACGAGGACCTTGAGCTGGTCCGGCAATTCGGTGTACTGCCGACGAGTGAGCCGGTGAGGATTCCGCAGGACGAAGCTCTGCGGCGCTTCGCGAAATGGTGCGTCGATTGCACTCCGGCAAATGGTGGTCCCTCCATTCAAAGACTAGACGAGACACTACAGCTGTTGGCAGAGTTGTGGCCTGAAGGCTGGCTATACTTGGCTCGCTTTCGTGAGCGTACGAAGGTGGATGACGAAGCAGTAGAATACGCGTACCGAAGAGCTGTGGAGGAAGCTCCGACGCACAAAGAATCCTGGCTTGCCAGGGCGGATTATGCGGCCAGGCATGCAGACGAAGGCACTTACATCTCCTGTCGCGTGCGGGCTGTGGAAATAGAGCCGGGAGATGTGCAACTGATTCGCGACGTAGCTTCAGACCTCTGCAGTTACATATCGCAACACTCGACTGAGATACCGGTTGCACGCCGCAGCGTCTACTTGGCGAGCGTTCGAGCACACATGGTTGGCCTGAGGGATCAACTGGACCCAACAGGCCTGAGCCGGTTGGCTTGGTTGTTCCTGCTCGAGAATAACAAGAAGGAGGCATGGGAATACGCAGCTCTGGGTCTTGAGGTGGATCCGTATAACAGCCACTGCCTCGGGATTATCGATAGGCTCAAGTCGGACGGTTATTACGGCCCTTAGCTGAGACATGGGACATGCCGGAAAAGATCACTAAAGCGCAGCGCTGGCTCGACCTCGTCGTGTTCCTGCTCCGCCACCGCTTGCCGGTGACCGTCGAGCAGATCATGGAGGCGATACCGGCGTACGCCGCCGACTGGGCCTCGGAGGACGAGACGCGCCGCAGCTCAGTCCGCCGCAAGTTCGAGCGCGACAAAGACGAGCTCCGCAACCTAGGCATCCCAGTCGAATCCGTCCCCTATACGGTGGAAGGCGAGGAGACGACGGGCTATCGCCTCAAGGACGCCGACCTCTACATGCCTCGCCTCGTCATCAAGGCGGGCGACACCGGAGAAGGGCAGGGCGAGACCGCCCACCGCTCACCGCTCACCGCCCACCGTTCCATAGAGGCCACCCCCGAACAATGGGCCACCCTCGCCCGGGCCGCGCACCGGATCTCGAAGCTCCCCGACTCCCCGCTGGCGCCCTACGGCCGCTCAGCGCTCCGCAAACTGGGCTTCGACCTGCCGGAGATCGCGGCCGAGGCCGACGCGCCCTACATCCACTACCTGAGCGTCCCCAACCCGGAGGTGGCCGAGAACCTCCGCGCCCTGACGCCGGCGGTCCTCGACAAGAAGAGCGTCGAGTTCGACTACTACTCCATATATAAGGACGAGCATCGCCATCGGAGCGCCCACCCGTACGGCCTCATGTACCAGGGTGGCAACTGGTACATGATCGGCCGCGACCCCGAGGCCGACGGGATCCGCACCTTCCGGGTGAGCCGCATGTCCGAGGTGAAGGCGAACGCGAAGTCGCCCAAGACGCCCGACTACCACGTGCCCGCCGACTTCCGGCTGCGTGACTACCTGGGCCGCGAGGCCTGGCGGCTGGGCGAAGACGACGCCGACGAGATCATGGCGGAGGTCCTGTTCCTCTATCCCACCTCGCTTTGGGCCGATCGCCAGGGGCTCGGCGAGTTCCTGCGCGAGGACGAGGCGACGGGCGGCCAGGTGCGCGCCTTCAAGGTCCGCCAACTCGACCCGTTTCTGCGCTGGTGTCTGAGCTTCAGAGGCCAGGTCCGTCCGCTGGCGCCGCCCGTGGTTGCCGACGGCCTCCGTGACCTCGCCCGCCGGGTCTTGGCGCTGTATCAGACTGATGGGGGGGCGCACTAGCATGGCAGCGCTTGGCGCCTCACGGACCGAGAGCGATCGCTTCGAGCGCTGGCTCGAGCTCATCCCCCAGTGCAATCGGGCGGAGGAGGGTATCGAGCTGGCCGAGCTGGCAGATCTGTTTGACGACTCAACCGAGGCGATACTTGGCGACGTCCAGGCGCTGGTCGATCGCGAGTACTACCTGCCCGGCAGCTTCGCCGACTCGCTGACTATCCTGATCGATGGTGAAAGCTTGGACCTTACCAGCCCCGACCATTTCCAGCGGCCACTCGGTTTCTCACCGATGGAGGCGTTGGCACTGCAGTTAGGCCTGCAGCTCGTGAAGTCGGAGGCGGGTCGTGAGGAAGAGCAAGCAGATATCGCCGCCGCGTTGACCTCGCTCCTTGAGTTGCATGCGGTACCGGGTGATGAAGCAGAGAACGAGGGGATGGCTGACAGCGGTCTAGCATTCACGAGTGATTTCTCGGCCGCAACATGGAGGACATTTGAGAAGCTAAGTGAAGCTGTGCGTGAACAGCGAGTCGTCGAGCTAGTCTACTTCAAGCCGTATGACTGTGAGGAGCCGAAATCGCGAACGTTGGTGCCGTCGGCTCTCGCAGAGGTCTACGGCAACTGGTACTTGCTGGCCAATGACCTCGGTGCGCAAGAACCTCGGATGTTTCGACTGGACCGAGTCATCGATATCGTTGTGACGGACAGAACCTGCGAACCGAAAGAGGATCTTGCGGTCGAAGATTATGTCGACCCACTGACTGTATACCGAGAATCGGAGGATGATCTGACGGTAGGGATCTGCTATGGGCCGCGGGTGGCGCCCTGGATTCTCGAGCAGTACCAAGAGGTGGAGAGAGGAGAAGACGGGTCAGTTATTGTCAACCACCGGTGCAGGAGCCCCTGGTGGGTTGTTACCCGAGCACTGTCCTATGGCACTGAGGCTCGTATCCTTGATCAAGGCATATCCCGGCAGCTGGGACGGGCGCTCGAGTCGGCAGTATCGTCCCACGTCTAGTGTCGAACGGCGCGGCGGATGAACCGGTTGTTCCTGGGATTTTGCGTGCACATGCTTCTGGAAATGCAGACAACCAGGTGATCAGCTGGAAGGCTGGCGTAGTGCTTAGAGTTGACCGAAGTGACAGAGCACTGAAGCGGTTGGATAGGCTCCCGCTGCCTGAGGTTGGCCTGAAGGAGCGGCATGACATCCAACAGATGATTGTACAGAGCCCGGAGGAGTTCTTCGCTGAGATGGGCGAGACCCTCCTTCTGATCGGAGAGGAAGTACGACCTACGGACGTTGTGGATGACCGCATCGACCTGCTGGCGGTCGATCGCGATGGTGCCGTTGTCGTCATGGAACTGAAGCGCGGTACCAATAAGCTACAACTCCTCCAAGCTCTATCGTACGCGAGCATGGTGGCCGGGTGGGACAAATCCCAGCTGGTTGACGAGCGATGCCGCTTCGTTAAGAAACCATCCGAAGAAGTGGAGGAGGAGCTAGAGGAGTTCCTCGACGGGGACCTATCGAGTCTCAACCAGTCTCAACGGATGATTCTTCTGGCGGGCGACTACGATTATGAAGTCTTGAGCACTGCCGAATGGCTGACCGAGGTATACGAAGTAGATATTCGATGCTTTAGGCTTGGGCTTTTTGTAGAAGGCGAGAGCGAGTACCTGACATGCACCTGCATCTACCCACCCCCTGAGCTGGCAGATGTCGCAAGAAGAAGGGGTGCTGGTCGAAAACGTGCACTCCGGTGGGCTGATTGGGACGCCGCGCTGGAGGGCGTGCAGAATCCAGCCGTTGTGACGTACTTTCGCAGTGAGCTAGAGCGGGGGTGCGTCAGCTATCTAAGGAGAAGGCAGCTGCATTACAGTATCAATGGCAGGCAAAGGTTCTTCGTCGCTGCCCGTAAAGAACGCGCATACGTGTGGCAGCACGGCCGCTTTGCAGGCGATCAGCAGTATTGGACAAGACAGCTCGGTAAGCATGCGGATATAATGCCCAAGAAAGGTGGTGCGCGCCTCAGGTTCTATCTCACAACCGACAAGGATTTCAACGCGTTCAAGCGGGCGGTGCAGGAAGATATTCCGTCAGTCGAATTCAGCAAAATGGATCCTTCCCCCGCAGACGAGAGCGGTGAGGAAGGTGGAGGAGATGACGACGAGTAGGAAATCTCATTCGAACTGTACATCGACAGAAGTGTGGCGACAGAACAAGCTTACCCATTGATACCGTCCATCATGGCTCAGGATTGGGATTTCGAAGACCTGTTTGCGAAGCGCCGCGCCATTGCACGCATCGGCGAGGGCGACTGGATGCGCTGGTGGGACTCCAACGCGCTAAACGACGCCGGCGATATTCTGATCCCGCGCTTGTTTCGCCGAACGCCGCACCTATCTGCCGCTCACATGGCGATGCTCGCCGCGCGCGCGCGGCACGATTCGGCTGTGCCGCGTGAGCCCCTGATCCACCTGTTCAATCTGGGTGAAGTGCTAGAAGGCGCCTTCGAGCGCTGGCTGATCCAGCGGAAATCGGAAGGTTGGTCTCCACCGCCTATGCCGCCAGGAGACACCAGTCTTGGCGCAGGAGAAGCTCTAAAGGCTCTGGGCCTCGAACCGGAAACCGATAGCGGTTCGATAGAGGGAAGTCATCTCGTACTCGGTGATCTCGAACAGGCGACGATCGACGAAAGGGCTGTGCGCGAAAGCGTACTACGCAGCCTTGCAGGTGCCTATGCGCTAGGCGAGCGTGGTCGGCTGGTCGTCCCATACTATCGCCTGAAGGGATGACATGTCCTACAGGTCCGAACAAGTCAACGCCAATCTTGCGAAAGGTGCAGCTCGGGCTGGAGAAGTGCTCCAGTTGTTAGAGTTCTGGCGGCGAGATGGGGAGCCTGATCCCGCGACGTTCATGCAGCGGGCCGTACAGCAGAACCTACTTGGCAAAGACTCTCGGAAGCGCGCGAGCGATGTTGTACGCAATGTCTTCGGCAGACGGTACTTTCCCAATGGGTCGGTGACGCCGGGAAGATACTTGGCCCAGTTGCACGAGAGTCGCGTTTCTCGGGAGGTCGTCAACCTTATTCTGTATTATCATGCGGCGCTGGCAGAACGCGCACTGTACCTAATCGCCAGCGAGCTAATCTTTGATCGACATTCTGCGGGCTATGAGTCTATCGCTACGGACGACGCGGTCAACTTCATCGAGTTTCTCTCGACGGACGGGCGGGCGGATGTGGTGTATTCTCACGAGATGAAAGTAAAAATGGCCCAGTCGGCGCTCACGGCCTTGCGTGATTTCGGTATTCTGGAAGGCCGGGCTCGGAAACGGATCGCGCCTGTCCATGTACCGCACCAGGTGGTTGCCTATGTCGTTCACTCCCTTCGTGACGAGGGAAACTCGGCCAAGAGAATTGTCGAGCACGACGATTGGCGCCTCTTCCTGTTGACGGCACACGACGTCGAGAACGCGTGCATCGAGGCAGCCCAATACGGCCATTTCGGCTATCATGCCGCGGGCAGTGTGCGTCGCTTCGACTGGAAGTTTCAGAGCCTGGAGGAATATGTAGATGCCCTCGTCGAAGCTTAAGCGCGGCATAGCGGATCTCGAGGAACAGCTACGGTCAGGGAAGCCGATCGGTCCCTCACACGACGTGCCCTTTGCGCTGTTCGTCTATGACCCGAAGGAGGAAGTGGATCTCCGGCGCGAGGTCGCGCTTCTGGCCACTCGTGTATCGAACGCCGGTCGACCCGTGAAGATCGTTGACCTGGGTCAGCTTATGTGGGAGTGCTTCGAGGATCACCCGTTGGGAGGGATAGAGAGCCTGTTCAAGGCTGAAAAGGAAAACCACGATCTCCAAACGGTGCTCGGAGAGGCGCGGAGGCTTTTGATCGGTAGTGAGAAAGGCTCTGAACCCGGACCGCTTGAACGCAGAGTGCTGGACAGAATGGAGGGGATGGATCCGAGAGAAGAGGTAGCCTTCCTGGTTCGGGCCAGCGAGCTCTTTCCCGTCTATAGGACATCTGCACTCCTCGAGCGCCTGATCGGTCAACCTGGATTGCCTACGGCGATACTTTTCTACCCTGGAAAGGTGCGTGGCACGACCCAGCCCAGCTTCATGGGCGTGAACGAGCCTAGCCCTCGCTACCGCGTCACGATCATGGACTACTCCTAGGAAATCAGGAGTCGCGGGATATGTCTGACAAGATACTCGAGCTTTTCGATCGCCCCGTCGACCGTCGTATCGAGGAAGTGGTCAAAGTCGATCAGACGAATGTCGGAGTTGTCCGAGAAGAGATCGCGGAGTACGTAGCCACTCCCGGAATCCGCAAATCGTTCTGCCGAATCTTGGAGCAATTCCGCGAGACGCCGAACAAGCCTCACGAAGGGATCGGGATCTGGATTTCAGGCTTCTTCGGTGCAGGTAAGTCTCTTTTCGCGAAGATTCTGGGATACGTTCTGGAAAACCGGCAGCTGGACGAAACATCCGCAGCAGAGTTGTTCGGCCGACAGACAGCCGATCCCCAGCTTCAGGCTCTACTGAATGCGATTGCCGAGCAGATACCGGCGAAGGCGGTGATTTTCGACGTCTCCACTGACCAGACAGTCACGGATGCGTCCGAGAAGCTAACGGACGTGGTTTACCGAGTCATGCTGCGCGAGTTCGGTTATGCCACCGATCTCGAAATCGGTGAGCTTGAGATCGAGCTCGAGGGCAAGGGTACGCTGAGAGACTTTGAGGCTGTCGTGCAGCGTGTAAGCGGGAAGGATTGGAACGAGGTCAAGCACTATCCTGCCTCGGCGCGCAACGTGGCCAGCCTGGCCCTGCACGAGTTCGATTCCAAGACTTATCCCCAAGCAGATTCCTGGGCGCGGACGCCAAGGAAGATAAACGTGACGGCGAACTTCGTGGCCGAACGTGCGTTTGAACTCTCCCGCCGCCGGGGGGGGGAGCGGGCTTTGGTGTTCGTCGTGGATGAAGTTGGCCAGTACGTAGCGCGTAGCACCGAGAAGATGCTTGACCTCCAGGGGCTCGTGCAGGCCCTCGGAAAGGTCGGACGAAACCAGGCCAGCAAATGGAAGGGGCAAGTTTGGCTGATAGTCACTTCCCAGGAACGGTTGTCGGAGGTGGTCGACAACCTGGAAGGGAAACAAGTCGAGCTGGCGCGTCTACGCGATCGCTTCCCTATCGAAGTGGATCTCGCACCATCCGACATTCGGGAAGTAACAGCAGAGCGAGTTCTCAAGAAGAAGCCGGCCGCCCGAGAGCGGTTACAACGTCTGTTCGAGGAACACAGCGGAAAACTCTCCGAGGCCACGCGGGTTCTGGGCCGCCTGGAAGGGCCGGGGTTGAGCGCAGGCTCCTTCGCGGAACTGTACCCGTTCGTTCCGTATCAGATCGACTTGATCATCGACATTGTGTCAGCGTTGCGAACCCAGAGCGGGGCAGCGCGACATGTGGGAGGGGCCAATCGTACGATCATAAAGCACGCCCAGCAGATGCTGGTGAACGAGCGGACGAACTTGGCGGAGGCCACGGTTGGGCGGTTGGCTACCCTGGATCTGTCGTATGACCTACTCGAGACGCTTGTGAACGCTGATCGTAAGAGGGATGTGCACGAGATCAAGCAGCATTTCGGCGACGATGCACTCGAAACCCGAGTGGCAAAGGTCCTAGCCGTCCTACAACCGGTCAAGTCGTTTGTCCGGAGTCCTGAGAACATTGCCGCGGTCCTACACCGGCATATCGAGGATCAACCGGTGCGTGAGGAGGTCGGCACAGCCCTTAGAGAGCTTGAGAAGAAGCACAAAGTCCGCCAGACGGAAGATGGTTGGGAGTTGCTCTCACAAGCCGGTAAAGACTGGGAAGAAGAGCGTCGCGGCATCGAGGTATTGCCGAAGAACCGCTCTGACCTACTTCGAAGGATGGCGGAGCAACTCTTTCGTGAGGTACGGGGCTACCGGCATCAGAATCTGAAGACATTCTCTGTGTCACCGGTGATCAACGGCCAGCGCCTCGGTCGCTCGTCGGCGGATATTGACCTTATCATCGACTTTGTCACGGATCCTTCTGCGTTGAGCAGCGCAAAGGATCGAGCCCGAGAGCAAAGCAACACGGAGGAGGGGAAGAATGCCCTTCATTGGGTTGTCCCTATTCTCAGCGAACTGCTGGATACGGTTGACGAGCTTTTTCGTTCAGGAGAGATGGTTCGTCGGTACGAACGTGTTCAGACCTCGGCTGAGCAAGATCGACTGCTGAGCGAGGAGAAGGCACGGGAAAGTCGCCACGAGGCGCGTGTTGCCGCCTTGTTGCGTCGGGATTTCGTGGGTGGCGTTGAATATTTCCGCGGTGTGGAGGAGCAGATATCCGAACTCGGCGGCGAGCTTGGTGAAGCTGTCCGTGGAGCGCTGGCGGTGGCCTTTGACAAACTCTACCCGAAGTTCGACCTCGCCGCAGCTTCGGTGAAGGGTGATGAAGCGCGTCGTATTCTGACTTCCGACTCCCTTTCCGGGCTCCCGTCTGTGTACTACGAACCGGACGATGGGCTTGGCCTGGTGATACGCGAGGCTGGGGATCTCAGGATTGATGGCTCTCACGCTGCGCTGACCGAGATTCTCGAGTTTGTTCGCCGCCGCAAGGACTACGGGGAGGAGACAGCAGGACGCGCTTTGGAGAATGAGTTTAAGGGGTTTGGATACGGTTGGGACCTTGAAGTGATCATGCTGTTGACGGCAACAGCGTTTCGCAACGGCCAGCTGGAGGTCTATGCCGGCCGACGGTACACCAGCTATGCCGAGCCCGGAGCGCACGAAGTCTTTCGAAAGACCAATGCTTTCCGTGCTGCCACCTTTACTCCCCCTTCCGAAGGTGGTCTAGGCGTCGTCGAGCGCGCGCAGTGCGTCAGGGCACTAGAAGAGCTCTACGGGATCGAGGTTCGACCCGAGGAGGGTGCCATCGCGGCTGCGCTGCAGGAGCGCCTGCCCACTGAGATTAACCGCGCCCACCGGGTCCTGAGTCTACTGGAAGCGAACGACCTTCAGGGCGGAGAGCAGGTGCGCACGCTCATAGATGAGCTCGCAGGCCTCACGCAGGGCACCGCGCGCGATATCGCCCAAGCTTTCCATCCACAACGTGACGAGATTCAGGCAAGTCTAGAACGACTAAAACAACTTGAGGACTCGGTTGCTGCAACGAACCTGGAGGTACTTCGAAAGGCGCAGCTGGCCGTTCGCCGCCTCTGGCCGGAGCTCCATGCCATCGGATTGAACGCCGAGTTGAGAGATGCTGCGGAGAGCTTGAAGGATTCTCTGGAATCTCCCGAGTTCTTCGACCATCTCGCCATCATCGGCCAGCGAGCCGAAGCCATCGCACGTGCCTACGAAGAGGAACGCGCCAAGCATTCCGAACAGCTGGAGGAACTGTCCCAAAGACTGGTAGACGATCTTCGTAATCGTGAGATCTGGGAAGCCGTCGCGCAGGAGAGTCGCGAGCGTCTGCTCGCTCCCTTCGACGCCGCTCGGGCCAAGGCGAGGTTGGAGGCCACAAGCCTCACGGAGCTTCAGAGCACTGTCCAGGCGCTGGAGTCTATTCATGTAAACGCTGCTGCAACACTAATCGCGCTGCATGAAGAGAAGCAAAGGGGAGAGGGTGAGGCGGTCATCACGCGGGTCAAAGCGAGTCGATTTGCCTCCAGGGGGCTGCACACCGAAGAGGATGTGGAAGAAGCACTAGCCGCACTGCGGCAACAGTGTATGGCGGCAATCCAGAAAGGGGAGGTGGTGATCCTCGAGTGAGCGAGGCCGTATTTGTTCGGGTTTTGGATGCATTTCCTGAGGCGAAGGGCGATGAGTTGCACGAGCTTCTCGGGCGACTGCGGAGTTCTGATCTCAAGTCGGAGGAGATCGCGAACATTTTTGCGGCAGATACGTCCGAATTCTCAGTCGTTCCGGGTTCCCCCTTCGCCTACTGGGTCGGCGAGCCAATTCGCCGGATGTTCCGGGAATTTCCACCCTTAGAGGGGAACGTCGCGACGGTCAAGCAGGGTTTAGCAACGGCGGACGACTTCCGATTCGTCCGGGCCTGGTGGGAGGTCCGGCCGGAGCGGATAGGTTACTCTGCAGAAGACTGTGAAAGCGGGCGGGGGTGGATCCACTTCGCCAAAGGCGGAAGTTACTCGCCGTATTATGCCGACGTGCACCTGGTGGTGAACTGGTTCGGCAAGGGTGCGGAGATCAAGAATCGCATAAACGCCGCCAGTGGCAAGCCGAAGTCGAACGTCTGGATGCTCAGACAGACGGAAGAGGACTGCTTTTTCCGCCCAGGACTGACATGGCCTCTTAGAAGTCAGAAGGGTTTCAGCGTTAGGGCATATCCAGATGGGTGTGTGTTTGGGCACAAAGGGCCAGCTGTCTTGCCGAAGTCTGCGACGCTTCAGTTAACACTACTCGGGTTGATGAACACCCGATTGGTGTTGGAACTGGTCAGCGCCCAGATGGCATTTGGATCGTACGAGGTTGGTGTAATTCAGCGGACACCAGTACCGGGAGATGTGCCATTCGGGGACGTCTGGCAGATTGCATCGGTCTTCGATCTAGTGAGAAACACATCGGTGTACTGCGAGACCATTCATGCGTTTCGTCTACCTTCACTTGTCGTTCATGTGGAAGACTCGGCTGACCTAGAACACATAAGCCGCCGTGTTGAGAGTGATTTGTCTGAAGGAGTGGCGACCCTTGTGCGGCTAACTGCTGAGATTGAGCGCCACGTCCATTCTGTATACGGGTTCGAGACGTCATCGACAGGGAAGGAATTCGGAATACCGGAGTCTGTCCAACGGTCAGGTTCTGGCGCAACCGGGGACACTGATGAGGAAGTCGAATCTTCAGAGGACAGCACCGATGAGGATCTCGCGGCAAGGGTGGCGAGTCTACTGATGTGGGGCGTGGGTGTGGCCTTGGGCCGGTGGGATGTACGCATGGCTCGGGATGGCTCTTTGATACCGGAGCTTCAGGAGTCGTTTGACCGTCTTCCTTGCGTTGCTCCGGGCGGCCTTGTTGGGCCGGACGGCTTTCCTGGCACAGAAGAACGGATCGCCAGCGAGGCCTGGCTCCGCGCCCGGCCCAACGTGATCACGCTGCCCGAGCCCGGGAGCTTTGAGGGTCCGGATTCCATTACCGCCGCTGAGTATCCCATCGCGATAGCCTGGGACGGGATCCTGGTGGACGACCCCGGCCACCCGCGAGATATCGCGCGGAAGGTGCGGGAAGTACTGAGCTACGTGTACGGGGATCGGGCGGGTGAGATCGAGGAGGAAGCGCTGGAGATCCTGCGCGGGGACGGCCGAACGCCGCGGACCCTACGGGACTGGTTCCGAAACCAGAAGGCGACGGCGCTGGGGAAGAACTTTTTCGACTTCCACATCCAGCGCTACAGCAAGAGCCGCCGCAAAGCGCCGATCTACTGGCGGTTGTGCTCGAGCCCGGGGCGGGGACAGAGCCAGTACGGGGTGTGGCTCTACTACCACCGGCTGACGGATGACACGCTGTGGACGGTGCTGAACGAGTACGTGCGGCCGAAGGTAGAGCTGGAGGAGCGGCGGTTGGCGGAGCTGCGGGCGGAGCGCGAGCGAGGCGGGGGGGGCGGAGTGCGGCAGGTGGAGAAGGAGATCGAGGAGAAGGTGGAGCTGCTGGAGGAGCTGGAGTGGTTCCAGCGGGAGCTGAAGAAGGTGGCGGAGCGGGGCTATGCGCCGGACCTGGACGACGGGGTGATCATTAACATGGCGCCGTTGCACGAATTGGTGCCGTGGAAGGAGGCGGCGAAGGTGTGGGGAGAGCTGGGGGAGGGTGAGTATGACTGGTCGAAGCTGGCGATGAGGTACTGGCCAGAGCGGGTGGAGGCGAAGTGTCGGGAAGACAAAAGCTTTGCTATCGCCCACGATCGCCTGGATCTCCTACTGCAAGACGAACGCTGACTATGGACCAAAACCTTCGCAACGCACTGCGTCGCAATGTGAATGCGCTCAGGGAGCTGCTGTACGAATCTGCGCTGGAGCAGCTCGAGGGGAACTTCGGAGTAGAGCCGAGCGGAAATATACAACCCGATGACAAGGTACCTCCTCTCCGTGAGAATCCCGAGCTTCATCGCCGACGCGACGAGATCGTCGCTGCCCTCAAGCACATGGAGCTTAAGCTCAGTGGCAAGGAAGCTGTGACCCAGCGTGCCGTCGAAATGTTTGCCCTGGAAGCGGCGTATACCCTCCTCAATAGACTGGCTGCTCTGAAACTTCTCGAGCGACGTCAGCTTGTCCCAGAGTGTGTGTCACGGGGCCCGGAAAGCGAAGGGTTTAACACTTTCCGCGAGATCAGTCCAACACTGGGACGGGGGCTGGATATCGGTTCATACCAGCGATTTCTAGAACTCCTTTTCGACGATGTCGGTGAGGAGGTCAAGCTGTTGTTCGACAGAACGTTGCCCCCTTCTCACCTCTTTCCCGATGAGGCCACCCTCAAGGAAGCTCTTGCTCGACTGAACGAACCCGAGATCGACGCTGCATGGGCTGAGGACGAGACGCTAGGGTGGGTATACCAGTACTTCACCCCCGAATGGCTGCGGAAGGAAATCCGCGAAGAAAGTCCGGCGCCGAGAGACTCGTACGAACTGGCCATCCGTAACCAGTTCTACACACCGGACTATGTTGTTCGTTTTCTCTCGGAAAACACGCTGGGTCGCCTCTGGTGGGAGATGAACCCCGAAACGGAGATTAAGAATCGCGACTTCTTGGTCTATCGTCAGGGCGAAAACCCGAAGTCACGCGCCCCCAAGGACCCACGGGAGATACGTGTGCTGGACCCAGCGTGCGGGAGTGGGCATTTCCTGCACTACTCCTTCGACCTGCTCCAGATCATCTATCGTGAAGCCTACGACGGCCACCCGGCGGGCAATTCGCTACGCGAGGAGTATCCTGATCGAGAAGAGTTTGAGCGGGCGATTCCGGGTCTCATCCTCTACCATAACCTGTATGGCATCGATATCGACCTGCGGGCGGTGCAGTTGACAGCGCTCACTCTTTACCTGCGGGCCAAACGCGCCAGCCCGGAGTGTGAGATCCGGCGTGTGAACGCCATCCATGCCGCGCCTATGCCCGGAGAGCAGAACCTATTCGAAGAGTTCCTGGCCACCCTGGAGTCTGAAAGTCACGCCAGCCTCATCAAGAGACTGCTGCAAAGGATTTGGGCTGAACTCGACGAGCTGGCCGCTGAAGCGGGGTCCCTGTTGAAGGTTGAGGAGACAATCGGTCAAACCATTCATGACATGAAGGAGAAGCTTGACAGCGCAGAAGTTCAGCAGCTGTCGCTGGCGGGCCTTTCCACCACTACTTACGAACAGGCAGAGCTTTCCCTGGACCAGATACCTACCGAACAGTTCTGGAGACAGCTGGAAAAACAACTAGTCACACTGCTCCGGCGGTATGCCGAGACTGTGAGGGACGACGGAGTCGCACGACGTCTCTTTGCCGAGGATGCCGCTCACGGTTTTGCATTCGTCGACTCACAAATCCAGAAGTACGATGTGGTGCTGATGAATCCTCCGTTCGGGGCAGCAAGCAAGCCATCAAAGAAGTACGTAGACAAGGCATACCCACGTACGAAAAACGACCTGTACGCAGCTTTTGTGGAGCGAGCGCTAGAACTGCTACACAGAGGCGGATATGTGGGAGCGATTACCAGCAGAACCGGGTTCTTCCTGAGCAGTTTCCAGAAGTGGCGCGAGGAAATCCTGCTGAAGGAGACGGAGATTATCGCGTTTGCCGATCTTGGTGCAGGCGTATTGGACACCGCAATGGTTGAAACTGCGGCGTACGCGCTGGAAAAGGTGACGTGAGCGAGGCGGTCTTCTTGCGAGTTCTAGAGGCTGCGCCCGAAGCCAAAGGGGAACGCCTCAGATCCGCCCTCCGGGAGTTCCGACTTGAGTCGGAGGCTGAGGGGAGCGATGGTGCGTTTATCGCCGACTCTGCGGACTTTTCTGTGGTGCCAGGCTCCCCCTTCGCCTACTGGGTCGGCGAGCCGATTCGGCGGATCTTTCGCGAGTTTCCACCGTTAGAGGGGAACGTCGCGACGGTCAAGCAGGGTCTGGCAACGGCCGATGATTTCCGATTCGTCCGGGCCTGGTGGGAAATTCCGCCGGCGCGGATCGGCTACTCTGCGGAGGACAGCGAGAACGGGCGGGGTTGGATCCACTTTGCCAAGGGTGGGAGCTACTCGCCGTATTATGCCGACGTGCACCTGGTGGTGAACTGGTTCGGGGCCGGAGCGGAGATTAAGAACTACGTCATCCAACGGTATCCATACATTAAAGGTAACTGGGCCTGGGTCGTCAAGAACGAGGACTACTATTTCCGCTCGGGGCTGACCTTTCCAAGGCGAACTCATCGGCTTGCGCCGTCGGCGCTGCCGGAGGATTGTCTTTTCAGCCACGGTGGTCAAGCCGCCTTTCCCATTTCTGGAGTTACACCAGCGGGATTGATAGGATTACTGTCATCCTTACCATTCTTCGCCCTTCTCCGAATTCAACTTCCTCGCCTCGATGCGGATCCGCAGTTTGAGGTGGGGCAGATTCAACGCACGCCAGCTATTACGCAGACGGAACTAGGCCAACTAGACAATGATGCCCTAGAAGCTATTCAACTTGTTTGCGAATTGTCTTCGGAGAATGAATGCTGTCACGCGTTTCGGCCCCCTCTCCAGTCGATTTCTCGGCGGGAGACTCTTCTGGAAACGTCCACGGGAATCGCTCAGCAACTCACCGCTACCGCCGAGTCGCTAGCTGAGATTGCGAAGTCGATTGACCTGGCTGCAAGCAGAGCGTATCGCCTTGGTGAGACTGACTTCAAGCGGTTGCAGAGTGAGATACTTCCTGCCCCTGAGGTCGTCGCCGAGTCAGGAGTGGCATCCAAGGACGGAATTGAAGCATCGATCGATGTTGACAACACGCTCGATGACCAAAGCGCGAGAGCGGAAACGATAGCTGCCAATGCGCTGTTGTGGTGCGTCGGTGTTGTTCTTGGCCGGTGGGATGTACGCATGGCTCGGGATGGCTCTTTGATACCGGAGCTTCAGGGCCCTTTTGATCGTCTTCCTCGCGTTGCGCCGGGTGGCCTGGTTAGGCCGGACGGCCTTCCCGCCTCAGAAGGCCGAATCGCCAGCGAGGCGTGGCTCCGCGCCCGGCCCAACGTGATCACGCTGCCGGAGCCTGGGAGCTTTGAGGGCCCGGATGCCATAACCGCGGCTGAGTATCCCATCGAGGTTGCTTGGGACGGGATCCTGGTGGACGACCCCGGGCACCCGCGAGACATCGTACGAAAGATGCGGGAAGTACTGAGCTACGTGTACGGGGATCGGGCGGGTGAAATCGAGGAGGAAGCGCTGGAGATCCTGCGCGGTGATGGCCGAACGCCGCGAACGCTGCGTGACTGGTTCCGGAGCCAGAAGGCGACAGCGCTAGGGAAGAACTTCTTCGACTTCCACATCCAGCGCTACAGTAAGAGTCGCCGCAAAGCACCGATCTACTGGCACTTGTGCTCGAGCCCGGGGCGGGGGCAGAGCCAGTATGGGGTGTGGCTCTACTACCACCGGCTCACGGATGACACGCTGTGGACGGTGCTAAACGAGTACGTGCGGCCGAAGGTAGAGCTGGAGGAGCGGCGGCTGGCAGAGCTGCGGACGGAGCGGGGGCGAGGCGGAGGGGGCGGAGTGCGGCAGGTGGAGAAGGAGATCGAGGAGAAGGTGGAGCTGCTGGAGGAGCTGGAGTGGTTCCAGCGGGAGTTGAGAAAGGTGGCGGAGCCGGGCTACGCGCCGGACCTGGACGACGGGGTGATCATCAACATGGCGCCGCTGCACGAGCTGGTGCCGTGGAAGGAGGCGGCGAAGGTGTGGGGAGAGCTGGAGAAGGGAGAGTATGACTGGTCGAAGCTAGCGATGAGGTACTGGCCAGAGCGGGTCGAGACGAAGTGTCGGGAGGACAAGAGCTTCGCTATCGCCCACGATCGACTGGGTCTTCTCGAGCAACGTCACGACACTTAGCGAGCGTGGGAAATGATTCGCGACCCCTATTCCTTGAGTGGCAATACGATCTGAGTGACTCCATGAGCGGTCCGATATCTGAGTACTTGGCCGAGTGTATCGAAGGCAAACTACAACGCCGTCGGATACTGGTTTGGTACGATGCTAAGCAAGTGTTCGGCCGTCTTCTCGAGGACTACACTTTTCCGAAGGCCACCGTGGTGGGCTTTGACGGCAGTTATTTCAAGCTCCGCCACGATGTTGAGCCGCTCGTGGCGAAGCTGCACGAGACGACGGCAGAAGTAGAGAATCTCTTGGTCTACGTTCCCCGAGCACGACTTGAAGACCGGGAGAACATCCTTCTGGGGCTCGAATGTCTAGGAACGACTTTCACCGATGGGCTCGCGGCAATAACCCAGCAGGCGTTGAAGGGATCTTTCCCGCGCGCCACGGTGCAGGAGTGGTTAAAGCGTCCACAGATCTCCTTGGCACAGCTCGACGATCTGGCACGCAAGGAGGAGAATATTGCGCCGCTGGACGTCGTGTTTGGAAAGATCTCGCCGAAGCAAGTAGGTGTCCGGCTCTTATGTGAGCCGGGGCTGGCCGCTGAGGTCGACGCGCAGGAACTGTTCGAGTCGCTGAGCGCCCTTCTCCAGCGTACATACGGCGTGAAGATACCGAGTGGCGTCACTGACGCTGAAGAGCTTCGAGATGCCTTCGCGCATCACGTTCTACTGGTAGAGTTCCTCGATGACCTGGCTGACACTCCTGCGGAGTTGCGGCGTTTCGCCATTCCCGATTCGAGAGGAGAGGTGATCGCATGTCGCCAGCTGGCCCAGGAGCTCAGGGATTCGCGGTCTACAGAGGACGCGTACAGGCGTTGGGCGGAGGAAGCAGAACGCGCCTACGGTCTAGCCGAGCTCGATTATCCTGCGGAGACGCTCGGCCAGGAGGATACGTTTTCGTTTGAGGAGCGGTTAGCCCTTAGACATGTGCGACAGCTTGCGGCGGAAGACAAGTGGGCTGAAGCAATAAAGTGGGCACAGGAACGCGCCGATTCGTTCTGGGCTCGGACGGATGTACAGCGTAGAGGAGAGTGGCTTGTGGCCCGCCTCGCTGCTCACCTCTGGTTGGCCGCGGATCGTTTATTGGCCGAAATGCCGTCCGCCTCCAAGTCGCCGGCTTGGTGGGTCGATCATTACACGTCGGGTGACCGACCTGGCTATCTGATAGACGCCCTTCTCCGTCGGCTCGATGTTCGAGCAAGCGGACTAATGCCCAGCAGCTCTGACCTGGGCCTTGAAGACGTCATCGCTATGGCTCGTGCTAAGGCCCACGAGGCTGAGCGGGTCTCGGCCGAGCAGTTTCTTGATAGCCTGGCTCAGACGAGCGGCGATCTGAGCGATCTTCCGCTTCAGCTCAGTGTATTTCACAACCATGTGGAGCCGCTTCTGGATAACTCGGCCAAGCGCAAGGTCGCATATTTCTTGGTCGACGCGTTCCGATATGAGATGGGATGCGATCTCGCTGAGGCGCTGGGCTCCAATAGCGACACCGGTAGCGTGAGCGTGGAACTTGCCCTGTCCACTCCGCCCACCATCACACGGGTTGGGATGGCGGCGTTGATGCCAGGAGCGAGCGAGGGGGTCGAACTGATCGAGTCTTCTGGTAAGGTCGTCCCGAGAGTGGCTGGAACCCTATTGTCCGGATTGCCCGAGCGCTCGCATTTGCTGTCCGATCGGTACGGAGAGCGGGTGAACGAGCTAACGCTCGAAGAGTGCCTGAGCAAGAAACAGAAGAAGCTGGATGAGATAACGAGGGCAACCGACCTGCTACTCATTCGCTCTCAGGACATCGACGCAATAGGTGAACAGGATGACATTCATCGAGCGAGGAGCTTCATCAGTCGCATCATAAGCGATCTTCAACGTGCCATCGGTCGCCTAGCCCGAGCCGGAATCGAGGAATTCGTGATAACGGCGGATCACGGCTATCTGCTCCGAGAGGACATATCAGATGCCATGAAGATCGACCCTCCGGACGGCGTACTATTGGAAGTACATCGTCGTTGTGCAATCGGGCGTGACCTGGGTCGTGGCGATCACCACATTGTCTTTCGGACCTCCGATCTTGGGCTCGGGGGTGACCTAGAGTTGGCGTTTCCTCGCGGGATCAACGTTTTCCGTGTAATTGGCAACACCGTATACTTCCATGGTGGCTTGTCGCTGCAAGAGCTCGTGATACCGGTCATCCACTACACACCTGCTCGAAAGGCTGAGCGGGCTCTGCCGACCGTGGAATTGGTCGTGGAGCTAGCAAAGGTGACTACGCCGTTCTTCCAGGTGGAGCTGCGCTACCACGCGGCGGGCCCGAAAGGTCAGGAGGACATGTTCGAGGCCGGCCGTACCCGGCGATTCGCGGTGACGGTGGTCAAGGACGGCGAGGTTGTTGGCCAAACAGCCGGTGCAAGCCGCGGTTATGTTGAAGCCGGCAACGAAGTCGAGCTCAATCCCGGAGAGTCCAGTGTTCTAATGCTCCAGCTCGTTGGCGATGTCGAAGGTCGCGGTAGCTTCGAGATAGAGGCGACGGATGTGAGAACGGGCGATCCCATCCAGCGAAAGAAAGTGGCCTATGAATTCCTCTTCTGAGGAGATGGCGAGCAGTGTAGGGGGACCCCTGGACCCCGTTGACGTAAAGGCGAATCAGGTCTTTGCCGGTAAGGTCGTGCGTAAAGACCTGGTCCGGAAAGTCAAGGTCGGTGCCAACGTACCGGTGTTTGTCTTGGAATACTTGCTTGGCAAGTACTGCGCCTCAGACAATCGAGAAGCGATAGAGCTAGGCCTGAAAGCCGTCGGGAATACACTGCGAGAGAACTACGTGCGGCCAGACGAGGCAAATAAGGCACAATCGCTGGTCAGGGAGAAGGGCTCACATCGCTTCATCGACAAGATCAAGGTCAAGTATCACTCCAGTGAAGACAAGTACTGGGCGGAACTGACCAACTTCGGTCATGCTTATGTACATGTTCCCGCAAGCCTGGTCAGTATCTACGACCGGCTGCTGCTGGGTGGTATCTGGGCCCAGGTCGAGATAAAGCACATGTACGATGAATCGGCCTCGGGCAAGAAAAGTCCCTTCTGGATCGATGAGCTTAAGCCGATACAACTCGCAACATTCTCGTTCGACGAGTACTTGGAAGGACGTGCCCGTTTCACGACCGACGAGTGGATTGACCTGCTAGTCCGGAGCATAGGTCTTGAGCCAAGCGAGTTCGACCGTCGCCTCAAGCTGCTCTTCCTTGCGCGGCTCATTCCAATGTGCGAAGGAAACTACAACTTCGTGGAACTGGGCCCCCGCGGAACCGGCAAGTCCTACGTCTACCAGGAGATCTCGCCGTACACAATCCTGCTGACTGGCGGCACCACTGTCGCGCGCCTTTTCTACAATATCTCGCGCAGGGAAGTCGGACTCGTCGGAAAGTGGGACGCCATAGGCTTCGACGAGGTGGCCGACCTGGAGAAGATAGAGAAAGAGGTGGTGACCACCCTTAAGACCTACTGCGAGTCCGGTCGTTTTGCTCGGGACCGGGAGACTCTCGAGGGCCACGCCTCCATCGCGCTCTTTGGCAACACCAATCAGCCTGTGGAGGTGATGGTTCGTTCATCACACCTCTTCACTCCGATGCCTCCGACGATAAGAGAGGACTGGGCATTCCTGGATCGCATGCACTTCTATTTGCCTGGGTGGGAAGTCCCGAAGATGAGGAATGAATTTCTCACCGATCGGTACGGTTTCGTCGTCGACTACCTGGCTGAGGCGCTCCGCTATCTTCGGAGTGCCAACTACACGGAGCGTGTAGAGCACTACTTCGATTTCGGTGGCCACCTGAACACTCGTGATGTGAAGGCGGTGCGGAAGACGGTAGCCGGGCTGCTAAAACTCCTGCACCCGGCGGGCGAGTGTACCCGCGAGGAGATGCAGGAATACGTCACGTTAGCTATGGAAGGTCGACGGCGCGTCAAAGAGCAACTTAAGAAGATGGGTGGCTTCGAGTACAGCCAGACGAGCTTCTCGTACGTCGACGCCGAGTCACGCGAAGAGCATTTTGTTGGTGTGCCGGAAGAGGGCGGGCGAGAGCTGATCGCCACCGACCCGCTTGCTCCAGGCTCCGTCTATGCGTTGACGGTCGGCCAGGGTGGCCGGGTAGGTCTTTTCCGAATAGAAGTCGGCACCTCCGGTGGCACTGGCAAGCTTGGAATGAGCGGTGGCGCTACAACCGACATGCGAGAGTCTATCAAGCGAGCCTACGACTACATAAGAGCGCACAAGGTTGCAATGGGAATAGGTGCAGTCTTGGATGTCACGGACTTCCACGTGGAGCTTGTCGATCTGCTCAACCGCAAAGAAGGCAGTGATATCGGGGTGGCCTTCTTTATAGCGCTCTATTCGGCGCTCCAGAAGAAGCCAGCCCTGCCAGGCCTAGTGGTGCTGGGCGATATGAGCATACACGGGAATCCCAAGCCAGTGTCGTCCCTCGGTGAACCCCTCCAGCTGGCCAAGGACAATGGTGCAAAACGGGCACTGATTCCGATCGAGAACAAGAGACACTTTCTGGACGTCGACGCCGAGATCATGGAGCATGTTGACCCGATCTTCTACTCGGACCCCATTGTAGCGGCTAGAAAGGGCCTGGGATTGGCCTAGATGTTGGAGGGTTTGCGCGCCACCTACCTCATTGTCATTGTCTGAAGGTGCACCCACAGGGATTCGATAATAGCTGATAGGCGCAGTACAGCTGAGCTGACCCCCGGAAACTGATCCAGTTATAATGGGACTCCTCGAGCGGGAGGAGCCCATGCGGAAGAGTCGGTTCAGCGAAGAGCAGATCATTGGGATTCTGCAGGAGGCGGAGGCCGGAGCCGAGGTGCGAGATCTCTGCCGACGCCACGGGATGGCGGAGACCACTTTCTATCGGTGGCGGAAGAAGTACGGCGGGATGGATGTGAGTGATGCCCCCCGGCTGAGGCAACTGGAGGAGGAGAACCGGACGCTGAAGCGGATCGTGGCGGATCAAGCGCTGAACCTCCAGGTGCTGAAGGACCTCTTGGGAAACAAGTTGTGACGGCCAGGGAGCGGCGCCGGGTCGTCGAGAAGGTTCAAGCCGCAGCTGGAGTCTCGCAGCGCCGAGCCGTTCGTTTCACCGGGTTCGCGCGCTCCACGATACGCTATCGGAGTGTTCGGGCGCCTCAGGAGGAACTTCGGGCTCGGATCCGGGAGCTGACGGCTGAGCGGCCGCGCTGGGGCTACCGGACGATTCACACTCTGCTTCGGCGGGAAGGCTGGCCAGTGAATCGGAAGCGGGTCCAGCGGCTGTACCGGGAGGAGGGCCTCGCGGTGCGTCGCCGAGGCAAGAGACGCCGGAGCCAGGTCTCACGGCCCATTCGTGAGCCGCTGGGTGGACCGAACGAGCGCTGGAGCATGGACTTCATGTCCGACACGCTGAGCTCGGGCCGGACGTTTCGCTGTTTGACGATCGTGGACGAGTTCAGTCGGGAGTGCCTGGCGATCCACGTGGCCCACTCGATCCCGGCGGTGCGGGTGATCGAGGTCCTGGAGGCGCTGCGGGAAGACCGGGGGCTCGCTCCAATCATCGTTACCGACAACGGTTCGGAGTTCACGAGCCGGGCCTTCGATTCCTGGGCCTACGCCCGCGGGATCAAGATCGACTACATCCAGCCGGGGAAGCCGGTTCAGAACTGTTTCATGGAAAGTTTCAACGGGACGCTGCGCGACGAGTGCCTGAACCTGAACTGGTTCCTCTCCCTGGAGGATGCGCGACGAACAATCGAAAACTGGAGGAAAGACTATAACGGTGTGAGGCCCCACAGCTCTCTGGGCGGTCTTACCCCTGCAGAGTATGCAGGGAATCAATCACCGAGCGAGGAGCGCCTCGCCACCATCACCAGCTCGGGAGTCCCACAATAGCTGGAGCAACTTTGGGGGTCAGCTCATCACGGCCCTGTAAGTTTGCTTTGCAGGACGGACTGCCGCTTGCTCTACGTCGTTCACCTGCAAGAGATCACGGCCGATGACGCACCCAGCGTCTACCCTGACCAGCGGGAGAGCATGCCCGACTGCGAAGGGAGCAGGCCCGCTTCTGGTTCGGGCTCGTTGACATCCGCAGGCCGCTGGCTGACGATGCACCCGCCGTAATCGCTTAGCTCCGGAACCTCCGCAACGCCCGGTATCAAAACCGGTCCATCTCGCTCCACGGCGGGATCGTCGACCTGCCGCTCATCGTGCGGGCGGACGAAGAACCGGCGAGGTTCGCCGACACCGCGACGCTGCCCGACGGGCGGCTGTGGGTGGTAACACATCGCGTCCCTTGATAGCCTGGAAGCCGGATCGGAGGTAGCCCGGCAGGTCGTCGACCTGGCGCAGGATACGGCCTGCGAGCGGGTTGCCGATCGCTTCCTGAACGTGGCCCGGGCCATCTACCTTCCGCTGCCGGACGGATACAAGCGTTGGCTACGCGGCCAGGATTTCGACAGTCTGGATCTCAAGGCCGTGGCCGCAGCATTGGCATGAACGCTGCGACAGGCAGATCGCGCAGGCTTGCCCTCCCGACCTTTGTCCGCAGGTCTGGTGCGAAAATACCTAACTGGGCTCGGCTACGGGAATCGGGATCGGGCTATCAACAGTTGTGCCATTACCCAGCTGCCCGATGTAGTTGCGACCCCAGCAGTAGATCCTCTGATCGGTTGTCACTCCGCAGGTATGACCCGACCCTGCGCTTATCTTGCGAAACTCCAGCTCGCCGCTGAGAGGCAGCGGTTCTGGATGTGTGTCAGAATCCGGAGCTCCAATGCCGAGCTCGCCATACGAGTTCGAGCCCCAACAATACGCCTTGTGATTGACGGTCACACCGCACGTATGGCCGCTCCCTGCGCTGATCTCGTTGAACTTCAGGCCCCCGGAAACTCGTACCGGTGTAGGACCCGAGGTGGCCCAGCCGCTTGTACCATTGCCAAGTTGGCCGCCGCTGTTATGGCCCCAGCAATAGGCTGCGCGACCGGAAGTGAGCCCGCAATTATGATTTCCACCCGCCTCAAGAGATATGAACCTCAGACTCCCTGCTGCAGGGATCGGGGTTGTGTGTGTTGAGTTGATGGCAGCGTCTTCGTTCCCTAAGATGCCGTTTCCATTGAGGCCCCAGCAGTAGGACTTTCCGTCTTGTGTCAACCCACAGGTGTGAATGCCGTTATCGCCGGCGCTGACCAATCGAAACCGCAGATTGCCGTTGATAGGCGTTGGGATCCACCTCTGGATCGTGGTTCCGTCCCCGAGTTGACCACTGTGATTCAGCCCCCAACAGTATCCCGCACCCGAAAGCGTGGCCCCGCACGTATGACCATAGCTACCGGTCACTGAGCCGAACCTAAGATCATCCGCCACTAGAATGGGCTCAATCGTCATTGAGACGGACGATCCAGTGCCGAGTTGGCCGAACTCGTTCCAGCCCCAGCAGTACGTTTCACCGTTGTGCGTCACCGCGCAGGAGTGAGCGGTGCCGGTAGTCACGGAAGCGAATCGGTGCCCACCCCTCACAGCCGCAGGCACGAGGCTAGGTCCATATTGACCGTTTGAAATACTATGCCCCCAGCAAAAGGCTGCGCCTTGGGATGTCAACGCACACGTATGACTAGATCCAGCGCTGACGGATACGAACCGGGTTTGAGATCCCGCAGTCTTCTCAAGGTTGAGAGTGCGTGTGGCTGACTGATGGCCCGGAGACATCATGTCTTCGCCGCGGCACGACACTACTAGGGTTGTAATGAGAAGCAATGCGAAAGTCGGGGTCGGTCTGCCCATAATCCACCTCCGGCGTTGCTAAGAACGTGGGAGTCGCGTTGACCTCCTTGGTCGGATGTCCCGTGGCTAGTATCTTCATAGCCGGCGGGCGTCAAAAGCCCGTCAAAAAACTCCGCCGAGGCGTTATTGAGCTGTTGTCGCCTAGACAGGAGCTCTGACAGCCAACTTGTCACGGCCGCAGTCTCCGAGAACCGCGGCCGGAGAAGGGCGTGCTCCACCCTGCCGTAGGTGCGCGCGGCGATTGGTGGGGACGCTTGGAGCCGGGCTCCGAAGGCGCCCAGCAACTCGTCGACCTGACGAGGATATCGCATGGGAGGAAGCGCTGGACTGTCTGCGGAGCGTGGCTCGGGCCATCTAGTTTCGCCTGCCGGACTGACACAAGGCCTCGCTGCGGGACGAGGCGTATAACAGTCTCGACCGCAGGGCCGTGACCGCTACACTGGCGTGAAAAGCCTGATCGAGAAACCAGATACTCCGCGACACCTGCTGACCGTCTGGAATCCGTCCTACGCCGACGACGCCATGGACGAGCACCTGCGCGTGCTCCTCGATTGGGTACGGCGCCACCGGGCCGGCGAGGCGGAGGCTGACGAAGTCCATGTCTGGTGGGCCAAGCTCCGTTCGCCGAACCGTGTCGGCCCGCTCGACCACGGCGCTGACGTCCTCGCTCTTCAGCAGCAGATCAGCGCCGGCGTCGAGACGCACCTCTACCTTACCGACTACCGCTCGCTCTACGTCGCTCGCCTGGAAGAGATCACCGACGATGACGTGCCCGGCGCGTACCCCGACGAGCGGGAGAACATGCCCGCCTACTACGAGGGGAAGCAGGCCGACTTCTGGTTTCGGCTCGGTGACATCCGCCGGCTGGTGGCGAACGACACGCCCGCGGTGATCGCCCAGCTCCGGAAGCTCCGAAACGTCCGCTATCACGACCGGCCCGTCTCGCTCTACGGCGGGATCGTCGATCTGCCGCTCATCGTGCAGGCGGAGGAAGAGCTGGCCTGGTTCGCCGACACGGCGACGCTGCTGGACGCGCGGCTGTGGGTCGAGTACGAGGCGCAGTACCGCGGCGAGACGGAGCGGATGGCGCAGGAGCTGCGCGACAACCTGCTGGGCACGGCGGTCTGGTCCCGGCTCGAGCCCACGACCCGAAGTTTCCTCGCCAGCGCCGAGGCGGTCTTCCGCGCCCGGCGGAACGACCCGCAGTTCGACTTCTCGGGCCCGGCGATCGAGTACGCGAAGGCGGTGGAGACTGAGCTGAACGCGCTCATCTTCCCGGCGCTGCGTCGCGTGCTCAGGAGCCGGAAGCCGAACCAACGCGAGGTCCGGGGCGCGGAGGGCCGGATCGATCTGGGCGGTCGGGTCCCACACCAGGCGCTGGGCTCGGTGAAGGTGTTGCTTGAGAAGGAGCCGATCGTCCAGAAGGGGTTGCGCGCAGCGCTGCAGGGCCCCGACGCCGACTGGCTGCTTGGCCAGGCGCCCCACGCTATCGGCCCGCTTGCTGATCTGCGAAATCCGGGCGCCCATTCGGCGATGATCTTCAGGGAGGACACACTCCGGGTGCGCGAGCAAGTACTCGGCATCGGGCACGAGGGGCTGCTCGTGCGAATCGCCCGGGCCAAGATGCGGGCTGAGACATCCTGACGTGATCTAGCAAGCCGCCCGGCAGGCGCGCTTGGCTGCCGCTGCTGTCTGGGGATACGATCGACCCCGGCCGAGGCGCGTCGTCAGCTCACGCTGCAGGCCGCTGAAGCCCGTTCCTCGCCAGGGCCCGCCCCGATCCCTTATGTTCATGATCCGCGATCAAACAGATAGGTGCTCGAGAAGCGCGACCGTCCGACGGTCTCCCGGACCGGGGACGCGCTGAGCGTGCACATCCAGCGATGAGAGGGAGGGTAGAGCCGTGATGAGCGACTTTTCCGACTTCCAGGGCCGTCGGCGCCCGCTCGAGAAGATCGACCTTAGCGCCCTCGATCTCGGCCCGATCCGCCGAGTCATGCGCTGGGGGCTGTGGCTCCTGCCGCTGATTCTGGTCGTGGCGGGGCTGAACTGGGCGCAGAGATTCTATACGGACCTCCTCTGGTTCCGGGGCCTCGGTTACGAGGCGGTCCTGGTGAAGATCGTGACGACCCGGGTCGTTCTCTTCGTGCTGGCGGTCGCGGTCTTCCTGGCTCTCGCGCTGCCCAACCTGTACGCGGCGGCCCGGTCCGCCGATCGGCCGCCGCTGCCCGACGCGGCGCTCGAGCTGCCGGACTACCACTTCGTCCGCAAGTTCCTGGTCCGGGCCGCGGCCGCCGTCCTCCTGCTGGTCGCTTTGCTGCTGGCCCTGCATCCCGCGTCGGAGTGGGAGAGCGTCCTGCTCTTCCTGAACGGCGTCCCGTTCGGCGAGACCGACCCGGTCTTCGGGCGCGACTTCTCGTTCTTGATCTTCACGCTACCGGCCGTGCGTCTCGTGCACGGCTGGCTGATCGCCGCGGTCACGAGCCTCGTGCTGATCATGGTCGCCTTCCACTACCTGACGGCCCGGCTCCGGGGCGAGCCGCGGCTCTTCGGGGACGGGGCGCGGGTGCAGCTGGCCGTGCTGGTCGCTGTGCTCTTCCTGCTCATCGCGGCCGGCCACTGGCTGGGGCGCTACGAGCTGCTGTACTCGCCCACCGGGACCGTGTTCGGCGTGGGCTACACCGACGACCATGTGAACCTCCCGGGCCGGGCGCTGCTGACCGTGGTCGCCGTGGTGACCGCCGGGTTCGTGTTCGCCGGCGGCCTTTTCTCCAGCGGATATCGCTGGATCGCCTGGCCGGTGGCCATCTGGTTCGTCCTGCTGATCCTGGTAGGGAGCGTGGCGCCCTGGCTGGTGCAGCGGCTGCGAGTCGAGCCGGCCGAGCTGGCGCTGGAGCGGGACTACCTGGCCAGCAACATCGAGTTCACGCGGAACGCCTTCGGACTGGAAGATCTGGAGTCGCGCAGCCATCCGGCGCGCGGCGCGATCGATGCCCGGACGGTCGCCGACAACCGCGGCACGCTCCGCAACGTCCGGCTCTGGGACGAGGGCCCGCTGCTGCAGAGCTACAATCAGATCCAATTCTTCCGCCTCTATTACGACTTCCAGGCCGTCCACACCGACCGCTACACGGTGGACGGCGAGCTGCGGCAGGTCATGCTGGCGACGCGCGAGCTGTCGGCGGATAAGCTGCCGGCCGAGGCGCAGCGCTGGGTCAACCGGCGGCTGCAGTTCACCCACGGCTACGGCGTGGCGATGAGCCCGGTCACCGAGGTCGAGGCGGGCGGCCGGCCCTCGTTCTTCATCAGTGACG
>Ga0180438_10002007_pt1 | contig 34458 bp, 26 predicted proteins | sample SS_ome_12_FD_132455 | JGI IMG/M metagenome (GOLD analysis project Ga0180438, IMG submission 132455) | Hypersaline lake sediment archaeal communities from the Salton Sea, California, USA - SS_3_D_2 metaG | ecosystem: Environmental > Aquatic > Non-marine Saline and Alkaline > Hypersaline >... | reverse complement strand
CGACTCGTGACTTCGCAGGGCCCAGGCAATGGACTATTCTATGAGCCTTGCAAACGAAGACATGACCCATCGAGTTGACGTATGAGTTCTTTGCCTGGCGAAACGAAATCCGAGCTTGATCAATACGATTACGAGTTGCCCAAGGAGCGCATTGCACAATACCCTTTGCCGCAGCGTGCCGACGCCCGGCTTCTGGTTGTGAATCGCGCGGAACAAACGTTTTCTCATCATCACGTGCGCGATCTGCCAGAACTCCTTGCACCGAGCGATCGCATCGTCCTGAACAACTCGCGAGTGCTACCGGCCCGGCTCATTGGACGTCGCGACAAGACCGAAGGTCGCTGGGAAGGACTCTTTCTGGAGTCGGATGAGCATGGTCTGTGGCGGATGCTGGCCAAGACGCGAGGCAAAGTCGCACCTGGTGAAACGGTCACCTTGCTCGGCCCCGGTGATCAGGACGACATCCAATTGAGTCTCGTCAAGCAATTGCCCGATCGCTCCTGGGTCGGCCTGCCGCAGCCGGAAGAGCCTCTGCTGAATGTCTTGGAGCGGGTGGGGCGGATCCCGCTACCCCACTACATCCGCCGAGGTGAGATGATCGCCAGTGACCGCGAACGATATCAAACCGTTTTCGCCTCCGAGGCCGGTTCGGTGGCGGCGCCGACAGCCGGGCTCCACTTCAGCGAGGCATTGTTAGAAAAGCTCGAAGCGGTCGGCGTGCAGCGCGAATTTGTGACCTTGCATGTCTCCCTGGATACTTTCCGACCGATCACGAGCGACTCGTTGGCTGAGCACCCGATGCACACCGAGTGGGGACAGCTAAAGGCAGACGTGGCCGACCGACTCCTGGAAACCCGAGCGGCTGGTGGCCGCATTGTGGCGATCGGCACCACATCGGTTCGCGTCTTGGAAAGCGCCGCGGCCGGAGGCGAACTGGAGCCATGGAGCGGCAAGACCAACTTATTCATCCGGCCTCCTTATGAGTTCCGAGCAGTCGATGTATTGCTGACCAACTTTCATCTGCCCCGCACCACCTTGTTGGTCTTGGTCCGAGCTTTCGGCGGCGACGAGTTGATTATGACGGCCTATGAAGAGGCGATCCGGCAGGAATATCGCTTCTACAGCTATGGCGACGCGATGCTGATCATGTAGTTCGCTTCCAGGTAGTCCCCCTCCACGGTCTCGTTCGCTTTGGAAGGTGGTCTTTCCCGCCAGCGGCGACGTCTTCAAAAAATGCGCCGCGGCCGTATACTGATACCAAGCAAGATCGATTGCAGTACCACCCTCAGGGAGCGCCGCGAGGCGCGCGACAGTCCAATTAGAAAGGATGCACCGTGGTAGAAGTCCAAACGGAACGCGTGTTGGTTGTCCCCACCGAGCTATTCCATAGTCTCGGCTACTTCCAAGGTTTCTCTCGCGAGATGGATCGCTATCTAGACGAATTGTTCAGCCCCGAGCACACCAGCTATCGCCCCCGTGGCGAAGTGGAAGAAGACCCTTCGTTCAAGCAACTCATCCCGTACTGCATCTTCCGCCATCGCGACGAGCAGGGCGCGGAGACGATTTTTCAATACACGCGGGGAAGCGGACAAGGCGAGCAACGGCTTCACGCCAAGCGATCTGTCGGTATCGGCGGACATATTTCGGCCATCGACGCCGAAGCCAACGTCGACATCCATCCCTACGATGAGGGCATGCGGCGGGAACTCGACGAAGAGGTGCTGATCGAAACCCCTTACACCGAGCAACGTGTCGGACTGATCAACGACGATGAAACCGAGGTCGGCAAAGTTCACCTGGGCGTTGTGCATATCTTTGACGTCACGGAACCGCTCGTGCGCTCTCGTGAAGAAGACATCCAGGACGACGGCTTTCGACCGGTGGCCGACATTCTCGCTGAATTAGATCGCTTCGAGTCGTGGTCGCAGATCTGCATGCAGGCCTTGTTCGGCTCGCCGGCTTCCGCCTAGCCCCGGATTCGCGAGCAAGCCCTGTTGCGGCCTCTCGCCTCCGACCCGGCCTTTCGCGTCCGACGCAATCGTCGCCGACGGTATATAATCGGGAGCTGACAAGTCGCTCGGCCTAATTCCACGGACTCCGCGCTCCATTTTATTCTTGATCGCCATGTCCACAGCACCCATCTACATGGACAATCAGTCGACTACCCGGGTCGATCCCCGCGTGGTCGAAGCGATGCTGCCCTACTTCACCGAGAAGTTTGGGAATACCGGCAGCGTGTCGCATGCCTACGGCTGGGAAGCGAAGGACGCCGTGGAGGCGGCCACGGCCCAAATAGCCCGATGCATTGGCGCTCGCCCCCGTGAGATCGTCTTCACCAGCGGTGCCACGGAGAGCAACAACCTGGCCATTCGCGGAGTGGCCGAGCGTACCAATCGTCGTGGCAACCATCTGGTCAGCGTGACCACGGAACACAAGGCGGTGCTCGACCCACTGGCCCGACTCGGCCGACGCGACTATGAGGTGACACTGCTGCCGGTGTCGCCGGCGGAGAGCGAGACCCCGGGCTTAGTTTCGGCGGAGCAGGTCGCCGAGTCCATTCGCGACGATACAATTCTGGTCTCCGTCATGCTGGTCAACAATGAGATCGGTATCGTTCAGCCCCTGGCCGAGATCGGCCGCGTCTGCAAGGAGCGGGGTGTGCTGCTCCACTGCGATGCGGCCCAGGCAGTCGGCAAGATTCCGGTCGATGTTGAGGAACTACAGGTCGATCTGCTGAGTTTCAGTGGCCACAAACTCTACGGCCCGCGGGGCGTCGGAGCGTTGTATGTGCGGCGTCGCAATCCGCATGTGCGCCTGGAACCACAGATTGTCGGCGGCGGCCAACAGGGCGGCCTGCGCAGCGGGACGCTCGACGTGCCCGGCATCGTCGGCCTGGCCAAAGCACTCGAGCTGTGCCTGGAGGAAATGCCGAGCGAGATGGCGAGATTGACCGAGCTACGCGGGCGACTCTTTGAGGGTTTGTCCTCGGAGCTAACCGATATTTCGCTCAACGGACCGCCGCTGACGACAGCCACCGACAATTCTGCACTTCACCGCCTGCCCGGAAATCTCAGCGCGTCGTTCGCCTATGTCGATGGTGAAGCGTTGATGATGAGCATGGGCTCGCTGGCGGTCAGCTCCGGTAGCGCCTGCACGTCGGCCAATCCGGAGCCGAGCCATGTGCTGCGGGCCCTAGGTCTGTCGGACGACGAAGTGCGGAGCAGCTTGCGGTTCGGACTGGGGCGATTCAACACCGAAGAAGAGGTCGACACGGCGATCGGCATGGTTGTCGAGGCGGTCACCCGCCTGCGGAAGATGAGCAGTTTGTCGCCGTAGAGCAGGATTGCCAACGAGACTCTCTACGCCGCGCCATTTACGCCGCGCCGTCGACTTCTACATGAGGACATTCGCTACTCCCCGGCGAATACACCTTCCTGTTTGTCGATTGACTAGCCGACACCTTCACACTCGAATGGCACTTCGGGAACCGCTGGAAGCGGATCATTCTTGGCCGTGAGTCCGCGACGCAGATCGTCCAAGTCCGTGTGATATCGTCGGTGGACAGCCCAGCGGTCCCGAAAGATAAAGGCCTTGAAGTTAACAAAGTTATGAATGCAGCACTCCTTGATCGGAGCGCTCTCCAACACATCATTCACTTCAGCAACACAGGCCAACTTTCGTGGCAGGTTGTAATACCGATAGCAATCGTGTCGGCCCTTTTGGGACACCCTTTCCCTATATTGCTCGAACTGGAAGCCCGTCCGATAACGCATGACACTCTTGAGATTTGCTGGTTGGCGATCAAACTGGCGAACTTCTTCATCTACCGTTGCGAAGAAATGAGGATCAACAATTGCTAGATCCAAATCGGAAGCGGGACCACATCGACGCCACGTCTTCTTCTTTTTGGGATCCGGAGAAATACTGAAGCCTAGCTTGGTACTCCCGCGAAACAAGAAATGATGCGGATGAATGCGCATCCTACTGGACAGATGATCGACGAATCGAGAGTAGCACTCGTAAGTTGCGAAAGCCGCTGGAGTCCCTGGCATCAAAGCGTAGTTGATCAGCCCGTCGGGATCGGAGAACGCCAACCTGCGAACTTCCTTGGGGGCGATTTCGACGTGGCCATGCTCATCAAATTCCATGAGTTTCCTAGGCCTCAGCGGGGCTAACGCACACAAGTGGCTCAGTATAGTGACCCTCGCTGTCAAATAACGGTTCGTTAAACCGTAGCCGAACTCGATGACCACATTGCGGGCACTTGAACAAATCACCTGCCTCGGGGGTATAGGCCAATCTAGGGATCTCGTTATTGCAGAAAGGACATGGCTCAATGTCCCGAAAGCCACAGGTGGGACACTTCAGAAAGTAATCAGGTGAAACATTCCCACAACTCACACACTCGGTACCGACACTATCTTCGACTACTACAGCGGTCACTCCCCGGTCCTCGTGGCCACACTCCCTCAGTACCCTCTGCACTTCTGGGTAATGACTCGTGGCAAATTCGAAGTAGGCATTCCGGTCGTTGTCACGATGTGTCCCATGCAGCGGGCTATCCGGATCGATTTCGACAGGAGAATGTGCCCAAAGGTCGCGCCTGGCCAAAGCCGCTCGCCGAAGATCTTCGGCGGGATCCTGCGGATCGTGCGCTACTGTTATCCGAACTCGCTTCATGGCTCTCGACTCCTCACAAGACAAAACAAGGCTTGCCCGAACATACCTCGCATCTATTGTACCGGAATGTCCGGCATCACGAAATAAAGAATCCCAGACGACTCCTTGAATCGGCCGTGCGATGTTAATTTGATCCGGAACGCGGCGAACCGCACTTCCCTAAGGATCCGGCGTCCACAACCTCTGCGTGGGAATCGCAGCCCGAGCATGGACTCATGCCCCCACTCCGCAGGCCCTACTCTCCCTACGCCGCGCCGTCGACTTCTACGTCGAGACGATCCTCACGATCCGACCGGTCACTAACGGCAACGTCGTCGACGTAGCCATTTCCATTTTGGTCGTTCGTCCCGCCGCGGAAGTGAATCACCGTCTGAGCGTCGTCGATCTTGCCGAGATAGCGTTGCGGAATACGACAATGAAGCGTCGCCCGATTCTCGTTGTAACGACGCGAGAGAATTTCGCCATGCCGGGCGAGATAGGCGAACAGGCGACCGTTGCCCGCGTCCGTCTCCACATCGACATCGATAAACGAGCGGCTCAACTCCTCGCTCACGACGCGGGCCAGATCGGTCATACCGCTACCGCTTTGCGCGCTAATGGCCACGGCGCTCGGGTAGCGCAGCTGGATGGCATCGACGCTCGCCCGATCCTCGACCGCATCGACTTTGTTGAGCACGAGAACCGTGTCCTTTTCCTCAATGCCGAGTTGTTCGAGCACGTCGTAGACCGAGGAAATCTGCTCCATGACCGAGGGATTCGACGCATCGGCCACGTGCAGCAACAGGTTCGCCTGCCGGGTTTCCTCCAGCGTCGCTTTGAAACTGGCGATCAGATCATGCGGCAGGTCGCGGATGAAGCCGACCGTATCGCTCAGCAAGACCGGCCCCCACTCGGGCAACTGCCAGCGGGCGGTGCGAGTGTCGAGCGTGGCGAACAGCTGATCCTGCACCAGGACTTCCGCTTCGGTCAGTCGTCGCATCAGCGTGCTCTTGCCAGCGTTCGTATAGCCGACGAGCGAAACGGTCATGAATTCGCTGCGGGCCGCGACAGTACGTTCCTTGCGACGCTCAATTTTCTCGAGCGACTTGCGGAGATCTGTAATTCGTTTTTCAACCAGGCGGCGATCGACTTCCAATTGCTTTTCACCGGGGCCCCGCATACCGATACCACCCTCCATACGCGAAAGGTGAGACCACATCCGCTTCAAACGCGGCAGGGAGTATTGCAACTGTGCCAGTTCGACCGCCAGGCGGGCTTCGTGTGTCTTGGCGTGCGTAGCGAAGATATCGAGAATCAGCTCGGTTCGATCGATGACCTTGCAGCCGGTCGCCTTTTCCAAGTTACGGGTCTGACCGGGAGAAAGATCGTTATCGAACAGAACGACGTCGGCGTCCTTGGCTTCGACATAACGGGCCAATTCTTCCAGCTTGCCCTTACCAAGATAGGTGGTCGAATCGGGTTGCTCACGACGCTGGGTCATGGAACCGACGGCATGAGCACCAACGGCCTTGGCCAAACCCTCGAGTTCATCGAGCGGATCGCCATAGAATTTGTGTTCGGGCAGGATCACCCCGACGAGAATGGCCGCTTCACTACGGACACCCTCTATGCGGTTCATTTCCTTCACGGTAAGTGGGATCCTCCAATACGGTCTCGAATACTCCGCCTACGTCCTATTGTAGCCACGCGGCGGCTATGCAAAGTATAGCATTCGGCCCCATTTTCGACAGCGGGCCAACTCATAAACTGTTTGCCCACAACAGCTTCGCACGGGCAAGAAAACGCCGCGACTTTCGCCGGCCAGAGAGCCCGCGAGTGGCGACGCAGGGAATGTGACAAGGCTCATCCAGCCGAGGTTCGCGACGCCTGGTCCTGGCATGCTCAGTTGGCCTCGTGCACGACGTGTAAAATATCTTGGCTGTTGCGAATCCGATCCAGCAACGGTTCGGAGGCAGCCCGGTCGAGCGACAGCGTGCAGCAGGCCGCCTGGCCACCTTCAAAGATGGTGTTCTCCATCTCCTCGACGTTGATTCCGTCGCCTCGCAACAAGTCCAACACGCTCGCCAGAACTCCCACATGATTGAAATGTCGAATGACCAGATGATGCGTCGAGGACGTCCGCCGACACATATTGACCGTGTTGACCGGTCGCCCGGTAGCGATATAGGACTGGACGATTCGGACCAGCTCGGCGGCGATCGCCTCGCTCGCTTCGTCGGTCGAAGCGCCGATATGAGGGGTGCCGGTGACAAGCTCCGCTAGGGCAACGTCATGGAACTCCGCGTCGCCGCCAGCCGGTTCATCCTCGAACACATCCAGTCCAACGTGGAGCTGCTTCTCGTCGATGGCCTCTCGCAGCGCAGCGGTATCGACCAGTTCACCACGAGACGTATTGATCAGAATGGCGTCCGAGCGGAGAGCCCCCAGAAATTCGGCATCAACGATGTGCCGCGTCTCATCAGAGAGGGCTAAGTGAACCGTAACGGCATCCGACATCGCCGCCAGAGCCCGCGGCGACTCGGCAAGTTCGATATGATCCTGGGCGGCCATCTCCTCGGTCAGACTGCGCGACCAAGCCACCACGCGCATGCCGAGTGCTCTTGCCCGGCTGGCCACCGCACGGCCGATGGCACCATAGCCGAGGACGCCTAGGGCCCGACCATTGAGGCCGTGGGCGGCGCCAAATTCTTTCTTCTTCCACTTGCCATCACGCAAGGCGAGACTGGCATCGACGATGCGACGGTCGGCCGCGATCAACAGCCCGATCGCCAGCTCGGCGACCGCGGCGGTATTCTTGCCGGGGCAGTTGGCGACATAGACGCCGCGACGGCTGGCCGCCTCGAGGTCAATCGTATTGACCCCCGCTCCCGCGCGGATGATCAGCGACAGTTGCGGGGCGGCTTCGATGACCGCCGCCAACACTTTCGTCGAACGGACGACAATCACATTGGCGTCGCTCGCGACATCGGCGATCGCCTCGGCCTTGAGCTCGGGTTGATAATCAACATTCAGGCCAAGATCCCGCAAGTCGACCAGCGATTGGGGAGAAATCTTATCGGCGACAAGAACGCGCATCGGACAGAACAAACCTCCATGCTAGAAGTGCCGCGTGCTGGTTTCCACTTCCAGCGACGAGCAGAAAAGCCTCTCATCTCATGATCGACTCGCCTCTTGCGGTCGATCGCCTTGCGTTCGATTCTAATGCATTGGGTATATACGTGAACTAGGGCGCATCGCTCGCAAACAGATGGCAATAGCTCTCGTATCGCCGCAGATCAATGCGACCGTCACCAACGGCGTCCCGCACCGCACAGTCAGTTTCATGCGTATGGGTACAATCCGGAAAGCGACAATGGCTGACCAAGGGACGCACGTCACGAAAATAACCGGCTACTTCCTCCGGCACAACATCCCACAACTGGAACTGGCGGATGCCGGGCGTATCGACCACGTACCCCCCCATGGAAAGCGGCAGTAGTGTGGCGGTTGTGGTGGTATGCCGTCCCTTATCGGTGTTGCGACTGACATGCGATGTCTTGAGTTCGAACCCCGGATCGATGACGTTCAGCAACGACGACTTGCCGACGCCGCTTTGGCCGGCCAGCACACTCTCCCGATTCGCTAAGCGAGCGCGGAGGCGGTCGGCATTGAGACCGGTCTCGGCGCTCACCGGCAGGACCTCGTAACCCATCTGCGCGAAGACCCCGATGACCGGTTGCAACGTCGCCAGGTCGACCAGGTCGCACTTGTTGATGCAGATCAAAGGTTCGATGCCCGCTTTCTCCGCCGTTAGCAAATAGCGATCGATCAGATGCGGCTTCAAGTCGGGCTCGGCCGCACTCGCCACGATGAGAATCTGATCGACGTTCGTGACGATAATGTGCTGTCGCCCACGACTCGTTCGCGAGAGCACGCCGCGCCGCGGTTCAACACGTTCGATGATCCCCTCTTCCCCTTCGGGTCGAAAGAGAACTCGGTCGCCGGCGGCCACCACGTGTCGCTGATCGGTACTGAGCGTCTTGAGAAGTCGCCTGGTTGCACAGGCATAAATTTTGCCATCGTCGGCGCGGACATCACTGATCAATCCGCGGACGGAAAGGACTCGCCCGGCAAGACAGATCGACTCGTCGACCTCTGGCAGCACCTCGATGGTGCCCTCTTCCGTCTCGATCGCTTCACCCACGACCGTGCGCTTGCGAGTCAGCTCGCCCTTACCGCTGACGCGTTCCTCGCGGCTCGAATCGTCATCCTCGAAGCGATGCTCCTCGAACTGCTGTTCGAGGCCGCGCTGGCGCGTGCGAACCTGGCGATTCTTGCGAAACTCCGCGCGGACTTTTTGTTTCTTCTTTTTCTTTGCCATCCGAGGGCCGCCCTAGGCCGGCCGCGTCACTGCATCTTTTTGCGCTTTTCGAGCTGTCCCGGCGAGTCGTCAAGAATATCGTAGCGGCGCGAAGGAGCTCGCTTGCGGCCGACCAGGCCTGCGCGATCGAGCAGCGAGCGGCCCATCACGTCATCGAGCGGTTCATCGGGCATGGGAGGCCCAACCGCGCCGAGATCGATGGGGGCATAACGCACTTCGTACTCGTGTTTGGCAATCTTAAGATGGTCGCCCGGCTTGAGTTGCTTCTCCGATACGCGGACGTTATTCACCTTGGTGCCGTTTCGACTGTCGAGATCACGGACGAACCAATACCCGCCATTGACCGTCAATTGGCAATGGTGCGCCGAGACATTCGAGAACCGCAAGACGATATCGCAGCTCTCGCGTCGCCCGACAAGAAGCGTTTTCTTGATGAGCGGAATCGTGTCGCCTCCGCCCAGGGGAACCAATTCACCGAAGTTTGTATTCGCCACGCTGGTCCTCGCTTCAAATTGGCCTGCGAAACTGACGCTCTTGACGTTAGCGGCACGGCTTGATGTTGCCGTTGAGATCCGTGATAGTAAGCCGGACCGACTTACCCTCCCCCCTCATATTTTTATAGCCACGGCTGCGGACGTGGTCAATGAACGTACGAGCGTTATTCATGAGTGCCCAGCAACTTTTCGCCGAAAAAAAAGGGCTCAACTGGGAAAGCGCCGGGCTGCGATATTTCGCTCTTAACCACTATCTTAGGGGGATCTTCGGAGAACGAGTTCAAAAGGTGAGCATCGACGCGGGATTCACCTGCCCCAACGTCGACGGCACCGTCGCCAAGGGCGGCTGCGTCTTCTGTGACAATCGCAGTTTCAGTCCCAGCCGGCGATTACCTCGCAACGGGGTTCTGGGCCAAATCGACGAGGGCATTCGCCGAATCAAGCTGCGTTACAAGGTCGATAAGTTCATCGCCTACTTTCAACCCGCCACGAACACCTATGCGCCGGTCGAGCGATTGCGGGCTCTGTACTTTGAAGCCCTCTCCCATCCGGCGGTGGTCGGCATGGCGATCGGCACCCGCCCCGACTGCGTACCCGAGGAGGTCCTGGATCTGCTGGAAGAGGTGGCCGCCACGACCCATCTTTCCGTGGAGTACGGGATGGAGACGATGCATGATCGCTCGCTCGACTGGATGAATCGCGGACATCATCACGACGCCTTCATCGACGCGGTCGAGCGGAGCCGGGGACGCAGATTTCAGATTGGCGCTCACGTCATGCTCGGTCTTCCGGGGGAGTCGCACGAAGACATGCTGGCGGGGGCGAGAGAACTGGCCCGGCTGCGGATCGAGGCCGTGAAGATTCACAACCTGTATGTCGTCAAGAATACGCCGTTGGCTGACGAGCTGGCGGCGGGCAAGCTGGAATTGATGGACCGCGCCGACTACGTGAGGACGGTCGTCGATTTCATCGAGCTCTTGCCCCCGGAGTGTGTCGTGGAACGCATCAGTGGGGAAGCCCCGCCCGACTACTTCTTGGGGCCAGCCTGGTGCCTGGACAAACCCGCGATACGTCAGGCGATCGATAACGAGTTCGCCCGACGCGACAGTCGGCAGGCAGCGAACTGGACCCCGCCTTCCGTCGTTGACTAACCGTGTTGGCCTCCCGACCTTAAGACTCCCAGCCCCTCTAACAAGGCTAGTCGGCTAGCGACGTCGTCGACGGCAGACGAGCCCCAGCCCCATCAGGGCGACAGCCGCCATGACGTAGGTCGACGGCTCAGGCACCGGCGCGCTCGAGGGCAGCGGGTTTAGTACGATCCTCAGATCGAAGGGCACCAGAGGTGCCCCGAGTCCGGTAGAAACCTCATTCCTGCTGAGCAGGTTGAACAGCTGCGTGGAATTCAGGCCAGCCGGAAACACATTCCCGATGCTCGCGGGACTGGTAATCGCTGTCAAGTTGGCTTCAGAGAGTTCGCCGGTCAGGCCTGTGAATACTCCACCCAACACCGGGTTGAAATTGCCAGGCAGAAAACTGTCACTCGTGTTGACGAGCGTGTACCCGATGATACTACCGGCGCCATCGGGATCGAGAATGACTTCGCCTGTCGTGGCGTTGTAGATCAGATCGGGAACGGCGGGGTCGTCCACAAGCACAACTTCACCGCTCAAATTGAGCGTCAGCGACTGGTCGTTGCCGAGCAAGTCGGTAAAGTTCAGCAAGTAAGTCGAGGCGAACACGCCGGGGGTAGCCGAATCGAGTATCGCTTGGAAGGGCAAGCTGCTTCCTGCCTGCAAATCATTGAACGGACTCAGGTCGTGGAGCAGACTGGCGGTATCTCCGCTGCCAATGATACTCACCAGTTCCAGGTCGGCAGTCGAGGCACCACCGCCAATCAGATTGGCAATATCAAATGCAGCCGTGGCGTCGGAATCGTTGTGCTGAACTGAACCGACATCGAGATCGAGCACATCGATGTCTGATGCAGACGAGAAGGAGGCGTTGGCGGCCGCCGGAGGCAATACCTCGCCTGTAAGATTGATCGTCAGCAATTGATCGTTGCCCAAGTAATCGGTGAAGTTCAGGTCGTAAGAAGCCTGATAGGCCCCGAGATTCGAAGTATCGAAGGTTGCCTGGAAAGAACTTGAATCTCCGGCCAGCAAGTCGACGAACGGGGAAACATCGCTCGACAACACCGAAGTGTCGCCGCTGCCAACGACGCTGACCAGATCCAGATCCGCCGTCAGACCGCCACCTGCTAGGTTGGAAATATCAAAGTCGATCGGCGCCGCGGCCTGATCCCAGTAGGCACTTCCAAAATCCAGGTTGAGAACATTCACATCCGAGGCGGAAGAGAACGACGCGTTGGCAGCGTCGGGAGTAATCACCGTGCCAGTAATGTTGAGCGTGAGCGTCTGATCGTTGCCCAGGAAATCCGTGAAGCTCAGATCGTACGACGTGTTGTACGTTCCGACCACGCTTGTATCGATCGAACTGGCAAACGACTGCGAGGCACCAGCTCCCAAGTCGGAGAAGGTCGCCAAGTCGGTCGAGATCGTACCGACATCACCACTGCTGGCAATGCTCTGCAGGTTTAGATTGGTCGTCACACCCGCGCCCACGAGATTGGAAATCTCAAAGTCGAGCGGCCCCACCACGTCCTGAATCGCCAGCGTTCCAAAATCGAGATTCAGGACATCCTGATCGAGACTGGAATCGAATGAGGCATTCGAGGCGACCGCGTTGGCCGAGAACGGATTCTCAACCATTCGCACGCCTTCCGAGGTGCGTACGAAGAGTCGGTCGGTATCGTCCGACATGGTCATGCGGTACCCGCGACCCGTGTTTCCCTCGATCTCGAAGCGGCCGATCTCGGTAAATCCGTTCGTTTCGAAGACCACGATTTCGTCGTCGTTGTAGTCGGAAACGTAGAGCATGTCGCGCTGCGGGTCGAACTGAGTCGCACCGACCGGGACGGACAAGGTCGACACGAGATTCAGGTCGCGATCCAGCATCCGGTCGCCGTAGGCCACGAGCGATCCATCTCGATTGACGGCCGATGCCCTGAAGTTTGCATTCGCATAGCTGTCGTAGCCGGCGGGAAACGTGTCCGTATTCGCGTCGTAGGAGAAGATGGGGTCGCTCGAGATACTGCCATTCTGAAAGAACAAGTAACTGCGGTCGGGCCCGCGTACCATGCTCGTGTTTTGCCAGAGGCTTCGTCGATTCGTGACGGTGTCTGTGGCAAGATCAATTTCGCCAAGCCCTGTCGGGCCGGAACCGGCAAAGGTCGTGGTGAAGAAGAGCTTGTTATTGCTCGCAATCGAAAGATCGACGACGCCGCGAGTCCGTCCGCTGGCGCTATAGGCGATATTGGTCTTGGCGCCAGTGGCCACGTCGACCTTGCGGACGAAACCCTGCGTGACGCCGGCATTCCCTTCACCAACGTAGATGTACTGATCATTGAGCCCGATGTCGATTCCACGCAGATTGGCACCCACGTTGTACGAGGGCAACAGCGCGTCGGCCGAGGCGTCGTATCGGCCGATCGATCCGTGGTCTCGTCGGATCATGTACAGCATCTCGTTCGTATTGTCGTAGGCGAAGTTATCGGCACTAAACGGAATGAGAATACTGGCCGCCGCTGCGGGTAGCGTCAGCATGGGAATCGCTATCAAGCACAACAGGCCACGAACCGCGCCGCGGGTGAGCTTACCACTTCGCCGTATGGCCAGAACGCCGAGAGCCAGCAAAGAGAAAGCGCCTAGTGCGTAGGTCGACGGCTCAGGGACGGCCAGCGAGACCGGGGCACCGCTGATCAGAAACAGGTCAAACGGCAACAACGGCGAGCCAAGTCCCGTGGAAACTTGATTCGTACTCAGCATATTGTACAGCTCCGTAATGTTCATGCCGACGGGAAACACCTTGCCAATACTGAGAGGCGACGTCACAGGGGCCAGGCTCGCTTCGGAGAGATCGTCAGCCAGACTTGTCGAGACGCCCCCCAGAATCGCTATGTGGTTGGCAAACAGGAACACGTCGCCGATCGTTTGCAACGTATATCCGATGATGCCGCCTGCTCCGTCAGGATCGAGAATCACGTTCCCGGTCGCCGCGTTGTAAATCAGATTGGGTATTGCAGGATCGCCACCAAAGACCACATCTCCACTCAAATTGAGCGTGAGCGATTGTTCATTTCCCAGCAGATCGGTGAAGTTCAGCAGGTAACTCGCGGCGAACTCGCCGGGCGTATTGGCATCAAGCTCCGCCTCGAAGGCAAAGCTATCTCCCGCTGCCAGGTCGTCAAACGGCGCCAGGTCCTGGAGCAGCATGCCGGTGTCACCGCTGCCAATGATGCTAACCAACTCAAGGTCAGCGGTCGGAGCCCCATCAAGCAGATTGGCAATCTGGAAGGCGGCTGTCGCATTGGGATCATTGAGTAGAACGGAGCCCAAGTCGATATCGAGAACGTCTACATCCGAAGATGTCGAGAAAGAAGCATTGGCGGCCAGGGGGGCCAAGACCTCTCCCGCGAGATTGAGCGTGAGCGTCTGATCGTTACCGGCAACGTCCGTGAAATTGAGGTCGTAACTAGCGCCGTAGTTGCCGATGGTGCTGGTGTCGAACGTCGCCTGAAAAGAAGCAAAGTCACCGGCCAACATGTCTACGAAGGGAGCGAGATCGTGGCCGAAGACGGACGTGTCGCCGCTGTCCAGGATGCTTACCAAATCCAAGTCCGCAGTTGGGCCCGCACCAAGCAGATTGGCAATGTCAAAGTCGAGAGGAGCAGCCGTCGGATTCAATCCCACGGCACCAAAATCGAGGTTCAATACATTGAGATCTGAATCAGTTGCAAACGACGCATTGGCCGGGTCGGGCGTGATAATCTCACCGCTGAGATTCAGCGTCAGCGTCTGATCCGTGCCCAGTATGTCGGAGAAGTTCAAAGTGTACGATGAGTTGTAAGCGCCCGGAGTACTGGTGTCGATGGAAGCACTAAACGAGTGAGAGTCCCCTCGGGTCAGGTTAGCCACCGCCAGCAAGTCCGTAGAGAACGCTCCGAGATCGCCGCTGCCGGAAAAGCTCTCGAGATTTAGATTGGCTGTCAGCCCCGCTCCGAGCAGGTTTGAGATATCGAAATCGATCGGGGCCACCTCGTCCTGGATGAACAAGGTGCCAAAATCGATGTCGAGGACATCCAGATCGGCGGCCGTGTCAAATGAGGCGTTCGAGGCGCTCGCCGTCGCGGGTAAGGGGTTGTCGATCATTCTCACTCCCGAAGGAGTGCGGACGAAGAGTCGTGTTGTATCGTCACTGATTTCAATTCGATTCGATCCACCGATATCCTCTCCAATAGCAACACGCCCCAACTCCGAGAGGCCCACCGAATCGTAAATCACGATCTCATCGGCCGCGTAGTCGGAATAGTAGAGAATGTCTCGCAGCGGGTCGAAGGTATAGCCCGCATAGACGTTGGGAAAAATCTCCAGCACATCCCAATCGTCGTCCATCAGGGAGTTGGTCAACGCATACTGCGATCCGTCTCGGTTCACGGCAGCCGGCTTACCACCGATATTGCGATAAGTAGAGAAACTGAGCGGAAACGTCTTGGTCTCGGCGTCATAACTGAAAATCGGCTCGCCTGAGGCAGTCCAATTTTCTACGAAGATGGTAGACCGGTCGGCTCCACGATGCAGGTTGGCCGATCGACCGCCCAGACCTTTCAGTTTGGAAATTTCGCCCGTGGCGAGATCGAGTTCGCGGATCGAGAAACCATTGGATCCTGCCCCTCGAGTTGTGAACAGCGCGGTGCCGTTGTTGGCAATGCTAACATCGTGAACGCCGTACTCACTGCCGCAACATCCGTTATGTGCGTCGAAGAGCAAGTCCGTAACAGCGCCGGTAGCCACGTCGACCTTCTTGATCGCGCCCTGCCCGTTTTCATTCTCGTATCTGCCGACATAAGCGAATTGATTGTCGGGCGTGATGTCGATGGATCGCAGCGGGGCACCGAGGTTGTACGAGGTCAACATCGTCTCGGTCGTGGCATCGAAGCGCCCGATCTCCTCGCCCCAAGTCTTCGTCATGAGAAGAACGTCGTTCGTGTTGTCGTACACGAAGTCGTCCGAGAGATAGGGAATCAGCACGTTCTGTGCATTCGCCGGATTCGTCGGCAGGATGCACGAGATGACCACGGCCCCGAGCAAGAAGAATTTGGCTCGCAGTGTTTCTGAGAGGCGCCCAAAGCGAGCAGCTAGCGATTCACTTGTCTGGCCGCAATAGAACGAGTTTCCCATAGCACCTTTGCTCCCTGCGGCCTGAGCCGCAACATAATGCTGAGTGAAACAATCCTCGCTCGGGCCAACAAAAAAGCTGCCGAGAATCTCTTAGCGCCGGCATTATCGCGTGAGCGACAATGACACAAAGATCCTGGGCAGCTTTTCGGTTGAAGAGCAATTCATGATCCGAGTCAGTAGCAATTCCTTGGTAAAGTTTCCGCACCATCGATACAGGACGAACGATGGCGAATTCCCCCCCAGTTTAGCCAGTTGGCAGAGAGCTTCAAGGGTTTTCTCGGATACCGACAAATTATCGCGTCATAAGCCGGAATCATGTAGCTCTCAGGCGAATTCGGCCTTGTCTCTGAGGCGGAATCGCTACATGCCGCCTCCATGCGATCTGCAATTGATTCCGCCCCGGTCGCCTGCCTGCGCCATGCTCCGCTCGATCACCGGCCGGAAATTTGGGGCTCAATATCTTGGCACGAGCTGGAGATTTCAGCTTTTTCCCCTGTCATCCTCGTCGTAAGATGGGTTTGCTGTCGCCATTCGGCGGTCAGAAAGCAGAATCCCTCCCCAATAGCAAGCAGGTCGTCTCATGAGTGCCCTGGAATCGGCCGCTGGAACGCCACCGGACCAACCACAAGCCTGGTGGCGCCGACATGCCAGTTGGCTGGGACCGCTGATCACTTTGTTCGGCTTTCTCAGCTACTTCTTGTACTTCTATCAGTACCCCGCCACACGGGATTTTCCCATTGTCAATTTGCCGCTGGTCTTGCTGGGCCTCGGTCTCTCAGCCCTTGGCTGTTGGAGTCTGCTCAAGAACCGCGCTCGTCTACTGCGAAAGCTCCTCGGCGGACTCGGCTTGTTGTTCTCTTTCGGCCTCACAGGTCTGTTGATCTTCTACGTCTTCTACTATTCGTACCAGCTCCCCGAGTCGACCGCGGCGCCAGCCGTTAAGACACCAGCGCCCGACTTTACCCTCACCGATGCCAACGGGGAGCCAGTGACGCTCTCCTCTCTGCGTGGAAAGAAGGTGATCATCGACTTCTACCGCGGTAACTGGTGACCGTTCTGCCTTTCTGAACTGCAAGGTATGCAGTCCCGCTTGGCTGACTTTGAGAAAGCCGATACCGTTTTACTGGCAATCTCCAAAGACTCGGTCGAGGAAAATGCTGACACGGTGAAGAAGCTGAACCTCGGCTTTTCGGTGTTGTCCGATCCTGATTTGGAAGTCACCAAGGAATACGATCTTCTTCACGCGGGGGCCAGCATCGACGGCGGCGATATCGCCCGCCCGGCGGTGTTTATCGTCGACCGCGATGGCGTGGTGCGGTGGCGACAGCTGACCGACAACTGGCGAGTCCGAGCCCGCTCCGACGCGCTCTTGGAACAAGTGCAGGCGATTCCCTAGCTGCCAGCCTGCCCAGAAGGCGTGTGGCCATCTTTCACGAGCCGGGAAACAAGTCGTTCGAGGCGCCCCCTCGTGGGTCGGACCTTATGTCCGGTCGCCGGGGGATGCTACCATGATGCCCGGTCATAGAGGGCGGCTATGAGGTTCAGAACGAGATCCGATCGATTTCCCCGAAAGACCGAGAGAGGCAATGAAAGTTTCCATAGTAGGGGTCGGCCGCGTGGGCGGTACGATTGCCCTGACGATTGTCCAGCAAGGGATTGCCGACGAATTGGTGCTGGTGAACCGCACCCGAAAAATTGCTGAGGGCGAAGCCCTCGATCTGATGCACGCCAGCGCGTTTGCCGCCAAGCCGATCAGCGTTTATGCAGGGGACATGGCCGACACCGTGGGCTCCGATGTCGTCATCATGTGCGCGTCGATTCCGATGCCAGCCAAGCTGGAAACCCGCGATCAATTCGCCGTCGGCAACTACGCCTTGATGAGCGAGCTGATTCCGGAAGTGGCCAGGTACAATCCCCAGGCGATTCTGCTGATGGTGACCAATCCGGTCGATGCCATGACCTATCTCGCCTTCAAGCTGTCCGGCTTTCCGGCCTCCCGAGTCATCGGTACTGGCACCTTGATTGACAGCGCCCGCTACCGTGCCTTGCTCTCACGCGAGTTTACGATCCATGCCGACGATGTTCGCGCGTATATCCTGGGCGAGCATGGCGACTGCCAGTTCCCGGCGCTCAGCATCGCTATGACCGGGGGCATGAACATCGAGCACTTTGAAGCCTGTCGACGGCTGTTCGACGTGACGCTAAAGGGCGGATATGAGGTGGTCAAACGAAAAGGCCACACCAATTACGCGATTGCCATGGCGGCGATTCTAATTCTTCGCAGTATCGCTGGTGACTGGCGACGGACCATGCCGGTTTCGTGTTTGATTAGCGATTATCTTGGCGTGGACGACGTTTGTCTCTCGGTGCCCGCGGTGATCGGCCGCTCTGGCATTGTTCGCCAGATTCTGCCGGGGCTGTCCGAAGACGAGACGGCGGCGTTTCAACGCGCTGGCGCAGCGGTGAAGAGAACCTTGGCCGCCTGCACGGCCTCGCCGGCAGAAGTCAACTAGACGCCCAGCAACGAAGGCGATCAATCGCGAGCTTCTCCCCGCCGGACAAGAATCGCGGACGCCAAATTCGCCTTCTATTCACCACGGATAAGATAGAAGAAGAGACCGCCGATGCTGAACACCAACAGAATCGGAGTCAGCATCTGCCACAGGCTGGGATTGCTGCCCGTCGATAGGCCCGGCAGCAGGCCGCAACCGTAGCATGCCGGTGGGGAGACAACACCCAGCAAACTTGCCAGGCCGATCGCGGCGGTCAGGACAATTCTCCGATAGACTTTCATTGTCTTTCGATCTCCCCTGGGTACTGGCTGCCCAGATCGCGATGGGTCAGGCTGCTCGTAGCATCTCCAGCACCGACCGCTTCACGGCTCCCAAGGCGAGCAAGACCCCCAGACCGTAAATCGAGAAGCTCGCCAGCTGGGCGGCCAGCCAGATGGTTCTCTCCGGTTCGTGTGGCTCGAAATAGAAGTTGGTGTACACCAAGAAGTCGAACACCAGATACAGAACGGCGCCACTGAGCACTTCGGCAACGAGACCGGCAACACAGAGTTTGAGAGCGAGATGTTCGCGACCGGTGACTGGCCTTTCCGAGGAACGAGATATGATCGAGTAGCAGAAGCCAATCGCAAACAAGCTCAAGCCGCCGACGAGAAGGAGCAGGGCTGCCAGCTCCGCGGGACAGCCGAACCAGAGAATCACCTGCTCGAAGAACTTGTCGCCGATGGGACGCCCGGCGCCGCCGACAATGTAGTGGGCAATGGGAACGAGCTGCAGCACCAGTCCGGTAATAAACAGCTTCGATCCCCAGCGGATATAGCGCAGGCTGAGTATCGCCAATTCATTCAGTGTCGCATTGGTTTCCATGGGTCAATCTCCCGTCAAGGATACACCTCTGATGGAGCGAGACGCCGCGACCTCGTGCGGGTCGCCTGGCCTCGCCGTCATTTACTTCGCAGGGCATTAGCCCGAAATCGTGTCCGCAGTGACTTCCGTCGCTTCTTCAGGCGACGGTTTTGACAGGCACTCCAGTAGCTTGGCTCGTAGTTGGCGACGTTCGATGTCACTGGTGACATCGAACTTGCCACGGATATGCCCCGACTTGTCAATCACGATCGCGTCTTCTTGGTGTCCTCGGCGAGCCAGTCGCACACGCATGCCGTTGGCTACCTGCTGTGTGTACTTGAGGTCCGATCGACAGAACAGCCACCTTTCGGGGTCGGCCTCGAAACGATCGGCGTAGCTGCGCAATGTTTCGTGCGTATCGGTTTCCGGATCGCAAGTAATGCTGACCCAGGTGATGTCCCGCAATTCCGGCTCGCTGTGCAACCGCTGGATACCCTGGTTGAGTTGTTCGCAGCTGCCGGGACAACTCGTGAAGAAATAAGTCACGACCCAGACCTGGCCGCGCATCTGATCGGACTGAAACAATTCGCCATTGCGGTGAGCGAACTGAAACTCGCGCAGCGGCGAACTTTCTGAGTCGACCGACCCGACTTCGCGGGCGACCTTCTCCCAGGGACTGAACTGCCACCAGACATACCCGATGAGGGTCACCAACAGTGGCACCAACAGCGCCAAGCAGAAAGCGAACCAGGAGTCGGCGCGCGGCGATTCGGTCCGGCAGTCGGCGTTCGTGTTCATGACACCATGCTTCTCGTAGCGTCGGGGAACAGCCGGCGAGTTACTCGAGGAGTTCGATATCGCCCGGCCGCCAGGTCTTGTCGAACCAGGCCTCGGTGGGACTATAGAGCCGCAACACACAGAACCAACCCTTGTTGGGTACGGTTTGCAGCCAGTTCGATTCCTTGCCAGCGGGAGCCTCGGGACCGAAGTAGATATCGACCGAGCCGTCGTCGTTCACTTCAAAGATGTCTTTGTGCTTCTGACTGTTGTAACTGGGAAACGGCTGGCTGGTCTGCAGCTGGGAACGGGTCTGAGGATCGTAGAGCACGATCGATATGAACTGCTTGGCAGGCGCGTCTTTGGGCAGGTTCAATTTGTAGGTCTTGCTGCCGTCGAGGTAGACACCGTCGGAGTCGAGATAACCCCAGGCGTATTGAGATCCCTTGCCGATCAACTTCCAGGTCATCGCCGGCGTATTGACGGTGGCGAAGTAGAAGAACTGAGATCGCGCATCGAGGTTGCGGCCTCCCATGCCCTCGTCCTTGAGGAACTCGTACGATCCGCCCACGAATCCGCGCTTCCAGTGGCTGCCTTCGTAAAGGAAGGCCGACTTGTCACGTTCGTACCACAGCATGGTCCGCGCCGTGGCGTTGGCCACCTGGGCCGCTTTGGTGAGGATCTCCTTCATTCGCGCGTCGGGCGCAAAGGGCTTGCCCTTTTGAATGCCAATCGAGGCGAACACACCGCGCAGTTGCGGTTCGAGCAGATCGATCGGCTCGCGCTGGATGACGGCATTCAGTTCTTCGTAGAAGTTGTAGTCGGTCGAATGGATTGTATTGAACGCCTTTTCGGATCCGTTGTAGAATTCCATCTTCGGAGGGTTCGCCTTCTTGGCCAGCGGGTAAACCTTCAGGCCGTCGCGGAACAGCTTGCTGGAGTAGTCGGGCTTGCCATCCTTGAGAAAGCCGCGCGCGATAAACCAGTTCACCCAACTGGGCGACTTGGAGACGAAGTACTTCTCTCCTTCGACCTCAGCCTCCATACCACCGACCGGAGGATCGAGGTCGCCGTCGTAGTCGGGCGGCAGGACCAGATACTTGCCCCCCTGCCCTTTGTCAGGACCCGGCGCGCCGGTGTCGGTTACAAAACGGAAAAAGGCATCATTGACCGTTCCCGGCCCGGTACCTGGCGGGATCTCAATCACAGTGGGGCCGTCCTTCTTCAGATCGAGAACCACACTGACGTAAACGGTGTCGGTATTCCCGGTCAAGAACAGCGGGCTGCTGTCCATCAGTTGGTCGAAGATGCGAGCCTGATACGAGTTGGTCTCGCCGTCGACCATCTGACTCCGCCGGATCGCCTCCAGGGATGCAGCCGGCATGCCATTGAGAAAGGACTCGACCCCGCGAATGTAGTCGAGATGATTGTAGATGGCTTCGGCCGTTGCCTTGGTGGGGATTCCATCGAAGTACTCGAACGTGCCAATGCGGGTTTCCAGGTTATTCGGCGTCATGATCGACTCGGGGATCTTGTGGTTGTAACCCGGCGTCGGTTCTTCGCTCGAAACGTTGCTAACAAGAACAAGAAGGATGACTAGCAGTGGAATAGCGGAGTATCGGGCAAGTCTACTCATCTCGATTTCTCCCTTTGAGGTGGCAAGGATCGGAGTGAACGACGACGCAACAACCGCCCGAGTCGTCCTCCAGAATAGAGAAACGAGATAGGATCATCGGGCAATTGTCAGACTACCCCTGGGCGAAGACGCAATCAACTACTTATCTGAAATATGTCGTCGGACGTGTGAATCGATGCCAACATGCCACGGCGAGCGAGCAACCAGCGAAGCCTCCGAATGGTGACGCCTGCGATCCTGCCCCTCGCCTCTCGATCGGACCGGGAGCAAAGCCTAACCAGTCGACGGCCGTCTGATTCGCTACAATAAGAAGTGCGGAGTGGACCAGGCAGTCGCTTGTCACGTGCGAACGCGGCAAGAGGAAAGTCCGGGCTCCACAGGACAGGGTGGTGGGTAACGCCCACCAACCGCAAGGTTAGGGAAAGTGCAGCAGAAAGTAGACCGCCACGCCCGCCTCGGCGAGCGCGGTAAGGGTGAAACGGTGCGGTAAGAGCGCACCAGCAGATTGGGTGACCAATCTGGCTAGGTAAACCCCACCCGGAGCAAGGCCAAACAGGAAGCAAGCCGCGAGGCTACGAATTCGTCCGATTCGTTACGACTTCCGGGTAGGCTGCTTGAGACGGCGAGCAATCGCCGCCCTAGAGAAATGGCTGCTCGCGGTGGTTCGCCACCGAGACAAAACCCGGCTTATCGGTCCACTCCGCCTTATTTCCCCTGGATCGACAAGGGGCTGCTCAGCACCCCTATCTCCCACTTCCGCCAATCCCCCTTCTCTTCAGATCGGAGAATCGACATTGGCTGAGACATCCACGCCGCCCCACGATCGGTTCCGCCTACTATCGACGGAACCGAATCGTGAGCGATGCGGATATTTTTCTCGTCAACTTACACCTCGTTCGGCACGAGCTGCTCGTCGATCATCTGCAACAACTTCGAGATGCAGAGCTTGTTCATGCTGGTGTGACGATCATGAGCCTCCGCACGCAGCGACTCATGAAGGCTCTTCGGCATGCGAACCGTGATCACACGGGTCGGCTCTTGGGCAGCCGTCTGCGAACGAGCTTGCTCGCGGAGCTTGGCGACCATCTGCTGAATGCCGTTGTACTCTTCGGTCTTTTCAAAACTCGCCATCGAGCTGTGGTCGGGGTAGTACCGACGAACCACACCTTCGGTGCCGAGGACTTCGCGAAAGAACGTGACCCAATCGGGGTGCTGCTGAAACAGACGCTCGGCCTGTTGATAGACTTGCTGCGACTTATCCGACTGCTGAGGCTGCTGCTGGTACTGCGTTCCATCCAAGACTTGCGTATCGACCATCTCTTTTTCCTCCTTGTAAAGAAGCGGGATTGCGAAATTCCGTTTTCACACGGCCTCCACAGGCCGCGTACTACACGAAATATTCGCAATCGCGTCAAGCCCAGCACGGATGTCAAAGCACTGCTTGCACTTAGGGCTAGCAAAACTTTCCCGCCAACTATTTAGGCAGCGGTGCCTGCATGGCTGGCAATGACCCGCCTGCACACTTTTTAGGCAGCGCCCTGAATCACGATCTGGGACTGTCCGCCAAAAAAAAGTCGAAAAAAGTAGTCTGGGCAAGAAAAAACTCCCTTGCGGCAGGGAATCGAGCCGTTTGCCGTACGAATAGCGGGATTCAAGGCTCGCGAATAGGTGAATCCAGGCCTGAGGTGCGAGAGGCCAATAGCCGGAGTGGCGAGACCGTGTTCGATCCGCTGCGGCACACATTAAGAGGGGGCCGGCGATCGAGAGCCGCGAGAGACGAGCCTGGCCCAGCCAAGAACACCTGGAAGTTTAGGCAACCTCGCCGCGGACCTTTTCCAGCAAGCTCTTGGTCAGACGGATGCCCTCGGCTTCGGGGTGCTTGGCCCCTTCGTACTCGATGCCAACGTATCCGCGATAGCCGGCGTCGACGACGATGTTCATCATCCGCTGGTAATCGGTACGGGTTTCGTTCCCCTCATCGTCAAACGCATGGCTCTTGGCACTCACGGCTTTGGCAAACGGCATCAACTCCGTGACTCCCTGGTAGCGATCGTAACTGCCAAAGTTACCGAAGTCGGGCAAGGTGCCGCAGTTGTCGAGAGCGACCTTTTGCATGACCCCCGCCAACCACTTGCCGTTGGAGGAGAGTCCCCCGTGATTCTCCACTATCACCCCGATATCAAGCTTGGCGGCGAATTCCGAGAGTCGCCGCAGTCCGTCGGCAGCCAGACGCATCTGCTCGTCGAATTCCCCCTTGCTCAGCGCATTAACCCGAATCGAGTGGCAACCGAGTTGCTTGGCGGCTTCCACCCATTGGTAGTGGTTTTCGACCGCCTTGGTGCGCTCCGCATCCTCGGGATGGCCCAGGGCCCCCTCGCCGTCGACCAGAATTAAGAGACTCTTCACTCCGTGATCGGCCGCCCGGGTCTTCATCTCCTCGAGATACTTCTTGTCCTGGGCTTTGTCCTGGAAGGGACCGCTCCAGTACTCGACGGCGTCGATGCCGAACTCCTGCTTCGTGTGTTTGGCGAAGTCGACGTGTTTGAGCTTGCCGGAGCCAATCGTGCGGTGTAGCGAGTACTCACCGAGCGAGATATCGTAGAGCGGCTTGGTCGCTGTCGAACTATCGGTTGTAGCATCAGCTGCCGTCGAATCGTCTGCGAGGCTCCAACGCGGCAAGAAACCCGAAAGTACGGCAGCGGAAAGCGTCGCTCCCGAGTTCTGCAAGAATTGGCGGCGGTGGACTCGAACGTTCATCAGTGGCTCCCGAAGCAAGGACAACACAACAAAGACAAGAAAACAAGAAGGTTCCGACGGCATCTCACCGGCGACCGACGCATCGCAGTATAGGCCGGCTATCGCACGGCATCAACGGTCGCGATCAACGGTCGCGGCGGTTGTCGCTCCGCGATCGAGGCCATAAGATCGATCGTAGCAGGGCGGCGCGAAACCATGACTCGCTACCCTGCCGCAGAACCTGAACCGTGATAGCTGACAACCAACGGGAGACAGATCCATGGCCGCCAAAAAGATCGATTGGTATTACCACCGCGCGGGATGAACGAGTTGCAAACGAGCGCAAGGGTTCCTTGCCGACGCCGGAATTGACGTCTCGGAGCAGGTCGACGCCAGAAAAGAGAAAATTGGCCCTGCCGCCGCGACCAAGTTGGCTCACACGATCGATCAGCTGTGGGTCGCCAAGGGGAAAAAGGTCACCCACCTGAAGATGAAGAAGGACAAACCGAGCGACGCCGAACTGAAAAAGTTGATGATCGGACCCTCGGGAAATCTTCGCGCTCCAACGCTTCGCCAGGGCAAGAAGATGTTTGTCGGATTCAACGAAGAAAGCTATCAACAGGAGCTGGGCTAATCGCTCCAGGACATGAACTCGAATGAGCAAAGACTGGGATGAGATCGAGGCGATCTTTCGCTCGGTCGATCGGGAGATCTGGATCGTCACGGCCGCCGCCGGAGAACGCCGTGGCGGCCTGGTCGCCACATGGGTCTCCCAGTCGTCGATCGATCGAGAACGCCCGGTCGTCTCGGTGGGCATTGCCCCCAATCACTTCACGGGCGAGTTGATCAACGAGAGTGGCCGCTTTGCGCTGCATCTGATCACCTCGGCTGAGGCCGCAGTGGCGCTACGTTTTGCGCTGGGATCGGGACGCGATCGAGATAAGTTCGCGGACGTGGACTTCACGTTCGGAGAGTCGGGCTGTCCGATATTGACCGGAGCGCTCTCCTGGCTCGAATGCCAGGTGTTTTCTCAATATGAAACGGGCGATCGAATATACTACTGGGCCGATATCACGGCCGCCCAACGACGTGGCGATGCGGATCCTCTGAGGACCGGCGAATTGATGGCCCTGGCCAGCGACCAGCAGCGGGCTGAACTCCAGCATGATCTTCGGCACGACGTCGCTGCCCTGCGTCCGCTAGCTGAACGCTGGAGAAAAGATCTCTCGGCATCGTAAGTCCCCTGTTGCCATTGGTTTATTCGTTGACGTGTTGGGCCATCGCAAATACAATCGAATAGACGCTCCATTCTCACTTTCCGCTCTTCATTTCGCCTAAGTGGAACTTTGCAAGAGACGCTATTCTGCGTCGTGAAGCGTTGTCGATATGCTGATGGACGTCTACGATCGATCGACATTTTCGGCCGACCTGAATCGTCAGCGGCTCGTCACCCGCTTGGCCAACGTCTGCTCGATCGAGTCTGTCCGCCACTGATCGAAACGAAACTTCGAGATGATCGATCCCGATTCTCATGCTGACAGGCCCGAAGAGAACTCGGGCTCGCGATCATCGGTTGGACCTCCAACTCCGGGGCAAGCTCCTCCGTCGACGAAGACGGGAAGTCTCTCGTCCCAGAACATTCGATTCACCACCGACCCTCACGTCGATCCCGACGACCAGACGGTCGTGGCCTCTTCGTCGCCATCCGGCTCGGGAGCGCTACCTCCCAAGGTGCCGACCAGTGGTGACCTAGGAAAGATACTCGAAGGCGAGCGGCTGGGGCACTTCCATCTTGAAAAGTTCATTGGCGGCGGTGGCATGGGCGCCGTATTCCGCGGCACCGACGAAATGCTCGGCCGCACCGTGGCGATTAAAGTCCTCTCGCCCCAACAGGGAGCCGATGACGAAACCACGAGGCGTTTTCGTCACGAAGCTCAGTCCACCGCACGTCTCGATCACGATCACATTGCGCGGGTCTACTACGTCGGCGTCGATCGAGGCTGGCATTACATTGTCCTGGAATACGTCGAGGGAGAGAATCTCCGCGACCTGGTCGCCTTCAACGGGCCGCTACCATTCGCCGATGTCATTAGTTACACGCTGCAAATTTCCGAGGCCCTCGGTCACGCCAGCGGGCGCGACGTGGTCCACCGTGACATCAAACCGTCGAATGTTCTCATCACCACCACGAATCAGGCCAAGCTCGTCGATATGGGACTGGCCCGACTGCATCAGGTCGACAACCCGGAAGACGATCTCACGGCGAGTGGAGTTACGCTAGGCACGTTCGACTACATATCGCCCGAACAGGCCCGCGATCCTCGCGTGGCCGATGTGCGCAGCGATCTCTACTCGCTCGGTTGCACGGTCTACTTCATGCTGACCGGCCGGCCGCCGTTTCCCCAGGGTACGGTGCTACAAAAACTGTTGCAGCACCAGGGAGACACCCCGCCCGACCCCCGCCGCTTTCGACCCGATGTGCCGGAAGATATCTGTCGAGTCACCGCGAAATTGCTGGCCAAGAATCCAGCTCATCGTTACCAACAGCCGCAGGAACTGATCCACGAGTTGGTCGCGGTTTCTCATCAACTAGACCTGCCCGTCATCAGCCCGACCGTTGAAGAATGGTCCCCGGCGCCCGCTCAACCCAACGTCAGGCTATCGCGTCATCTACCCTGGTTGATACCGGTTGCCATCTTGTTGGCCGTCGTCTCTTTTACCTATCTGCGCGATGGGCTCCAGTCGAAGACGCTCTCGGACACCGTCGAACCCGACACCCTGCGGAGCACAGCGGGCCCCGGGGGGTCTTCACCGGCGAGACAGAGTACCGACAGCGATGAGCAGTCGACCTCCGAGGCGGATCCATCGGCGACGGACGCAGCCGACTCGACGACGAGAAAGACGAGCGGTCCCGGCGCCTCCATGGAATCTGCAACGAACGTCGAGGACAAGCCGACGGGCGCCGAAGAGTCGACGGGCGAGTCGCTCCCGGCCGATGGAGCAACGGACAACAAGGGCGCCGAGTCGACGTCTTCGGAGACCGGTACGAAAAGGTCCTCACCGATTGCCGACAGCATGCGCGTGATCATCGTCAGTGATCAAGGAGACGCGAACCATCGCGACCTGGCGACGGCCGTTCGCGAAGCCCCCGATTCCGCCACGATCGAGTTGCGGTACGACGGCCACGGCGGAGCGGACCAGCTACCGCTCACTTTGGAGGAAAAGCAGCTCACCATCCGCGGCGGCGAAGGTTACGCTCCGATTCTGAGATTCCGTCCTCAACAAAAAGCGAACTCAGCGCGATCCCGCGCCCAGATCCAAGTGCTGCGAGGACGACTCACACTGGCCAACGTTCATCTGGAACTCGACGTGGCGGATACGAGCGTACCCTCTGGCTCCTCGCTGATTGAAGCCACCCAAGCCGATCGTATCGAACTGAGGAGTTGCACAATTACGGTAAGTGACCAGCGCGACAGCACCCGTGAGTTTCGCACTCGGCCAAGTGTGTTCCACATCGCCGCGACGTCCTACCAAAGTGCCTTCTCTGAGGCCCCGGCCACTCAGATGGACGATATCGCCATCGACATCGAAGACTGCATCATACGAGGGGGCGCCAATTTTCTGACGGGGAAAGCCCTGGGAACGGTCGACTTGCGGTGGCGCAACGGGCTATTGGCCGTCGATGGCCGCTTTGTCGAGATCGAGGCGACCGAAGACGGTGGCCAGCAACGGGGCCGGTTGCAGATCAGCCTGGAACACGTCACCGCGAACGCCCGACGTGGATTCTGCTACATGAGTGGCGGGGACGATGCTCGATATTTCCCCACCCTCAAGCTAACGTGCGTCGACTCTATTCTGCTGACCGCGGGCGCCCCGTTCATCGAGCAATATAGCTGGCATGGAAAGAACGAACTCGAGGAGATTATCCGCTGGAGTGGCCACAACAACTTTTTCGACGGTTTCGACATCTTCTGGCAACTCGACTCCGACTACAGCGCGGTAACCGAGCAGTTGGACTGGAATGCCTGGAAAGCCCATTGGCCGATGGGTTCCGACGGTTCCCAGGCCGGAGTGTCATGGCGACGCCCGATCGACACCAGCGACAATACAGCTCAACATCGTGCCGAAGACTATCGGCTTCGCGCGGGTGACAACTCGGCCATCGGCGGAGCGACCGACGGCATGAGCAATGTCGGGCTGCGTCTGGACGAGCTGCCATATCTGCCGGACGCTGAGACAAGCGACGCCGAATAGCGGTTGCGCGCTCGACCTTCGAGTGCGCTTGAACTTCTTCTTGTCCGAAGATTCTTCTCGGTCAACTCCGCTGCGGTCCCTATGCGGGAGCGTCCGTCAGACCACGCGATTTGGAAGCGTTGTAGAGCCAGAAGCAGACACCGAGCATGACGAGAATCGAAAGGCTGTTTAGGATCAGGCTGCTGACTCCCAACTCGATCTTGAATCCCAAGATCTTAAACATGGCGACCAAGATGCCGGCCAACGCCTCCCCGGCGATCAACCCGGAAGCGGCCAAGACGCTTTGCGCGGTGGCGTCATGTCCTGGTCGATTGAGGCGGCGGATAAATACCCCGACGACACCTCCGATCAATAACGCAACAACCGTCCCGAATGGCAAGTAAATACCGACGGCGATGGGCATGACGTGCAGCCTGAACGAAGAACCCGACGCTCGAATAGCCAAGCCAATTAGCAGTAGCACGATTCCCAGAATCGCCCCCAGCCCCATCATCCGGGGCTTGGCGGGGATCTCGCCCCATCGACTGGGGGCCAGCATAGCCCCTTCAAAGACAAACGAGTCTTCTACAGCAGCGGCCCCATCCCCGGCCGAGTCTTCACTTTCCTCTCTCGGGAACAAGGTTTCGACAAGAGCCGACATGAGTTTTGCTTGCGGTGCCGAGAGAGACTTATCTTTTCCGAAACCTCCATTACCGTCGGCAATGCTACCGCTGTGCAAGATTTGCAGAATCGGGGCCATGACCAGACAAGCCACGACGACCGCCATGACCTGCATGATCTGCTGACTGCGGGGCGAAGCGCCCACCAGGTGCCCCGTCTTGAGATCGTTGCAGACATCGCCCGAGGTACAAGCTGCACAGCAGACGACTCCCGCGACGCCGAGCGTGGCCAAGATCGCCTGACCACCGCTGTAATTCAGCAAGTAGATCAAGATGCCCGTGCTCAGTAACGCCATGATCGTCATACCGGAGACCGGGCTATTGGAGTTCCCCACCAGACCAACGATGTAACTCGCCACAGCCGTGAAGAAAAACGCCATGATGATCATCATCGTGGTCGTTAGCAGCGTGATCGGAATGTCCTTGGCCAACAGGGTGTAGTAGAGCAGCGCTATCACCAGGACGGTGAAGACGAGCAATCCCAAGATCGCCTTGCCGGGCAGATTGCGTTGAGCCTCATCCTGCTCCCCTGTCGAATGGTCTTTCCGAAATTGGCCTATCAATTCCGTAATTGCCGCGACAAGTCCGCGCCTCACTTGCCAGAGTGAGATTAATCCGCCGATGACCATCGCTCCGACTCCAAGATAACGGACATTACCCGACCACAGTGTCCCGGCCGTCTCAGAAGCCATCGCTTGAGGAAATTCTTCCAAAGCCCGGGCATGGGCCTTGGCCGTTCTCTCAGCTTCGGGTAGCTCAGCGAATTGCGCCATGATTCGCTTCTGATCCGCTTCCTCAAGTTCAGAATAGGCGGCCGCCAAGGTGGGCTGGTCAACCTCCAGAATTGGTAGCGCGACCAACCACCCAATGGCACCACCCATGAAAACCTGGATCGCGATCGGCAGCCCCACAATCACTCCAACGCCGACAATCGCGGGGGAAACACCGCAGCTGGCATAGAACACACGGCCGGAGACAACTCGAGCGAGGGTCAGCGATTTGGCAAGCACGCCGAGGAATGCCGCCAAAATTTCAAAGACGGCACCGATCACCAGCCCTGTGACAACCAGCCGTAAGCCAGCCTTTGCGGTCTTCACGTTTCCTTCTGCGGCACCCGCTCGCAGCACCTCGGCACACGCTTTCCCTTCAGGATAAGGAAGCTCTGGACTGTCGACAATAAAGACTCGCCGCATGGGAATCATAAACAGAATTCCCAACATTCCGCCTCCCACAGAGATCAACACAATGGTCAGATAGTTGGCATTGAAGGAGGACCATACGCCCGTAAGCAGAAGCGCCGGTACCGTAAACACGACCCCCGCCGCGATCGACTCGCCCGCCGATGCGGCCGTCTGTACCATGTTGGCTTCGAGTAATCCCCGACGGCGAAACAGACCCCGCAGAATCCCAGTCGCGATTACCGCCGCGGGAATCGAGGCGGAGACGGTCATGCCAACTTTGAGTCCCAGGTAGACGTTGGCCGCGCCCATCACGACCGACAAGATAATGCCCAAGACGATAGCGTGAAACGTGACCTCTTGACGATTGTCCTGCGACATTGAGTATCTCCATCAGCGAGCAAGGGCTTCGGCGGTTGCTTGGGCGAATGTATCGCAGCCTCACGCATAACACAAGCTAGCATGGCAACCATTCCGGCCGTTTCCTGTCAAATAACGGCCATTTTCCTTGGCTCTGCCAACTGGCGATTGCTTGCCACGTCAAGATGGGTACATCTATCCAATGGGCTGAACTAGCACACCTGCGCACCTCTATCCGGCCGGCTTCGTTGACACGTTCCCCTGGGCGGGCTCTACTACCAAGTCGACCGCAAGAATTCCCACCCCCTTTAACCTGCCCGATCGCTGTGGCCAACTTTCGTCCCGGCCATCCGCCTCCGGCGGGCCCTTCCCCCCTTCAGGAGAACTCGCATGACGATGTTCAGACGGCACCTCCTACTGAGTATCACCGCTCTGGCCCTTGGACTGATCTTCTTCGTCGGCTCCATTCAAGCCAGATCGCAATACAAGAAGGCGTTCTACAAGAAGTACGTCGACGACAACGCAGACTACAAGGAGGTTGCCGACGACAAGACGCTGGGGAGATGCTGGCTGTGCCACGTCGATATGAAGAAACAAGATCCACCGGTCGAAGGCCTGAAGAAACAGGTCCGCAACAATTACGGAGTCGCTCTCTCGAAGTTCCTCGACGTTAAGGAAAAGGACAAGGCCAAGATTGCCGAGGCTCTGGAAAAAGCAGGACAGGAGAAGTCCGACCCGAACGACGAAGAGTCACCGACTTTTGCGGAGTTAATTGCCGACGGGAAACTGCCGGGCGACAATGTTCCGAATGCGGACGATGTGAAAGCGGCCCTGAAGAAAAAGGCCGAGAAGGAAGCCAAAAAACAGTAGGACTGTTTTCAGCTGACTAACAGGCCGTCTTACATAACGACAACAGGCCGGGGCTAACCAGCTCCGGCCTGTTTTTTATTGCGGGACAAATTGTTGATCGCGACCAACCGAATCGTTAGCGACGAATCGCGCCTTCGCTCGGCGGTTCGCTGGCCAACTCGTAATGGATGGCCTGATTCAGATGACGGCGCGTTTCGTTGGAGTAGTCCAAATCGAGCCAGACGACCTTGCCGTTGCTGTCGAGCAGATAGGTCCGTGGCAGGTAGCGAGTCGCGACCTGCTCATAGGCCTTGCCTCCTTCGTCAACCAACACGGGAAACTGAACGCCCGCCTTGTCCGCCTCCGCCCGGGCGTCATCGATCGACTGGCCACGGTTGATGGCCACGACATTGACACCTTGATCGGCGAACTGCTCGACCACTTCCGGCCCCAAGTCGGCGATCTGCCAATTCGAGAGCGGGTTTTCCGCATCCCAAAAACAGACGACCGTCACGCGCTCACCCAAGAAAGACTTTAGGTTCTTAGGTTCGCCCTCCGTATCGACGAGCGGAAAATCAGGCATCTTATCGCCCACATTGACTCGGCAGGTGGCCGCGTGTTGTTCGCTGAGGATCACCTTGGGCAATTGCGGAGCCTTCCCTCGTCGCGATCGCTTGCGCTTGGCGGTCCGTAGCGGCTTGGGTGCCGCCGACGCTCCGGGTGCCGGAGTGGTGGCGGATGCGGGAGTGGAAGTAGCGACCTGGTCGGCAGCTGGGGGTGTCGCTGCTGGAGAGTTGTTCGCGCCGACGGAATTCACCGGGGGCGATGTATTCTCGGGTGAATTCGATTCGCTGGAGCAGCCGGCGGCCGCTAGAACAAGCGATAGAGAAAATACGACGAATGATTGTTGTGCCATGATTCCGTTCCCTCCGTGAAACGCGTAGTTAGTGTCGGCGATTCTCCGTATTTTGCACCATATGACAGGATCAGGTCAACGGTTGATCTTAAGTGCCAGCTCTTTCAGCTGTTTCGTCTCCACTGCGCCCGGGGCCTGGGTCATCAGATCAGCGGCCCTTTGCGTCTTGGGAAAGGCGATACAGTCACGAATATTATCGAGATTTCCGAATAGCATCACCCAACGATCGATACCCAAAGCGATGCCTCCGTGGGGAGGAGCGCCAAATTTCAAGGCATCGAGCAGGAACCCGAATCGCTCGCTGGCCATCGCCTCGTCAATTCCCAGTAGATTGAAGACCTTCTGCTGAATCTCCGAATCGTGAATTCGGATCGTGCCGCCACCCGCTTCGGAACCGTTGATAACGAGATCGTATGCCTGAGCGCGACACTTGCCAGGATCGGTATCGAGCAATTCCAGATCTTGGGGACGGGGCGCCGTGAAGGGATGGTGCATGGCGGCCCAGCCTTCCGTTTCCTCGTCGTAAGCGAACATGGGGAACTCCACCACCCAGGAGAAGTTCATCGCCTTGGGATCGTAGAGTTCCAGCTCGGCCCCGAGGCGATTTCGCAAACCGTTGAGCGCCTTACAGGTCACTTCCCAGCTGTCAGCCACGAACAGCAACAGATCTCCCGGCTCCGCGTCCATGCGATCGCGAATCGCCGAGAGCATCGCCTCGTCGAAATTCTTGGCGATCGGCGATGCGAGTGTGCCGTCGTCTTCGACCTTAAACCAGGCGAGTCCCTTGGCTCCAAAATCTTGTTGCACGTAACTCGTCAGCTCGTCGATTCCCTTACGGGAGTAGTTATCTTTGGCGCCCTTGGCGTTGAAACCACGAACATGCCCCCCACCGTCGGCCACGGCCCGAAACACTCGGAACTCGGTCTGAGCTGCCAGATCGGTCAGATCGACCAGTTCCATCCCGAATCGCAAGTCAGGCGCATCGTGGCCGAAACGCCGCATCGCCTCGTCATAAGTCATGCGCGGCAGCGGCAGCTCGACGTCGATATTCAATATCTGTTTGGCCAGCTTTGCCACCAGCACGTCGATGATGCCAATCACATCATCCGTTTCGACAAAGGCCATCTCGACATCGAGCTGGGTAAACTCCGGCTGCCGGTCGGCGCGGAGATCTTCGTCACGAAAGCAGCGCGCCACTTGCACGTAACGATCGTAACCGGCGATCATCAATATTTGCTTGTAGAGTTGCGGAGACTGTGGCAAGGCGAAGAAATTGCCCGGGTGGACGCGACTCGGCACCAGGTAGTCGCGGGCGCCTTCGGGGGTGCTGCGGCCCAACACGGGGGTCTCGACGTCGATGAAGTCGTGTTCCTCAAAGTGGTCGCGCATGCCCTTGACGATCCGGCTGCGAAGCAACATCGTCTCTTGCATTTCCTTGCGACGCAGATCGAGATAGCGATGCTTCAATCGCAGGTCTTCGCCCGGCAGATCGGCACTGCTGGGCTGAAAAGGTGGATTCTCACAGGTGTTGAGAATTTCGAGATCACGGGCACGGACTTCAATCTCGCCTGTGTCGAGCTTCGGATTTACCGTGCCGTCTGGTCGAGGTGCCACCTTGCCGGTCACCGACAAGACATACTCCGATCGCACTTGTCGCGCGGCCGCCTTAGCGTCTTCCCCGCTCTCAGGGCTGATCACCACCTGGGTGTGGCCATATCGGTCTCGCAGATCGATGAACAGTAGCCCTTCCCCATGATCGCGATAGGTATCCGCCCAGCCACACAGAGTGACCTCTTCTCCAACTTGAGCCTGGCGAAGCTCGCCACAGTTATGCGTACGTAACAAAATGGAACTCCTCGGGCTGACCGGCAAAAAAGACCGGCCGACTAGGCGGGTGGATGGCGATG